>Ga0315279_10000501_pt1 | contig 77350 bp, 77 predicted proteins | sample YL17G06_20_MG_FD_203694 | JGI IMG/M metagenome (GOLD analysis project Ga0315279, IMG submission 203694) | Sediment microbial communities from Yellowstone Lake, YNP, Wyoming, USA - YL17G06_20 | ecosystem: Environmental > Aquatic > Freshwater > Lake > Sediment | place: USA: Wyoming | collected...
ATCCCTGGTCTCTTTAAGCAGAATCATTCTGGGGGCACATTATTTGACAGATGTTGTCGGCGGAATATTCCTGTCTCTTGCAGCCCAGAGACTCGCAAGCCTTAGCTTGCCTCTTCTTAAACGCAAATAGAAAAAAGATGGTTAGGCGGGAGACATCGCCAACTGACTACGGATGAAAACACTAATCTCTGCCGTTCCATCATTGACCGTCTGGTGATGAAGAGGGGAGTGGGTAATACTGGCATGATGAAAACACTAATCTCTGCCGTTCCATCATTGACCCGAGAGTCTGAACGTCGCCTCGACTAGGGTATATTGGTAGCACGGGAGAGATACGAACTCTCGTCAAGTATATCTAATATGCTTTTTTACCGGTAAATTAAGGTGGGGGCCCCATCCCCCGCACTAAAACCTCAACCTAGCCGTATTTTGCGAAGATAAGACGTTCTTTTCAGAATCGTGAAAATTTCTTTAAATCTTAGAACCAGAAGTCGACAAACTCGCTGGATACTATTCTCCGTAGGTTTCCAGACAAATGCGTATAGTCTTATTCTGCTTCAAGTCGAAACAATCGCAGAGCATTTCCAGTTGTGATTTTGGCAGTTTCTTCAAGGCTTTTCTGGCGCGCAGCCGCAATGCTTTCAGCAATAAGCCGAAGGTATGCTGGTTCGTTACGAGAAAACTTTCCATGTGTGCCTCGATGTGGGTGGGGCGGCATGCATGGCGCGTCTGTTTCAATCAGAATGCGATTTAAAGGAAGCTTAGCGACAAGTGCTGGTAGCTTCTGTGCGTTTTTGTAAGTAATCGGAGCTGCGAAGCTGAGATAGAGGCCTAAGTCGATTGCACGTTGCGCTGTGTCGTAATCTATTGTGAAATTATGGAGGACGCCGACATGATCACTGCATGCCAGCGGAGATGCTGCGATGAGTTGAAGGCAGTCTGCATAACTCTGAAAAATTATGAATAATAACGGGCAGATCGAGATCAGCTGCTAGTTTTAACTGCTCAGCGAATACTCTGTGCTGCGTCTCCCGCGGGCACTTGTTGTTCCATGAATAATCAAGCCCGATTTCGCCAATAGCAACCACGCGTTTGTGTTTTGCAGATTGACGCAACCGATTGATATCTGAGACTTGCCAGTCAGCGCAATATCTAGGATAGATGCCGATTGCTCCGTAGACACCTTCATACTGTTCAGTGATCGTGAGAACTTTTGGTATATTCCTAAACTTGGTTGCTGGAACAATAATTTGCCTCACGCCAACTGCTCGAGCTCGGGCAACGATGTCGTCGCGGTCCATGTTGAAGAACTCCGAATTCAGATGGCAATGTGTGTCAACCAGATGCATGAGACCCCTCCCAATCATTAACTCTTGTGCATTCATTCGAGAAGGTGTCTGGATTCCATTTGTGATTTAAGCATTGCTGAAGCAGATACCAAAAGCTTCACAAAATCTCGTCAGGATCAACAAGAGGAAAAAAGAGGGGAGGCGAGGGAGACATCTCCACTTGATGTAGGGCTCGAATCTCACCCCTCGCGCTTGCATGTTGAAAATGCAGCATTGCGCATGATAAAAAAAACTATCTTTTTTTATTCACACGAAAAGCTTTTTCTGGACTTCTTTTCAGCAAAAAGCCTCAAATCAATCTTAACATAAGATTACAAGTGGTGCGATAAGGCACAGTAAGTCATGGAAAGGTGAATATTGTTGCCGTTAGACGAAGTTGTTAGCTTCAAGGCTGTACTGTAAAAGGGAAACTGCATCCTCTAGAATGGCCGTTGATCATCAGAACATAGAAAAAAAGGGTTGCGCAGAAGGCATCTCCAAAATCGTGTCAAGTAACCGTCCGTACTGTACTGCAGCAACTAGGTTTAGAGTGTGTTTCGGGTTTAAATTTTTGATGTATCAAAACAAGTGTAGAATATGAGAAAAATTATGGGAAAGGTGTTTCTAGTCTTCTCCACCTTCGGATTCGCCGCCTGGTGACTTTCCGCCTGGGCCTTCTTTTGGTTTTGTGGCTGCTATTACGTCGTCTATGCGAAGTATCATGGCTGCAGATTCTGCTGCTGATTTGATGGCTTGTTCTTTGACGACTACTGGTTCGAGCACGCCTTTTTCGCGCATGTTTTCGACTTTGCCTGTGAAGACATTGACGCCTTTGTATTGTCCTTCTGGCTTGTCGTGTGCGGCTCTGAGGTCCACGATTACGTCGATTGCTTCAAATCCAGCGTTTTCAGCCAACGTCTTAGGTATCGTTTCTACTGCTTCGGCGAACGCCTCTACGGCAAGTTGCTCCCTTCCTCCAACTTTTGTGGCGTAGTTTCGTAATTCCTTGGCTACTTCGACTTCCACGGCGCCGCCGCCCGCGACTATCTTGTTATTCTCAATTACGTCTGAAACCACCGACAGTGCATCAGTCATTGCCCTTTCGGCTTCGTCAACCATTCTTTCAAGTCCTGCTCGTATGAGTATTGCCACTGAGTGTGGGTCTTTGCATTTCTCGACGAAAATCATCTTGTCATCGCCCACTTTGCGTTCTTCAACGTTGCCTGCTACGCCCAAGTCCTGGGGGCTCAAGTCAGACAGGTCTGTGACTATTCTTCCGCCTGTGGCTCTTGCGAGTTTTTCCATGTCTGATTCTTTGACTCTTCTTGCTGTCAGTATTCCTTCTTTGGCTAGGAAGTGTTGTGCCATGTCGTCTATGCCTTTCTGGCAGAAAACAACGTTTGCGCCTGCTTTCTTGATTTTCTCAACCATTTCCTGCATCATTTTATTCTCTTGGTCTAAGAAAGCTTTCATCTGCAAGGGGTCTTTGATGCGTATTTCAGCGCTGATCTCTGTCTTCTCAATTTCTAAGGCTGCGTCTAGCAAGGCAATCTTGGCTTTCTCCATTTTGAGGGGCATTCCTGGATGGACGACTTCTTTGTCTATTATCACGCCTTGGACGAGCTGTGATTCGATGAGGCTTTTGCCTGTTTTCTTGATTGTTTGGATGTTGTCGATGTCGGCGACCGTTCTGTCTCCGCGCTTTTCAACTATCTGGGACACGGCATCTACTGCGATGTCTGCAAGGTGATCTCTTGCCGCGCCTACGGCTTTGCTTCCCATGGATGTTAACGCAACTTTCTTGAGTGTTGCACGGTCGTCAATTTCAACGGATATTGCGTTTTTGTTTATGGCTTCTATCGCTTTGTTTGCCGCTTTGCGGTAGCCGCTTATGAGTATTGTTGGGTGAATGTTCTGGTCTAGGAGTTCTTCTGCTTTCTTCAGCAGTTCGCCGGCCAGGACTACAGCCGTGGTTGTTCCGTCGCCTACCATGTTGTCTTGGGTTTTGGCTATTTCCACCATCATTTTTGCAGCTGGGTGTTCTACTTCTATTTCTTCGAGTATTGCTGCTCCGTCGTTTGTTATGGTTATGTCGCCTAGACTGTCGATGAGCATTTTGTCCATACCTTTTGGTCCCAGCGTGCTTTTCAAGACTTCGCCGATCACACGCGCGGCCATTATGTTGTTTCTTTGAGCCTCTTTTCCTCTACTTCTAGATGTTCCTTCCTTAAGGATCAGGACTGGTTGTCCCGAAGCTGTGGTTGTTAGATATGCCAAATCAAACCCTCCATTCTTTAACAAGGATTCCCTATTAAACGGAATAAGCAAAAAGCCACAGAAATATAAACTTTTACCTCATAATGTGCGAATCCTACGTTTTCACGCGAAACAGTTTAAATTTCAGCTCGCTCATCCCCTAATTGTGAATTGAACCTTGCAAATTTCAGTACGATTCTTCACAACCCTACGAGAAATAACAGGAAAAAAAGAAGAAACCCTACAATTCAGAGAAAACGAAAAAGTAACTCTCAACAAGGCTCTCGGAAAACTAGCCAAACGTTACGGAAAAGATTTTGTGGAATACGTTTATGACAGTAAAACTGGCGAAGTTAGGGGTTTTCTGCAATTTCTCGTAAACGGCAGAAGCACATCAACGGCAGATGGAGTGAACACGAAGCTTTCTAACGGCGACATACTGGCAATAATACCTCCAGTAGGCGGCGGCTAACAGAGAACTTGATTACCTGAATAACGGGCAGTTTGTTTTCGACTGTTTAAAAAAATGAAGCTAATATATAAGATTAGAAGATGGTGGTCTAGTGGTTTAGTTTGAAGTTGAAACCTTTCTCCAGCAGAGAAGTGCTGAGGATTCTCAGCAAGCTCGGTTTTAAGGTTGTTAGGCGAAGAGGCAGTCACATCGTGCTCAAGGGTTTTTTCAAGGATAAAGTGAGAACAGTTGTTGTTCCTTGGCATGATGAGATTGCATTTGGTACTTTGAGAGGGGTTCTGTTTCAAGCAGGACTTACGACCGAGGAATTTCTCAAGCTGGTTGAAAAATCTTAGACTTTTATTTCAATGACTTTCGTGGTGACTGGTTCGCCTTTTATTGCTCTTTCTTTCTCCCAATCTTCTGCGTTCTCGAACCAAAGCTCAAAAGCTTCTTCGAAGTTCTTTAAAGCTTCATCAACGGTCTTGCCTTGACTGGCAACTCCTGTAATTGGGTCTATGACGACGTACAAATCCTGATCTTTATGAATTGTGACGCCGATCTTCAAGAATCACACCTTAAAATCATAAGAACCTCAGAATCTTATTAAGCTTCGTGATGTACGTGCCAAATACCTGTTGAATATGAAAGTTAGGATTTTATTCGGCAAGGTTTTTCTGTGTTTGCGACAATGTAAATGGCGTGTATGCCATGAATTCCTTGGGGAAAGTTCTGTATCTTTCCAAGACGGACGTAGAGAACCTAGAAATACCAATGAAAGAGATCATCAAAGTCGTTGAAGAAGCTTTCCTTGAAAAAGCAGAGGGCAGGACTGAAGTTCCTCCTAAGCCTGGGATTCACCCTCAGAAGGATGCTTTCATTCATGCCATGCCTGCTTATCTTCCAAAGATGAAGTCGGCAGGCATCAAGTGGGTGAGTGGATTCCCAGAAAACCCCAAACGGGGCTTACCATACATATCAGGTCTACTCATATTGAATGATGTTGAAACTGGTTTTCCTGTTTGCGTTATGGATTGCACCTGGGTAACGGCTAAACGAACTGGAGCAGCCACAGCGGTTGCAGCCAAATACCTAGCCAGAAAAGATTCGAAAACACTCGGCATTCTTGGATGTGGAGTTCAGGGGAGAAGCAACCTTGAAGCTCTAACGGTTGTGTGCAAGGGCCTTGAAGAGGTCAGGGCTTATGACGTTAGCAAAGAGAATTTGCATAGGTACGTTGAAGAGATGATGACTAAGCATGGGTTGAGGGTGGTTGCTGTTGATTCGCCTAGGAAAGCTGTTGAAAACTGTGACATAGTAGTTACGGCTGGCCCGATCCTGAAGCATCCGCAACCCGTGATTGAGGCTTCATGGTTTAAGGATGGCGGCTTCGCGTGTCCACTGGATTTTGATTCGTACTGGAAACCAGAAGCCATACGCTCGATGGATAAGTTCTGCACAGACGACCGAGAACAACTAGCATACTACAGGATACAAGGATACTTTTCCAACATTCCAGACGTGTACGCAGAATTGAGTGAAATCGTCAGCGGGAAGAAACAGGGACGAGAAAGTTCAAGGGAACGTATTATGTCAATGAACCTTGGACTAGCCATAGAAGATATGGCAACAGCTAGACTCGTCTATGACAAAGCAAAGAGAAAAGGAATCGGGACAAAGCTTCCTTTGTAATGTGAAACGGTATGAGAGACATGAATGAATGGAGATCGGTGTTGAAAACAGATCCGACGGATTGGCTGCTGGGAGAAGACAATCCTTCAGTACGATATTTCACTCTAGCCAATATTCTACAACGTTCTGAAGGCGAACTTGAAGTAAAGAAGGCAAAACAAGAAATCATGAGGACGGGTGTCATCCCAAAAATTCTGAGTAAGCAGAAGGATGGTGGATATTGGGGTTTTGCAGAGGATTTTTACATTCGCTCCAAGTACAAGGGCACTGTTTGGTCACTCATTACCTTGGCTGAACTTGGTGCAGATGGTAATGATGAGCGAGTGAAGAAGGCTTGTGAGTTTATTCTTGAAAACTCTCAAGACCGTGAGAGTGGAGGCTTCGCCTACCTCGGAACTCCTACTAGTGGAGGTAGGCACAGCGCAGTGTTGCCGTGTCTAACGGGTAACATGGTCTTCAGCCTGATTAGACTTGATTACTTAGAAGACTCAAGAATCCAACGAGGAATCGACTGGATAGTCAAATACCAACGATTTGATGATGCAGTAAAGGAGACACCTAACGGCTGGCCTTACGAGGGGAAAGAAAGGTGTTTCGGAAGACACACCTGTCACATGGGAGTCGTCAAAGCGTTGAAGGCACTGGCTGAGATTCCTCAAAACAAGCGATCAAAAGCTGTCAAGGACACCATTGCGAAAGGTGCAGAATATCTGCTTGCTCATCACATCTACAAGCGTAGCCACGACCTAACTCAAGTATCCAAACCGATCTGGCTGGAACTCGGTTTCCCAACCATGTGGAACACAGACGCGCTTGAAATCCTGAACATTCTCACAAAACTAGGTTACAGGGACAAGCGCATGCAAGACGCCGTAAACCTCGTCCTCTCAAAACAGGACGACCAAGGCAAATGGAAGCTGGAAAACACCTTCAACGGACGCATGCTCGTCAACATAGAACAGAAAGACAAACCAAGCAAGTGGATCACACTAAACGCTCTTAAGATGCTGAAGCGATTCCACAGCTAGATGGAGCTTTGGTTTAGGCTCCCCAGAAGGGTACTTTCTTCCTCATTATCTCCAGATAGTCGTTCAGTGCCTCTTGTTCATCCGGCGTCAACTTTTCCGTAAACAACGCTTGCAACGCCTTTGCATGAGGCTCAGGAACCTTAACGTATAGAATATCCTTCTCAAAAACGTGTCTCCCGATCATGGGTTTGCCCATGGACACTGCCACCTGCATGCCCTGTTGCGCTTCTGACAAGGCTTTTCCCTTGTCCTGAATCTGTTGTATTTCACCGATTTCTTGACCGTCTTCAGCTCTGACCAGCGAAACCTTGGGCACTATCTTTCCAGCCAGTATGTCCACGCCGAATATGGCTGGCTTTGCCCTACGAAAAACATAGCCTTCCATCACCTGAATCTTGGCAGGAGTAACAAGCGTCTCAAACTTCTGCGCAGCCTCAGCCTCACGAACACCCTTGAACCAAGTCAAATAATTGTCAATCACGTGGTAGATGACTTTCTCAAGAAAGATCTTTATGCCCTTGTTCTCCGCCTCTTGTTCAGCATCGGGTAAAACTCTCACGCCGAAGGCCAGAATCGCGCCGTACAGTGCATCATGCTCCTTCACAACTGACGCTTCAAAAACGTCCCTCTTAGAAATGTCCCCAACATCCGCAAGCCTGATCGGTACGTCGTTCTGTTTTAGAATGGTTGCAATAGCCTCTAACGAACCCAAAGTGTCAGTCTTCAGAATGACACCATTGACATCAGTAGCGATCCTGATCTTACTGATCTCCTCAGCGATAAGCTTCTCATATTTCTGAGGTTCTTCACCCTGCGCCACGGCATACAATGGAGCGCCAGCCAAAGCTCCTTCCAAATCCGGCGCAACAATCTTGATTCCAGCCGCTGCCGACACAGACTTCACAGAAGAGAACTTGTCTCGTGGGTCCATCATTTCATCTAAAGGCTTGGGAACCAGAATCGCCCGAACTCGTGTTACGATGGGTTTCTCTCTGCCGCCAACGACAACTGTGTCATCTTTCTGCAGGACCCCATCGTAGATTATGGTGTTGAGCGTCAATCCCAGACCAGGTTCTTCCTTGACTTCCAAAACCGTGCCTTTTGCTGCGCCTTCAGTCATCTGCAAACGCTTCTTCAAATACTGCTGAGCCAAGCCCACAAGAACCATGAGAAGCTCACTAATGCCTTCACCGGTCTTCGCACTTGTAGGCACGATTGCTATCGTTTTCGTAAAGTCCCTTATGCTGTCAAACCGGTCTGTCTTAAACCCAAGACGCGAAAACACACCAATAATGTCATAAATCTTGGCGTCCAAATCCTGTCTAACATAAGGGTCCTGCTGCGGGTACACTTTCAAGAACGGTGCGTCGGGATAGGAATTCCATCCTGGCACACGGTCTATCTTGTTTGCAGCTACGAGAAAAGGGGTTTTGCGAGCCTTCAAGATTTCAATGCACTCGTAGGTCTGAGCTTCAAAACCTCTCAGAATATCAATCACAACGATGGCTATATCCGCGACGCTTCCGCCTCTTTTTCGAAGGTTGGTGAAAACCTCATGTCCGGGTGTGTCAACAATAAGCAAGCCGGGAATCTCGATTTCGGCTTTGACTCTTGATAGGGAGGAGCCAACTATCTGTCTAAGTGTGTCAACTGGGAAGAAGCTTGCCCCAATGTGCTGGGTTATGCCTCCGGCTTCGCGTGCTTGAACACTCGTCTTGCGAATCTTGTCCAGCAGAGAAGTCTTGCCAGTGTCGACGTGACCGAGGACACAGACAATTGGTTGACGAATAGGCATCTTGTATTATCACCTTGGGCAAGATTAGACAAGCCAGTTATTCATGACACGATTTTCAGTTAATAAACTATTACCCTGATGGTTTTGTTAACTCTTAGGAACTTAAGAGGGCTCTTGGGAAAGTTTGTTAACTAGGGGGAATTTTTTTCATAATGAGCGTGCTATGTTATCTTGTAGGCTATGTCTTTGCTTATTACATGCCCGTGAAAGGTGATCATCTGCCTGAACTGTTTTTCATCCAATCTATTAGCATCATAAATGCATAGCCCGCATGAGTTTAGAGTGAGGTTTTTCCCCAGCATCCTTTCATATGCTAATAGTTCTCTGGTTTTTGCACAGTCAAAGAAAACATCCATTTCCCCTGCGCCGCGCAGTCCTAGGAATTTGGCTTTTTGTTTGGTTTTGAGGAGATTGGTCCAATTTGATATAATGGTTTGAGCATGGGCTTTACCTTTGTTTATATACCATTCTTCTGCGGACATGATCATTAGCGCTTCTTCGTCAATGTGCTCAGCACTTATCCCGTATCGTTGTATTTCATGAACATATGAATCGAGTTTCTGTTCTCTTGCAAAAAAAACAGCGGCTTCGCCGTTTGCTAAACCTGCCCTCAGATAGGAGAAACATATGTCTTTCCTATCGGTTTCCGAATCGCATAAGGAAAAAGCGTGGTCTCCAAGAACAAGACTTTGGACGTATCTGATTGGAGAGTTTGGAAAGTCTTGTGTGGTTCTCGAAAGTATGAGGGAAATATCATCTAACAAACCTGCGGCTACAAGTCCCTTGTTTGTGAGGCTGTATTCATCTGAAGATTTCTTTTCAATTAGACCTTTCAATGCTCTTAAATGAAATCCAAGTTCACCATGATTTTTGCTGGTGACAAGTTTCAGCAGATCATTGAATGATAAAGATCCCTGTTCCAATAAACATGTTATGATACGCCTTCTCATAGAATGTGACAGTATTTTGAGAAGCTTTGAGGTTGAATTCATCAATATCTCTACTCGTATCAGACAGGAAATCAATTGAAAGAAAGCTCCTAATATTGGTTTGGTGAAGCGAACTTCACCTACAACGCATGCCAAAAAGCCCCTCTAGTTAACATGGACAAACTTTATCCACTCAAGACCCGAAGACTTCAGAACCATCGTTCATAATGCTTTTAAGTTGCAGCAAAACTGAGCTTCTGCTGGTGAAACGTTATGTCTTATTGTACGAAATGTGGGGCAAAACTGAAAGAAGATGATAAATTCTGCTATGTTTGCGGTGCTCCAACAGCCAAAGTGGTTACAGAGGAGTACTCCGTTAGAGGCGACGACTTGATTGAAAGGGTCAGGGAACTGCTTCATGAGGGAAACGTGACCAGAGTAATCGTCAAAGATGATCGCGGGAAAGTTTTGCTTGAAATATCTGCTACAATAGGGGTCATAGGTGTTGTCATTGCTCCTTGGCTTGCAGCCTTGGGCGTGATAGCTGCTTTAGCCACTGATTGCAGAATAGTTGTCGAAAGGAGAGAGTAAGGCTATTCAGTTTTTGCAGTCATCAAAACTAGCCCTAACGCTATCAGGATAATATTCAAGAATCCGAAGAATCCTGTAAAACTACCCAGTGCCTGAGCACTCGTGACCGCATAGTAAAATGCAACGATGCCAACGGCAAGGAGCAAGAATCCGAAGAATTTCTCAGCAAAGCCTATCCCGAAACCGCCTTCTTCGCTCATGTCTGTTCAATTCCTTCTTAATGTGCTTTCTACTTACAACGATAAACGGTTATTTTAAATTTCCCTTATTTTCACTTTGTTTCTTCGAGCTTGGCAGGCAAATATTCATCCACAATGTACGTTAGACCGTATCTGCTGAAAGCTTCTTGCTCTGCCTTTCGCCTGATCTTCATGAAAGTCTTGATCTCTCTTCGCCACAGCGGATCGACATAACGTGGGTCTCTCTGCAACTCGTTAAGCCTCTTCATGTCCATCTCGTCTAGCGGATCGGTTGGTAGCTTGTAGTTCACGATGTCAGTGGCCCAAACGCCGCTCCATTTCGCGTCAGGCGTGTTCAACTCTCGCAAGTGTGCAGCGTTTGCAGAACCCGAGATTATGACCATGGCTATGTGCATTCCCCATGGGTCGCCGTCTGTGAAGATGTAGACTGGCAGCTTCAGCTCGTTATTCAGTCGTCTGATGAAATGTCTGGTGGCCCTCGGTGCCTGCCCAGCTGTCATGACAAGCAGAGCATTGAACTTCTTGTGCACGTTCTCCTCTATGAACCGTGTGAACAAACCACCTTTCTCAATCGCAATAACCTTATCAGCTGTCGTTTTCACAAACTCAGAAGAAGTCAACGCTGGCCCAATCAGAACGCCGTCCGGGTGAGAAGCCAAATTCAGCGTTTTTCCTTCGTATCCTGGCACCGTGTACTCTATTGTCAGATCTCCAAAGACGGCTGAGCGTTCCTCTGGAAAAATGTTGAAATCCTCACGCGACAACCCAAGAATAGTTTCCAAGTCTGTTATGATGTTGTTCGATTCCTGTTGATCCTTGAAGGTCATTTCGTAGGCTTGTGCAGAATAGTAAACGTCCCTAAGGGTTGAGGTTTTGCGTTGTGTGGAAAGCTCGTTGGAGAAAAAGGCTGCCCAGATGAGCTGTGTGAAGGGTTTCACGTGTCGGATGTTGCGGGCGCTTCTTCTGACTTTCCTGTCTCCAAGAATGAATTGTCTGAATTGCTGGTCATAGGCGATGTTTTCTGTTGAGCGGCTGGGCATCTCGATTGAAGGAAACAGTCCTTTGTCAAGCTGATCATAGATGTTGACTCCCATATTTTCAAGCGCGGCAAGAACTTCCTTTCTTCTTTCCACGATGCTACTCTTCTGTTTCTTCTTCTGCTCCATACTTCTTAACACTCACCAAAAGCTTCTCAATATCAGGAACTTTCTCCTTGCCCGCAAGCTGAGTTGAAAACTGAGCTATCCTAGGCAAGTACTTGCTGAAGACCCCGAGTCTCTTTCGTTCCCTGTCCACGTGCTCCCTCTTGGATATGAAGTGCTGAATCTGGCGCGCAACCTCTCTCAGTCCATTGGCTATTTCTCGTCTGACCTCAATCCTGTCAGCAATGAACTCTTTTCCAACCGTTTTGTAAGGCACCTTAGTGCTGCAAACGTGCACGAGAATAGCCATGGGCATTTCAGGCGAAACGTGGTATCTTCGCCAGTTCATCGCCGTTATGACTTTGACTGAAATATCGCTTGCCTCATCATACAACAATGGAATTCTGTTGGCAAACCGATAAACTATGAAACTTCCCCTCTTCGGCACTTCCCCACCGTAAGCAATGCCCACTTCAATGATAAACGGATGGCCTGCATAAGTTGCTGGCTTGCGCTGATGAACAACTACAAACTCAGGTTTCAACTCCTTCTGTATGCCAGCCTTAAGCAGTTCCTCGCCCAAGGGTGAAAGACAGCTCGCGTCCGGCGGCAAGAAATCCTTAAACTTCTTCAGCATATGCATTAGCCTAACGATCTCTTCATGCGAAAGCCGCTTTGGATTCTTGGAGGGACTTAGGGAGGCAAATTCCAAAAACTTCTGCGCTGTTATCTCTCCGACTCTGTGGAAATGGTTCCTCAAAAACTCGTGCATGTTAGTGTACGGCGTTACTTGTATGAGGCGCTGGAGGAGTTCCACATCTACTCCATATGGATGCGGCAAGGTCTCCTTTGGCAGCGTGGGCATTTCCTTTGTGACTCTGGTGAACCTGTACAATCTACCCTTGGGATCGACGAAGGTTAGGTTTGCGTATGGGTTGACCATGGCTGTCTGCTTGAAATAGTCCAGAATCTTGGGCATAGCCCTCAGGTAGTCGCCTTCCAGCGTGAACTCGACGAGCGTTCCCTGCCACTGTTCCTTATTTATGAGAACTTTCCTGTCAAGAATCAACGGGCGGTTCTTTTGGATGTCGATCATCAGCTTGTACGAATAGATTTTTGCCATGCCCGTGCTTGAGGTTATAGTGGCTGGCTGATGCGTTGTGATCTGTCCGTAGAGGATGGCCATTTTTCCGCCCAAGCCAAAGGTTCCTCTTTGTTGTTTTAGCTTGTATTTTGAGCCGAACAGTACTTGTCCGAAGGCTGAGGGTATGTGTCTCGGCTGGATTCCTATGCCGTTGTCTTCGACTCTCAGCTTGTAGATTTGGGTTTCTGTGCTGGCTTCTCCTTCGTATGAAAGTCTAACATAGACGTCGGGCGGGATCTTGAGGCTTTCTGCAGCGTCCAAAGAGTTTTCAACAAGCTCTCGTATAGCTGCGAAAATGGCTCTGGAAGGGTTTGTGAAGCCCGCTATGTCTCTGTTCCTGTAGAAGAAGTCGGCAGCGCTGATTTCCTCGAACGTTGTCTGAGCCACTTAAGCCTCCTCCCATCCCCTGTTAATGCAAAGTACTTTCTACGATATGCTCTGCTCATTCTTTAATTTAACTACGCTCAATGAACGAAAAACGCCTACTTTCTGAAAGGAAACGGCAACAATTCTCCAACAGTTTTCACATCAACAGTTCTAGACAAGAGCTTGCCGTCTTTCGCTTTTGCCATAACAACCTTAACGTTGTGGTTCACAGCAAAATCATAAATGTACTGCAAGCACGCTCCGCATGGTCTGGGCTCGTTGTGGCTGTCTGCATCGATCATAATGGCTATTTCTTTGATCCTTCGGTTGCCATGCAAGACAGCATGATCGATTGCGCATCTTTCGGCACATGTTCCCAATCCTGATAATGAACTTTCAACATTGCAGCCTTCGTAGATCTTGTGATCTTCTCCAAGTGCTGCAGCGCCAACTCCGAAACCCCCAAGCACATAGGCATTAGCAATTGCTTTTGCTGCGGTTCCTAGTAGCCTCTTCTCTTTTTCACTGATTTTGATCATGTCTATTCCTTTTCGCTTTTTCTTCTAAGGATGCGTGTATAGTAGTATTCCCCTACTTGTTTTTGGAACTTGTCGAGTTTTGAGTCTTCCTTGTTGACTCTGGGTCTTTTGGTGGCTGGGTCTCTTCGGAAAGTCACCTGCATATCTTTCAAGAACATGTTCATTCCTTTCCTCAGGGTGGTAAGCGGATGGGCTGTGCCTTTTTTCCCTGGCTCTCCAGCGAAAATCATCAGATGATCTGCAATGAAATCCTGCGTAACCACGTCATGCTCAACCACGAACGCCGTCGCATGATGATTTCCAACCACTCTTCGAATGGTTTTTGCCATGTTCAAGCGTTCTTCAACATCCAAGTACGCGCTTGGCTCGTCTAGAAGGAATAACTCAGCTTCACGTGAGAGACAAGCAGCGATAGCGATTTTCTGTAACTCACCGCCGCTGAGTTCGTTTACATTTCTATCCAACAGTGGCTCTATTTTCAAGGGCTGAAGGATTTCAGTTCTGTACCAGCCTGAAGAGAAGTTGTCTTTGGCAACGCTCATCAAAAGCATTTGAACAGTGTCTTCATAGTCGGCTGAAATATACTGAGGCTTGTAGCTTACTTTCAACTTGTCAAACTTTGCTCCACCGTCAGCCTCTTCGATTCCGGCCAGAATCTTCACGAAAGTTGTCTTGCCGATGCCATTTGGTCCGAGGATTCCGATTATTTCTCCCCTTTTGATTTCGCCCGCATGCGCCACAAGTTTGAATTCGTTGAAGGTTTTCTCTACCTGTTCCCATTGTAGCAGTGTTTCGCCGCCTGCAATACTTGTTGATGGTGGTTTTTCATGGAAGATTATTGCTTCCTTTCTGAATCTGACGTTTTCGTCTGGAATGTAGCCTTGGAGGTAAATATTTATGCCTGTTCTGACGCCGTGGACGTTGGAGACAACACCGTAGACGGCTGGTTCGCCGTAGAAAACGCAGATCTGATCGGACAGGTAATCTATGATGGCTAGGTCGTGTTCTGCTACGATGATGGTTTTCTGGTCGTTTTTGAGGCTTCTTATTGCCTTGGCTACTTCAAGCCTCTGCTTCACGTCCAAGTAGCTTGACGGTTCATCGAAAAGATAGACATCTGCCTCACGACACAAAGTGGCGACCACAGCCACACGCTGCAACTCTCCACCGCTTAAGACTTTAAGTGGGCGCTTCCAGAGCTGCTTGAGTTCAAGCTGTTCTGCGAACGTGTCCAGTTTCTTTCTTTCGTCCACCTTTTCAAGGAGTTCTCCAACATTTCCTGAAACAACCTTTGGAATCTTGTCTACGTACTGTGGCTTGTGCGAGACGCGAAGCTTTCCTTCGCCCATTCTTTGGAAATAGTCTTGAAGCGTTGAACCTCTATAGTGCGTGATTATTGTGTTCCAGTCGGGTGGGTTTTCATAGCTTCCGAGGTTTGGTTTGATTTCGCCGGAGAGTATCTTGAGGGTGGTTGTTTTGCCTATTCCGTTTTGTCCGAGTAGGCCTAGAACTGTGCTTGGGGATGGTGTTGGGAGTCTGAAGAGTTTGAAGCTGTTTGGCCCGAAACGGTGGCTGCAGTCTTTCTCCAGTTCATCTGGAATATTGACGATTGAGATAGCTTTGAAGGGACATTTCTTGACACATATTCCACAACCTGTGCAAAGCGATTCCACTATTACGGGTTTTTTGTTTTCGAATCGTATGGCTTCTATTTTGCTGCGCACTATTGGACAGAAGCGATGGCATAGGCTGTCGCAATGTTTAGGTTTGCACCTGTCCAAGTCCAGCACTGCCACTCGCGTCATGACAAACCCATTACTGAAATGGTCGCAACTAGTAGGTAATAAACATAAACCCCAGCTAGACACATGTTCCCATAACTCTTCCCGCAATCTATAGCCAGACTTCTACATCCGAATACAAGAGGATCTAGAATACGCGAGTTGTTTGCTTGCTATCCTATCCACCGATAATCTTAAGAATGTTTATTCCCTAAGCTGTTCCAAGGTGACTAGTATGAGTAAAATTCCAGATTTTGAAATCATGGAAAGCGAGAACTTTAGAGTCATCTACACAATGGGAGCCTTTGGCGGGCTTGCTCCAAATGATGGAAGGATGATTCTTTACATAGATTTGTTCAAGACAAAACCAGTTAGAGGAGAACCGGGAAAAGAAGAACTGGACAAGATTGTTCGAGAGAGACAAGTCGAAGTGCATATGTCTCCAGCAACATGGAAAAGCATAGCAAAATGGATGATGGCGCACGTGGAGAGCTTTGAGAAACAATTCGGGGCTATACCGGAAGAACCAAAGCCTATGGGCACCAAAACAGGTGACTCTCAATCGCACATCGTCTAGATGATGATGCTTGACTTTGAAGGTATTCATTTCGTCAGATTCCCAAGACTTTTTCTTTGTGGATAGAACACTTGAAGCAATCAATGAAAAGAGCCGAGAAGTAAACACTGCAATAGGAATTCAATTTGAAGGGATTTTCCCACCGAGACAAGTCACACCAGGAATGACCATTCAAGAGAAAGTAGAACAGATAAAGGATGCAAACTTGGTGCTAATGAACATTACGCCTAGGACAGTGTCAGAAGAATACGTTGTTAATTCTGGTGTTCTTATTGAATACGGAATTGTGATAGGACTAAACGAAAAAAAACAAATTGTCCCTTTTTTGCGATGTGCAAAATGAAAGACAGAGGCTTTCTCCGATTTTTCACGGACACGACATTCAAGCTTTCAGAAAAGATGATCAAGAACATCCTGACCGGGCACATACGAATAATTGTTGAGAAAAATAGGCAGATGGTTCAAAGCTACAAGACAGCTCAGGAGTATATACAGATGCGAGTCACGGACAGTAACCAATAGAGGTCAACTTTCCGCATATAACAAACATGAACTTCGAAATCATGCAAAACGTGTCAAAGGTTTTTCAGGTTAAAGAAAAAACGCTTATGGTGCATAAATGCACTTAGGGGTTGTTATTCTTCGTCTTCCCAGTCTTCCTCTTCCCAGTCTTCCTCTTCCCATTCCTCTTCCTCATCTCTCACTTTTTCCACCTCCATTACAGTTTGGGTGCATAGTCAAACACCCTCAGAATCCTTTAAGCATTCTTGTTCGTCACTTGTCGAGAATAAAAAATAATGTGCATGTCTGGAAGAGACATCTCGGAAAATTATTTCACAATCTCCGCCATCAAAGAGGCCACAGATTCTCTTCTTTCAGGCGTTATGCATGTCCAGCACATGTTTGGCGTGTTGTGGGCAGCGCCAACCCTGCCCTGAGCATCGACAGAAATGAATCCCATGGCATTGTAGGTGGCTGGCATCCTCTTGTTAACAAGCCTCAATGTCTGCTCAACAGCTTCCTGTGCTGTTTTCCCATTTTCCATACAGTTGCAAACAGTCTTCGCCAGAACAAGCCTTATGGCTATTTCGCCTATGCCCGTGGCTGAACAAGCTCCACTTTGATTGTCCGCATATGTCCCACATCCAATAAGCGGTGAATCCCCCATCCTCCCAGGCAGCTTCAATGGAAAACCGCCTGTGGATGTTGCAGCCGCAACATTTCCATCCTTGTCCAAGGCAACTGCACCCACAGTATCAAGATGATCGAACAGTTCAGGATGATTCTTGACCAGATCAGCCAGTTTTGGCAGCTCAGATTTACCTTCAAGCAATGCCTTCTTCTGGTCTTCATAATACTTAAGCCTCAACGCCGTTATCGGGTTTTTCCTTTCAAGATTGTAGAGTTTAGCAAGCTTTTCTGCACCATCGCCCACAACGAAAACGTAATCTGTTTTCTCCATCACAATTCTTGCCAAGCGAACAGGATTCTTAATGTCGTTCAAGAGTCCAGTAGCACCAGCTTGCAACGTTTTCCCGTCCATGATGGAAGCTTCCATCTCCACGGTCTTCTCTATGCTTAAACTAGAACCGTAGCCCGCGTTGAATGCGCTGTCATCTTCCATAACCGCAACCGCCTCCATCACACTGTCTACGGCTGTGCCCCCATTTTTCAGAACATCAAAACCCATCTTCGCCGCCCTCTTAACACCTTCCAAGCCCAGTTGGCTACGTTCAGGCTGCCAAGTTCCAGCGCCACCGTGAACAACAATCACTGGCATTTGCGTTTTAGTCATACATCTGCCCCTTTTCCCGAAGCTAGTGAATGTCAACTCGTTTAACCCAAATTTAAGCCTAATGTCCCAAAAACCTCATCAAAATAGATAAATTCGCCCAATCCTAAGTTAAGTGTGGGATGATGTGAGGCGACGGCTAAGAGCCAAAAGCTGTGACAAAGCCACTAACCTGCACTGACCCTCAAACCACTTCTGAAAACATATAATTCACTCCAAGACTACTCAATAATCAAGTGTGTAGAAAAATGCCTAGAGACTTCAACCTTCTGGCCACTACGTACCGTGGAAATGAGCGTAATGCATGTTCCGAGTTGCGCTACTTGCTGGAGCAAATAGGCGATGCGACGCCAAGGGTGAACAAGACTGGGATATCTGGCTTGATCGCTGCAAAATCCTCTTTAAACCCCATTGATGCAGTGAAGAAATTGCGCGAGTTTCTCCATGAACGTCCATATGAGTTTCGCTACATGCTCAGGATTATTCCGGTTGAAAACGTGGTCCGCACGGATGTGAGCGAAATAGGAAAAGTAGCCGCTGAATTAGGCTCCAGAATAGGTGAGAGGGAGACCTTTCGGGTTACTGTTGAGAAGCGCTTCACTACAATATCAACACATGACATCATTGAAACAGTCGCTGCAAATATCAAACGAAAGGTCAACTTAGAGAAACCTGACAAAATTCTGTTGATCGAAGTTGTTGGTGGCTCGACTGGAATTTCCTTGACAGCGCCAGATGACCTTCTGTCGGTAATGAAGGAAAAAATGCTCTAAGCTAGCGTTCAGTGGCTAGCAGCGCCATCTTCTCAATGACAATGTCAACTAACGCCTCTTCTTGATTACGCCCTTTCATAACTGCCGCAAGTTCTTCGTTTGAAATTCCAAACGTTCTCTTTATCTTCGTTGTCTTCTCATTGGTTAACTTGAGAACCGTTTCGTCTTCTTCTGCGTTGATTCGTTCTGAGATTTTCAGTAGAGCCGACTTTACTGTTTGGGGTTCTTCTCCGATAATCAGTGTTGCTATTTCTGTGGAGTTTGGTTTGATTCCGATAATTTCTGTGGCCTTTCGGATTTGACACTGTGCTGACGCATAGAGCATCGTTTCCATGGCTAGGCTTTTTGAAAAGCTTTCTCCGTTTTTGAACGCTGTCAGTGCGTTTAGACCTGCGAAATAAAGATGTTGCCATGTGGCTATTATGTCTGCGTTGAAGAATTGAATCTCCACGTTTGATCTTGTTTCTCTGTTAATCGTCTTCAGAAATTCGTTAATATCTTTGATTCTCACGTTTCTAAAGCCCGTTATCACAACGTACTTCTGAAATTCTTCGATGGATTTCAGCAATTCTCTTCCTCAAGAATCTCCCTAGAAAATTTCTTGACAAGCTCCGTTGATAGTCCCGCTTTTACGAGTTTACTCATTTCTTTTTCCAAAGAGATATTTTTTTGTTTGCATTTTTTGAGGAGCTTTCTAAAGGTTTCCTTTATCTCCCATGGGAAAACTATCCAAAGGCTCGTTTCCTTCTCGTAGTAATCTGGCTTGATGATACTCCATGGTTTGTAGTAGACTGTGGCTATCTTTGCTTCTGTTGCACCCTGTTGGAGTACGTGTTCTTTGACAAGCTTGAGGCTTTTGCCTGTGTCTACGACTTCGTCTACGATGAGCACTTTCTTTCCTTCAATAGGACTGGAGACTGGCTGTGTGAGTGTGGGTTCGCCTTTTGTTTCTGCGACTCCTAGGTAGAATTCGGCTCTCACGTTTGCTAGGTTTGGGTTGTCGAGTAGGTCTGATAAGACACGAGCTGGGGGCCATCCACCTCTGGAGACACCTACAATGGTGTCTGGTTTGAATTGGCTTTTGCGTATTTTGTCAGCGAGGTTAAGGAGCATCGTGTATATTTGGTTCCATGTTGGGACTTCGAACTCGATTTCTGTGGCCATTTGTTTTCTCTCGTCTGTTTGAGAAAGAGAATGTCTGCTATTGATTTATTAAGTTTAAAAAAAAGAGGGTGAGTGTTTTTCGGTTGTTTAACTCGGTGGAGGAGCAGTTTTTGGTTTTCTTAGGCCGTACACTACTACGCCAAGACCTATGAACACCCAGCCTAGGCCGAAGAGTAGCGTTCCGTAGGCGTTGACTAAGGCTGCGTCTCCGGTTTTTCTTTCAGCGTCTGCTTGGGCGTTGTAAAGGTTTGTTTGAGCAATCGTGTTGTTGAGGGTTGCGTCTTCGATGGCGGTTCCTCTCTGGTCCCAAGTGTCTAGGGCTTGGCTGTAGAGGGTGTCTGCGTTCGTTAAGTGGGTTTTTGCTTCTCCGAAGACTCCTGTTTTCAGTATTCTTTCGGCTAGGTCGAACTCCATTGTTGCTTTTTGCATGAGTATGTAGACTTTGGTTATATCTGGTGGAATTGATGTAGCTGCTGTAGACGCCATGGCGCTGCTGGTTCCAAGAACAGGATGCAGCTTAACCCACAAGTTTTCGCATCCAAGGTGATCAGTGGAAAGTACGGCAAAGTCGCTGCCATGGTGAATCCAAATAGGAGACGATGGGACTCCGACTGGTGGAGTCGTTATCTCTGCGTTTGTTGCGTTCACATGGTGAATGTACAGATCGTAGGAGTGCGTCCACAATTCAGAAGTCTCACTGACAAGAGGAGTTAAACCAGACCAAGTGAAGGTCTTTGTTTGTCCGGGGTCAACTTTCAAAGGCGCAGATGGTGGCGTGAATGTGTAGTTTTGGCCCCAGCTGAAGTACATCCGAATGGTTGAGATGTTTATCGGGACAGAGTAGTAGTTGGTCCATGACATTGTGAAGTTCCAGTACGTTCCTTGGACGTATCCAGTGATATACGTTTCATAGTAGTAGTCGTACCCGACATATGCGGGTTCTATCCAAGCGAAAGTGTAGAGAGTTGGAGGGGCTGCGTTTGCTCGGTTGACGAGTGTGATCATTGTTGCGGAAAGCAGCAAGAGACCCATTATTGCAATTGCTTTTGCTTTCATAATTTGATTCCTCACAGGCTAGCATTTTCTGCTTGAAGAGTATATATCATTTTTGATGACATTTGCTTGGTAATCTTAATTACTATGAAGCTCTGCTAGGTTTAGGCAGGTGTACTGATGGAAATTGTTGAGTGCGTGCCTAACTTCAGCACTTCAGACCCGAAAATCGTCGAGCAGATTCTAGAAAAGATCAGAGAGACTAGGAACGCCTTTTTGCTTGACTACACGTTTGATGATTATTATAATCGACTTGTTGTTTCGTTTGTGGGGAATAAGGAGTCGGTGGTTGAGGCAGCAGTTAACGCTGGAGCCAAGGCTGCTGAGCTTATTGATATGCAGAAGCATAAAGGCCAGCATCCGCGTTTGGGCGCTATGGACGTTGTGCCATTTATACCGATCAAGAATGTTGCATTGGAAGAGTGTGTTGAACTTGCGAAGAAGTTTGGCGAAGCCTTGGCGGAAAAATGCGGCGTACCTGTTTATCTTTATGGTCAGGCGGCGGCGAATCCGCAACGGGGTGACTTGGACTGGATTCGTGAAGGCGAGTACGAGAAGCTTGGAGAGCAAATCATTAAGCCTGAGCGAAAGCCGGATTTTGGGCCAGCCAAGTTTGTTCCCACTTTTGGGGCGGCTATCGCTGGAGCGCGGAAGGTTATGGCTGGCTTCAACGTTAACATTGGCACTGCTAATTTGAAGATTGCAAAGAAGATTGCAAAGGCTTTGCACGGACACAAGGGGGGCTTTTCGAACGTTAAGGCTATGGCTGCGTTTATTCCTGAGAAGAATATTTGCCAGATTGGTATGAGTGTGAATGATTTTGAGAAGACACCGCTTTACCGTGTTTTTGAAGCGCTTAAGGTTGAATGTGCGCGTCACAACGTGCCGATTGTTGGTTCGGAGTTTTGCGGCTTGGCACCTTTGAAAGCGTTGATTGACGTTGCTTCTTATTACCTAAAAGTTGATAACTTGACAGAGGACAAAGTCTTGGAAATGGCGATACAAAACGCCATAGAAAGAGGAAGTGTTCCAGAATGAGCTTCACAATAAAGTGGCTGGGTCACGCCAGCTTCCTGATTAATGTCGAAGGAAAAATCATCTATACCGATCCATACAGCGGCAAGTACTCTGAAAAGGCGGATTTGATTCTTGTCACGCATTCTCATGGCGATCACTGCAGCGTAGCCAAGATCAAGAGTATTCGCGGCGCAGACACCGTGGTGTTTGCTCCTGAGGACTGCGTCAAGAAGATCAAGGGAACAGTGAAGACGCTGAAGGTTGGTGAAGGAGCAGATGTGAGCAACGTAAAGATCAGAGCTGTTGAGGCCTATAACGTTAAGCGTTTCCGATCTCCTGGGAACCCGTTTCATCCGAAGGGGTTCGGCGTCGGCTATTTGATAACCGCTTTGGGCAAGACTGTCTATCATGCTGGTGATACAGACTTTATTCCTGAGATGAAGCAGCTTGGACATGTTGATGTGGCTTTGCTCCCGAGCGGAGGCACGTACACGATGGATAATGCTGAGGCGGCTGAGGCTGCGCTTGCAATTAATCCCACAGTCGTTATCCCAATGCATCGTTGGGACACGAAACCCGACGAGTTCAAGAAGAAGGTGGAAGCCAGTTCAAAGATCAAGGTTGTTGCGCTGGAAAAGGGCGAAGAATATCAAGTGGTCTAGAGGATGGCAGCAGTTCAGAAGCGAGGAAGACAGAGAAGCCGTGAAACAGCAGATTTGCTTATCGTGAACGCTAACGAGCTGGTCACTGTTGCTGGTGGTAGTGAGAAGCCTCGCACGGGCAAGCAGATGCGCGACATCGGAATAATACACGATGGGTGCTTGGCCGTTAAGAATGGGCGAATTGTTGCGATTGGAAAAACGGCTGAAGTCACTAGGCTCTATCGAGCTGGCACCGTGATCAGCGCGAATGGAAAGACTGTTTTGCCCGGGTTCGTTGACCCGCACACGCATCTAATTTTTGCAGGTTCTCGTGAGGACGAGTTTCAAATGCGTGTTGAAGGGGCTTCCTACTTGGAAATTTTGAATGCTGGCGGCGGCATTCTCAAGACCGTTCGTGAGACACGTAAGGCGAGTGTGGACAAGCTTGCGGACATTGGCATTGAGACGCTTGACGTCATGCTCGAGCACGGGACAACTACCGTTGAAGCCAAGAGCGGTTATGGCTTGACGACAAAGGATGAGCTGAAGATTCTGGAGGCCACGCGACGAGTGAACCAGTTGCACACGGTTGATGTGGTCTCCACTTTTCTGGGCGCGCATGCTGTCCCGCCTGAATATAAGAGCAACGCGCAAGATTACGTTAACCTCGTGATCCAAGACATGATTCCGAAAGTGGCTGAGAAGGTGCTTGCGGAGTTTTGTGACGTTTTTTGTGAGCGAGGGGTTTTCAGTTTGGAGCAGTCTAAGCGGATTTTGACTGTTGGTAAGGAGCATGGTTTAAGGGCGAAGGTTCATGCTGATGAGATGGGTACGTTGGGCGGGGCTGAGCTTGCGGCTGATGTGGGCGCTGTTTCGGCTGAGCATCTGCTGTTCTCTTCGGGCGAGGGTTTTCAGGCTATGGCGGCAAAAGGTGTGGTTGCGGTTTTGCTTCCTGCCGCAGCATTTAGTTTGATGATGGGAAGGTATGCTGATGCTCGGTTGATGATTGATTACGGTGTGCCGTTGGCTTTGGGCACTGACTATAATCCGAGTTGTTTGGTTGAGAATATGCAGTTGATTATCGCTTTTGCTTGTCATTTTATGCGGTTGACGCCTGCTGAGGCCATAACGGCGGCGACGATCAATGCTGCTCATGCGTTGGGTAGGGCTAATGACATTGGTAGTTTGGAGGTTGGGAAGAGGGCTGACGTGGTAGTTTTGGATGTGCCGAATCACAAGTTTCTTGGTTACCACGTTGGCGTGAATCTGGCTGACAAGGTCATTAAGAATGGTAGAATCGTTGTGGATAAAGAAGCGAGTCCAAGTAGTATCGTTCATTTGGAAGAGTAAAAAAATGGTTTCGGAATTTTCTCGTTTTACTTTGGTTATCTTACTTTCTGTGTGATTGTGAAGACTAGCCACGCTATTATGCCGTAGACTACGCCGTTGAATACTGCGATGACTAGGGTTGTGGCTGGGATGCCGAGCACTGGGTAGTCGGTTGTGGGGACGTTCAGCAGGTTGTACAGCTGTGGTCCTGGCGGCATGCTTGGATATGCAAGCGTTGCGACCAACACTGCAAAGAAGACTACGAGAAATACTATTGCTCCTCTCATGTCACATTTCTCCAATGTTCTAGCCTATTTGATATGTTGTTTAAAAACATGGCTGTTTTCGGGTAAAAGGATTAAAGCGTGTTCAGATTATTTTCTGATCTGGTGAGCTGGCTGTGGCTAAATTCAAGGTTGAGCGTCCTGTTAAGGCTTTGACTGGTTCTGAGCTGCATTGCAAGAACTGGCAGATTGAAGGTATTCTGCGGATGCTTTGTCACGTCTTAGACCCAGAAGTGGCTAAAGACCCTGAGCACCTTATCATTTACGGGGGCACAGGCAAAGCTGCGCGAAACTGGGAGTGTTTCGACAAGATCGTTGAGACTTTATCGGAGCTTGAACCTGACGAGACTATGCTCATTCAGAGCGGGAAGCCAGTTGCTGTGTTCAAGACGCATGAGTGGGCTCCGCGAGCTTTAATTGTTAATGCGATGCTTGTGCCGAAGTGGGCTACGTGGGATTACTTCCTCGAGCTTGAACAGAAAGGCCTTATAATGTATGGACAGATGACGGCTGGTTCTTGGGCTTATATTGGGACACAAGGGATTCTGCAAGGTACGTACGAGACGCTTGCAGCTGTGGCGAAAGAACATTTTGGCGGTTCATTGAAGGATAGGCTAGTTTTAACGGCAGGCTTGGGCGAGATGGGCGGTGCTCAACCTTTGGCTGTTACGATGAATGATGGTGTGGCTTTGGTTGTGGAAGTTAACAAGTGGGCGATTGAGCGCAGGCTGAAACACGGTTATCTTGACACGTGGACGGACAACTTGGATGAAGCTGTGCGGTTTGTGACTGAGGCCAAGAAGAAGGGCGTTGCGAAGAGTGTTGGCTTGCTTGGCAACGCGGCTGAAGTGCTTCCTGAACTGTTGAGGAGAGGAATAATTCCTGACGTGGTGACGGATCAGACAAGTGCGCACGATCCGCTGTGTGGCTATTATCCTGCTGGCTTCACGAAAGAAGAAGCTGATGAATTGAGGAAGAAGGACCCGAAGAAGTACGTGCATCATTCTATGGAAAGCATGCGCAAGCACGTTGAAGCTATTGTCGGGATGATGCAAAAGGGTGCGGTGGCGTTTGATTATGGCAACAACCTCAGGCAACAGGCATTTGATGCTGGCTATAAAGATGCATTTGCTTATCCGGGGTTTGTGCAGGCTTACGTTAGACCTTTGTTCTGTGAGGGCAAGGGTCCATTCCGCTGGATCAGCTTGGTGGGGAGCAAGGAGGACATTTTCAAGCTTGACGACGTGATCTTGAGAGAATTTGCTTACGACGAAGGTTTGTGCCGCTGGATACGCAAGGCGAAGGAGCATGTGAAGTTTCAGGGTTTGCCCGCGCGGGTTTGCTGGCTGGGTTATGGCGAGCGTGCACGATTTGGCAAGATTATTAATAATATGGTTGGGAGCGGTGAGCTTAGCGGACCTGTTTGGATTGGGCGTGATCATTTGGATGGTGGAAGTGTGGCTTCGCCGAACAGGGAGACAGAACGAATGAAGGATAGCAGTGATGCAGTGGCGGACTGGCCGATTCTGAATGCGTTGATTAATGCGGTTGGCGGGGCTACGTGGGTGAGTGTGCATCACGGTGGAGGAGTAGGCATAGGCTACAGCATACATGCAGGCATGTGCTTGGTAGCAGATGGAACAAAAAAAGCAGAAAAACGCATAGTAACAGTGCTAACGACAGACCCAGGAACAGCCATAGTAAGACATGCAGACGCAGGATACGAAAAAGCACAAAAAATAGCAAAAGAGAAAGGCGTCAAGATGCCAATGTTAAAGTGATGAAGGATGTTTTGGTTTGGAGCATGTGGCTGCTTATGGGATTTGTTGTGATGTTTGCGAGCTTCACAAGAAGTTGGGTGTGTCTGCAGCTCCGGCGTTGGAAGTTGCTAAGGAGATGGTTAGGACTCGGTGGGGTGGCAAGAACGGGCTGTGTCTAGTTTTGGATTGTACTTTTAAACGTGGCGTCGCTTATTGCATGCGCGACTGTGAAGAGTTCCCATGCCAAAAATACCATGAATGGTGTTTTTCCTACGGAAAAGACTACTTAGAAATGCACAAGCAAAGAAGCAAGCAAGAAAAACCAAACGAGCCTAAATAGTAACCAAGAGTTCCATCCATATTTAGTTAAGTATCGACGTTTGTTTTAGCACAAATTCCGAGAAACGCTTACTATTTTTCAGCTGTGCAGATGGAGTGTCAGTATAGTCGTAGACGGGTAAAACGTTACAGCTGCTGCATCGTGTACGTTTGGATTAGGGAGGGAATTGGGTCTAATTCTGAAAAACGATTTAATAAGCGTATGACTTGCTGCTTTCATGGTGATGTGAAAAACATGAGAAAAAGCTTGAAGATAGCATCTGTAGCTGCAGTGTTGTTCTTGGCTCTAGGTGCGGTTGTCTTAGTGTACGCAAACTCACAGAACAGTCTCAACGCTAGTTACGATGAACAGCGGCAGATCAGAATGCAGAACATGCAAACCTTCCTCGAATCGAACAACTATACGATGCCTGATAATTGCACGATGCCTAATCATATGAGGCGCATACCGCAAGGGCAAGCGAACGGTTTTCCGTGGACTGAAAGATTCTTGGAGAACGCTACGCTTTCGACGATTCAGGGAACAGTAGTCTCAGAAGTCAAGGACATGCTGATCTTGGACACTGGTACGGGTCAAGTTCGAGTCTTGTTGCCCGAAGACTGGACCCTAGACAACGAAGTCGTGGGCAGAGCCACACTATTCAACGGCACGTTTGCAAGTTCAGGACAGAGTGTAACGATCAAAGTGTTGGAAAGCGAAATGTTCAGCAACGCGAGCTTCAGCATCAACATCATGATGGGCTACGAAGCAATCAACGCGACAGGCACACACGCCTACGCAGTTTTACCCTTCAACATACAACCCAGCAGCTAAACTATCCTCTTTTTTTTTGTTGCTAATCCATCGGTCAGTCAAAATCGTCACTGCAGTAACTATTGCTACCATTCCAACCCCGAACAGAACATCCAAAAACAACTCCAACGGATAAGCAACCTTATCACCCGTCACCGTGTCAACCATCCGCCAAGCAATCGGAAACCCATAATACCCAGGTCCATTCTCAACAAGCCCACTACCAAAACCCACAAAAAAACCAACAACAACCACAACCAAAACCAACGTTCGCATTCTCAAACCAATCACCGAATCCCGATTCGCGATAAATTATACCTTAAAATCATCGCAACATAAAACTTTTCTCGAATCAACTACTGCAGAAAATAACAGGATCGTCTGTTGGGTTCTTTCAAATCAAAAACATGATGCTGTCTCGGTTGAGCCTATATTATAGGGAGTTAAGCATTCTAAGAGGTCTTTCTCAACGCTCAAATGCCAATCATTATGCCTTAATGATCTTGTATCCCGCAGCCTTCCGAAGCCTATTCATAACAGCCAAACCCAAGCCCTCAGCAGACACACCTTCGGCAACAATCACGTCAACACCATCCACATCAAACTCCCTCAAAAGTCTGAACAAATTCTTCGCAACTCTAGCCAAATCGCTTCTGCTACCCAGAGACTTCACAACATCCGCACTATAATGTCGAACTGTCTCGTCAGTACCAAGCACACCAACCTTCTTGCCTTCTTCCTTGTAAAGCCTAACTAGCTCACACACCTTGCCGACGATAGCCTCAACTTCACCCTTAACCAACACCATTTCCGCATTAGGCGCATAGTGCTTATGTTTAACACCCGGCGAACGCGCTTCCTCCACAGGCAAAGCCCTATCAGACACCGCAACAGGATTAAGCTCCACCTCCCCTAGAACCTCCATCAGTTCCTCAAACGGCGTTCCACCTGGGCGCAAAACCTGCGGTGGATCAACCGTCAAATCCAAAACCGTCGACTCCACACCAATCTTGGTAGGTCCACCATCCAAAACCGCGTCGATGCGCCCACCTAAATCATCCAAAACATGCTTCGCCGAAGTCGGACTAGGCTTACCAGCAAGATTAGCACTCGGCGCAGCAATAGGACAACCACTCTCTCTGATCAGAGCCAAAGCAACATTGTGCCTAGGCATCCGAATGGCTATCGTGTCCAAACCAGCAACAGTCACATCTGGCACAATCGATGATCTATCAAAAATCAAAGTCAACGGGCCAGGCCAAAAATGCTTCATAAGTCGTTCAGCCGCATGCGGAACCTCTTTGACCAGTCTATGAATATCCTTTACATCGCATACGTGCACTATTGGAGGATTGTCCAATGGTCGTTTCTTCGCTTCAAAGACACAAAAAACCGCCTCCGCATTCAACGCGTCTGCTCCCAGACCGTAGACCGTTTCGGTTGGAAAAGCAACTAGCCCGCCCTTCTTGATGAAATCCGCTGCGATTCTTATCTTTTCCACGTCTGGCTTTTGCGGATTGACTGGCAGCACTACAGTATTTTTCATCAGTTTATCATACCCTCATTCATCAACGTGTTTTCCTATGTGGCGTTTTGATCGTATTCATCGTCTTATTTGTGAACCACGTGTATAAGGGGCATGCTTTCTTGTTCTCTGGTTTTGCCACAAGTTTTCAAAGGAAGCTTTCAGGATGGCGATCTGCGTCGAGTCATTTGTCCAAAAGGATTGAGGGTCGTCTCTCTGGTCAGTTGTCTCTCCCCATATGGCTTCTTTGTCATCGACTATCATAAGGTTAAAGGGGAGTTTATCTAGCTGTATGATTTCGATTGGGTTATTATCCGCTTTTGAAGACTGCAGGATCTCCTTCGTGAACGCGTCCAGTTCGCATTTCTGAGTTATTATACGCATCTTAACTGATTTTAATAGTCTTTCTCGAAGTTTTCTTGGGCGATTTGCGTATGCGATTTTCAGGTCTTCAAACGGGGCCACTACATCAATTTTCTGCGTGGCTTTTTGTGTCATTTCTATCAGTTTCGCTATCGCATTATCTTGTGTGCGAATAACATCTATGAAGCAATCTTTCTTTTCCGCAGTTAACCGTATTGTTTCCAATTTTGGGGTAAGTTCGGTTTGTTCTTGATTTAGCTTGTCGATTTCTTTTTTCATCATGTCGAGCTTTTTGTTGATTAGTAATTGAAGACCTGAGTTGGGTGGAATGGCTGAGAATTTTCTTGGTGTTTCTAACTTTCTGGTCACTATTCCCTGTTTTTCTAGTTCAGGCAGTATCCGATAGACTTCTTCTCTTCTGATTTTTGATAGATTGGCTATTTCGGAGGTTGAAGCCACGTCCAAGGCAATCAAGCTAATGTATATCTTGGCTTGCGTTTTTGTTAGACCGAAGTTGATGAGTTCCGTAGCTGTTTCTTCCAGAAAATCTCCGAAGTTGGATGAGTGAACTTTGCGGGCTTGGGATTGAATCCATTTTGCCAGTTTCTCTTTTGTGGTTTTTTCGTCTTGTTGTTGAGTTTTCAGTCCCTTTTCTATTTTCTTTAACAAATCTGCGGGATCTATTGGTTTCATCATGTACGAGTGCGCGCCTAGGTTGAGGGCTTCCACCGCATTTTTTAGCGAAGGGTATCCTGTGACCATGATTTTCATGGTTTCAGGAGTGGTTTCCTGTAGATGTGCCAGTAGTCGTGTACCTTCCATGTCTGGTAACTTGATGTCAAGCAATGCAATGTTAAAGAATCGACTCTTTGTCTTCTCAATAGCTCCTTTTGCAGTGGTGGCAATTACTGTTTCGTATCCTCTTGTCTGAAGTATGGCTGAGAGAGTCTTACATATGGCTTCATCGTCGTCCACTATTAGTATGTTCGGTTTTGTTTGATACGTCATTGGTCACTCGCCCCCTTGTCCTTGGGCAGTGTTATTGTGAATGTTGTGCCTTGACCCACCTTGCTTTCTACGTCAATTGTGCCACCGTGTTCTTCTACGATTTTTTTGCATATGGATAATCCCATGCCTATGCCTTTGGCTTTGGTTGTGAAAAGTGGTGTAAAGATTTTGCTCATGTTTTCTTCCGCTATGCCTGTTCCTGTGTCCGTAAATGCTGTTCGAATGTGGTCTTCTGTTTCGATTGTTGTAACCTCTAGTTTTCCGCCATTTGGCATGGCTTGCACAGAATTTTTTATCAAGTTCAGGAACACTCTTTCCAACTGCTTTTCGTCGACGCTGGCAACTGCTTTTTTAGCGAATTTTCTTTCGATTTTTACGTTTTCAGCCATGTCAATTTGCCTTAACGCGTTCTCTATTAGATTGTTTACATTTTGGCTCTTTCTTAGTGGTGGTCTTCTGGCGGCGAAGTCAAGCAAGTCATTGATAATGCTGTCGGCGAAAACAGTCTCTTGTTCTATTACATCAAACATTTCAAGAACAGTCTTGCATTCTACATTTCCTCGATTAGGGCATGCGTTCTTTATGTAGAAGCTGGCGTTTCTGATTGAAGTTAATGGGTTGCGTAGGTCGTGAGCAACCATTGTTGCCAGTTCGCCTATCGTCGTCATTTTTTCCAGCTTTCGACGTTGCTCTTCCAAACGTTTTCTCTCTCTTATATCTCGTGCAATGCGAAGTACTGCGGGATGACCTTGGTAACGTATGCGTGCGTCGCTAACTTCCACTGGAATGCGTTCACCATTCTTGGCTCTCCATTCAACTTCAAATGTCGTTGAAACGTCTCCCCGCAGATTTCGCTCATACATTTTCTTTGCAACTGGGAGATATTTTTCATCAATTAGCTTTTCAAGAGGAAGCCCCTTCAGCTCGTCTCTTGAATAACCGACTATTTCTGCGGCTTTCTTGTTTGCAAAGACTAGTTTCTTATGTTGAAGTATTATCACTCCGTCGCTTGCTTCCTCTACCAAGACAGAGTATCTTTTCTCTGATTCTAACAATTCTTCAGTTCTTTTCTGTACGAGATCTTCTAAATGCTCAGAATATTGTTTTATCTCTTCTTCCATCTTCTTACGTTCTGTGACCTCTCTAAATATGCCCAGCGCATACCATTTGCCTTTCACTTGCAATGCTGAGAGAGAGAATTCGACCGGAAATTCTGTTCCGTCTTTTTTGATGGCTGGTAATTCGACAGTTTTCCCGATGATACGGCCCTTTCCTATTTTCGTGAACTTTTCAAACGCGTTTATGTGGTCTCGGTGAAAGCGCTTAGGAGTGATGAGTTCATACATTTTCGTGTTATTTACTTCCTTTTCTGTGTAACCAAACATTTTCTCAGCAGCAGGATTCCAGTAAGAAAACTTTCCTTCATCATCAATCAAAACTATGGCGGCATTTGCCGAAAGAGTGATTGCACGGAACCTCTCTTCACTGTCTCGAAGTTTTTCTGCCATTTCTTTTCTTTCAGTGGCATCTCTCATAATTGTTTGTATTCCGACAACACTTCCATCTTGAAGTATTGGATTGCTCCTAGCCTCAACAATTGCATAACCTGACTTATTCTTTGTCTTAATCTTGAATTCACTTTCAGTTGATTTTCCTTGGGCCAATTTTAGTATATTATGTTGGCGTCCTAGCCGCTCCTCCTCCGGGATTAAGTCGAAAACACTCTCGCCAACGATTTCATTTCTGTCATAGCCATATTTTTGGACCGCACTGTTTACTGACGTAATCTTTCCTTCTAGGTTTATTGTTACGATGGTGTCTTGTGCGTTTTCGAAAAGATTCCTATATTTCTCTTCGGATTCTATGATTCTTTTCAGAGCCATCTCGATTTCGCTTCGTTTTCTCAGGTTACTAATGGCTATTGCGGCGTGAGAACCCAAGATTTCAAGCAATGTCACGGCTTTTTTTTCAAAGGCACTCAGTCTCATGCTTTCTACGTTCAAAACTCCTAGGACTTCGTTGTTTGCGATGACGGGGACAGCAAGCTCTGACTGAATGTCTGGGGCGCCTTCAACATAGTCTGGTTCTTTCCTTACATCACCAACTAAGACGGCTTTGTGACTTCTTGCCGCTTTAGCGATTATTCCTCCTTTTGTCCCATCTAGCGGTAAACCATCAATAGCTTTGTTGTATCCACGTTGACATGCAACTCGTAACTTGTCTCTGTCAATAACGCTGAACGCGGCATATTCAAAACCTAACGTTTTTCCCATCGCATCCAAAATCAACTCATAAACCTCATCAAGGCTATTTGCGGCATTCAACTTCCCACCAAAAGAATTCAATGTAGAAAGCCTTGTTTCCATCAACTTCCTTTCTGTGATGTCTCTTGCGATTACTTGCACACCGACAACCTTGTTTTCTTGGATTATTGGACTGCTTTTGTACTCCACAATCCTCTTGTCAATTGGAGTTACTAATTCTATCTCGCCTTCAAGAGGTCTTCCTTCGGCTATCTGATCAATTCCCTTGAGCAAGCTTGGCCAAGACTCCTTGGACATGAGCTCAAGCATGTTCTTTCCAACGATTCCCTCTCTTTTCCAGCCATATTCCTCGATGGCTTTGTTTATTGAAGTCACATTTCCCTCCAAGCCAGTCGTCAAAACAATATCCTTTGCATTCTCGAAAAGACTTCTATATCTCTCTTCAGACTCGTGCAACGCTTGCTCGGCTTTTTTACGTTCAGTAATCGGTACAACCAGTTCTAATGCCGCTGTGATGTTTCCAGATTTGTCTTTAATTGGCGTGGCTATGATCTCTGACCAAATGGTTTTCCCATCAACATCTTTTCCCGCTTGCTCGTGTACAACTTTGACTTTTCCAGTTTCAAAAACCTCTCGAACCCCGCACCTTGGACAAATCGCATCTCTCTGATTGTAGGTTGTGTAGCAGATGGTGTCTTCTACATTGCCAAAAAGTTGCTTGAGAACTTCATTCGCCCAAACAGTACGATAATCTCTCGAAATAATGGCAAGCCCCGCACCAACGTTTTTTGTGACAGTTTCAAGCCTGTCTCGTTCAGCTAATAACGCCTCTTCGGCTTTCCTGCGTTCGGTGATGTCTTTGTACAATCCTACGTAACCGATTAATTGATCTTCGACAATCATGGGAGCCACAGATATTGAGACTGAAACTAAAGTGCCATCTTTCCTTTTTCTGATGGTATCATGATTAACGTAGCCTTCCCTAGCTTTCCTGCCCCATGTATTAGACTCTCCTATTCTATCTTTGGGAACTAAGAAACTGATAGGATTTTTACCTCTGATTTCGCCCAAAGAGAATCCAAAGAGTTCGGTGAACCGTGGATTGATACCTAAGACACGAAAGTTAGGATCCCAATAGACAGCAGCCTCCGGAATGCCCTTAAACAATCTTTCAAACTTCTGCTGGTTTTCTCGGATGACTTTCTCTGCCTTCTTCTGTTCGGTGACGTCCACAATGATTGCCTGAAACCCAACTGTTTTGCCATTTATCTTAAGTTTCGTAGGCTTTGTCATAAGATGAAGAACACTGCCATCTTTGGACACCGCACGAAACTCCATATTTGGCGGTTGCCTTAGCAATCCAAAAGCTTTGATGAATAAGCGTACCATTCTGCCCCTATCGTCTGGATGTAAAAAGTCTTTGAAAGCATGACCTAACAATTCTTGAACCGAATAGCCCAACAAACGAACCGCTGCATTATTCACATAAGTAAATCGACCTTTCAAGTCGATGACGCATATGGCTACTGCTGCATCCTCAACTAGACAGCGAAATTTTTGCTCAGACTCTCCTAAGTGCTGATCCATTCGCTTATGTTCAATTACCCCTGAGCCAACTAGCACTGCAGTGTTTTCATCAGAAATTTCGTCGTTCATATATTCACCATCGATACATCAGCATGTTATGTGTAACTGTGACCTCACAAACACACAGTATTATATTCTAGAACATATAATACTTTCGAAACGGTGTCAACATTGGAATCCAAAACATTATGTTCTCTCAGCCGAAGAGTAATCCAAGACTTCATGGACATAATAATTCTCAAACAACTCAAAAACAACAGCTCATCTAGCGGATACGACGTGATTAAATACTTGCACAAAAAGTTCCACATGCTACCAAGCCCCGGCACAATCTACTCCATACTGTACACGTTAGAAAGACAGAACCTAATAGAAGGGAAGATGAACCAGAGAAAAAGAGTATACAAACTTACGCTTCTAGGAGAAAAACACCTGAAGAATATCGTTGATACCAAAACACACATCCAAGCATTTTTCTCCTATATTTTCTCAGAAGTATAGAATTAAGAAGACAACGAAAAATCGTTGCCAATCCAAGAAACGCTAGCGGTCTCTTCTCTTCGATTCTTGAAGCTCAAGCTTTTTCACTCGTGTTTCAATGTAAGCAACGACCTTTCTCTGGCTGTATTCCACGCTTTCTCTCTGCTTTTTTAGATGCTTCCTGATCATTGCCAACAGCTCGCTGACATCGAACGGTTTCAGAACATAGCCATCTGTGCCTTTGTTCACGGCTTCAATAGCGTTCTTTAAAGATGGATAACCAGTGACAACTATCTTCACCATTCTAGGCTCAGTTTCTTTCAACTTATCCAAAAGTTCCGTTCCTTCCATGTCAGGCAATCGAATATCAACAACAGCAACGTTGAAGAACCGTCCGCTAGACGCTTTAATCGCTTGCTTCCCGTTTTCCACGGCTTCCACTAGATAACCTTCTTTCTCCAGAATCTTCGAAAGCGTCTTTCTTATCCCTACATCATCGTCAACAACGAGTATCCTAGCCCTCCGTCCCAAGCCATTACACCTCCATTATTCTTGACCAAATCAACTTCTCCACTCAAGTCCGAAACTGTCAACGAAGGTTCCTTCTTTGAAAACATGTTCTTAACCTCCGAAATAGTTTCAGCAAAATCAGAACAAGGTTTTCGATCAAGCGTCATCCCTAGCTCTTCAAGCAGTTTCTCCAAAATCAATCTCTCCAAGAACGCTGCACCTTCCTTGAAAATCATTCGCATAGCACTGTCAAATTCCTCAACTTTCTCTGGAATTTCCGCCTTCTCTATATGGAAAGTATTCTCAAGATGAAAATACAAAGCTTGCTCACAAGATCTCCCGAGCGAACCAAACGCAGTGTCTATTGCCTTCAGCAGAGCTTCATCAAATCTTTGGTTTTTCATTAGTATCCAGCCACGATGGAAGTCGCTAATCAAAAACTAGTAGGACAAAATAAATATCTTATGAACCGTAAATTAGAATCATTTATATCACTAATACTGATTCCAAATCAGAACATCTCTTCATTCCTCAAATTCGATTTAGCCAGAAAACGCAATAGTTTAGAACTTAGCACAGCATAGAATTTCTCGGATTACAGTCAAAGAGAGCATTGCGCTATAGAAAATGAAACGAGCGAGTGACTCGACTAGACAACATAGTAGTCAATGACTTTTTTCATACTTTTCGGTGCAGTCTGCCTGATGGCAAGTTGCTTCAATATTTTTATCATCTGTGGCTGAAAACGAGCAATATCGGTTAGTGAAACTAAGCCTACGAGTCGTTTCCCATCAACCACGGGCAACTTTTTAATCTTCATCTGGAACATCATCTTCACAGCTTCTTCCAGCTCCATCTTTGGCTCAACCACAACCAGCGGACTCGTCATAATTTCCTTAACCTTCATTTTACTGGCGTTCTTCGCCTCAGCAACCACTCGCTTCAACAAATCTCTTTCAGTAATAATGCCCATAGCCTTCCCTTTACTAAGCGCTATAAGACAGCCGATCTCAAACTTGTTCATAATCTCCGCAGCTTCTTTGACCGAGGAATTCTCGTCCAAAGTGATGACTTCTCTAACCATGACATCCTCAACTTTCAATGACAAGCCGCTCTCTTCTTGTTCTCTTTGTTCTTGATGAGTCAATAAAATCACCAACTCCTCTATTGTCACTAGACCTCGTATATAAGCTGGTGTGCAGAACTATTCTTTCACATACCCCGTAGCTCACGAACAACGGTCTCAGCATGCCTGCTGACAGGGATATTGGCACGCTCGAACTTCTCCCTAGGCTTAGTAAACGGTCTAGTTGCATCAATACCCACCTTGCTGGTCAGCCCTGTTTCCTGATTAGCCGAAGAGTCCAACGTGGAACCGCGAACATTCTCGATAACTAGCAAGTCTTCGCCGGCTTGAAAACGAGTTGCAATCGCCCACTCAACATCAGAAGCATCAAACACGTTGATATCCTGATCCACAACCACAACATGCTTCACACTCGGATGCGCCGCAAAAGCCGCCAACAAAGCATTCTTACCATCACCATCAACCTGCTTCTCAATCGATATCACCGCATGAAGCCAACCGCAACCACCCGCTGAAAGATTAACAGCATAAACGTTAGGCACAACCTTCGAAACGCTCTCCCAAATCAAAACCTCATGAGGCAAACCCATCAAAAGCTTATGCTCAGACCCAGACGGCAACAAACCCTCATAAACATAATCCCGCCGATGCATCACACCCACAACTTCCACGACAGGCTGCTTACGCTGAACATCATAAGTCCCAGTAATATCCACAAAAGGCCCCTCAACAACCTCCTTCGACACAGAAAGCCTACCCTCCAAAACCAACTCAGCCTCCGCAGGCGCACAAGCATCAACATGCTCACACTCAACCAAACGCAAACCATCATCCAACAAAGCATTCGCAACATCAAACTCGTTCACTCCAAAAGGAACAGGCGAAGAAGCCGACAACAAAACCGCCGGATGGACACCAACAGAAATCGCAACATCCAAATCCGTTCCAGCTTCTTTAGCCATTTTCCACAACTTGAAAAGATGCCGTGGAACCAAACGAATCGCCAAATGCCTCTCATTCAAAACCTGTAGACGATGAACTGACAAGTTTTCGACACTTCCATCAACACTTCTAGCGTGCACAACACCCGAGGTAATGTACTGCCCAGCGTCATGCTCAAAATGCGTCAAAATCGGAATCTTTGACAAGTCAGCCTTCCTTTCTGAACATTCATTAACGCTTCCATCTTTCACGATTTTCGGCTTTTTCGGTGAACGCCAAGCCCACAACAACCTACGATAAAGTTCATTCTGATCCGCATTAAGAGCCGCACATAATCTCTTTCGAGTCCCACAAACGTTAGCAACCACGCTTGCATCAGAATCCTTCACCTTGTCAAATGACAAAATCGGTCCTTCATTGTCAAAACTCTTCATCAAATGTGAAATCTCAAAGCGGGTCGACAATGAGTCTTTGACGTGTAGGACTTCTTTTTCCTTCTCCCTTTGCTTAAGAAACTCTCTCAGACTCATGCTACAGTCTCCTCTCTTTGCGCCTCAGCTTCAACACTAACAACTTTCTCGATCAATCTCTTAAAAATCGACTGCGCCTGCATCTCATTAGCTGTCTCCAAATAGATTGAAACCAGCGCTATTTTCTCCTTTCTTGCAGCAACCTGCTCAGCAAACATGCGGGCAGAAATCGCATTCTTATCGCCAACAAGAACAGATGACACAGGCAATCCCGGCATATCCCTAGGCTTGGGAACAGCTATTGCGAGCGTTCCAAGCTTGTCCTCCTTCTCACTCAGCAGGATTAAGCAGGAATTCTTCGTCTCCATGTAAACTGCCAGAAACCGCAGGTTCTGCTCAACCACTTCGTCTTTAACGATTTTTGCACGTTCCATCCTTCGAAGTCTCCATTGCTTATTAATAGCTTCATGCATTCACTATTTATCACTTTCAAAAAGGCGACCCAACAAGATGGCTGAAAACCACGCACAACAAATCCTGAAAATACTGCAAGAAAACTTCACAATGCCAAAATGGATCACAAAGACCAACGACCCCTTCAAAACTTTAATCGTGACCATAATTTCACAAAACACCGCCGACAGAAACACCTCAAAAGCCTTCGAAAACCTTTCGAATAAACTCAAAATAACCCCCGAAACACTGGCGAACGCCCAGATAAGTCAAATCGAACAAACCCTGAAAGTAGCAGGACTCTACCGAAACAAAGCCAAAACAATAAAAAACATATCAAGAATAATCCTCGAAAAATATCACGGAACCCTAACACCCATATTGTCACTGCCCCTCGAAGAAGCAAGAAAAGCGCTCATGCAACTCCAAGGAATAGGACCCAAAACAGCCGATGTCGTACTTCTCTTTTGCGCACAAAAACCCACGATTCCCGTTGACACACACGTTTACCGCGTATCAAAACGACTAGGTCTAGCACCTACTGAAGGTGATTATGAAACTGTTCGAGCGGCTCTTCAAGCGCTCTACGATCCGAAAGATTATTTGGCAGTCCATGTGTTGCTGATTCAGCACGGAAGAAAATACTGCAAAGCCCGAAACCCTCTATGCAAACAATGTCCTGTGAACAAGCTTTGCCCATCAAGAAACGCGTGTGATGAGAGTGACTGAGCTAAAACAAGAGGTTACAAGATACTTTCCATATGCTGAGGTCAGACCTCATCAAGATGAATTCATCAAAACTATTTTCGAAGCCGTTGAAGAAGGTCGTTCTGTTCTTATTGAGGGAAGCAATGGTTTAGGCAAAACCATCGCAGCGTTGGCAGCGTGTCTCCCCACAGCTGTAGATAAAAGTTTTAAAATATTGTACGTTGCAAGGACACATCGTCAACATGAACGGGTAATTGAGGAATTGAAGGCGATTTCGAAGAAGAACCACGTTTCTGGCATCTCGGTTCGTGGACGCCATGAGATGTGTCTCAACGATCTCGTAACTAGACATGACTTGGACACACGAGCAGTTATGGAAATCTGCGAAATGCTGAAGGCAAAGAGTAGGTGCCCATACTTCCGTAGTATAGAAGAACGAGAGGATGAATATTTCGACCTTCAGCATCAGATAGCTCTTAGCCCGTGCACTGCATCGGAGATTCAGAGAATCTGTCGAAGAAGGGGCTTCTGTCCTTATGAACTGACAAAATCCTCACTAGCCGACATGAACGTTATCGCACTGAGCTATCTTTACGTGTTCGACCCCGTTATTCGAGGTCCTTTCTTAAGAACGTTGGAAACTTCCTTATCAAAGACCATTCTGATCATCGATGAGGCACACAACCTTCCAGAAACCGCAGTGAACATCGCAAGTAGCAGATTATCCCTTTTCGCCATAAAACAGGCAGAATCTGAAGCCAAAAAGTTTGATCACAAAGACATTGCAGATTTCGCAAAGATCGTTAGAGATGAAATCGAGAATATGGCTGGAAAAATCGCCAAGGAGGCCTTAGTAGCCCCCGATTATCTGATAGACTTTGTTAAAGAAAAGGCGGGCGTGGACGAACCTCAGACTTTTTTCGAGCGCTTGCATGATACTGGGATTTTGATCAAGCGCAGTCTGCTTACTGACGGAAAATATCCGCGTTCTTTCATTCATGGCATGGGTTATTTCCTACTTAAATGGTTGGAAGCATCTAAAGATGAATCATTCGTAAATGTAATAAGCAAATATACATCAAAGCAGGGCGTGCCCACAGCAAGGCTGGAAATAGTTGCTCTAGATCCTTCGAAAATTACGGCGCCTGTGTTCTCACAAGTCTACTCAACCGTCATCATGTCTGGGACACTTCAGCCACTCGAAGCGTACCTAAGGATAATGAAGCTTCCTGATGATACCGTCAAGAATGTTGTTCCATCACCCTTTCCGAAAGAACACTTTTTGCCGCTGATATCCTGTGGTGTCACGACAGCGATGGAGAAAAGGACGCCAGAAATGTTTCATAAAATTATAGGGCAAATAAGAGAAGTTGTTCAGCACACTCCCGCAAATTCCGGAATATTTGTTCCATCCTTTGAGGTCTTGGGAAGACTACTCACTGAAGGATTGAAGACTGTCTTGAATAAACCGTTGTTCTGCGAACACAGAAGCATGACCTCTAAAGAAAATGAGAAGATGGTAGCAGAGTTCAAGGAACATTCAGAATGCGGTGGTGCGGTTTTGCTTGGTGTTCAAGGAGGTCGTTCTTCAGAAGGTGTGGATTTTCCAGGCGATGAGATGAACTCCGTTGTGATCGTTGGTTTGCCCTATGCAGAGCCCACTCCGAGAGTTAAAACGCAAATCAATTACTTTGAGAGGTGTTTTCCAGGGCTTGGACGTGAGTATGGTTACGTTCTTCCGGCGATGAAGAAAGCTTCACAAGCCGCTGGAAGACCGATTAGAACTCTTGAAGACAAGGGTGCAATGGTTTTTCTTGACTATCGCTTTGCCACTCCGTACAATCAAGGTTTTCTTCCAACATGGATACGTGATAACTTGAAAATACTACCGGATGAAGATGGAATTATCGCGGAGGAGCTTGATCGTTTCTTCATAAAAGCTTGCTGAACGCTGTAAATTCTGATTGGTTTTCTTCTCCAAATGCCGGAATCTCTTTCATGTTTTTGTCCAGCTTCACTTTTCCCACTGCAGCTATCGCAATGTTCTTGGGAACGGGCGTCAAAATCTTCAGAGTCTTTCGTCGGTAATCGATTTCTTGCACAACACCTATGCCGAGGAATTTTCTTTGGGAATCATATAGCCCGGTTAGAAGACCTTCTTCTTCGCCTTTTCTTATCAAGATTACCTTCTTTTTCGTGTTTTCCTCAAGTTTTTTCAGGTTTTCCGCATTAATCCAGCGTGTTTTACCGATGATTATGGAAATGCTGTCTTTTTGCTCTGCAAAGTGTAATGGTTTCATTCCTAGGAGGTTGTATATTCGGCTTGCTTCTTTGATGCTTGAGCGCTTCTTGCTTATGTCAAATAATTCGCTGTCTTCAATCTTCAGCCAGCCAAGCGGAAAAGATTGTACCTTTGCATTTCTCAAGTATTTTATATATCCTAGTTCGCGCAGGTTCTTGCGTTTTTCTCTGCTCCTTTGACTGATGACTGAAGGAGAGTCGACAGCAACCTTTCTGAACTTCTCAAGAACGTTCATCAAAAGTGTCAACTCGTCTTTCTGTTGGATAAAGAAGATTACGTCAGGTTCGATCTCTTCAACGAGTCGGATCTTGTATTTTACGGCTTCTTCTCCTTCAATCCACCCATCACTGTTTATGACTACGAAATCGGGATCGTTGTACATGATCTCCTTCTTCAACGAGGTCAAGCCGTCTACTACTTTGTCAATGGCTCCGCTTGGTGAAGTGACACCGATAAAAACAGCGTTTTTTGCTTGGAGATTGAATAAGTCCGTTACTGGCTTCGCCACGAAAGCATATGCGACAGTACATGGAGGTCCTACGTCGGACTGACCTAGATCGCCATCCAATATGGCAGTTTTCTTTTTTTGGTGTAGCAGTTTATTTATGATATATGTGCAGAAGCTTGTTTTTCCAGAATCAACCGTGCCCAACACCATTGCTATGGTCGGCTTTGTTTCGGAGTTAGCTAGTTCTTCGGATGCTTTGACCCATGAGGGTGGAATCGTGTTTCCTTCAACCTCTTCTGCATTTGCTTTCTCTGCGAGTGAGATTTCAAATGTGGCTTTTTCTTCAACTGTGAGAGGTAGTCTTTTTCCTTCGCGTATTACGATCTTTTTTGTGTTGCCTGCTGGGTAGCCGAATGCTTCCGCTTTCCCTGAGGTCACTGTGACTGAGGCTGGGCCGTTGATTAGCAGAGTTTTTCCTTTTTCAACTGTTCTGTTCATCTATTTTCCTCCGTTGGAAGGTGTGTCCGTTTCTTCCAGCTATCCTTATGGCTGAGACTATGTCTCTTAATCCCCTTCTGTGCTTGTTTTCATCAAGGTTGCGGCTTGTTCCTGCTTCACTGACGCTTTCCAAAGTTACGTTTTGAGGTAATGCATTGTCCAAGGCTATTAATAGTTCTTCTTTGTATGCTGGGACGCCATCGCCGACTTTCGCGGATACTGATGTTATTGGAGCGTTCTCAAGGTTGTTGAGGATGGTTTTTATTTTCTCTATTGTTTCTTCGACGCTGAAGCAGTTTTGTGTTTCTATTACTTTTCCGTCAGCCAAGACTGCGAGTCCGAGGACTTCGCCAGGGTCTACGCCTATGATGAGTTTTTGAAAGTTCTCTTTTCCTTGAATAGTTTGTAGCGCCTCGCTGATCGTAGCTTCTGGGTTGGTTCCGTCTTTGTATACTAGGACTTTTTCATGATTTATTAGGTGTTTCTCTTTTTCTGTGGTTATGACCACTTTGATTTCTACCGGGATGGTTTCATCCGGTGTCAAGCTCAGAAACGAGATGTTTTTCTTTCGCAGTTCGTTGACAATTAGGTAGTAGGCTTTTCCTGAAACTGTTGCAACTGCAATGTTTGCCTTCATACTTTTTTCCTATTTATGTTGGTGCTTAGACGCCAAACAGATTATTAATTTCGTCACTTATATTGGTTGACGTGTGCTGATGTGCTGGCCAAGATTCCAACAGACTGTCGTACTGTAGACACGGTTCTGGATGGTGGTATCTCATCTGGAAATATTAGTCTAGTCTACGGGGAAGCAGAAACAGGAAAAAGTACCTTTGCAACGCAATGCGCTGTAAACTGCGCGAGACAAGGCCACAAAACACTATTTATAGATTGTGACTGTATGTTCTCTGCTAAGAGACTGTTCCAGATTGCATCGGAAAAGTTCGAGGAGATAGCGGAATTCATAGTTTTGATGCGACCAAGCATTTTTCGAGAGCAAACCATGATTGTGGATCGATTGACAGATTATGTGAATGAAAGATTTGGGCTTGTGGTCATTGATACTGTTACGTCGCTCTATCGCCTCAGGGTGGCAGAGACACCAGACAAGACGTTTGAGCTGAATCGTGAACTGAACAGGCAACTGGCGTCTCTAGCGCAAGTCGCCCGAACGCAGAGGATTGCAGTCTTGATGGTGAGTCAAGTTCGAACTGCTTTCAAGGAGGATCATGTCAGTATAGAACCTGTTGCCACTAGAGTTCTGAAATTTTGGAGTGACGCGATAATAAACATGAATCCAACCCAAAATCCGCAGATAATTAAGGCGATCTTGGAAAAAGTCCCTAAGGGGGCTCAGTCCATGACTTGTTATCTAAAGATAGATGAGTCAGGAATACATGAGTATCTAGTTCACTGATGGTGATCATGTGGAAGTAGCACAGCTAGTCGTTGAAGCATTGTTGTTCATATTTCCGGCTTATTGCACAAATGCTGTACCAGTGCTGGCTGGTGGAGGCTACCCGATGGATTTTGGCAAGAAATTCTTTGATGGAAGACCCATCTTTGGAAAGAATAAGACTTTTCGTGGTTTCTTCTGTGGGCTGGTTGTTGGGACGGCTGTTGGCCTGCTTGAAACGCTAGTTTTTTCTTATCCTCCTTTCTTCGGTTTGCTTTTGTCGTTGGGAGCGTTGTTTGGAGATTTGGCTGGGGCATTTGCAAAAAGAAGATTGGGATTGGCTCCAGGGGAGTTGTTGCCTGTTGTTGATCAGGTGGACTTCATAGTGGGAGCGCTTCTGTTATCGCTTCCGGTTTCATTGCCTTTTCTATCACTGGAGCTTGTTGTGTGCGTGTTGATTATAACGCCGCCTCTACATTTGTTGACGAATTTTGGGGCTTATAAGCTGGGTTTGAAGAGTAATCCTTGGTAGGGTTTTTACTATCCTTTGATTTTGAGTTCTATTATGGTTTCGATTAGTATGTATGATATGAATATGAGGACAACTCCTACGAGGAACATCATGTAGGCTTGTCTGGGCTTGTAGGCGTATTTTGTACTTTGGTACACCATGACTAGTCCTACTATACCGAAGGTATAGAGGATTATGGCTACAAGGCTGTCGGCTATGAACTGTTCCGAGAGCTGTGGATAGAGGAAAACGAAGGTTCCGCCGTAGTAGACAGCTGGGAGGGGTTTCATTATTATGTCATATAGGCCACCGCCGAAGAAGAACACGGCTATGGCTATAGCGATCATAGATATGATGAGTGTTGAGGGTTTTGCTGTTGAGATTTTCTGGTAGAATTTGTTTATTGAGAATGAAAGCGATGAGATTTCTCTTTTGATTTTTCGTGACATTCTATTTTTCTCCGTTTTTGGTCAGGTGTTGAGCTACTTCTTTAGCCCATTCTCCTGTTAATGGATTCTCTGCAATCTTACTTAAATACTCTTTCCAATCGATCTCCAAGGCTCTTTTCCATACGTCGTATTTCTTGACTACGTTTTCGTAGGCTTTGCCGTGCAGTTCGCAGTAGTTGTTTCTAGTTGCTTCTCTGAGGCATATTTTGCACTTCAATTCTGGTTCTCCTTGCTTCTTTCAATGGGCATTGTGGGTTGAGACACAGCGTCCAAGCGTATCTTCTTTGCACTCTGACCTGGATCGTGGGCCACCCGCACTTATAGCAGGTTCTATTGAGTGGTTTTATGTTACCTTTTTGTGGGAGTGGGAATGATGTTTTGCATAGTCCTTTGAAGTAGTTTGTGCAGCCGATGAAACGTTTTCCAGTTTTTCTTGAATGTAGGATAGTAAGCATGCCAGTTTTACATGTTGGGCATGTGCCGATGGCTCTTTCTTCTGTTTTTGACTTTTTTATTGCTTCGGCTAGTTGTTCGCCAATTATCTTTTCTTTTTCTTTCAGCTTTTCTATTACTGGTTTGAGTGTTTTGATTGTATCTGTGATGACTTGTTCTCTTTTCTCACGGTCGGTTTGGATGTTGTTCATTTTTTCTTCGAGTTCTCTTGTGAATTTTACAGATATGATAGTTTTGCAGTTTTTTTCAAGAACATTAAGAACTTCAAGACTTAGATCGGTTGCTATCATTATTCGATCTTTAATGTATTTTCGGTCGAAGAGTGTTTGTATGATGTCTCCTCTTGTTGCTTTTGTGCCAATTTCTTCTTTTTCCATTCTCTTGAGAAGGGTGCGGTGATTGTATCTGGGCGGTGGTTGGGTAAACTTGTCGTCACAGATCACTTCTTTAACAGTGACGAATCGTCCTTCTTTTATTGGAGGGAGGAGAGCTTCTTTCGATCTTGCGTAAGGTTTGTAGTAGTGTAGCCATCCTTCTTTCAGAGTGCGTTTTCCCTTCAAGAAAAAGCGATGTGCGTTGATGTTTATGGTGGCTTTGATGCTTTGTATTAGTGCTGGCTCGGCAAAGACCGCTAAAAATCTTCGAATGATAAGATCCCAAATGCTTCTTTCAGAAGCGTCTAGGGTTCTTGTTGATAATTTTCCGGTTGGATAGATGGCTGGATGTGCTGGGTCGTCCAGTTTTCCTTCGTTGGGTCTCAATTCGGATCTTGCAAGAAGCTCTGTTGCGAGTTTTCGGTATTCTGAAGCTTTGCTAAGGCTTTTCAATATTGCTTCGCAGTTTATTGTTGCTGGGAGTTTTTGGCTGTTTGTTCTGGGGTAGCTGATTAGGGCGTCTAGGTATAGGTGTTGGGCGATATCTGAAGTTTTTTTAGGAGTGTATCCGAATAGGCTGTAGGCTTCGCTTTGCAATGAACCTAAGTCGAATGGGAAAGGCGGCGCTTGTTGAAATTGCTTGGTCTCTATCTTTTTAACTTGGCCGTTTTTTTCTTTGCATTCGTTAAGGATGGTGTTGGCTTCGTGTTTTGTTGTGATTTTTTCTTTTTCGTGTTGAGTTTCGTATGTTTGGTTGTCTATTTGGATTCTGGCTTTTATTGTCCAGTATGGTGTTGGTACGTGGGTTTTAATGGTTTTTTCTCTTGTTGCGATGAATTTCAGTGTTGGTCCTTGTACTCTGCCTGTGCTTAGGGTGGTGTATCTTCCGCTTTGGTTTTTGGCTGCTGTTGTTAGCGCTCGTGAGAGGTTTATGCCATAGAGCCAATCTACCTCGTGTCTTGTGAGTCCAGCCTCAATTAGTGCGAAGTCCAAGTGTGGAAGCGGTTGGGCGAAGGATTTCTCGAGTTCTTCCTTGGTTAGAGTGGAGTATTTCATGCGTTTGGAGACGTTTTCTTTGCCGTTGCATGCATATTTGAGTATGTTGTAGCCTATGATGCTTCCTTCAATGTCGTAGTCGCACGCGTCAATAAAGGCGTCAGCGCCTTGTGCTAGTTTTGAGATGGCCTCAAGCCACTTGCGGGTTTGTTTTGCATCTCTCTCCGCAATGTATCTTGGTACCCATTTGAAATGGAAAACAGGATAATGGGTTCTGACGCTTCTTTCTTCTTCAGCAACCGTGTATAGATGTCCTAAAGCTGGAACGATGACTAGCTCTTTGTTTCGCGTGGCTATGTAGTATGGCATGCCTTTTTCGCTCAGTCTTTTGGGGTTTTCTTTTTCGTCCAGTGCTGTGGCTATTCTTTTTGCTGCATCCGGCTTTTCGGTGATAATCAATGTATATTTTCCCATTTTCTCAGCACAAACCACACTTGCAGGTTGGGAAACTATTTCTCAAAACTACTTATCACAAGCAAAATTAAGAGTTTCTATGCTTAATTCCTTCCGCGCTAGACGGGCTAAATCTATGCCCTTTAAGCCTTAAGGCAGTTTCAAATCTCAGATATAGATTGAACCAAAACATCAAAGCGTTTTTTTGATTCTTTCAAAAAAAGAAGAAGAGTCATGGATCTACTTTCCCGTAGTTTTTGCATACTATATAGTAGTCTTTAACGTCTATCTTGCCGTCGTCGTTTATGTCTAGGTTTGGATGGTAATTTGGTTTGCCTATAATTGTCCCATAGGCAAGCAACCGCTTTTACATCGGGGAAAAGATTTGGGAAAATGCTTTATTAATTGCTGTGCTTATTGCTGTGCAGAACGGAAGGATAACATGTGAGTGAAGAACTTTCGAACCTCCCACCTCAAGTTCAAGAACGCTTCCTCAGACTGCAACAGCTTCAACAAACGCTCCAATCAGTCCTAGCGCAGAAACAACAGGTGGAGCTTGAACTGTCAGAAATCGGACAAGCCTCATCAGAACTGGAGAAGCTGACTGACGACGCAGTCATATACAAAGCCACAGGGTCACTCATGATAAAGGCTGAAAAGACAAAAGTAACCACCGAACTGAACGAGCGCAAAGACCTGCTCAATACGAGAGTAACCATCCTCACAAAACAAGAAGAACGCGTGCGCGCTCAGCTCAAGGAAGTGCAAACCAAACTGCAGCAGGATTTGAACCCGGTTTCGCCGCATCCATCCCAGCCCTAAGCAAGGTCTTGGGTGAAACTTTATTGGAAGACTTGGGCATACCAGAATTAACCAGTGAGCAAATTGAAGAACTCTGCACAATCGCAGAAGAGGCAGCCAGAAAATACATACACTCAAAAGTCCAGAAGAAGAACATCGAAGCTATGATCGTGTGTGCTGAAGTGGAAGGTATCAAACCAGTCAATCTGAACGTCGATGTTGACATTGATCTGTCTTTATCGATGGAAAACTTCAACGTGCAGAGACTAGCTGATGAGGCTGTGCGGGAAGCGTTCAGAGCCGCTGAAAAGTATCTGAGGGATCTAGCGTGTCATTCGCAGAAATAACCAAGATTCTCGACACGTTAAACGCTAAACTGGTTGTTTTGTTATGCCATCATAATGCAGACCCAGACGCAATCTGTTCAGCATACGCCTTCAAAAGCCTACTCAAACAGTCTAGGCCACAGCTTGAAATCGAAATAGGCGCAGCCCACGGAATAAGCCGCCTCTCAAAACATCTACTTCAATACCTACCAATCGAAATAATAGAATACCCAAACACGGAAAACGCCAACGCCATAATCCTGCTCGACACCAACACCATCCAACAACTGGACAATCTGGCTGAAAAGGTGAAAACGGGCAAAGCGCCGATTATTGTCATAGACCATCATGCAGCTCATCCGGAAACGCTACAACTGGCAACGCTCTGCATAACCAATGAAGAATCCTCTTCAACCTGTGAAATCGTCTACTCCTTCTACAAACAAGCAAACGTCAAACTAGGCCAAACAGAAGCAAAAGCTCTTTTCCTCGGCATATCTTTCGACACACGCCACTTTGTTCTAGCCAACTCAAACACCCTGAAGAACGTGGCAGAACTAATCGACTCAGGCGTCAACGTGCAAGAAACACTACCACTACTTTCGCTACCCATGGACTTCTCTGAACGAGTCGCAAGACTCAAAGCCTCCAGAAGAGTCAGACTCTTCAAAATCAACGAATGGATAATCTCACTCTCTCACGTCAGCGCTTACCAAGCCTCAGCCGCAAGAGCACTAATCGACTTAGGCGCCGATGTCGCCGCTGTTGCAGGACAGAAAAACGAAAGCATAGAAATCAGCCTACGCGCCACACGCGAATTCCACAAACAAACAGGCGTGCATCTGGGTAAAGATGTTGCCAAACCATTAGGCGAATATATTCATGGTATGGGCGGTGGACATTCCACAGCGGCGGGAGCCAACGGCGTAGGAGACATCGAAACAGGCCTCAAACGTTGTCTATTTCTCTTGAAAGAAAAACTTGTAATCAATAATAAGTAGCTACTCTTAAATGATTCTGGCAACCCGCTTAAGATAGGTTGGCATCCAAGGCATGGCAGCAATCGAAGCAAAAAACATCACGTACACTTATCCAGGCGCAACAAAACCGTCAATCATAGATGTTTCGCTGAGAATGGAAAAAGGCGAATTCACCCTAATAACGGGTCCGAGCGGATGCGGAAAAACAACGCTATGCCGATGCTTCAACGGGTTGATCCCACACTTTTATCAAGGTGAACTCAAAGGCGAAATAACGTCTATAGAACTGAACATCGCTGAACATCCAATTTATGAGCTAGCAAAACATGTGGGACTTGTTTTCCAAAACCCAGAAAATCAGCTCTTCGCGCTTTCCGTTGAGAAAGATGTAGCCTTCGGCCTTGAAAACCTAGGCCTGCCCAGAGAAGAAATGCGCAGAAGAGTGGATGACGCAATGAAACTCACTGGAATATATGAACTGAGAGAAAGAGCGCCACATGAACTCTCTGGCGGACAACAACAGCGCGTAGCCATAGCCTCGGTCTTGGCCATGCAGCCAGAAGTAATAATCCTCGATGAGCCAACAAGCTTCCTCGATCCACTGAGCGCAAAGAAGATCTTTGAGGTAATCGGTCACCTGAACAAAAGCCTTGGAATCACAATCGTGCTCGTCGAGCACAGGCTTGATTTGACAGCGAGATACGCCAATCACATAATCGTAATGGATGAAGGAAAAATCGTTCTAGATGGCGATCCACGAGAGATCTTGCGTTCCGAAGAAGCTCGCCTGATAGGCATCGGAATCCCGAAAGCAACACGTCTCTACCAAATGCTCAAAAAAGACCGAATAAACCTCGACGACACCGTTCCCCTTTGCTCTGAAGAAATGGCAACTTTGCTGAAGGAGGCACTGCAGACCTAATGATTGAAGCTAAAGACGTTTACTTCAGCTATCCAAACGGCGTGGAAGCCCTAAAAGGCGTCTCGGTGATAGTTCAAGACGGCGAATTCGTAGCCATAATGGGTCAAAACGGCGCTGGCAAAACAACCCTAGTCAAACACTTTAACGGCTTACTCAAATCAACTAAAGGACAAGTGCTCGTCGATGGAATCGACGTGAAAAAAGTAAGCGTCGCCACCCTAGCCAGAAACGTTGGCTTCGTCTTTCAAAATCCAGACCATCAACTTTTCAGCGAAACAGTTGAAGAAGAAATATCCTTCGCACTGAGAAACTTCGGCTTCAAAGAAGACGTAACAAAAAACCGTGTGACATGGGCTCTGAACCTGTTAAGCCTAACCCAGTACAGGACAACCTCCCCATTCATGCTCAGCGGTGGAGAAAGAAAACGCGTAGCCCTAGCCTCAGTTCTCGCTTGGGATCCCAAGATACTCATACTTGACGAACCCACAATCGGACAAGACTATCAACAAAAGGAAAAACTCCGCCAATTCATTCTGCAAATGAGAACTCAAAAGAAAACGATCATCATGGTCACGCATGACGTAGAGTTCGTGGCAGAATGCAACCCAAGGGTTCTGCTGATGCGAGAAGGAAAAATCATAGCAGACGGCGAAGCAGACAAAATCCTCACAAACCCAGAAATCCTGAACGCCGCATCCATCGTGCCCCCTCAAATCGCGCAGATCTTTCTAGAACTTGCACATCAGCTTCCAGAATTGGAACTTCCAAAAAACATAATTGACGTCTACGAAGCCCGAGAAATACTACTCAAAACCTTGGAGAAGAAGAACAAATGAGCGTTTTCAGCGGGCTCAAGTTTCGAAAGGTCTACTCACCGATTCACAATCTAGACCCGAGAATAAAGTTCGTTTACGTCTGCTCCATCTTTGCAGTCGCGATAACCTTTTGGGAAATCTTGCCTTTGCTGATGCTTTTTCTGCTACAGATTCCGTTCGTTCTGATAGCCGGCGTCAGACGTGAATGGCTTCGTTCAATGCGAGGAGCCGTTTTCTTAGCCACTATCATCTTTCTTACAAATTTCATTGTTGCATTCATTGGAGCTGGCTATGTTTTCACCGCAAAGAGCTTGGAAAACGCTTTGGCAATGACAGTTCGCTTCATTGTACTCGTTGAATCCTTCTCTGTTTTCTTCCTGACAACATCGCCCGACCATTTAGGCCTAGCCTTGGAACAGACTCACGTGCCCTATGAGCTGGTTTTCGCCTTCACAACGGCCGTGCGGTTTGTCCCAGTCCTAGCCGAGGAAGCGCAAACCATTATGGATGCTCAAAAAGCTAGAGGCTTAGAGCTTGAACGCGGAAACTTTCTCAAACGCATCAGAAACTACATTCCAATCCTCATACCGCTCATCGTGAGCGCGATTCGCAGAAGCCTCGAACTGGCAGAAGCGATGGAATCGCGCGCTTGGGGAGCAACCAAGAAACGCACGAATCTCTATGTGCTGAGAATGCATAAAGGAGACGTCGCCTTGGTTGCCATAACCGTTGGTGTAATAGCACTGGCAATCTACGCCCGTCTATTCATCGCTATCCCATCTCTAAATGAACTCTTGGCGCGCGTGTTTTGAACCACAAGACTTTTAATCTAGTCGCCTGTGTAATCGGTTTTCGGGGTTGAGGAAGTTGAAATGGCTCAAGGCAGCAGCAGAGGAAATCATTGAAAGCATCAAGATTTCTATGGAAAAACTTGACATGAAGGAAGTTGAGCGTTTCGTCGAGCTTCTGCTTGACTCGAAGGATAAGAAAATATTCACGGTTGGCATGGGAAGAAGCGGATTCGTCGCCCGAGCCTTCGCCCTGCGGCTCATGAACCTAGGCTTTAACGTCTATTTCCTAGGCGAAACCATAACCCCAGCCGCAGAAAAAGGAGACGTACTGATCGCTATCTCAGGCACAGGCTCCACAAAAATGGTCTTAACCGCAAGTTCAGCTGCCAAAGACATAGGTGCAACAGTCACCGCAATCACATCCTTCCCAGAATCCCAATTGGGAGAAATGGCGGATCTCGTCGTGACTATTAAAGGAAGGACAAAGGCAGGCATGCCAAAAGAAGAAGACTATTTGGCAAGACAGATCATCGGTGAACGCGAACCCCTAACGCCACTTGGAAGCATTTTCGAGAATAATAGCATGGTCTTCTTGGACAGCTTGATCGTGGAATTGATGCATAGAATGGGACGAACTGAAGCAGATCTGAAACGCAGACACGCAACAATTGAATAAGCAACTTTGATGTGCATAAGACCTTCGTGCGCAACTAAGCTCGCAGTATCATTGTTCAAGAGTTTACTAGAATTTCGCGGTCCCTGCCAGAAGAGGCAACCAAGTTGGGAGTAGATCTAACGTTGAGCGATCTTCTTTGTATATGCTTCTTGGAGCTTATCTGCTAACTTGCCGTCTTCGAGAATGAATGCCCCACGGTAGCGGCAGACTTTGCATTCCCAGATAGACCACAGTTGGGCAAGACCAGAAGCCCATAGAATGTTAGTCGAACCGCATTTTGGACAAAACGTTACTCCTCGTTTTCGGGTCTTTGGCTTATTTTTAGCCTTCTGAACCGCATTCATCAAAGTCACTATTCTATTTTGATTTCTTTTTTCGAAGCTTCTTGAGTAACCGTTTTTTGGGAAGTTTGGGTCTTTTCACGCGTTCTGCGTCAGTTGCAGCCAAGACTAGACCTCAGTGTATATGCTGTGTTTTGTTTCTTTTAAGGTTAGCTGGGTTAAGCGTGCTAAAGATTAAGAGTGCGTAGAGCTTATTAAGACTCAATACGCATTATATCCATGAAAGATCACACAACACTCTAAACTGTGGAGGACAACACAGACGTCCAAGAAACCACCGAAGAAAACAGCGAAAACTCTAGAGGAAACAGAGCCTCCACCAGGCATCATAATAAGAGGAGAAGCCAAAAAGCCAACAGTCTTCAGAGAAGCCTATCCAATACAAGAACCCTACGTCTACGCAGCAATAATCAAAGAACCAGAAACACAAAAAACACGCTACGAAATCATAGAACCAACCCTTCAAAAAGAAGAAGAAAGACAGCTACAGGAAATCAAAACCTTCCTAATGGAAGAAGTAGATGTAAACCTAAAAGAAATAGAAACCAAAGAAAAAGCAGAAAAATACCTAAAAGACAAGACGAAGGAAATAATCAAAAAATACCACATAAAAGTCCCTCCAGAAGCAATTGACAAACTCGTATATTACGTACTGAGAGACTTCATAGGATACGGAAAAATAGATCCACTGATGAAAGACCAGTTGATTGAAGACATATCTACAGATGGCGTGGACATCCCGATTTACGTCTGGCACAGAGTGTATGAATCACTACCCACAAACATACTTTTCAAGGACGAAGCAGAACTAGATTCATTCATAGTCCGGCTTGCGTACCTAGCTGGAAAAAACATCTCCATAGCATCTCCGATCTTAGACGGATCACTTCCAGAAGGCAGTCGTATCCAATTGACCTACGGAAGTGAAGTCACGAGAAGAGGATCAACATTCACTATCAGACGCTTCAAAGTTGATCCACTCACCATCTCAGATTTAATCGCCTTCAAGACACTATCCTCCGAAATGGCAGCTTATCTATGGTACGTCATTGAGAACAGAGCCTCAGTAATGGTGGCAGGCGGTGTAGCCGCTGGAAAAACCACCATGCTAAATTGCCTGTCAATGTTCATAAAACCTGAAATGAAAATAGTAAGCGTAGAAGACACACAGGAACTCAACCTTCCACATGAAAACTGGATACCCTCAGTCGCAAGACTAGGCTTCGGACACGAAGACAAGAAAAGTGGCTCCATAAGCCTATTTGACCTGTTGAAGGCGGCTGTCAGGCAAAGACCAGATTACATAATTGTGGGCGAGGTACGTGGAGAGGAGGCGTACACACTTTTTCAAGCCATGGCCACCGGTCACTTGGGAATGAGCACAATCCACGCTGAATCAGTTGAAGCCGTAATCAACCGATTGGGATCTGAACCCATGAACATTCCAAAATCACTCATAGCCATGACAGACGTCATCATGGTAGTAACAAGAACAGAGATCGATGGAAAACCAGCAAGAAGAGCCAGCACAACAACAGAACTCGTAGAACTTGACTCCAAAACAAAGGACGTATTAACCGAAGAGGTTTTCCATTGGAACCCGAGGGAAGACAGCTTTGCCTTTTCTGGCCACAGTAACATTCTGGAAAAAAATGCGAAAAAAATGGGAGTGAGTGAAGAAGAAACCAAACGCGAATTACAGGCTAGAAAGGCTGTTCTGGAATGGATGGTGCAGAACGGAATTAGACGCTACACTGACGTAGCAAATGTAATCCGAGAATACTACGCCAACCCAAACCGCGTGTTCCAAAAAGCCAGAGTTGGGCTTAAATGACAAGTAACAAAGCCATAAAAAGAATCAAAACAATCCATGATCGTCTCATAGCAAAACTCAGAGCACCCCCTAGAAAAACCCAGAAGCTCAAAAAGGAGAAGCCATATGAAAAGCCCAGACACATGCTTGAAAACCCTCAATCTCTGGCTTTTCAGATCCTTGGACAGAAAGTTGGACATATTTTGCCACTTTTCAAAGGTCTAGACCTGAACCTGCAAAAGTCAGGAGTAAAAGTCAACTATAAAGCCTATGTTAGCCTAACGATCTTTGTCACTATTCTAATATCTCTTACTGTTTTCGTCTCCGTTCCTTGCCTATTGCTCTTCGCATTCAGTGTTCCACTTGTTCCGGCGCTTCTTTTTGGTTTGGGCGGAAGTTTGTTCACACTTGCATTCTCAACTATCGGATTCTACGCCTATCCGATTTATCGTGCAGATAAACTTAGAAGAAACTTGGAGGATGAGTTGCCTTTCACAACAGGTTATATGGCGATCTTGACAAGTGCCGGTGTTTCTCCGGAGAAGATTTTTTACTCGCTTTCAAATCTAAGCGTGCCATTAGCAGTTACAGTTAAAGCCAAAGATGTTGTCAGAGACGTGAATCTCTTCGGTCGAGACATCATCTCCGCTTTGGAAGAGGCATCAAAACAAACTCCTTCCGAAAGACTTCGTGAAATGTTAGAAGGATTCATCTCCACGATACACTCAGGAAGCGACGCAACGGCATATCTTCGCGAGAAATCTCGTCAATATATGAAACTGAAGAGAATAAGTCTGAAGAAGTTCTCAGACACTTTGTCCGTCTTGTCAGAGTTCTATGTTGCCTTGCTCTTGACTGGACCTTTGCTTCTGGTTATCATGTTTGCCGTTATGGCAATGCTCGGAGGAGGAAGCCTAGGTATTCTGAGTCCAGACCTTCTGTTAAGCCTGCTTACTTACATCGGACTTCCGTTGGGGGCCATAATATTCCTGATAATATTGGATGCTGTAACGCCGAAGTGGTAAGAGAAAAATGCCGAAAATAGAGAATAGAGACAAAAAGATTGCCTTGCTCGTCTCCATTTTCCCAGCTATTGCCTTAATCGTTTTTGCATACCTCATGTTCGGCGTAGCACCAGCGTTTGACGAATTCGTATTCTTCGCAGTCATTATTGCTGTCTTTCCAACAGCGGTTCTGAGCTACATTGATTACAAGTGGAGAAAAGCGATAGATGAACACTTGCCCGATCTTTTCAGAAGCATAGTTCAAGCTCAAGAGACGGGCATGACATTGCCTCAAGCTTTGGAACAAGCCTCAAAAAGAGATTATGGTCCACTTACAGCGGAATTGAAGAAGATGACTTTGCAGATTTCTTGGGGAATGAGTTTCGAAGAAGCCCTACTTGCCATGGGAAGACGCGTTAACACAGTGCTTGTGCAAAGGACGGTGCCAATGATAATTGAGGCAAGTCGCTCTGGAGGACATGTGGAAAAAGTCTTTGATCCCTTGGGCAAGTTCATACAGACGACACTTCTACTTGACAAGGAACGCCGAACCCAAACAACACCCTATATCGCCATAATCTACGTTGCTTTTTTTGTTTTCATATTCACAGTCATACTGCTTTTCAGATCGTTCTTCGTAAGTTTGGAAGGGTTACCGCTCCTTGGAGCAGCGGTGATGTCGCCTCTTGAGATACAGCGCATGTTTTTCCACATGACCTCAATTCAAGCCTTTTTCGGGGGACTGATTGCTGGAAAAATGGGGGACGGAACCGTGAGTGCTGGGTTGAAGCACAGCTTGATCCTGATGCTCTGCGGCTACATAGCGTTGAAACTTTTCTTGTAAGGTGACAGGATGCCACGAAAAATTGGAAGCTTATTCCAAGACAAACGCGCTGTGTCTCCTGTCTTGAGCAGTCTTTTGCTCACGGTTGTGGCTGTGGCAGCTATGGCTCTTGCTACGACTGCAACCTACGTCATAACGACTAACATGCGAGAAACAATGAGCGAACGTGTCATAATAGAGGACTTGTGGTTCAACAATTCAACGGGCAGCATCAATGTCTACCTCCGAAACGTCGGAAAAGTCGCTGCCCACATTTCCGGAGTCTACGTCAACCACACCTCTCAATCTTTCACGGCTCCTTTCAACCTGGAATTGGGCGAACACAAGTGGCTCAACATCTCACAAAGCTGGGCTTCTGATAGCTTATACTACGTTGATGTTGTTACGACTAGGGGGACACACGTTGGAGGCTATTTTAAGGCGTCTTAAACGCGATAGACGCGGCATAAGCAACGTCATAGTTGTGATGTTGAGCCTAGTTCTAATCACGATCATAGTTGGGAATGTAGTTCTCTGGAGTTACCAAATGAACCAGTTAGATCTGGAGAGAATGCGGGAAACTGTAACTGTTTCCAATGTTACGAGAATCACGCGTTCCCCCTGGTTCACGGCGCAGAACGAATATGCATTAAGCGCAGGGAGCAAGCTGGATGGCTTCTTCACAGACACGAAAGTTTTGGATGGCTCCTATGAAACATTCAGAGAAGAGAAAACTCAGACATTCAACCCTTCCAGTTATGTTCTTGGCGGTTTCACTCGATACGTTTCAGGCAGTCTCGCGAGCCTAGCATCAAACGATGACAATTACATGAATTTCCGCAGTTACCCCAATTATGAGGTCAAATATCAAGAGGGCTTGCAGATTTCTTCGACCGTAAGCACAGCGTACCAAGATAAGGTTTCAATAAGTTTCACGCCGCAAGTAACAGCAGACTTTGTGGTGATCGCGACGGCAGAAGTTCAAGGTTCAAGCACCAGCTACCAAGCTAGAGCACAGCTTTCCATAAACTCGACAACATATCAAGAACTAAGATACAGAGTCAAAGACACAACAGACTGGTATCCACTCTGTGGATTAAAGCGGATGACCCTTAATGAAAACACAAACTACGTCTTCAAGATTCAATACTGCACGAGCAACGCTGCAGGAACGGCTTATGTCAGAAACGCGAGACTAACCATCATGAGTCTACAATCATTTTATGCAGAGAACGAACCCCTCTCCACAACAGGCAACACAAACTGGGAGGACAAAACCACCTTAACCTTCACACCTACGGCAAATGAAGATTATCTTATAATCGCAACCACAAACTACCGAGGTTCTGCCACAAATCGAGACACCAAGGTCCGACTAATCCAAGATGACACAATAATCCACGCAGACACTATCGGAAGACCAGGATCAGACACCACTTCAGGCTACTATACCTTTGGAGTTATGAGAAGGGTCACTCTTAACGCAACCCTTCATAGTTTCAAACTGCAATACTGTTCTTCCGGGACATCTGGGGTTGCGGGAATAAACTATGCGCACGTAGTTGCCATCAGATTGAGCCAGTTTAATAGCAACAGCTATGCAGAAGACGAGAGCGAATCCAATCCAGCCAGCAGCAACACATGGTACGACAAAGTCACGAACAATTACGTAGCTGAAAATGGCGATTATCTGATAATGGGTTCTGTTCTGTACAGGTCAGGATCCACTTCTTACTCAGTCGGGTTAGATTTTCAGACAGAATCCACATCACGGCAGTTGCCACTAGTTGAGCATCGTGACTCAACCACTTATGAATCCGCTTTCTTCATGACCAATCAAGTACTCACAGCAGGAAGCAAAACTGATAGGATAAGATGGATGGGCGAAAGTACGAGTGCAAGGGTCAAGAATGCACGGTTAATCTCATGCAAAATGCCAACTCTAACGGAAACAGTTGAGGTTGAGATCGCTGGAACCTCAAACAATCAAAACTGGACGCAACTTGAATGGACTATAGATTCTTCCTACACCACTGCGGATGTTGCAACGACATTGCAGTTATACAATTATCAAATAGGTCAGTACCCGACAAGCGGAGACGGGTTCATCTCGGACACAATAAGCTTGATAGATGTAAGAAGGAACCAAACAATAACGAGTAACCCAACCTATTTCAGAGATCCTGATGGAGATTGGAAAGTAAGAATTAGAGGAGTCAAAGCAATTGATGTTCAGTTTGAGCTTAAGGTTGACTGGATCGAGTTCAAAGTAACTACATCGGATATTTACCGGCTAGATATGAATGGCGATTTCGCGTTAGATTTGTCAACATATCCTCTGAACAACATCCATGGCATAGAAATATGCGTTAGATATAACGTTTCAGGCGACACAGAAAAGTGGTTCTTGAAAGCGTATAATTGGACAGCTTCCGATTTCAATGATGTAGGCTTCAACAACACTGGTGGAAACCAACCAATTCTGAATGCTTGGAACGATTATGCAATTAACATTATTGAAGACTGGATGGACTACGTAAGCTCCAATGGCACATTGTTGATAAAATTCCGCGATGAAGGAATAAGTGCTAACCAATCAATTACGGAAATAGACTTCCTTGGTGCTAGAGCGATAATTGATGGTACACGTTTTGACATTAGAAACTCTGGTCCTTTCACAACGCATATCGTTGCCATATGGATTGTCAACTCAACAGACCATCAACGCTACAGCACAAATTTGTTCATAAATTCAGGAGAAGAGGCCACTTACATTCGTGCCGACATAAAGCTACCAGAAAACAATTTCATAGCGAAGGTGGCAACGGAAAGAGGCAACATCTCCGTTTTTCCATAAATCAGAATCTATCAGCTCTTTATTCTTTCTTTCAGGGCTCTTATTGCTTCCTTCTGATTCTTCGCTTCAATAACTTGAATATTATACAGTTCTGCCATCTTCTTTCCATTGTCACCCATTTTCGGAATAGCAATCAAGAAGGAACTAGTCGGTGAAACGTCATAAATTTTGGCAAAAAGCGCAATTACGGGCTGTTCTGACACGGCATTATCTGTGGATGTTGCCACGTCAATCACTGTTACTCTTCGCGGTACATCGCCCTTGCAAGCTACGATGTCGAATAGGTGGTTTGCTCCAGATTTGCCTTTGAGAAAAGCTGGGCTTTCGACGTCGAATCCTTCTTCCACGAGGAACTCTCTTATTGGTGCGATTAGAACCCATCCCAGACCTGCTTCCTCTCTCGCTTCTTTCCTCAAGGTATAAGAATATACGTTCTTAATCAGAATATCCTCGAATGTGTATATTCCTCGGCAGTCTCTACAGAAATGTGAGGCCAGAGGAATGTCAAAGCTTTTACTACAATCCTTGCAGGTACACCATATTCCTGCTCTTCTGTAGTCAACGTCAGCCTTCTTCAATTCTTCATGGCATTTTGGACACATAAGCTTGCTTCCTTTCTGGAAGTTCTCTTCCACGTCCATGTAGCCACATTTAACATGTTCAATCAAGGAGCTTTTCTGTATGTCAAACGATTTGCAGTACGGACAACAGTATCGAACAGAAATGTTTGCTGAATTACATTTTGGGCAGTAGATGGTTTTATCAAAAAGCTTTCTTTCTAGTATTTCAGCTTCACTTAGCTTGTTGAGAAAGGCTTCTGCGCATGATGGATCGTCGACGATTGCTTCGACTGTCGGATAACGATAACCGAGCTTGGGATCACAGATTGGCTCAATTTCGTTAATCTCACCGCTCAGAAATTTGCTTAGTAGAGCCTGCGTGTCACGATCCTTGTAAAGCTCCAGTCGTTCTGCTTTTCCTGTTTTCAACATATTGTTCCCAAGCTCATTGCTTCTTGTCAGATCGCATATGTTTCAAGATTATACCACTTGTTTACTCTTGAAGTTAAGGCTTTTGCACCAAACCCTTTAAGCATTTCTAGAAAAGTTTTTAAAATTCCGTTGACTGGCTGGCTTAGATAAAGTGATTCGAAATGAATTCGCAGTCGAGACACATGGTAAAGTGTCCGAAATGCGGCTTCTCTTTTAACATAACCTACGGTAGAGCAATTGCTTGTTCTGGCTGCCCCTCGTCTGTACGATGCGAAATGGCTAAATGTCCGAAGTGTGGACATGAGTTCCCCTTGATGTAACAACGAAGTTCTTCTTGCAGAAATAAAGAGCTTAAGGCCTCAAAATAATGAGCCGAAATTCATACTTATGCTTCTACAGTCACATTTTTTAACGAGAACGCTTATAATCCAAGCACAACGAAAGCAATTGGGCATTTAGTCACAGGTGAATCGAATGTCAACTGAAACCCCTTCAAAACGCACAAGGTTCCATTGGACTAACTTGAAAGGATTAGCAGCATCAGTTCTGTTTCTGGTTATTGCAATATTGGCAGAGTATGTCGTTGTGCTCTATGCCATAAGCCTAGGAGCTAATGATCAGTCATTATTGCAATGGACCTTCAAATTTCCAGGAACCAACTGGGATGTAACACTGGCAATAAGTCCCTTATTCCACTTGGTTCCAATATCAGTCATAATCACACTTGCGACAAGCTGGATATATCTTAAGAAAAACGTGGCTATCAAACCATACGAGGTGCGCAAAGAAAAGTTTGCACCCATTAGCAAACGAGAAAAAGAGCAGAAAGCAAAGTTTCTCAGCAGAATAAAAACTACATTATCGAAGTCAACAATAGGAAGCGCACTCACTGTCTTCATACTTTTCACACTGCTTATTCTCTCAATATCTCTTCTAACCTATCCACAACTAATCTACCAAACCATAGCAAACGCATACGAAAATAACTCTTCACTCCTAAACTTCATCAAAGGCTCAGGAGAAGCCCTAGCACCAATCGGTTCAATCTTCTCAGGAATAAACAACGCATTATTGCCAGCGACCCCAGGCTTCAGAGACTTCGCAACAGGTCTCGGAGGCTTGATAAGCCCTCTAGCTAATCTGGATAATGCCGGAAAATATCTTGTTTTCCAGAATGCAGCTGCGTGGATTTGCGCTCTCTTGGTTCTATTCTATGGAGAGTTCGGCCGCAAGCTCTACAGATACAAGAAAAAGTAAAAAATACCAGAGGTTTCTGTATGGCTGATCGCCCTAGGTTTGGGCCAGCCGGCGTTCCACCAACATTCATTGAACTCAAAGCGTCTTTAGCGGATGTTCCTCGGCTCCTGCGACAAGAGGGGCTAGACGCTTTTGAATATGAAGCCATCTATTGGGGTGGCAAACCTCAAATCAGCCAAGAGCACGCTGAGCAGTTACGTTCAAGCGCAAGGGAGAATGACGTTTGGCTTAGCATGCATGGTTCCTATTTCATGAACTTCTGTGGAGACAAAGGGATTGTTGAAGCTAGCAAGAAGCGTCTTATTGCTTGTGCAACCGCCGCGGAGTGGATAGGTGCACACGTAGTAGTGTTTCACACCGGCTACTACGGCAAGAGATCGTCAGATGAAGCCTTCAGAACTTGCGTGGCCATCCTGAGAGAAACAGTTGAGACAATGCGAACACTCGGCATAACAAACGTTAAACTTGGCCCAGAAGTCTCTGGCAAATCTGCCCAATTTGGAAGCTTGGACGAAATCTTGGGTTTATGTGAAACAGTTGAGCAGACAGAGTTAGTCATTGATTGGGCGCATTTGCACGCTAGAGATAAGGGAAGGTTCAAAACTGTTGAGGATTTTCGTAAGGTTGCAGAGACTGTTGAGAATCGACTTGGAGTTGAAGCCGCTAGAGACATGCATTGTCATTTTACAAAGATTGAATTTACAGAGAAAGGTGAAAGACGTCACCACGTTCTAGACGAAATAGAATATGGACCTGATTTTGCGATGCTTGCAAAGGTTATCGCTGAGTTTAAACTCAGGCCAGTCATAATAAGTGAAAGTCCCTTGTTGGACATAGACGCGATAAAAATGCGCGACATTCTTCGAAGCCTGTCTTGATGCGATACATTTTTTATTAAGCCGCATAGTGCTGTGTATGGGTACACATTTTGGCAAGATTGAAAGGATTTCAAAAACTGACATCAGTCGACGACGCGCTAAGAAAGTTCTTGGAAGCATGTCCGATAAAGAAACTGAAAACTGTTTTCATTCCTCTGGATTCGGCTCTGAATCGTGTGTCAGCAGAGTGTATTATCGCAGGGGAGGATTTGCCAAGGGTTGACAGGTCAGCTGTAGACGGTTACGCAGTCAAAGCCGAAGACACCATCGGCGTATCTCAGTTCAGACCAAAAATCTTCACGATAACTGATAGAGACGAAATAGGCGATAGACAAGGAAAACAGGTTTGGACCGGGAATCCTGTTCCGAAAGGCGCAAACGCCATCGTAATGCTAGAAAACACGAAGAGAACTGGCGACAAGATCGAAGTTTGGACGCCTTTAACGCCAAGTGAAAACGTCTCCAAAAAAGGTGAAGACATCAAGAAAGGAGAAATCGCTGTAAAAGCTGGAATTCGGCTCAGGCCTCAGCATTTGGGATTGATAGCCGCGTTGGGAATGACTGAAGTCAAAGTTTTTGAAAAACCTAAAATCGCGATACTAGTTACAGGAAACGAACTTCAGGAAATAGGCAACAAACTCCAAGAGAACCAGATTTTTGACGCCAATAGTCACGTTGTTTCAGCCTTATGCCGGGAACTCGGTGCTGAACCTTTGGATTTGGGCATTTCAAGAGATGACGAAGCAGAAATTCTGGAGAAGCTAAGGGCAGGACTTGCAACGGACATGGTCGTGACTACCGGTGGAACGAGCGTAGGGGCTTCAGATCTTGTTCCAGAGATCGTCAACAGAATTGGAAGACCAGGTGTCCTTGTTCACGGTGTGGCTATACGTCCAGCCATGCCGACAGCATTAGCAGTAGTAAATGGAAAACCAATAGTGATTCTTTCAGGCAATCCTGTTGCTGCAATGATTGCCTTCGAGGTTTTCGCTAGACCTTTAATATGCAGGATGCTTGGATTGAAGCAAGAAGAACTCCGTCCAACGATAGAAGGCAAACTTACGAAAAAGGTCACGACAGCGCTTGGAAGAAGAAATTTTGTTCGCGTTCGTGTCTTCAGAGAAAACGGTGAGTACTTTGCTGAGCCGATAAGTGCGCGAGGATCTGGCTTGATCTCAACGATGACTAGGTCGAATGGTTATGTTATCGTTCCAGAAAACCGAGAAGGGCTAACACAAGGTGAAGCTATCTTGGTCCATCTAATTGATGATATCGAAGCGGTTGGTTAGAATGTTTAGGAAACTGTTAACCCTTGGTGAAGCGAGACAAGTCATTGGTCAGCATTTCTCCGCTGAACCTTTAGGCGTCGATGAAATCTCACTTCTAGATGCTTATGATCGTGTTCTCGCAGAAGATGTAATCGCCACGTTGAATATTCCACCTTTCAATCGCTCGACTGTTGATGGATATGCAGTGAAAGCAGAAGACACCTTTGACGCGGAGGAAAACAAGCCCACCAAGCTGAAAGTCTGTGGAACAGTGAATGCGGGAGAGATGCCTAAGATCATAGTTAAGCACGGAACCGCAGTCGAAATCGTCACTGGCGCGCCTTTACCAAAAGGAGCTGACGCAGTGGTCATGCTTGAAGACACGGACCGAAAAGACGAGGACATTCACGTCCAAAGTTCGGTAGCAAGAGACGAAAATGTCATGAAAGCTGGAGCAGACATAAAAAACGGCGAAACTGTTCTAAAAAAAGGACAACTACTGAGTTCAAGAGAGATCGGTGTTCTAGCCGCAGTGGGCTTGGCAAAAATCAAAGTCCACGTTCTTCCGCGTGTAGCAGTCCTTTCAACGGGAGCTGAAATAACTGAACCTGGCAAGAAGCTTCCGCCCGCAAGAATTTATGATATAAACGCTTACAGTTTAAGCACTGCAGTGCAGGAAAGCGGTGGAAAACCAGTCTATCTGGGTGTCTTTCCCGACAACATCACTGAAATGCAGAAAGCGCTCCAAAAAGCTTTAGTTTCTGCAGACGCGGTTGTAACTTCAGGTGGCGTTTCGGTGGGTCCGAAGGACATCATGCCGAAGACGCTGGATTCGCTTGGAAAACCAGGCGTCATCATTTGTGGAATCGCTATTAAACCTGGAAAACCCGCAACCGTAGCTTCGATTAACGGAAAACCAGTATTCTCGCTCCCGGGTCACCCTGCTTCTGCATTACTGGTTTTTCACCTGCTTGCCAGACCCTTGGTTCAAGGTATGGCTGGAAGAAAAGTAGATCGCCTCTTGGAAGTGAAGGCTCTTGCGGCGACAAGAATGTTTTCCGCAAAAGGAAGAAGAACATTCATCACAGTTAAACTGAAATTTGAGAAAGCTGGCCGTCTAATTGCTGAACCTGTTCCAACAGGACTTTCAGGAGCCATAACAACATTGGCAAAGGCTGACGGCTTTGTGGAGATACCTGAAAACCAGGAGTTTATTGACGAGAACGACGAGGTTGTAGTACAACTTTTTAAGAATTATGCGCTATAGCTACACAGCGTGGTTGAACTTATATCAGATTATCCTTTCGTTGAACGTTGTCTCAACGAATTCATGGAGAAGCAGGGACTTGGTGGAAGCTGGGGTTCTGAGGATGGAAGAGAATCTGCAGTAAACGCGAATGTAGAAGCTTTGCGTATACCCAAGCATGTGGTTTAGTGTGAGTGTTTAGGTTTCGAGGTTTTTCCTTTTCGTTGCAACGTAGGCTGTAAACACCCATGTCAGAATGAGATAAACTACTACACCCAAGCCTAGGAGATAGTCTTTCAGCAAAGAGTAGTAGAGCATGTAAGCTGAAAATGTGTTTGCAACGAAGAACAGTATTACGACAAGCCATATTGCCCAGCTTCTTTTCCTGAACATTCCGTAGGCCGCTATTAAGCTGAACAGGGCGATTACAGCGATATGAGGCGGAAAACTGGTCAACGGAAGCAGTACAAGAAAGATTATTCCGATAACAGCGTAGAAGACAGAAGTAGCAAATATTCCCTTGTTTTCGATTTTCAGCTTTGACCTTATTGACATCTTTAAGCCCGCCTTTAACCTTAATGCATCTACAGCAACGTTAATAAATTTAATGGGCACACTATCCCATTTAACTTCACACTCTTAGATCATGCCAGAAGAAAGGAAAGAAGCGCGCGCAAATGATTAATACGCTGAACAGCAATATGTCTAAACGGTGATTAAAACGCTTAAAGCATTAGTTCTTGTCCGCGTAGGCTCAGGTGAAAAATTGAACCTCATGAAAACCGTCAAAGAGGAGATTTGCAAGGTCAAAGGCGTCAAGGAAGTCTATGGCGTTTTCGGTCGATATGACTTCGTCGTAATGCTGGAGACAGAAACAACTGAACAATTGGGAAACCTCGTTACTGATTGCATCAGGGGCATAGAAGGAGTCGTATACACAGAAACGCTTGTAATCGGTTTCTAAACACCCACACACCCCCCCATGTTCTTTCACATATAAGGAGGAGGGAGGGTAAAGTTTTATCCTTATTTGCGCTTTCTGAACAACATTACATTCTCGTAATCACAAACGTATTCGAATCCCGATTCTATCAGCTTCTTTGCTTCATCAACAGTAGTAGCTACAGCTGAACAGTAGTCGTCTCCCTCAAACTCCACTAGTTGTGTATAAATTAGCGTATTGTCGATGCTTTTATGCCCTAATAACTTCATCACATATAGAATGCCCTTTGTTCGGTGATACTCCATTGTCGCCTTCCAATGCCTTAACGTGTGGAAATGAATTCTTAGCAGTCTAGGATTACCTAGCTTTCTTGTAGCGTTCTTTCTCTGCGCATTGAAGTTGTTGAAGGTTATTCGCCATGATTGCCCACCAAATATGTGCTTATCGTCTTTAGGTAGTCGGTATAGCATCGCTACCAGTTTCTCAGACATCTTGAAGGCTCTAGGATTTCAACTTTGGATTTGCATCACTCATAATTTAGCTATACCGTCTACGTTTTTAACACGGCTTGCGTTCTTAATAATAAAAGCGAAAGAGTTTAGAGTAAATGAATTAAATAGAGAAGCACGTCAAAAGAGGACAAGTGTGGCGAATGGGTCATTATGAGCTTTTTGCTTCACAACCCAACGTTTTCAGCGGTTTCCAAAAACCCTTTGAAAAAGCAGACTACGTGATTCTAGGCGTTCCCTTCGATGTGACCAGCACTTATCGCACTGGCGCACGATTTGGCCCAACGGCAATTCGACAAGCCTCGCTTAACATTGAGACTTACAGTTTTCGCACGAAATCAGATGTTGAAGACTTGCGGTTGCATGATTTGGGCGATCTGCACGTTTCCGCGGACACCCAGAAGACGTTAGAAATGCTGAAGCTCGTTATCAAGGACATCCTTGAACAGGGAAAGATTCCTGTCACAATAGGTGGAGAACACACGATAACCTTGGGCGTCGTGAAAGGGTTGGGTAAGAAGGCTTTGAAAACGGCGATAATCAGTTTTGATGCGCACTTGGATTTGCGTGACGAATTTATGGGTTTGAAGCTTTCGCACACTACTTTCATGCGGAGAATAAATGAAGAAGTGAAGCCAGCCGAGATTATTGAAGTTGGCACACGTGCTGTTTGTAAGGAAGAACTAACCTACGCAAAGAAAGCAGGGATAGAGTTTTTCACGGCACACCAGATCAGAAAAGAAGGAACAGAGAAAATCATCAAGATCCTGAAGGAAAAACTTGCAAGATACGAGAACGTCTACTTGTCTGTTGATATGGATGTTCTTGATCCGGCCTATGTGCCTGCTGCGCAGAACCCAGAAGCGGAAGGACTTGAACCCCATTGCCTTCTTGACATTTTAAGCGCGTTGATAGACAAGCGTGTGATAGGCTTTGACGTCCTTGAAATCGCACCGAACTATGATCAAGGAATATCGGCAATCCAAGCTGCAAAAGTCATCTTTGAAATGCTGTGCAGTCTGGAGAAATCGCGAAAAGCGTAATCGAGATGGAAGAAGTAAAATCATATTATAACGAGAAAGCGAAAAACTACGACGATGTTTTTGAGATGCTCGTGTTAAGAGTTCTTGATGCTGTTACATGGAAGTATTTGGAGCCGTATCTTCCGAAGAACCCTGACGCGTTAGTTCTTGATGCTGGAGGAGGAACTGGCCGCTGGACAATACGCATTGCAGAAAAAGGCTGCAAAGTTGTGTTGCTTGATTCTTCGGAAGAAATGCTAAAAGCTGCCGCCAGAAAGGTAAAACAGAGAGGACTTCTGGACAGAATCACGATAAAGAAGGGCGATATAACAAGAACAAGATATGCAAGCGAGACTTTCGACTTGGTTTTTTGTGAACAAACACTCTTTCTTTTCAAAGAGCCAGACACTCTCCTTAAGGAAATGCACCGCGTTCTGAAGAAGAGGGCGAAATTGGTAATTTCGGCACAGAACCTGTATGCACAATGCCTAGCAGCACTCTCAGAAAACCCAAGCCCAGATAATGTGGACAATGTACTTAACACACTGCTTCGTAAGAAATACAGCACCATGACAAATGACGACAAGGTCAAGATCTACACTTGGACACCAGACGAGTTTCGAGCAATGTTGGAAAGAAACGGGTTTCACGTTGAGAAAATCATCGGTAAAGGAACTACGATGCCTCTGCGAGTTTCAAAGGATCTTTTCATGAGGAAGGATTATTCTGAGGCGTTGTTCAAGAAGATATTGGAGTTTGAACTTGCCCTATGTGAGAAACCAGACGCTTTAGCGTTGGCGGGACACTTGCAAGCAATAGCTCACAAGAAAATTTGACAAGTGTTATTCTCGAATTAGCTTTGCGATGAAGAACCCATTGCACTGATGCATGTATGGATAGAGCCTTTGACACTTGCCAAGTCCTCTTAGACCAGATAATCCTATTCTTGGCATTATTTCCTCAAGCGAAAACTCTGAATGCCATTTCAGAAAGCGTTCGATTAGCATTTCGTTTTCTTCAACGGTTATGCTACATGTAGAGTAGATCAATGCACCTTTTGTCCTCACGTTTTTTGCGCAGTTGTTCAGCATTTGCCACTGGATCTCAGCCATCCTGTCAATCGAGTGCCGTGTGAGCCTCCACTTGGCTGAGGGCAGCTTTGCAAAAGTACCTGTGCTAGTACATGGTGGATCTAGAACCACTACATCTGCTTCCATAGTTAGAGGCAGCGAACTGCGTACATCAGCGATTACTGGTTCAGCTATCTCAACGCCCATATGTGCAACTTCGTCTTTCCAGATACTCATTCTGCGTCTCGAATAGTCCAAAGAATAAATGGTGCCGTGGTTTTGCATCAGTTGAGATAGGTAAGTTGTTTTGGCTCCAGGTGCGGCACAAACATCCAAAACAGTCATTCCTGATTGTGGGTTTGCGGCTTCTGCTGCGAAGCAGCTTGCTTTGTCTTGAACGTAGAATAAGCCTTCTCTGAAAGCTGCGGCTCGGGTTAACGGTGTCTTCGCACCCGTAACCTTGTATGCGTACTTTAGTTGTGTGACTTTCTCGACTTTGATGCCTTCTTCTTCAAGCTTCTCCAGAATCCTGCTTTCATCGCCCTTTAGCGTGTTCAATCTTATGTAGGTCGGCGGTGTATGTTGATCTGCTTCTAGCATGGTTATGGTTTCGCTTCTGCCGAAAAGGTTGAAACAGTATTTCACGAACCACGTTGGATGAAAAGTCAAGAGGCCAATTTTTTCCTCATCGCTTGAACCTTCAAACACGGTTGAGGACTTTTGGGTTAGCAACGTGCCTAGGATGGGTTCGACTTTTTGCAGAGTTTTCCAGCCTAGGATGGAGCGAGCTAATCTGGCTACATTTTCTGCTTCTGCGATGTCAAGCTTTCCCCAGTTTTTTGCCATTCTGGTCTGGTAAACGTAGAGTCGCAAGAAAGCTTGCACGCCCAGCTCGTAGTCGTCGATCATACTGGGTTTCATGGTTTGGTTGATGAATTTGTCTATGAAGTTTCGTCGTCTGATCGTCTCGCACACGAGCATATGGGCAAGCCGCACAGCGTCAGAATCCCTAATGTTCAGTTGTCTAACAGTTCTTGCCAGAGCTAAGCGCTCGCTTAGTCTCTGCATTTCCATCCAACTCAGGGTCTCAATAGCAAGCGTCCAAGCATCCTTAAGCAATATTCATCCACGCATCCAACATAACAATCATAACAACATCAACAGTGATGCGACTAAGAGTTAAAGACGTTTCCCCTTTCTGCAGAATAACGAATAAATAGACTGATGTGTCATTAGCAACTTTGGTGTTTGCAATGGGGCATTTAGAAACACAAACCTAGACGAGTTTTAAATCATAGAGAACGCCCTATAAATTCCGTGAACAAGAACCTTTCAGAAAACAAAAATAAGGAAAGAGAGCTTTCAGATGCAGATCACCGAATGATAATTTCTCATAAGCTTGAGCGACCTCTCGAATATCGTCTTCCACAAGCCGTGAGCTTGTAACGGAGAATATAGCCCATTTCTAGCCGGGATATTCCGCTTTATTCAGCATAAACGGGTGATCAGAGTGATGCTCACACTTGCGCGAAAACTGAAATTTCCTAGCGCTGTGCCTAGTATCGAAAGCAAGAGATTTTAGTCTATGCTGTTCATAAAGCTAGTTGGGTTAATGAGTCAAATGGCGCAGAGGCACTTGATGGAATTCTCTGAAGCAAAGGCAAAACTGGAAAAAGAAAAAGCGGAAGCTCCGTCCACTGCTGAGGTGGCATTGAGGGAAAAGGTAAAGCGTGTTTTTCCGCCTCTGGCTCCTGAGAACTTGACAGCTGCATATTTTGTTTCAGCCACATACGATGGAAGGGCCAGAAAAGCTTTGATCAAACTCTATGAGCCGCATTCAGGGCAAATATTTTTTTGGCGCGATAACACTGGGCACCAGCCCTACTGTTTGACGAACCTGTCGCAGTACGACTTGGAAAAGATTCCCCGCGTAATAAAACATGAAGGTTTTGATCATTTTGAACTCGTTGAGAAGCTCGATCCCTTATTGGACAGAAAGGTGAAAGTCACCAAGATTGTGACCACAGATCCGTTAGCTATTGGCGGGCGCCCAGCAGGGTGCATAAGAGACATAATACCCGAAGATTTCCCGAAAGTCTCAAACACCCTAATCGAACCGGAGCAAATTAAAGTCTGGGAATCAAAAATAAAATATTACGAATCCTACATCTACGACAGAAAACTTCTGCCGGGAATGATCTATGAAGTAAAGAACGGCAACTTGGTTCCTAAGAATCTGGAAGAAAAAGAAAAAACGATAAAGGGTCAAATCCGTGAAACTTTTAAGGAAGCGACCGGCGAGGAACTCGAATTCATTGAGGAATGGGCTAGGCTACTGGAGTATCCAGCGCCCAAGTTTCGCCGCGTAGCCTTGGACATAGAAGTTCTCGCGCCCATTCCAACAAGAGTGCCTGACCCTCAAGAAGCTGCCTACCAAGTGGTTTGTGCTTCACTCTACAGTTCAGATGGGCAAAACAGAGTTTTACTCTTAAAAAGAGAAGGAGTACGCGAAGGAACGGAGCATCTACCGGCAGACGCAGAGATTGAATATTTCGATGAGGAAGACAAACTTATCAGAGCCATTTTTGACGCACTGTGGGAATATCCATTCGTTTTGACTTTCAACGGCGACGACTTCGACCTGCGTTACCTCACCCACAGAGCATTAGATCATCTAGGGTTCAAGCGAAGCGAAATTCCAATAGAAGTAGGCAAACGCACATGCTTGTTGAGCTATGGAGTGCACATTGACCTGTACAAATTCTTCTTCAACCGCTCAATCCAGATCTACGCCTTCAGCAACCGATACCGAGACGTGACCCTTGACGATGTCAGCAAGGCTCTAATCGGAACAGAAAAAATCAAGTGGGGTAAGCCGCTAGGCGAATTAACTTACACGGAACTAGCCAAATACTGTTTCAGGGACGCGGAAATCACTCTCAAACTTACAAGCTTCGAAGATGAACTAGTCATGAAGCTTATTCTGGTTCTGGCCAGAATTAGCAGCATGCCTATGGACGACGTGAGCCGTCAAGGCGTTTCCCGCTGGATCAGAAACTTTCTGTACCGTGAACATCGCAAAAGAAACATGCTCATCCCCAACATACAGGACATACTCGCTATAAAGGGCAAGACATCAACCAAAGCCATCATCAAGGGCAAGAAATACAAAGGGGCTATAGTTGTTGAACCGACGCCTGGTGTACACTTCAATGTGGCTGTAATGGACTTCCCAAGCCTGTACCCGTCCATAATGAAAGTATGGAATCTGGGCTATCAGTCAATCTTGTGCTCGCACCCAGAATGCAGAACCAACATAATCCCAGACACGACCAGCTGGGTTTGCACCAAAAAAAGGGCCCTAGAAAGCCTCCTAATCGGTTCTCTCAGAGACCTGCGAGTGCAGTGGTACAAGCCGAAATCGAAAGACAAGGCATTGTCTGCGGATTTGCGAAGCTGGTACAACATTACCCAAGGAGCGCTTAAAGTCATTCTAAACGCCAGCTACGGAGTGTTCGGGGCCGACAGCTTCGACCTCTACTGTCCGCCAGTGGCAGAAGCAACCGCAGCCATCGGCAGACACTCCATAACTCAAATACTCAACAAAGCCGAACAGCTAGGCATACAGGTGCTCTACGGAGACACTGATAGCATCTTCCTGAAAAATCCCTCAAAACAGCAAGTCGAAGAACTGGCCCACTGGACAGAGCACGAGCTGAAAATGGGTTTGGACGTGGACAAGGTCTACAGATATGCTGTATTCAGCTCAAGGAAAAAGAACTACCTCGGCGTTCTAGAGGATGGAACAGTTGATGTTAAAGGGCTGACGGGCAAAAAGAGGCACATCCCAGTTTTCATCAAAAAAGCCTTCGAAACAATGAAGCAACGTTTAGCAATGGTGAAAAACCCTGCAGATTTTCAAAACGCCAAGAAAGACATCAAGGAGATAGTCCGCGACTGTTACATGCGATTAAAGCGGCGGGAATGGGAAAACTTGAGCGACCTAGCGTTTAACGTGACGCTGGGCGACGGGTTGGAAAGCTATACGAAGACCACACCCCAGCATGTCAAGGCTGCCAGAATGCTGAAAGACAACGGCGTTGACCTCAAAGCAGGCGACCGCATAAGCTTCGTGAAAATCACCAAGGAACCACACGTGAAGCCAGTTGAGTTGGCAACGAAAAACGAGATTGACGTGGACAAATACATAGATCATCTGCACTCAACTTTCGATCAGGTCTTGGATGCACTAGGCTTGGACTTTGAGGAAATAATAGGGCTAACAAAGCTTGAAAGATTCATGTAAACCCCATTTTAAACAAGCTCAAACATAAACCAAAAGACTAGCGATACGTTGGAAATACTCGTCTTTGAACGGAAGTTCCAAGAACTGGGGAGGCTAGTGCTATCTGAATGAGAAAAGGGGATAGTGAAGGCTAGCTAAACTGGAACGCGATGTAAGGTGTTAGTTGTCTTCTGCAAGAACCTTGAGCCCGTGCGATCTTAAGGGTTCGACAACGCGATGCCGTGTTAGAGCGGTGAGCAGAATAAACCCAATCAATCCGATAACGACTAGACTGCTTATCGAAAGACTCAGGACAAAAGCGCTCCACACTGGCAATGACAGGCCAGAGAAATTTGGCACTTGTTGTTGGATAATCGGGTTGCCTTGGGTATATAGATAGTATAGGTATGAGCCTATTGGAACACCAACTGTCAATCCTCCTGAAATACACGCAACCGTTCGATGTCTTCTCAGCATGAATATTATCAATGCAGCGGCGAAATTCACAAGTGGTCCAACTACAACATCCGCCGGATCAAGCCAGTAATATGCGTTACTAAAGCAACCGATCGAAACACCTATGACCAATGGCCAACCGAACAATGCGGATAAGGGTATCAAACAATCAGCAAGTCTCAGCTGAATAGGCCCATACGTGATGGGTCCACCCATCGATGTCTGAACAATATTAATCACGGCATACAAGCTTGCAGAAATGGCTGCTAAAGCCAAGTCTCTACTGTCAAATTTCACTCTTTCACCTCCTATTCCCGGGGTTTATTGTGGCGGAACGGGTGGAGGTCCACTCACCCGCCAATCGATTCTAAGAACGTGATTCGTGCATATTAAGTCTTATGAGGGTTTTACTTTTCAGAAGCAGAGGGCGTGTTTTTTTCTTCGTTTGCCGTCTCAGCTTGCGGAGTAGCAGCTTGTGCAGACTCTTCGGTTTTTGCGTCTACTGTTACTGTGACGTCTTCAATGGGGCTTACTTGTTGTTGGGGGCCGAGCAGGTCTTGTGGTGGCGGTGGGGTGTTCAGGATTGTTGAAAGGAGGTACATTGCGGTGAATGCGTGTTGATAGACTCGGAAAAGAACGTTGGGCACTTTTGTTTCAGGGCCGATTTCGAGCATCTTGCGGATGTCTTCATCCTTACCGGTTAGCGTTGCTGTTCCTTCGATTTCGAATTTTACGATGCTGGGTTTGGTGGTTAGGAGTAGACCGAATCCTAGGGTTACTGTTTGGCTTTTGCGTTCGCGTTCTTCCAGTTTGGCTTTGGCGTTGAAGTTGACAGTTTCAGCGTTACCTTTGAGATTTAGTCTTGAGCCTATCAGACTCGTGATGTCTACTTTGACTGAAACGCTAGGAACTTGCAAAGCTGGGCAAATGGTTGATTCCCCACATAACAAGTCATATGACTAGTTAGTTGTCTAGCCTCCGTAACTAAGCCTCAACCTAAACTTGTTTTTGCCTTTTGTGTGTAACACGACGCTACACACACTTTATACGGAATCGTCAAAAGGTCAGCTACTGAAGGGCCAAGGCAGCAAAAGTTGAAACAACAAACAGAGCAGAGATTATGGCAACGACTTGCCGTTCGGTTAAGGGACGATGATAAGTGATAAGAGTCACCAAGCTTTTTATGTGATCCGAAGACAGTTTTTTGCCGTCAAAGGTTACGCTTGCCTTTTTTCTGGAAAAGAACAGTGTTAACAGAATCAGTGAAGAGTTGAACACGTACGGCAAGATAGAGATTACCATGTCAAATTTCAGATCGGTGATTATCGCAAACGCTACTAACGTCAGTCCTATGGCGAATGATCCTGTGTTTCCAACGAAAATCATTCCCTTGAAATTTAATGATGCAAGCACAAGCCACATGATTAATGGACCATACAACAGAAGCGCATATGGACCTGAGATGATCATGAGTCCAATTAAGACTGTTGCGGGGCATACTGTTTCTAAGCCGTTAAGGCCTCCAAGCTGATTGACTGTATTGGTAACTATGGTTACAAGCAATGGAATGATCAAAAAATAGTAGTACACGCCAAAATTTATGGTTCCGACGAGAGGAATCGATAGAGAGGTACGCAGTCCATAACTATAAGCGAAGGAAATAAGTGGCAGGGCAGCTATCAAGGGCATAAATGCTTTGTATCGCCACTTAATGTCAATCCAGTCGTCCAACAGGCCCATAAAACCACCGAACAAAATACATACCGCCAAAGTTAGCGGCGCAGAGGTCAAAGGTACAGCAATTTCGTTTGTAGTTTTGATACTATCAAAAAAGTATACGAAGAAGAGATATGTCACGCTGATTAGTACATAAAAAACGCCCAGACCGTTTGGAACCAAAGGCTTGTTTGACTTATGCTGATCTGGGACTTTCGGAAACAAAGCCTCTCTCCTTTACGGGCTTGGATAGTCAGCGTGGTATTTTTGCCAGTCGATCTCGTAAAGACACACGAGGGGGACAAGACCACCATAGTTGTTACTTGCGTCGGTTGGTGTCAAGTTCTCCCCTGCGAAAAAGGCTTCCTTGAAATACGTGGGGGCGCCCACAAAGTCTGCATCGCTCGTTGTTGATAACTGATGCGCTATCCATTGGTGCTTTCCGTAACTCATCAGCTTGTAAATTGTCGAGTTCGTTCCATAGTCCTGACTCCATACCCACTTATTTGAAGTGTAGTTACCGAACTTTGTTTCATTCACCCAAGACGAGGCTGGGTCGATCATGCCGGTGTCTATGAATCGCTGCTGCGCGGTGCCTGAAATCTTCGCCATCCACATCCATTTTCCTTCGTCTCCGTAGCCAATCCAGCTTCCGTCATTAGCGCTTACCGTCGTGAACACTAGAACATATTTCGCGTTGTAGGCAGCTAGCATTTTCATTGAATATGTTTCGTTAGCCATGAATATGAAGCCGATGTTCTCGATCTGTGTGGCATTTATCGTCGCGTTGTCTGCGAGTGATGTAACATTACCTACCATGGTTAGCCAATAGCCGTAGTCCCACCAGCTGCATACGACGGTGTGCGAGTCTTGCATATCGTTCAAGTATTTCAAAGCGTCAAACCATTCTCTTACAGGCTGATTGGGTGCTATTGGAAGACTTCCTGCGGTGATTGTAACTGGAGCAAAAGCCTGTCTGTACACTTTGGGTGGGCCACCAGTTTGCGGTGAAATGGCAAAGTTTGTCACTAGAATGATGAATATTAGGAAGACTGCGATTCCACTGAACTCCTTCCCAACATGGTCAAGTCCCAGCTTCTTTTTCACGTTTATTTTCGGTGGCTCCCTTAGCAGAGTGATAAAGGGTTTCAGTATTCCCACTATTCCAACAGCTGCCAGAAGACCGAAAGCTGGAGCCAAGATTACGAGCAAACGCACCATGGAGGAAGCGAAGTAAAGAGATGTTAAACCGAAGAACAACAGGAAGATGTTCTTGTTCGTGAGGTTTCTTGCAACAAAGAATAAGCCAACTGCAAAGAAGAGTATTCCTATGCCAAGGTCGTAGTAGATGGAGCCCCATGAGGATATTCTATGTTCAGCAACAGACTCCACAAGGGGGTTAGTTTCTCTGAGGAAGGGATCTAAGACTGATAGGAATTTTCCGGCTATGCTTTGCATGTAGCCTAAGCTCCAAAATGCAATGAAGCTGCCCATCAGTGCGCTCAAGAATACTGCGACAAACAGAACCTTTTCTCTTGCCAAAGTCAGGTTGCGTATAATCTCGTTTAGGCAGAGTAGTACGAACACGCCTGCGACGGGTAGAACAGCAAAGCTTGTCAGGTACGTTGTTGAGGTGTTAGGGTTGATTATGGCTAGCAAAAGGCTTAGACCGAATGTGAGGCTATACACCATCAAGAGGCGTCGTGTGTATCGCTTCAACAGAAGTAAGACGAAGACAAAGAGCACGGTTAAGCCTATTAGGTAGTAGGCAGCACCCCACCCCATTATGAAGTAGGCTAACGCTGCTGCAGAACCTAGCGAGTATTTCAATGATGAGCCTATTGATCTTTCTTCTTCGATGGCCCTGAGAAACAGAAGGCTGAACAGCAGAAGAGAGAATACGCCCACGGTTTCAGTGTCAAAGAAGCCTAAGGAGGTTCTTTGGATTAAAGACGCGCTTAAAGCTAGGAAGAGAGCTGCAAACATTCCGACGGCTTTTCCGCCGATGTCCTTGCCGAGGAAGTAGATGATTAGGACGGCTAGGGTTCCCATTATGGCGGGAATAAATGCGCAGAAAGCCATCAGGTCAATGTTGATTCCTAGAGCTGTGATTATGTCGTAGAATAGTGCTGCTGTTATGGGCAGCGATGATAGAGAGTCGCCCATGTTGATTCCGCCTGGGTACCAGCGTTGTGTGTCAACCCACTGGTTAGGCCAGTAGGGTGAGAGTAGACCGTTTTTCACCATGTAGTTTGTGAGGCTGTATTGGTAGTAGGGATCGAACTCTGAGAGGTGGATTGCGTTGGTCTGTATTTCCCAGCGGAGTGGCAACACGCGTATTACGAAAGCGATGAAAAGGATGAGCAGTACGGCTGAAAAAGTCAATATTGAACTGTGGCTTACTTTGATCCTTAGCTTGCCCAAGCTTTTCAGGCCGTTTACTATTCCCTCTTTTGACAAGCTCTTTGGAAGCTTCATCTGCGTTCCATCTCTCCTACTGAAATTATAGAGGTGTTTTATTATCCTTGCGGTATATTAATGGTTTGCAGGACCTGCATAACAAGATACAATCTTTAGAAAATGACAGAGATTATGGCACGATATCGCCGTTGTGCTATGGCGAGATCTTCCTTTTGTAACCATACTTTTCGGAGTCGTACAGTGGAAACGGTGCTATCTTCGCCTTCGCCTGCGTGTCACGTATCTTCACATGCACAATGCTTCCTTCCACTGCTTGGGAGATTTCAACGTAACCCATTCCAACACCAAGCGTTAGTAGTGGCGAAAATGTGCCACTAGTCAGCCGCCCAATTTTCTCATTCTTTTCATTGAAAAGCTCAAAGTCCGGTCGCGGTATGCCCTTATCAGTCATTATTATGCCAATGCGTTTTCGTTTCACTCCTTCGGTCTTCTGTTTCTGCAACGCGTCTCTTCCTATGAATCTTTCTTTTTGGAGCTTGACCACAAAGCCTAATCCAGATTCCAGAGGTGTTATGGTCTCATCTATGTCGCTTCCGTATAGGCATAAGCCCGCTTCAAGTCTTAATGTGTCTCTTGCGCCTAGACCGCAGGGTTCTATTCCGTAGGATTTACCAGCTTCGAGGATGGCGTTCCACAGGTCTACTGCGTTCTGTGGGTTAGTTAGTGGCGAGTTCCAGATGAATACTTCGAAGCCGTCTTCGCCTGTGTAGCCTGTTCGAGCTAGGTAGGCGTTTGTGTTCGCGAGTTTTGTGTGTCCGCATTTGAAGCGTTCAATCTTGGACAGGTCTTCGGTGCTGATTTTCTGTAAAGTTTTGGCGGCGTTTGGTCCTTGCACAGCGAGCATGGCTACGTTGTCTGATATGTCTTCGATTTTCGCATTGAAATCCTTTGCAATATTTTTTAGCCAGTCGTAGTCTTTCTGGCGGTTGCTGGCGTTATAAACCATCAGGAACTTTTCGGTTTCCATGCGGTAGACGACGAAATCGTCGATTATACCACCGTTCAGGTTGCACATGACCGAGTACAATGCACTGTCT
>Ga0315279_10000502_pt1 | contig 77330 bp, 67 predicted proteins | sample YL17G06_20_MG_FD_203694 | JGI IMG/M metagenome (GOLD analysis project Ga0315279, IMG submission 203694) | Sediment microbial communities from Yellowstone Lake, YNP, Wyoming, USA - YL17G06_20 | ecosystem: Environmental > Aquatic > Freshwater > Lake > Sediment | place: USA: Wyoming | collected...
TGAGTAGTGGGTAGTGAGTAGTGGGATATAGTCAACCGAGGCTATTTTAGTGAATTCTCCAGCATTCGATGTAATCTTTTCCAGCCGGCTGTCGTCTTGAAATATTGTTCACAGTTAACAGCATCTTTTTCATTTTTAAAAGCAGAATAATACAAAAGCTCAAAAGGCATATAGGATTTTGTTGCTTTATTCTTACCAGAATTATGAGATGTTAATCTTTTTTTAAGGTCTGATGTTTGTCCGAGATAAAGTTTTCCATTTTTGAGACTACGTAGAATATAGAAGTAGCGCATTAATTGGCAGGCCACAATTCATGTCCACTTCTATTCACGTGGCTCGCCACGTTCATAAACGAAGTGAACTGAACGTGGCAGGGGTGGAGGGAATCGGACCCCCGTTAGCGGTTTTGGAGACCGCCGTCCTACCACTGAACGACACCCCTAAATATCAAATAATTATATCTTAATTTTCTTGACACCTCAATCTATTCCTTTTATGCTGGAATAGTGGGAATAAACTCCGACTCATTACCGCCTTTGCCATCAAATCAAATCCCGGGTGATCCCCTAGCTCCTGTTGATTCTCCACCTCCCATTGATCCGCCAATCGATCCACCACCTCCAGTTGACCCTCCTCCTGACCCTCCTTTTACAAACCAGCCGCAACCTCAACCTCCCCCTGCTGCACAACCAACAACTCCTCCACAACCACCTACCACCCCACCTCCATATCTCCAAGCCGAAACCAAAAAAGGTTTTTCTATCAAAAAACTATTATTTGTTCTTTTAATTGTAATCATTCTCCTTGCGGGAGGCTCTAGTATCGCTCTTGCTTACACCGACTATAAACTAATCACCCCACCTAAAATCATCAAAAATTTGGCAGACAGATTACTTCTTGCTACACCCCTACCTAAAACTCCCCGTCTTGTTTTGGAGAAAAGTCAAGCCAAAATGGCTACTGTCAAAACAGCAACTTTGGAAATCGAATCAGAACTTTCAACTACCAGTACAAACGCCCCAATGAAAAGTGCTAAGTTCAAAATTAAAGGGCCTTTTGATCTAAAGAACCAAAACCAAGTCGGCATTCAACTGGAGATTTCCGGCGAGGTCGGCATTGAAGGGATGCAACTTTCCGGAGCCGGAGAAATAAGGCAAATCGACGATTACTTATACTTTAAATTGACCCAAGTTCCGATGGGTTCATTCCTGCCGCTTGACCAATTTAAAAATCAATGGTTTTACGTCAATGTCAAAGAACTCAACCAGCAAAACCAATCAGCCCCAGATGAACAAAAAATCCAAAAAGTAATCGAAATTTTCCGAAAGTTTCAAGCCAAATCATATCAGTGGGCAATACTCACCAGTGGGCAAGATAAATATGAACTGAAAATAAATCCGCCAAAAGAAGAGGTTGACAATCTTATTTTTGAAATAATCAAGGTTCTAGAACCGAAAAATCAACCACAACTTGAGACAAGTATCGAAAAAGGCAATCTCCAAGATTTCACCAAGAATCTTCAAAACATCGGACTGACACTAAAAATTGGTAAAAAAGATTTTCTGATAAAAGAAGGATTACTTTCATTCTCATTTGAAATCGAAGCTTCCCCTAGTCTTTTCCCCTCAGCCGGTGAAATCAGCCTCGCACCAACAACCAAGATCCCTATATCGCTCTCTGTAACTACTAGATTTTCCGATTATAACCAGCCGGTAATTGTCGAAATTCCGGACGGCGCCAAAGACTTTAAACAAAATATGGAAGGAGCCCAAAACAATCTTGAGAAATCGCTAAATTTACCACCATCCCCGCAAAATTTTCAGCTTCCCCAGCAGTCAACACCCAGTGTTTCTCCGGCGCCAGAAAGCGGCATCCGAGATTTTTTCTCCAGTCCCTCACCAGTACTTGGAGAGAAAAACTACTGGGACCTTATCCTGCTAAATTATTTGAGACAGATCATTTAAGATCCTTACAAAAGTCCCATTTTTTGCTTTTAAAGTGGTAAAATCCACTGTCATGGATGATAGACTATCTGAGTTTGTTCAACAATTAAAAAAGAAGAAGCTTGACGGTTTCATTGTCACCAACCCAATAAATATCTTTTATTTATCTGGCTTTAGGGGCGTTTCGCCGGCCGAGCGAGAAGCAGTTTTAATTATTTCTCCACGTCGGGCGACATTGATCACTGCCCGTCTTTATCAACATGAGGCTCGAAAACTTGCCTTAAAAAGTCTATCTGTAAAAATCACTGCCGAAAGAGACCAAATACCAACTCTGATCCAAAAAATATTGAAGAATGCTCAAAAAGTGGGCTTTGAGGAAAATGATTTAAGGTTTGGAGAATACCAAGAATTCAAAAGAGTCCTCACAAAATCAATTCCTTTTAAAAACTTAATCGAGGACTTGCGGATTATCAAATCCGAAGAGGAAATCACAAGGATCGAAAAAGCCCAAATTATTTCCCAAAGAGCATTTTGGGCCTTAGTCAAAACCATCAAAATCGGCCAAACTGAGACAGAAATAGCCCAAAAATTAGCAACAATAATCAAAGATCTGGGCGGCCATGGCCTTGCTTTCGAAAGTATTGTGGCATGTGGCTCAAACAGTTCTCGACCTCACTACGTCACTGGTAACCAAAAAGTCAAAAAAGGTCAAGTTTTGCTTTTAGATTTTGGCGCCAAATACAAAGATTATTGTGCAGATTTATCCCGTACGATTTTTATCGGCCGGGCCACCGATCCACACAAAAATATTTATACACATGTCCATAGTGCCCAAAAAAAAGCAATTTCCAAAATTACTGCCGGCTCAAAAGCAAAAGAAATCTATCACTATGCAAAAAAAGTTTTTAAAGCCCAAAAACTGGATAAATATTTTATCCATGGCCTAGGTCATGGCATCGGTCTAGAGGTCCACGAAAAACCTCATCTCAGACCAGCCTCAACTAGACAACTCGCCTCACGTCGAAGCGGATCGAGTCTAGGTGAGCCAAACATTGATGAAACCATCCTGAGAGCATGGTCTTCTCCATAGAACCAGCTCTTTATCTACCTTGGGGCGGGATTAGAATTGAAGATCTAGTTTTAGTCAAAAATGGACATGCCAAAATTTTAGGTAAGCTTTCCGACAAAATTATCGAAATTTGATTTTACTAGAAGCTTACTAGCCTTCTCTTGGAGCCTACCCCGTAAAGAAGTATGGTATTAATCTCCTCATTGACATCACAATCTCATACTAGATTCGCTACTTTAGTGATAACTTTCGAACTATACTTCTCTCGGGGCCTGCGGTCTGGCTTCGGAAACAAAGATTTTCCTTCCTCCAACATCACTACCGTTTAGCTTTTCGATTGCAGCCTTGGCATCCTCGTCTTTCGCCATCTCGACAAATCCAAAACCGCGTGACCTGCCAGTCATTTTATCAGTGACTACATTGGCACTAGTCACTTCTCCAACTTTAGCAAAAATGTCTTTAAGCTCATCACTTGTAGTTGTAAAAGGCAAACTTCCAATAAATAATTTATTAGCCATTTTTTAAATCTTATCACACTCCTTTCTTGTTTAATTTGGGGGTAAGCATCAAAATTAGCAGTTTTTGTAGATAATAATCATCTAACCTTTAATACCGGTGGCGATTGCTCCAGATTCAAGCACTTCTTTAACTTTCGCAGACAACATATCGATATTTGTATCAGCCTTCACTAAGTAGGCACTTGCTCCAAGGGTAACTGCCTGGGAAAGTTCATTTGTACCTTCGACATTTGTTAAAATTAAAACCGGAATCTCTTCAAGGTCAGGATCACTTTTTAACTCTCGCAAAATAGTCATACCGCTAATCTTGGGCATTAGAATGTCAAGAAGAATTAAATTCGGCTTTTGATTTTTAATCGTATCTAAGGCACCAACATCATCTGTTATCTCAACCTTATGTCCATCCTCTTCGAAGCGCTTCTTATAAACGTTGGCCACATTTAAATCGTCTTCAACAATAACTATATTAGCCATCCAAAATTAAACAGCGGGCGGGGCTGTCTCCTCAAGCGTCCTGTTAACCCTTGACAGTATTTGGTCTGGAGTCGTCTCTGATTTCAACAGATAACCGTAAGCACCATACTCCAAACCCTTAGCAATACTCTCATTTTCGGCAACATTAGTCAACAAAAGCACTGGGACCGCCGAAACCTCTGAATCTGATTTTAACTCACGCAAAATATCCAATCCATTCACATTAGGCATTAAAATATCCAAAAGCACCAGCTGGGGTTTTTTTGCTTTAATTGCATTAACGGCTTCCACGTCACCAACAATCTCGGCCACGTGGCCTCCTTCTTCCAAACTCTTCTTGTAAATATTGGCCAGTGTTAAATCGTCTTCGACAATAATTATATTAGCCATACTTATATTATTATTTTATCACCACTTTTTGCTTTCAACCATGAGCAATTTTCTGGGTAGAAAAGCTGGTTGAATCGGACATATCACCCTCAGTTCCTTTTGCGGAAACAACCTCAGCCAAAGGAAGAGTGAAATAAAAAGTGCTTCCCAGACCGGCACCTGCTGATTCAAACCAAACTCTTCCGCCACTTGCCTCAACAATTCCTTTGACAATATAAAGTCCCAAACCTGAACCTTTAACTGCAGAAATTTTTCTGCCTCGCTCAAGCTGTTCAAACGTTGAAAAAAGTTTTTCACCTTCTTCGGGATCAATACCAATTCCTGTGTCGGCTACACTCACTAAAATGTCCCGTTTCCCGCCAGTAATTTCAGGAATGGCTTTTACTCTAATTTCGCCTGTTTGGGTATATTTAATAGCATTGGAGAGTAAGTTATTCAAAACCTGCTTTATCCGAATTTTATCAAAATAAGCCTTTGGCAAGCCTTCTTCTATCTGAACTGATAAATTTAAGTTTTTGGCTTGTGCCTGCGATCTGAAGCTTTCTATTCTCTCGACTATAACCTCGCCCAGATCTCCGCTTTCACAAATCACGTCAAACTTACCGGATTCTATTTTGGCAACATCCAAAAGATCGCCAATAAGCTCAAGCATTGCCTGGGAACTTGAATCAATTGTTAGAAGATGGCCAAAAAGCTGATCCTTTTGCATTTTTGGACAGTCTTCCCGCAAAAGTTGAGTTGTTGATTTGATGTGCGTCAAAGGAGTTCTAAGCTCATGAACAATCATCGAAGTAAAATCTTGTCTTAATTTTTCTAAGGATTTAGCATCGGTAATATCGCGGAATAAAACCACTACCCCAACTGGCTTACTTCGCTTTTTATCGATAACCTTCAAAGTAACAACCTGCAAGGTTTTATCTTTGATTGTAATTTCGGCATTAGGCAGATTTTCATCAGTAGTATAAGCTTCTTCAACCGCGGATCTTAGATCAAATTTTCCAGAAAGGGCATTAGCAACATCAAAAAGCGAAGGATTAGGCAAAATTCCTAAAAGTTGGGAAAGTTTCTTGTTAACCAGAACTAAGTGGTAATTGGTATCAACCATTAAAAGCCCATCCGAAAGAGACTCAACCGCCTGGGAAAGTCTGCTCTTCTCGTTCTCCAAAACCTCCTGCAATTTAGAAACGGCCTCAGACGCTTGCTGGGCAATTCTATATAAAACTTCCGTATTTTCATCTCTATACAGATCTTTTTGGGTAGAAGCTACGTTAATGATCCCAGCCAGAGTACCCGAAATGATTATCGGCAAATTACAAAATGATCGTACTGTTTCGTTTGATTGATCATCTAGAATACTTCCCTCAATGCTCTCATCTATTTCACTCTCTAAAAGCGATTTTTGGACCATTTCCGAAGCGGCAAGAAGCATTTTATTTTTAACATCATTGATAAAATTTCGGCTGACAGACTCATTAACAACATAAGTAAAGTTTATTTTATCCTTCAGTTTGTCAAAAATCATATGGCTGACGGTTGAATATGGCAAGAGTTTGCCTAAAGAATTACTAATAATCTCGATGATTTTAACTGCATCCAAAGAATAGCCAATCCGATCTCCAATTTCTTTCAAAATTGCTGTCTCATAAGCGCGACGGGCAAGTTCTTCCTCCTTCTTATTAGAAAGAGCAAGTTCATGGATAAACTTAGCACGCATCAGAAGATAGCCTAAAACTCCAGAAATCGCGCTGACAGTTGTAATAATTGCTGCAAGACCAATAGTCAAATCCATCTAACTGTTTGACGACTTAACGCCTGGATATTTTTCCAAAAGTGTATCAAGTGTCATTTGAGCAATCTGACCAGAAAGAGTCATAAAGGCATTGGTCAACTCCCCTAAAGCTTGTCCGGGATCGACACTAACCTTTTGGACTGTACCATCATTTAAAACAGTCAAGCCGGAAACTTTTCTGGCTTTTGATAAAACCAGGTTAGGACCAAGCATGATCATCTGCTTTTTGATTAAATCTGTCATCAGCGCCCGATAATCTTCCTCTGTCGACATAACCAACTCACCTCCTAGTTTAATTCCTAATTTAAGTGTAATCCTTCAACAGGCTCAGGACAAGCTAGGCATCAACTGTCAGTTGCCTGCCCCGTAAAATTCGCGCCTTGAGCCGTGTACGAATAGTACTAACCTGCCCGCAATGCTACGCATAGCGTTGCAGGCGGGAAAGGCGAAAGCAAGAATCTGCGGGGTCAGATGTTATCTTTCGATCCATTTTTTCCCTATTGCATAAATCAAAATCTGGGTGTAAAAAGCATTTAGTTTCAGAACTTTGTGCCATATGTAAAAACTCCAAAACTGATTAAAACACTTCGACCGTACCTTTCAACTATTAAGGCAAAAACTTCATTTAGCAAAACCCTCTCAAAAATTACGAGTTCGAAGCACAAAGATTTTGTCTGGGTCAGACAACCAAAAATAAATCAAATGATAGCCGTTCTACTAGCTAGACTTTTGGGTAAGAAGTTTTTTTGGATTCAAAATTTTACCAATCCCCCTTCTCCAAACTTTTTCACCCGTCTGCTTTTGACACAAGCAGACAGAATTATGGTCAATTCGCAAAAACTGGCTAATAAGCTAAAACTTTTGGGGATCGATAAATCAAAGATCAAGGTCCAAAGGAGGAGCTAGCTCAGGGTTTAGGGTTTTGAAATTTGAAATTTGAAATTTGAAATTATCCCAGTACCACCCACGGCCTCAAGTCTTTCTTTTTAATTTGGGGTGGGATAATAAATTTAGTAACGGATTTGATAAACATTAAAGTTGCGAAATTAACCTTTTCCCGTTCCAGCCAATAGGCTTTTGAAAGAGAAAATCCCCTGCAATACTTTTTCTTAATTGCTTCCAGCTCCTCTGCTTTTGGATGATCAAAATAAAAAACCCGATCCACCAAAAACTGGCCAACAATTTTTTCACCGGAAATCTTTACAAAAACGATATCACCCGCCGAAACCTTCCCATAGGGGGCAATCTTAATTTGCGAAAATCTGCCTTCGATTTTTTTTACGCCAGAAAAAATCTTAGCAGCATCTTCAGGTTTAAATATCGCCAGGTGCTTAGTCATGTGGATAATTGTCAACCCCTCAGCTGTGAGCTGTCAACTGTCAATTTATAACTTGAGGCTTTTGAGGTAATTTCTAAACTCACCATTAACATCTTCATGCTCTAAAGCAAAATCGACAACTGCCTCAAGATAACTTATCTTCGAGCCGCAATCATAATATTTAGCATTTTTCAACTCGCAAGCATAAACATCCCGTTTTGCTATCAGCGCATCAATGGCATCAGCAATCCAAATTTCACCGTTTTTACCCGGTTTGATATTTTCCAAAATCTCAAATATGTCAGGTGTGAACAGATAACTTCCATGGGCTGCTAAATTCGATGGAGCAAGGTTGGGATCTGGCTTTTCATCAATTCGGTTGATCTTAAAAATATTATCCCGAACCGCAGTAACATCGGCAATCCCGTACTTGGAAAGATTCTTTTTCTCAATTCTTATCCCAGCAATAATTGGTGTGTTATAGGTGTCAAATGCGCTAATTAACTGCTTAGCTGCAGAAGGCTCAGCTTGAAAAAATTCATCACCCCACATTACCAAAAAGGGCTCGTCCCCGACAATTTCCTTAGCTACCAAAACTGCGTGACCATTTCCAAGGGGTTCTTTCTGTCTTAGGTAGACAAAATTAGCAAGCTCCGAAATTCTACGAATTTCTTCAAGCAGCTCTGTCTTGCCATCCTTCTCAAGACGGGCCTCAAGTTCAAAGTGCCTGTCAAAATGGTCTTCTATTGCTCTTTTGTGCCAACCGGTAACGATAATAACCTGGGTAATCCCCGCATCAACTGCCTGCTCAACTACGTATTGGATAATCGGTTTATCGACAATCGGCAACATTTCCTTAGGTTGAGCCTTGGTCGCCGGCAAGAAACGAGTACCAAACCCCGCGGCTGGGATTACCACCTTACGTACTTTTTTGACTTTTTGCATTTAAAAAGTCACCCGCCAAGAATTGCTCTTTGAGACGTGTTCGAATAGAACCTAAAGTCTCAAAGTAAAATTCGGCGGGTTTCCTTTCGCAAAATTCATTCTAACACCCAAATTACCCAGCTGCAACGATAAAGCTAACTTACCCTCTAATTTTCAGAATCCAACCCTTAAGACCTGGTTGTTGAGTCAGTGGATTTTTCTAATTCCTCTAACCTTCTGGTGATATATTCTTTCATAACTTCTGTTTTGTCTTCAGAGAAAAAATTACTTCTTCTATAGCTGAAGATTGGTACTGGACAATCGGTAAAAAAATCAGTTGACCTAAATCTTGTATTACGAGCAAAATAAACCCCGAGCTCAGCGAAAATTCGGCTAATTGGAATAAAATCAGCATTTGCTTTCTTGTGAAGTTGCCAAGTTGTCGGAAGTGTCGCCTCAGGTGGTCCGGCAACTTGTCTGACCGGATTTTCCAAAAATTTAGTCAGTATTGGGCTTGCCAAAAGAACTTCTCTTGCTTCTTGTTGATTTTGGGCAGCAATAAAATAATAGTTTTGTATAGATCCCTTTTGGGGCCCTGATCTGACTGTTCTTATTAGCTGTCCTGTCGGAATGCCCGAATCGCGAAGAACCTGAAGAAAAAGCTGGTAGCTTTTGCAGCCCGGATGAAAACCGACGTTTAGATCTTTAAATCTTATTAAAAGCGGTTTTTCTCCTCGAGTGTAAGTTTCATAAAAACTAAACCTAACTTGCTTTAGCAATTCTTGTATTTCGGCCTTATCAGTGGCTTTTGCCAACTTAATAGCCAGTTGTTGATTTTCTGAAATTCTTAACTGTGGCCGTTTTGTTTCCACTGTTCTCGAATATGGTTTAACTAGAGCAATTTTGTCTAAAGGAAAAAGAAGTTGAGTTTCTGTTGAACAATTTTTCCAAAGATAACTAATTCTCTCTTTAATAATTTGCCTAATTCTTTCCTTCGTACGTTTGTATCTTTTTTTTGAGGCGAGTTCTGTTTCTTTGATTGAGCTGCCAAAATAAAAGCTAATGATATTTCTCATCCTAACCCAATTATCTTCGGAAATTTTTTTTGGTTTTCTTAAGTTCAGGTGAGCCCCTTCGGCAATTGCTATTTTGAGAAAGGCTAAAGTTTTCTCAAGAGGTGTTAAGCCTTCTAGGACTTCAAGGACTCCACTAGTCTGCAACCTTTGCCAAAAAATAACCTTTCTTTCTATCTGTTGTTTAAATATTTGCAGCCTCTCGCGACTGAAAGCATTTGTATCCAATAAATCCATCGTGGATTCCTGACTAAGTTGCCCAAAAGTCAATATTTGTCTTTTGGAAAGTCGAGGAATGACCACAGCCAACTGCTCTGATACCTCCGGAGGAATATCATCTCTCTCAAGAGAACTAAGCGTGACATGGGGTGGTAATTGGCCGGCTAACTCTCTTATCGCTGAAATAATATCCGTCTTTTTTTCTTTTTTCGGTTTTCCTTCTTTTGGTATACTTCTTTTGAATTCTGGGAAATCTTCTATTCCAAGAAATTCTCCCATCCGATTTTTAATTTCCGCTAAAGAAACGCGGCCAAGATTTCGAAGACCCAACAGTTCTTCCTCGCCTTTCTCTAATACTTCACCAACAGTTGGTCCTCGCCAAGAAATCGACCCACCTTCTTCTACCTTCTGGCTAAACTGTATTTTCAGACGATTGTAAGGACGAATAGAAAGATCTAACTCCTCGATCGGAGTTTGGTATTGTTCTTCGGTTAAAACAAGGCCTGCGCCAATCCCTCGGTCAATCTCAACTAAACCCTGTCTAATAGCGTTTTCGTCTCCTTGAATTTCTAAGGGCGACGGCGAGTCTCCTTCATCTCTTTCCAGAGCCATAGTTTGAGGATTTTAACACTTGAGTAAGTTAAAACCAAATTATACGTCATGACTTGCCTAAGAAATCCTTTGCGTGTTACCATACCAAAGTTATGGCATTTAATCCATTAACTTTAGGACCACATCCGCCTCTGGCGGAGAGGACCGCAAGTTAAGTACCATAAATAAATATATGATAAATCCCTTAACTTTAGATTCGCATCGAATCGCAAGTTAAGTACCATAATAAAATAAATATATGATAAATCCATTAACTTATTTAAAAGAATCTAAAGCAGAATTAGATAAAGTCATCTGGCCAACCAGAATAGAAGCTGTTCGACTGACGATCGTCGTGATCATTATCTCGGTTATTGTTGGAGCTTACATTGCCGGTCTTGATGCCATTTTCGCCAAATTTACCGAAACTTTCCTTAGATAATATGGATAGCCAAGTACAAAATACAACTGATCAAACTACCAATAAATCGGAAGATCAAAAAGATCCCAAAAAAGATGTCAAAGGAGCCACACCCGACATCGCCTCTAGCTCAGTCAGTGGCGGGCAGGCCCACTGGTATGTGGTTCATACTTATTCCGGGCATGAATCGAAAGTTGCCACCACCCTTAAACAAAGAATCCAGTCCCAAAAACTTCAAGACAAAATTCTGGATATTTTAGTCCCAACCCAAGAAAAAATAGAAATCAAAGAAGGCAAAAAGAACAAAGTTAGGGAGAAGATTTTCCCCGGCTATTTACTAATTCGCATGATTCTAGATGACAACACCTGGTTAGCAGTCAGAACAACCCCGGGTATCACCAGTTTTGTAGGTATGTCTAACCGCCCGACGCCTTTACCAGATGAAGAAGTTGGCACCATCCAAAAATTTATGAAGATGGAAGCACCAAAATTCAAAACTACTTTCTCCGTTGGCGAAGCAGTCAAAATCGTCGATGGGCCATTTTCTGAGTTTTTAGGTTCGATTTCCGAAATTGATGAAGCAAAAGGCAAAGTTAAAGTCTTGGTCTCCATTTTTGGCAGAGAAACACCGGTTGAGCTAGATTTTTTGCAAGTTGCTAAACTTTAAGAAAGTGCCCATAAAAATTCCCAAAGCGCTAAAAATATCCCTAATACTTTTATCACTCTTACTCGTCAGCTTTGCCCTAACTAACATCGGCAAACAAACACCCAAAGAGCAGTTCTTTTTTGGTTCAAAAAATCTCCACTTGCCAAAATTACAAAAAGACCCTCAAGTTGACCAACTGATCCAAGATTTCTTAGGAACTCGTGATGGTCTATATGGAGTTTATGTCAAAGATCTAAAAACCCAAAAAACCTATCAATATAATACCGAGGAAAAATTTAGCTCTGCCAGTCTTTATAAACTAGCAGTCATGTATAAAGCCTACGATGCTATCGATAAAAATCAACTTGCCAAAGAAGATGTTTTAAGTTCAGAAAAAGTAACTCTCGATAATACTCTCCAAGGTATCGAAAACGAAACAGGAAATGTTGATCAAGAAAGCCAAGGAGTAATCACCTACAATGTCGGTGAAGCCCTTCGCCTAATGATCACAATTTCTGACAATTATTCGGCAATTCTTCTTGCTGATCAGCTTGGCTGGCAAAACATCGACTCGCTTATGAAAGAAGAGGGTTTTCCTCAAATCGATTTGGTCTCGCAAGAATCTCCCCAGGTTACTGCCAAAGCAGTCGGTGACCTTTTGGAAAGAATATACTTGGGCAAAGTAGTCAGTCCCCAAGCTTCCCAGGAAATGAAAACTCTACTTTTTGCTCAGCAAATTAACAACCGAATTCCCAAATATTTGCCTAGTGATGTTAAAGTCGGCCACAAAACCGGAGAATTAGATTCAGCCCGACATGACGCCGGCATTGTCCTAGGTAAAAACAGCCACTATATCTTTGTCTTCCTTTCAGAAACTCCTATTCCTGAGGATGCCTCCGAAACCATCGCCCTGCTCTCGAAAAAAATCTTTGATGAATTGGAACAAAATAAGTAGACAAATCCACAAAAATCCGCTATCATCCGTGGTAATCAAAAAATGAAGAAGGTAAAAACAATTAAATCAGCAGTTCGCCTTGCGAGGCTTCGCCCTCGCAATGGCGCTCCTCTGATATTAAAGTTTTAGAAAAAAATTTGATGGCTAAGAAGATTAAAACTTTAATTAAACTTAATATCGCAGCTGGTGAAGCTACAGCCGCACCGCCGGTTGGCCCAGCCTTGGGTCAACATGGCCTGCCGATTATGGACTTTGTCAAAGCCTTCAACGAAAAAACCAAAGACCAAAAGGGCACGATTATTCCGGCAGTCATTACGGTTTATGAAGACCGCACTTTTTCTTTCGTTGTCAAAAAACCGCCAGTTGCCGAATTAATCAAAAAAGCTCTTAATTTAGAAAAGGGCTCCGGTACTACCGGCAAAACAGCAATCGCCAAGCTCACACGCCAACAAGCCCAAAAAATCGCCGAAGAAAAACTGCCAGACCTAAATACCAAAAATCTCGATCAGGCAATTAAAATTGTTGAAGGAACTGCAAGGTCAATGGGAGTAGAAATAATAGACTAACGCAAAACGACTAACGACTAACGTAAAATTGCTTTGCTTCAGTCGTTAAGCTTTAGACCCTAGACGGGGAAACCATGGGTACTACTAGAATTAAAGTAATCGATTTATCGTCAGACCAGAAGGAGATTAAAACCTCCAGAAAACATGCCGAAAAATTAAGTGGCGTCGCTATTCTCAAAGAAGAGAAAAAAAAGAAGGAAAAACCCCAAGCCGCTGAAGTCACTGAAAAACCGGCAGTCACCAAAACCACTGAAGTAAAACCTGAAGCCACTGAGGAAGAAAAGCCGCAGAAAAAAGTGACCTCAGAAAAACCTGCCTCAGTACCAAAAGTAGCTGCAAGACATCACCATCTAGGAAAAAAATATCATCAAGCCTCATCCCTAATTGACAAAAATAAACTCTACCCGGCAACAGTTGCAATCGAACTTCTCGCAAAAACGTCATTCACAAAATTCGATCCGACCGTTGAAATTCATCTTAATGTTGTTGACAAAAATGTTCGTGGTAGGGTTAATTTTCCGCACTCCGTTGGACCTCAAAAGTCCAAAAAATATTTAGTTTTTGGTGATTCTAAATCTAAAATACAAGCTGAACAAAAACAAATTATTTGGGGCGATGAAAAAACTATCGATGAAATCGCAAAAGGTACACTTAAACCGAAACGGGACTTTGATCAAGTTATCGCTAGTCCAAAATTCATGCCTCTTTTGGCAAAAGTTGCCAAAATTCTTGGGCCTGTCGGTCTGATGCCTAATCCCAAAAACGGGACGATCGCTGAAGATGTAACAAGCATCATCCAAAAAACATCTGAAACTGGTTACGAGTACAAAACTGACCCAACTGCACCGATTATTCACACTAGTCTTGGAAAACTTTCCGAAAAACCCCAGAAAATCCAAGAAAATCTCAAAGTCTTAATTGCTTCAATTGGCCCGACCAAAATTAAAAAGGCCGTTCTTACATCCACCATGGGGCCGGGTATAAAACTCGATATAACCTCAGTCGGCAGATAACAACTTATCCTGAACTTGTCTCTTTTTTCCTCTCTTGACAAACCCAACCTTACTTTGATAATTTTCCCCTACTCAAAGTCTTGTTCATTCCCACTGCCAAATTCTCTATGATTTGACGCGGAGCAAGCAAAGGGAGGTGAAAAAATATGATCGATGAAACAACCACTGTTGATCCTAACGGAAACGGAGACGATACTGACAAAGAAGAAAAAGACGAGGAAGAAAAAGACGAGGAAGAAAAGTCAGAGTAGTCTTTGTTCGACTAATAAATAAAAAGCCTCAAACATTTGCCTCCATTTTTGGCAAATTGTCTTGAGGTTTTTTATATTGAGCCAGTCCTTGACAAAGGAACTGTTCCAAAGTTATAGTATCGAAAGTCCGAAGACCGTAGCCGTCCCAAGTTTAAAAAACTAAAAAGAGGCTTAATTAAAAGGCTACGCAGGATAAATTTTAAATGCGCCTCTTTGGCGTATTTTTTTGTAAAAATGCAAAAACAAGACCAAAAAGCACGTCAGCTTAAAAAAGAAAAGGTCGCCAAGTTGGCTGAAAAAATCGCCAGTGCAAAAACCATTGCCTTTACCGATTATCATGGCCTAAACGCCCAACAACTATCCGAACTTCGAAATAAAATCAAAGAAGCCGGAGGCGAATTGGTAATCATCAAAAATACTCTCCTTTCTCGCGCTTTGGAAATTGGAAATTTGAAATTTGAAATTGGAAATTCATTAGTGGGTCCGACCGCCTCATTATTCGCCTACACTGATGAGGTTGCACCGATCAAGGCAATCGCCGAGATCGCCAAAACCACTGGTGTACCCAAGTTCAAATTCGGGTTTTTTGGCAAACAACTTCTAGATGCAAGCGCCCTGGAGAATCTGGCAAAAATTCCCACCCATGATGTCCTTCAAAGTAAACTAGTTGGCGTACTTTCTTCACCGATCTATGGCATCATGTCTGTTTTACAAGCAAACATCAGAAACCTGATCTCAGTTTTGGATCAAGCAGCGAAAAAATCCACTGCTTAACGCTTAATAACTAATAATAATTTAAAATTTTTAATTTGAAATTTGAAATGAAATCTTAATATTTAAAAAATTAAAACATTGGAAAGTCATTGGAAATTGGAAATTTGAAATTGGAAATTCTCTCTAAGGAGGTGATTTAGATGGCAGATGAAGATAAGCAAGCAGAAGAAATAAAAGAGCCTAAGGAACCAAAGGAAGAAAAAACCTCTGGCTTATCACGAAAAGTTGGCAAAAAACTTGATGGAATCATCAAGGATATCGAGGAATTATCAGTTCTCGAGCTTTCGCAGCTGGTCAAAGCACTCGAGGAAAAATTTGGCGTAACCGCAGCCGCTCCAATGGCTGTTGCTGCGGGTCAAGCCACGTCTGGCACTGCTGGCGAAGAAGCTGCTTCCGAACAAACCACCTTTAACGTTATTCTTGCCGACAGTGGCGCTAACAAAATTTCGGTGATCAAAGCAGTTCGAGAAATTGTCCCAACCTTAGGTCTAAAAGAGGCCAAGGATTTAGTCGACAGCCCACCGAAACCGGTTTTGGAAGGCGTCAATAAGGAAACTGCTCAAGAAGCTAAACAAAAATTGGAGACAGCCGGAGGGAAAGTAGAATTAAAGTAGAGTCAATCTATCTCGCTGTATGCAGTTTCCTTGCTAAGACTAACAGCTCTTGTAATCGTTGTTACAAGAGCTTTCCGTCTTAATAAAGGAAAGTGCTGAAGAGGCGAAAAAGAAACTGGAGACTGCGGGGGCAAAAGTTGAGCTAAAATAAATTGTCAAACGACTAACAACCAACGACTAATACCGATCAAAAATTCTTGCTTTAGTCATTAGTCTTTAAGCGTTAGTCTCTTTACCCTCCCCTGCCCCTCAAAAATTGCTCTTACAAATAAAATTTGGGGGGTTGACCTACTTTTCTCTCAAGTGATATAGTCGAGTCCGTAATAATCTTCTTATTTAGTAGATTGATTTAAAAAGCCTGCAAAATTAACTCTAAGTAATAGATTAGGAGGCAAAAATGGCCCTCGGCGAGGACTGGCCAGACCTATTAACAGTCAAAGAAGTTGCTAAAATCCTAAGAGTTGCTCCTTTAACAGTCAAACGGTGGGGCAAACGAGGCAAACTGCCGGCAATCCGCATTAATTCTCGGGGCGACCGCCGCTATAAAAAGGAAGCCGTGTTATGGTTGTTAGGTGTTACGCAAAAAACCACACCGAGCGAGATCTCTTAAAAGTAGTTCTATTAAGGCTTCCTTTTTGCGAGAACTCCAAAAGCTATCAAAATCGATGTTTTGATAGCATTCTGTTCTCTTAAAAAAGAGGCGGTTTTGTGGCTTTTAGGAATCAGTCAAAAACCTCAAGAGAGTCAGTAACCTGCCCATTCTTAACCTTCAGACCGTAACTATTCACCTTTCAACAAAGTTTACTCCCGAGGTAGTTAGGTCGTTTAGAGTTAATCGGTTAGGAAGCCCGTATCGTTTAGCGTTAGACGTTAAACGTAACCGAATAACGAAACGGGCTTCGTTACCTTAACCGCTAAACTGTTTATGGACTCTCCCGGGATGGAGCGCTAGACCAGTTTGTAATTTCAACGAAGGGGTCTTATACTAACCGCAAGATGATCAAAACTGCAATCCAAGCAGCCAAAAGTGCCGGCGAACTTGCCTACCGTTACTTCAAAACCTTGCCTGCCGGCAGGCAGGCCCAGTCCGCCAGCCGGCGGCTGGACCTGGACGGGAACGGCGTCATCCTCATGATCGGCGATGAGACACAGTACGCAGGCAAGCTCTTCCAAAGCTGCAGCAACTAGAACTGAACTTCTAAAAATTGCTTCTTGAATTCTTAAAAGATAGTGATAAAATGACCCTGTCAAATCTCTGCATAAAAATGAGCAAAGTTTTAAGTTTTGGAAAAAACCTGTTGCAAAAGTATTCAATTCTTCTTTTGGCTTTTGGCATTTCATTTCTTTTAATCCTACTCACAGTGAGCCTCCCGGCTTTTGCTCAGACCGATTCTGATGGGGATGGCATTGAAGATTCGATCGACAACTGCCCGACTGTTCCCAACGCAAATCAAAAGGATACTGACGGTGACGGAAAAGGTGATGCCTGCGATAACTGCCCAACTGTTCCCAATCCAGCCCAAAAGGACACCAACAATGACGGAAAAGGTGATGCTTGTGATATAGGTCGGGCAGATCTTCTTGTAGTGGACAGCTCTACCAAAAAGCTTTACGGCATCGATTTAACCCAGAGCTTAAAGGATGGAAACTCAGAAAACACTATTGTTATTAATACTTTTTTATATGACGAAAATGGAGCTAAGATTGAGGCTTCTCCTCTTGGCGTAGCTTATGGGATGGCTGGGATTTCACCTACGGATCATCTCTGGGTTTCATTTGATAATAAAACCATATACGAGTGGGATAGGTTTCTTAATTTTGTGAAGAAAGCTACTACAGCCTCTGTGCTTTCAAGAATTACTTTTCGACCGAACACCATAGAAGGTATCACAAAAGACAACAATAAAATATATGGATTTAGTCCGTTTTCTCTCGATCAAGTCTCTGAAGAAGTAGTAGAAAGACCTTCTGGCAACCCATTTCCCGCTCAATTTTATAATTTAGCAGGAATAGCAATAGGGGAAGATAAAATGGGAAATGCAAACTGGGTTGTATCGACATCAAATTTAAAATCGATATCTAGCATTGGATCCAGTTTCGGAGATGAAGCACCATTCCAACCAGGTTCTCCTGATGCAATTGATGCTTCCTCTCGAGAGTCTGATAGTTATTACGTTCGTTCAGGCAATACGATATATAAGACGAGAAAAACTACAGCTTTTGATGGAGTTAGGATGTCTTATCGGAAATATTTGTATCCTCCTTTTGATAGTCATGTGTCATATGATAGAGGGACGGGTAGGGGATGGATTGAGCTTGGGGCGTATGTTAATTGGTATTTTCGCCAACTAGTTTGGAAATACAAACCAGAGGTTCAAGGGACGGCAAAGGGTCCTTACTGGATGTCCGCCACACCTGATGCACAATTTAATAAAACGATGACGGTAGGCCTCTATAAAAGAGGGGATTTTGATCCAGAAACTGTAACCTTTAGCGAATTCCCTGTAGGGATTGGAGAACCAGGCTATGTAGATTTGAAGACCATATCATACCTTAATAAAGGATGGTTCAAATTTCAGATAGATGATTTCATGAGTTCTTACCTTATAAAGCCGTATGGGTCAGATTGTGTAATGACTGGTAGTCAGTATTGCATAATAACTTTCGGTGAGGACGTTTTCTTTGATCAAAACTCCGGTGCCCTTTGGTATAACAATGTTCACTATGAACCTTATCCTAAGATAAATAATAATCAATTTACCTTGCCCTTAGAAGTTACTAGCCCAGAGGACATTGAAGTGATTAATGATGTGGATGTTATCGAGCTCCACGGGAAGGTAACTGATGGGCATAGTCATCCTCTATCAAATGTGAAAGTTACCCTTAATTGGGACGGCAATTCATATACTAAGTACACAAATGCGTCCGGTGATTACACTTTTCCTCAGGTTACTAATTTAGATATAAACTCAGGGAAAACAGGAAGAATTACTGTTACTTTGGAGGATAGAGGCAAGGAAACAACCCCTTACATAAGAGTATTTAGAGAAAATCCTCTTACATTGGTAGATGCTACGACCACGCTTTTTACTATAAACGCGTCTGAAGATCTTGAGCGATATATTGATTTTTCTGCTAATCCGTATATAGATAGCACTAGTCTAGATCCGAATGGTGTTGATGTTGTAGAAAGAAACAAATTAGAGGATTATGCAGCTTTTTACTATCATACTTATCAGGCCCTTAGTTTTGCCCACGAGAATCTATTATTGAGTTTAGATCATCAGCTCCCTGTGGATGTATATGGGTGGGCTAGTGGCGGAACAAGATACGTCCCCTCCACCTCAACCATATTCATTGATGCCATTGATAGTGAATATGGTAACGGTGCTGGTGGTGATGGTGCAGATATGCCCGATAACCGAGAGCTCCATGAATTCTCACATTACATAATGACAGATTCTCTAATCGGAGGAAATAATACCTTGCCGCCAGGTGGCCCTGGATTTATTCATAATCATGCTGGGATAAGAAATGGTACTTCAGCCGATTCTTGGGTAGAGGGTTTTGCAGAATTCATGTCTATGGTTATTTCTGAGGTGAGGCTGGGCGATTCTACACCCTCTATTTATACTGCAGTAGGTAATAATACAAATCTAGAGCAAAATTTCCGAGTTAACAACGCCAATCGGGAGGAATTGGCTATTGCAGGAATTTTATGGGATCTCTACGATGGTATAGATAATACACTTGATAATGATTCGGTAGACCTAACACTACAACAAATATGGAACGTTCTTAACCAAAATACTGCCGCAGGGACTGGTGGAAATAGAAATGATTTAAAGGATGTTTATGATGCATTTGTTAATTCAGGAATAGCTGTTTTAACCCAAGATGCTGATGGGGATGGGATAAATAATCTTGATGAGATATTTATTTCCCATAACGCTTACAACGATACAAATAACAACAACACATATAATTCAGGAGAAGCTGTTGGAATAACTTCTTGGAATCCGCTTTATCCGAACAGGAGAAAAATGCCGCCCCCCGATGGTGGTTACTTAGTATTAACAGTTATTGATAGCAACACAAATCAGTCAATAGACAGAGCAGATTTTCGCGTGGAGATAAAACATGATCCGCCATATGAGGTCTACGATTATAGTTTTGTAATAGAAGCTGGAAATTTACCAAGAAAAGTCGCTTTTATTATGACACCTTATCCTGCAACAGCGACTATAAAAGCTATAAAAGAAGGTTATACGGAAAGTGATCCGATTCAAATTACCAGTTCGTTTTATTGGGATTCTTTATCCCAAATTGTTAATGGGACTATAGTAGAGCCACCGGAATACTTGCTCAGTCACACTTTCTATTTGACTCCAGTATCAGTAGATACTGATGGTGATGGCGTTCCAGATTATATAGACAACTGCCCAACCGTTTCCAATCCTGACCAGTTAGACAGTGATAACGATGGAATCGGTGATGCCTGCGAACAGTCTGATCTATCCAAAATTGATCAGACTATAACTAATCCGCCAGCTAAAATAAACATCGGCGAAGATGTGAGAATTACTCTTAGTTCGACAGTCCGTAATAATGGACCAGAAGAACCAGTGGATGCCACTGATACAACTAAAGTGACTGTGCCAACTGGCTGTACTATCAGACCAAACCCCGATACAGAGGAAATCCATAATCTGCCTAAGGGCCTGGATGTCACCCACCACCCCACCTTCACAATCAATTGCTCATATCCTGGCACTCATACCTTTACTTTTACTAGTACCCTTACTCCTGTTGATGTAATTGATCCCGACTTAAGCAATAACGAGCTTTCCACCCAACTAACAATAAAAGCAGTCAGTTTAAGTGGCGATGCTGATTCTGATGGCATGCCAGATGATTATGAGGTAGCTCATTCCTGTTTGAATGCTTTAGTTAATGATGCTTCCTTAGATTCAGATAATGATAGTTTAAGAAATGGAGCAGCAAATGTAAGTCTGACCAATATCGAAGAAATGAATCGAGGAACCGATCCCTGTAATGTTGACAGTGATAATGATGGCTTTAATGATGGGGTCGAAATTTATATTGGTACTGATCCCTTAGATGCCTGTCCAGATGACAAATATGATCCTACCTGGCCACCTGATTTCAATAATGATCGATCTGTCAATATTTTAGATGTGCTCTTTTATAAACCAAAATTGGCTGGTCCTTATGATAAAAGATATGACCTCAATACTGATGGAACAGTCAATATCTTGGATGTTTTGCTTTTTAAACCATTGCTAGGAAAAACCTGTCAGCAGTAAAATTTCGCTTCCTTTTTAATCTAGATTGTAATTTCAACAAAAGACTTTTATACTGACCGCAAGATGATCAAAACAGCTATTGAGGCAGCCAGAAGTGCCGGCGAACTTGCCTATCGCTACTTCAAAATCCAACCGAAAGTAAATTATAAACCAGACAATTCTCCGGTTACTCGAGCTGATATTGAGGCCGAAAAACTGGCTAGAAAAATAATTTCCAAAAAATTCCCTGATCACGGCATTATCGGTGAAGAATTCGGCAAGACTAATCCCGATGCCAAATACCAATGGGTCATCGACCCAGTTGACGGAACCAGAAGTTTTGCCATAGGCTTACCTCTTTGGTCAACACTCTTGGCTGTTTTGGAAAATGGAAAACCTATAATTGGTATTTCTTTTGCTCCGGCATTTAACGAATTTATCATCGCCCAAAAAGGCAAAGGCACATTTTTAAACGGCAAAAAAACGAGCGTCTCGAAAACAAAAGATCTCAAACTTTCGTTTATGGTCTTTTCTACAATCCGCGATTTCCAAAAGAAAGAAAAACTTAATGGACTTGTCAAACTCTGCGAAATCATTAGAAGTACTCGAGGTTATGCTGATCTTGGCTATCACTTACTACTTAATGGGAGAATCGATATTTTTGTTAATGCAAAAGAAGCGATCTATGATCTTGCTGCTCCTAGTATTTTAGTCCAAGAAGCCGGTGGCAAGTTTACCGACTTTTCCGGTAAATTTTCGCTGACTTCCGGCAATGGCGTCGCCACCAATGGTTTACTCCACGACCAAGTACTAAAAATACTCAATTCGCGTTAAACCACCGAGAAAAATTACCCTAGAGTTAATTTGGCCAAAAGTGGCAGATGGTCAGAAGCATCAGACTTCAAAACCTTGATCTCGTCTACCTTCAGATCCCGTACCAAAATATAATCAACTTGCCTTTTTTCATTCGGCTTAGTCACCAAACCTTTCCCAAGACTAGGATCAATAAGGATTTTCCTCAGCCTCAAAATCTCTTCGGAGTCTGGTGATGCGTTAAGATCACCAAGAAGAATCAATGACCCCTCAATCCTCTTTATTATTCCCTCAAGCTTTCCTATTTGCCTTAATCTCTCCTTGCGACTGTGAACTGAAAGATGAGTACATAAAACTGAAATTGTCTTCTCTCCCAAGTCAATTTTTGCTTCAAGAATGCTCCTTGGTTCGGTTTCTCTTGTACCATCGTAGGCTAAATTTGGATCATCATTAATATACATGTGATGGACTTGGGGACTTAAAATTGGATATTTTGAAAATAGCCCGTTGCCAAGCTGCCGATTAGGCCCACCAGGCGTTTTCGGCGGCAGATCAATACTTGCAGCAAAAACCGATTTCATTCCCAAAACTTTAGTTAAAATCTCAACCTGATCCTCCCAGTTGCTTCTCTCTGACCAATTTCGATCAATCTCTTGGATTCCTACAATCTCAGCCCCAGAACCCTTTATAGCCGCGCAGGTGGCCTCAAGATTATAATTTTTAGCGCTATCTGTCCCGCGATGAATATTGTAATTAAGAACCTTAATTGTCATTAGCGTTAGTCTTTAGTCCTTAGTCGTCAGTCTAGTGCGTCCGTATTAACACCTTCTTTAAAGTTAATTTCGGGGTATTTATGAAGAATTTGTGAAAGAATCTTGCGGACTTTGGTAAATTCAGCCTGAGTCTTGGCCTCGTATTTAACCGTGATGTAGGGCCCGTTTTGAGAAGCCCTAATTACACCCATCTCCTCTTTGGTATCAAACCTGATACCGTCAATCTCAACATAACTGGCCTGCGGATATGCCTCTTTAACGTCTTTGGCGATTTTCTCAGATATCAATTTGAATTTAACATCATCCGGACAACCCACTTTAATCTCCGGACTACTTAAATAATTCGGCAACTCATCAAATACGGCAGATAGAGATTTACCAACCCTCGTCAAATAAGCAAGTAATCGCAATGTCGCGTAGCCTTCGTCGTCGTGGCCGTAAAAATTGTCGCAAAAGAAAATGTGGCCGGAAAGCTCCCCGCCAAATGGCGCCCTCTCTTCTTTAACCTTAGCCTTAATAAACGAATGCCCAGTGATCCAAATTACCGGCATACCCCCCCGACTTTCAACAACATCCCTAACTTGTTTTGAACACAGCACGTTGAAAATAATTTTGCTGCCAGGCAGAAAGTCTAAAATGTCCATTGCAAAGATAGCCACCAGCGTATCATTCCAAATCAGCCTGCCACGACCATCAACAATTCCCATCCGGTCGCCGTCTGCATCATAAGAAAAGCCCAAATCCGCGCCTTCGGCAACCACCCTTTTGGCAAGTCTTTCTTGAACCGTCCTTTCCGTTGGGTCAGGCGTGCCCAAAGGAAAATTACCGTCAAGTTTGGTGTTTTGCTCGACAACCTCACAGCCAGCTGCCCACAAAATCTGCGGCATAAACATACCAGCGGTCCCGTTTGAGGCATCAACTACCACCTTAAATTTGCCAATTTTGCCGACCTTTTTTAAAATATCCTCTTTGTACTGAGGAAAAACATCTATCTTTCGGCAGGTTGCTTTTCTTTCAAATCTTTTAAATTGACCAGATTGAGCGATCTTCTTAAATTCCTGGACTTCTTCCGTCACCATCGTATCGGAAAAACCAACCGCCAACTTCAAACCGTTATACTCGGCCGGATTATGAGAAGCAGTTATCATCGCTGCACCCTTACAGCGAAAATAGTATTGGGCAAAATAGATAATCTGGGCAAGCGACAAGCCGACATCGACAACATCGACACCGCTATCAAGAAGTCCTTTCACAAAAGCCTTGGAGTAAGCTTCACCTGTCAATCTATTATCACGACCAACCGCCACTTCCCAAATTCGCCGTTGATAGAGAAAAGTGGCATAAGCACGGCCTAAAATCTCCATCCTTTGGGGATCAAGATCTTTGCCGCAAACACCCCGCAGATCGTAGCCACGAAATATTTGGTCGTTGAAGGTTACTTTTGCCATTTCTATTCAGGTTTCGTGATTTGTGTAACTCCGGACTCTTTTCGGAATCTAACCTCTGAAGTGGGAAGTTGGAAGTGAGAATGTAGATATTGAGGTGGGATGTGGGAAGAAAAGTAAATCCCACTTCTCACGTCATAAATCCACTTATCCCATTTCCCACATCTCACTTCTAGTCTATCCAATATTATTATCTCAGACATCAATCGTCAACCGCAAAAAATATTGAAGTAGTCTTGTCAACAATCAAAAACATGACGGAGCCAGCTTAAAATAAAAAACGAAAAACATATAGAGGTATGGTGCTGGCGGAGGCTTGAGCGAGACGAAATTTCCAACTCGAGCCCATTCAAAAGATTAGCCGAGCGTTTTTTGATGATAGCAAGACTACGATTCTACACCCGCATTTCTTCCTTTAATATCGCCGCTGCATCAGAAGGATCAATAATATTGACCGAAAGCCCGGTTCCCAGCTCAAACCCGGCCCGATGAATTATCCTTGGCACAATCCGGATATACCAATCAAGATCATAGTGAATATAATAATTATAAGCAGGCCCATTCTTGAAGCTAACCATCGGTATACCCGGATGAAAATGGGCTCCGCCGGAGAGATGAAAAATTAGCCTTCTTAAGATATCTTGAAGTACACTCGCCAAATCATTCAGGGCTTCATCTAATATCTGTCCAAAATACTCCCCCCGTTTTTTGGGCGCAATCCAAACCTCAAAAGGCCACTGGCTAAAATCAGGACAATGAACTACAAAATGTTTGTTTTCGACAACCAAATTTACCACTGGCTCAATCGCCAACGAATCCAAAGTTATCTGTTTAGGTACAACCACCAGTTGTGAGTGCGGGTGATGAATTGAAGCTCCGGCAATCTCACCAACATTGTTAAAAATAAGCACATGGCCATTTTTCAGATGGAAATTAAATCGGTCACGGTAGGCCGTCAAAACCCGCACAACCTGATCTGTAGGTAGCTGATCAATATCCTTCTTGTCGTCAGGAGAGTGAATTATAACCTCATGGAAATCGGTAATTGGATACTTATTGGCAAGTACTCTAACCTGCCAGTCGGGAGTATACGGTTCTCCTCCGCCAATCCGATAAACCTCGTCGCCTGGTAACTTTTCATTGCCCGGACAAAAGACACAAATTTTGCCAACATCGGCTTTTGATTTTTCCTCAACAGGTCTTCTCGAACGTCCTTCTGCGATAATTACCCACCGATTGGTTGTAACATCAGGAACATATTTTGCCATAAACTTCCGAGGGCCAAAAGCCCTCGGTTTATCTTTTTCTTAAGTTTACATGAGCAAGCAGAATATTTCCATGACTCGGAAGATATTCTGCGAGCGAATATAAGTTTAGTTTAGCATGAATATTTCTTCTAAAAAAGTCAACCAGTAGCCATAAATGAAATGACAAAATTTTAATCTTAGAGTAAAAAACTGTAAGTTTTAAAATGTAAAAACAGAAAATAATTTGACTCGAACCTATAAATTTCGGAATTAAGACATCAAGACTGACCAATTCCCAAATTACTAGAAGACTTAGTTTAAAAATTTAATAAAATGCTAAACAAGCCAATTTGAGTAAATTTATTACTTTTTAGTATAAGCTCAATATCGGCTATAGATAACGAAAAAAGTTATTTATAAAAGGACATAAGAATTAACGCAATATAAGTCTAAATTAACTAAAAAATCTCAGAGCAAAAGACAGGCCAAAAATTTATCAATCTCTCGCCTTATAATTAGCAAATTAGCCACAACGATAGCTTTCCTATAAGATGCTAACTTTTGTATTGTTTTGGAGTTATATTAAAAAGCCATTTTTCCAAAACCAAAAACAAAAAAATTGGTAAAACCCACATCCGCCTTATCCGTCGGGGTTCTAAGGCTAACCGCCATAACCATTCAAACCCCGTATTTTGGAGAACTTTCGGTGCCCTTATTTTCACTGACGAAAGATAATCAAAAGCCCCACCAACCCCAATAAAAACACCAATATCGACCCAATTTAAAAATCTTTTGATCCAAAACTCTTGCTGACCCATGCCATATGCCACAAAAAGAACATCAATCCGTCCAGCTCGCAAAATTGCCCTTTTTAGCCTCAAATCAAAACTCATAGTCGGATCTCCAGGCTCTGCAAAAACAACTAAAAGTCCTGGATTTTTGGCTTTTTGGCGACTAGCAACCTCCTCTGCTACATCATCAAAACCACCCAAAAAACCTATTCTAACATTCTTTTTGGCACTTTGGGTACATAAGTTTTCAATCAAATCCACACCCGTAATTCGCTCGTGGATTTTACCTCCAAAAATTAGCTTTGAAAAAACCACCCCAATACCATCAGCCAAGGAAAGATCGGCTTGGGCTAGAATACTTGAAAATTTAGGGTCTCTTCTGGAAAGCATCACAAATTCACTATTAACTGTCACCACCAAGTGGCTTCTTTTTCTGTCTTGAGAAAACCTTATAATCTCACTGATAGCACCTTTTAGGGAAATATCATCGACTTTTACTCCAAGAACATCAATTTTTGACCGTTTTATGACCATTTGTGCCCTACTAGCCTCAAGTTTACCCTTATAAAAATAAATTTTAGACACATATTTATCCTATCACTCCTTTAAAAATCTTCAAAGTCTTTTTAGCTGTCATTTCCCAGGAAAATTTTGAGGCTAAATGTCTAGCTTTTGTTTTAAGGATCTCATTGTTACATTGCGATATGTATTGATATAAGACATCAACCCATTCGCGGATGTCATTTGGTTTTACCAAAATCATAGGCTCGGAATACTCAGTGTTTCGGTGATTCAGTGTTTCAGGTTTCTGATTCACTGGTCCACTGATTCTCTGACTCACTGATTCACTGACCAGCTTCTTTAAGATTTCGCGGTGTGGCGGTATATCACTCGCCACCACCGGACATCCACAAGAAAGTGCTTCCAAAATAGGCAGACCAAACCCCTCAAACAAGCTAGGAAAGGCAAAAACGCGCGCACCTGAGTAAAGAGTCGGCAAATCTTCTCTATCGACATACCTTAAAAATTTAATTTGTTTTTCGACTCCAAATTTTTTGGGAGCATCAAGAATCTCCTTATAATCCCAGCCTAGCTTTCCGGCTATGACTAACTGCAAGTTGACAGTTGTCAGTTCACGGTTCACGGACTTAACTTCACCGTCAACTGTGAACTGTGAACTATGAACTAAAAGGCTAAAGGCCTTTATAAGCATCCTTAAATTCTTTCTCGGCTGAACTGTACCAACAAAAAGAATATATGGATCTTCGATTTTGTACTTCGATTTTACACTTTGTACTCCTCCGCCAGAAATGAACCCGCCTTTGGCGGGAACTCTCGACTGTGGCCTGAAAAAGGCCGTGTCAACCCCCTCGTAAACCACAAAAACCTTTTTAGGGCTAGTTCGATATCTTTTGACAATGTCAGCTTTGGTGGCCGCAGAAACGGCAATTATAGCGTCCGCGTGCCGACAAGCGTATTTTGAGGCAAAATCTAAGTAATACCTTTGAGGAAACTGGTGATAGCCAGGCAGAAATTCTACACCAAGGTCATGAATAGTAACAACTGCTTTTGGCCAATTTGAAATTTGAAATTTGAAATTTGAAATTCCAATTCTTCGCCTTCGAAGAATTGGCAACGTATGCGCTGGGATAAACAAAAGGTCAACCGGGTTTCTCCAAGTCTCCAAAGCTAAACCGACTTGGGTCCAGAAGCGACGAGGCCTGATAATTTTAAGTTCAAAATTATTCGGCAGTCGAAAGTCTTCCCACTTTGACTTTCCACTTTGACTCTCTCTCAAGTACACTCTATACCTATTCTTCCAATCAATCTTAGAAAGCGCGCGCAGTAGATTTAGCGAGTAATTTTCCGTCCCTGTCGCCTGCCCCACAAAAACCCGCGAAGCGTCAAAACCAATCAACATAGGGACTAGTTTAGTTAGGGTTTAGGGTCCAGTCAATAAGCAGAGAAATCACCAAACCAGTTACTAGGCACTAGTGACTGGTCACGCTATCTTTGTTGTATCACTCTCTTCCACTTATCTATATTTTCCAAGGCCACGCCTGTTCCATAAACCACACAGCGCATTGGATCTTCTGCTACATAAGCACTTACGCCAGTTTGAGTGCTAATCAGTCGATCAAGATTTTTGAGCTGAGAAGTGCCCCCGCTTAAAACTATTCCCCGGTCAATAATATCAGAGGCAAGCTCTGGTGGAATTTGCTCTAGCACATTTTTGATGCAAGCGATAATCTCTACAAGCACCGGCGTCATCGCCTCTGATATTTCGCCTGCTTCAATATTGATCGTCCTCGGCATGCCCAAAATAGCATCCCTGCCTTTAACTTCAACCACTCTTTTTAGGCCAATTGGTAAAGGGTACTTCCCATTCTGTTTTGCCGAACCAAGTTTAATCTTAATACTCTCTGCTGTCTTTTCGCCAATTATTAAATTATGAGTACGCCGAATGTAGGTAGCAATTGCCTCATCAAGTTTTGCACCACCAATTTTGCTGGTTGCCGAAACAACAATGCCGCCCAGAGAAACAACTGCTGCGCTGGTCTGACCAGCACCAATATCAACTACCATTGAACCAACTGCCGCATCAATTGGCAGTTTGGCCCCAATCGCTGCTGCTAATGTATGTTCAATTAAATATGCAGTCTTGGCTCCTGCAGCCAAAGTCGCTTCCATAACCGCTCTCCTTTCAACCTGGGTAATTCCCGAGGGAACACAAACCATTACTTCTGGTTTCATCAAGCGGGTTGACCAAGGTTTGCCCAAAACTTTATCCAGAAAATACTTGAGCATCGATTCACAAACTAAATAATCAGCTACTACTCCATCACGCAAGGGCTTTTGGGCTACTAAATTAGCACCTATACCTGCTCGCCCTAGCATCTCATACGCCTGACTGCCAACGGCCACTACTTTACCGTTTACACTATCTAAAGCAACTACACTCGGTTCGGAAAGAACCACCCCCTGGCCGGAGGACCAAACATGGGAATTAGCAGTACCCAAATCAATTGCTAGTCGTTTTGGACTAAGTAGAGAAAATATAGACATGATTAATCAAATTCTAAGCACTAAATCCTAAATTCCAAACACGAAATACGAAATTAGAAGTGAGATATGAGAAACTAGATTATTGAGATGAGAAGTGTGATTATCCCACCTCCCATTTCATTTTCCAGCTTCACATCTCTAACTTCACACTTCTAAGCTAGGATTTCGATATTAGAATTTCGAATTTCCACCACTAGTGGTTGGGGGCATTGTAAAACGGAATGATTTACTGATCAAGAAGCAGTTTCCACTTTAATTACCTCAATATTAACTAAATAGATCAAAATACAGTCAAAGTCAGGAGTCAAAGTGTAGAGTCGCTTTTTACTTTCCACTTTCGACTTTGACTTTACACTCTGATGCTTTGCTTCAGGGAGCTACTTCTTTCCATGAAATTGCCGGGCTGCCTAAAAGACTATTAACCGCAACGATATACTTAGGTTGATAATAAATCCGCTCGGCTGGGGTTGATTCATTACCGGAAGTAAGAATTCGGTTTAAATTAACCGTCTGGGCATAAATTGATCCGTAAACATCCAAAGTATTACCCGTAAGATGACTATCGTCAGTTGTGTCCCTAAACCCGCCGCCAGCAATATAAATACCATCAATCTCAGTCACATTGGTATTGACTGTAATATCCCCTTTGACTACAAAAACTGAGCTGTCAGAAGAATTCAAAGTCAAATTACCATCAACTGTTAAATTGCCATCAATAAAGAAAACATTGTTACCGTTTGGCCCATTGCCTACATGGAATTGGGCATTGCCCAAACAGTAATAATAGTAATCTCCTTGTGGCAAACCGGCAGGAATATTGCAGACCTGTGACCCTTCTTCTTGCGCTTTTTGTCTAAACCTTTCCGCCATGTAGTCGTAAACAGGCGCCGAAATCAAACGCTCGTTGTCATTATCACCGTAATTATCCAGTTTCCAAGTACCCTCAGCATTATCAAGTATTTTGGCACCTAGAAGAAAAGTCGAAACCGTCTTGGTTGCCCCTAGAGAAATTGTCCCACCACTACCAACATCACCGTCGGCTGACTGAAACCAGGCATTTACATCAACTGTGTAAGTTCTAGACTTGATGTTATTTGTCTCGCCGTTTACGCCAGTCTCAGCAATAGCACCATTTGGACAAGGCGTATAATCGGCAAAGACATAGGCGAGTTTGGGGCCCCCAGTCGAGGGAGCAGGCACCTGAAAATCCCAAGTATACCAAGCTCCGGCGCCAAGACTATCAACCTGCCTTTCGGACTCGTACGGAGGAGATAGTGTACCTGGATCTGGATCAGGTGTTTGATTGCAAGGTGGCTGTGCTGTCCGATCGCGATAAAAAGCCATCCAAAAACCAGGAGTATTAATAGCATCTCCGGTATTTTGAATCCTGACTCTGACATAAATGCGCTGGCCTGCAGTAAAGGCAGATTTAACTACAGTCCTGGCTGCATCTTCATAAAATTGAAATTCACTGTTAGCAACATCAAAACTAAGGTCCGAAGGCGAAGAAAAAGAAATAGTCATTTGATCGACTGTTGGCGTCGAATTAGTGTTGGTAGTACTCAAAGTTATCCTAAATTGAACGTATCTTCGGGAAAGTGTAGAAATATTGCCAGTCCAGGCGCTCCAGCCTGAACCATCGGCACTGTCTCTGAATTCGTATGTAATACTGGTACCCGACGGCTTATTCTCTGTTTTTTGGAAAGAGTATGTCACTATAGAGGAAAAACCGGTATCAAAAGTTTTCGAATAAGCGTAAAGTGGATAAGAGGTTTTATAAGAAGTGGGATTTGAATTGGCCTGTTTTGTCCAAAGTACACTTCCATTGGTCGAATCGATTTTGGCAACATAAATATTATTATCAAGCACAGGTTTCCAATTGAACTCTGAATATGGTTTTACATTCTGGGTCCAAGATACAACTGGCGAACTACCGCTTAAAGCTAAGGAGTGATTGCGCGTAGGATAAAAAAAACTTATAAAACCCGAATTGGCATTTGTAAGTTCAGTTGGTCCCCAAACCAAAGATTCCGAGGAATTATACTTGACGAGTTTAAGAGAAGCCGTCGATTGGAAACCTGAAATATAACCAACATAGATATCACCAGTTGAAGAATAAAGATCAATTGTCGGATGAAAACCGCTAGCGATCGTTAATTCACTACCTAGAGATTGACTACCAGAGCTATAGACTCGACGAATCTTAACGTTATCATCTTCTCCCTCCCACGCCAAATATACCGTTCCCGAATTATTGCTAGCTATCTCAAAACCATAGGGATATCTGATATCAGATCTTTGCTTGAGAGTTCCCACAAAAACGGGTCCGTCTAAAAGCGTCCCCGAAGAGTTGTATTTTCTGACATAAAGGTTCCAATCAGAAGAGCTGGATGTCGGATCGGCTCTTTCCATATTGGCAAGATAGATGGTACCGCTTGGCTCAACCTTTAAGTGGACTTCACCCAAAGCCCAATTATGCAAACCAGTCTCAATACTAACCCCATCAATTATGGCTATGGTCTTAGTCCACTGCAGGGTACCGCCACTATCATATTTTTTAAGGTAAATCCATTCATAATGTTTATCATACAGACCATCGTCATCTGTGTCGTCAGACCTCCATGCAAGGTAAGCGATATAGACGTTATTCGAACTGTCCGTATCAACAGCTAAAGGAGCCTGATTTATCCAAAAGGTAATCAAATTGCCATATCCAAATGAATCATCCGGACCCTCAAGATAGGCACTTCTAGTCCATTGGATAACACCTGAGGAGTTATATTTTTGAAGGGCATAACCTCTTCCCCAAAAAGCATCCCGCGTATAAAAATAGTTATTATTTGAGCTATCAACTGCTACAGAAACTGGCACGTCTCCTTGGTCGGCATTGCCCCCATCGGTTATTGTCACGTCACTTGCCCAGCTTTTTGCTCCAGCGGCGCTTGATAGTTTTTGTGCTTTTGGGTAATCGACAGCAGACAAAGGATCACTTATAGCACTCTGGTCGCTCCAAGCCACAGTAGTATTGCCGGATGTATCAGTATCAACATCCGGCCCAAGTCGATAGTAATAATAAGGGGCAAGTTGAAGATAACCAGGATTCGTAAAGCCCCAATCAGCGGTAGATTGAATTTTGTCGTTGCAAACAGTACTTGACTCAAATGTCTCCTGCCAGGGAGAGGAGCCAGAAGGGCAAGTGGAGGCCCAAGTATCCTTGCTAAATACCAATAGTAAAAAGCAAATAGCAAACCCAAAGCTATAAGATATAATCTTTTTCATTCCCATCAATTGCTTTCCCCTAAAACCGTAATCGAGTTAATGTTTTCAAGTTCTTCCTTACCAAAAATATTATCCCTTGAAATGACTTCAACTTTATCGCCTACTTTTAATTGCTGTCGAGTGACTGCAGTATCTAAATATTCTGGATGAAGCAGGTTACTATTTTCATAACTTCTCTCGGCAATCTCTGTATCCCCATCTGGCCGAATTTTGTAGGTTTTCCCTTCAGGCGCTTGGGATTTAACAACAAAAATTGGAAATTTTGATTGATCTTTTTCAATTTTTTCAATAGTTCCAATAATTAGTTTTTGGCTATCTTTTCCAACAGCCACGACTTTAGCACCTTCAGGATTAGGGGTAGGTTCCAACTTTGGGGGAACTTTCTTGGAAGTAACTAAAGCCAAACTGATTCCAATTCCGATCGCTATAAAAATAATAAAACCACCAAGTATAAGACGAATTTTAAAACCAGAAGAAGCCGGCTGATCCCTTGATTGACCTTGAGCAGAATTTTCCATCTCTACCTTTAAACATAAGCCAGAAACGAGGTGGGAGTCAAGGAAACGAGGAATAATAGTTCACGGTTCACCGTTAACGGTTCAAAGCAAATAGATCAAAGTAAATTGTTTAGCGGTTAAGGTTACGAGACCCGTTTCGTGAGGCGGTTACGTTGAGCGGTTTTTAAAGTTACTCCAGGCAGTACTGAGTTTATACAACTGCCGGCCTGATTTGTCGTAAATATCTATCAACTTATTAATCAGATTTGTGTCGATCTTATAGATGTCTCGACATTGTTCGAGGCTGACAATCGTTTCATTACACTCACCCATGGCATCATCGAGATACTTTTGAAACCCAGCCCTCTGGTGTCTTTTTCCGTAACCTTCTGCGATAAGTCGAGGGATAGCTTTGCATGATCTTGATAGTTGATCCTTCAGGTCATATTTCTCAGATTCTGGTAGTTTAGGTACAACTTCTCGCATCACCAAAAGCATTGCCTCGTAAGTGTTTTGGTAAACTTCAAGATCTCTGAAGCTTTTTATTGTTTTTTTGCTGGTGGTATCCATGGATTAATCATAACACCCTTAACGTTAACCTCTAAACGATACGGGCTTCGTAACCGTTTTACGCTAAACGATTACTTGCTTCAGGGAGCTACTTCTCGCCAGGAGATAGAGGGAGAACCGATGACCTTATTTAAACCGATTAAATATTTAGGATCAAAAACGATAATTTCCGCAGGGCTTTTGCCGTTATTACAAGCATCTCCACAGCTTGACTGATCGCTCAGAACTCTCATCAAGTGGACATCATTAGCATAAACTGCGCCCCTGATCATAAATGAACTATTGTTTACTCCCCCGCCGTCATCAAAAATCTTACCCGCAATGTAGATGCCATCCGTACTGGTAACGCTGGTACTGATGGTAATATTATCCCTAACAATAAAAGCTAATGTTACGTTGGAAGACAAAGATAGACCGGCATTCACCGTCAAACTACCATCAATAAACCAGACATAATCACCGGGAGCAAGGCTGGGTGCGGTATTAACTACCACATCACTACCACAGTAGTTAAGTCCAGTAGTAAATGAGGCAGAAGTAATGTCACAAACATTGTTAGTCGCTTTTGGTCCGAATCTCTCTACCATATAGCTTTGAACAGAAGCAGAAATAAGGTTTTTGTCATAATTCCTAAGCTCCCACATACCACTGACATTGTTAAGACCCAAACCAGCTAAAAGGAAGCTTGATTGCGGATCTGGCGGAGCTACGCTAAGAGAGATATCGCCCTTACTTCCGGCATCACCGCCCAGAGTTTTAAACCAGGCATTGACATTAATTGAGTAAGTTTTACTACGAATATTATTCGATTCTCCGGTCCCGTCCGCATTACTTTCGGCAACTGTACAATTTTTATCTGCAAACGCGTAGGCTATTTTTATTCCATCGTCTGGTGGTGCTTGAACAACTGGAACTTTCCAAGAATAGGTACCACCAGAGGAAAGCCCACCATGTACCGTCTCAAACTTATCAGGAGACGGATTAGGCGGATTAGCAGGACAGTCTTCTCTCGGGCGAGAAGTTGGTGCAGTGTAAAAACCAATGTCAAAATCAGAAGATATATTCGCTCCGATATTCTTGATTTCGACCTTTGCATAAATATCTTCTTTAGATTTAAAAGTTGAATTTGTTCTTTCTATAGAGTAGGTCCCATCAGTATAAAATTTCAGACCGCTCGTAACATCAAAATCAAGGTCAGGCGGGGTTGGTGTGGGTGAAGGTGTCGGCGCTGCCGCCCCGACGCCGTAAGCTGCGGCTGTCCGGTTATTGGTTAACTCCTCTTCCTCTTCAATTTCATTGTCAGAATCAACTAGAATTTGGGCTGTTTTTATTCCGGTCGTTGACGGTGCGTAGAAAAATATAGTAACACCCGTTCTTTGCTCATTTCCTGCCATTGCCGATTGAAAAAGTGGATTATCGCTCAACTCACCCAGGTTTGGAGCAGTCGTTCTCTCCGGCCAAAGATCAACAAAAAATCCCGCTGGTGTGGCCCCATCGCTGTTATTTTTTAAAGTAAAGACTGCCTTTGCCAACTCCCCTGCCCCAACAACAGGGGTATAAGTAAAATAGACTTTGATGGCAATATAGTCAATGGAGGCGGTAACATTACAACAACCGCTCGCATTGCCGGCCTCCACCGCTACGCCGAATCCTGTATTATTAATGTCCGCAGCACTCCATCCCAAACCCCAAAGGTCGGTAGCTGAGCCGTAGGTGGTAGCAGTATTGGTTGTAGGCCAGTAGCCGGATGATTTGTGGTCAGTACCGGAGATAGTTCCGCCTTTGACTATTTCAACCATTAGATCCTGAATACCAGAAGCTCTACTAGCCTTTCTCTTGACAGTTACCTCAATACCATTGATTGTGGCATTTGCTGGAATGGCGGCAAAGCCGAAGTCGGTTGCTTTAAGGAAATCAGTGCAACACGAGGAGGCAAGCATTGTGGAGTAAGCAAAGGCACCATCGTCAGAATCAGCATTCGTCGGCATCCACCACTGTTGTCCTCCGCTTAAGATATCGGCGCTATGACCACCTTTCGGCCCCTCGCTTGTTGAAACCGGTGGAAACGAACCACCACCATCTGGCTGGATGGAAAGGTTGGAAACAACCAAATCCGGCTTAACGACTGTGTAAGGATAATCACGCAAATTGTCAGTTTCATCCCATTCGGCAACTTGATTTGCTGGATCTGCCCAGACTCTGAGAGTATAATCCTCCGGAGAACCAGCGACAAAAGAAGGCGCACTCCAGACGGGAGAACACGAACTATATGCGCCACAAGAGAAAGAAGTAGAACCAGAGACAGAACCGGGATATTGGGCAAAATATTCAACAGTATATGTGTATGAGTTAGGAGTAAGAAGATGATCTATATAAAAGCCGATTCGTGGGTAGTAGGTTTGACCTGCGCCGAGAGAATATTTCCCTCCTCCATAAGAAGCACGCACGGTGTAGTTGGAGTCTTCGTAAATACCAAAAGAGAACACTTCAATGTTGGGTGGCAAGGGCCCAGGAGTGGGAGTAGGAGTTGGTCTTGGGGTTGGGGTTGGGGTTGGGGTTGGTGCTCCCCCACAGGCTGGACCGTCGCTGTAAGTATTCAACGCCTCAACCCAAGGAGTACCATCGGCACGAACATGCCAGTCAAAATTAACGTACCTTTGAGCATAATAAACATGATATGAGGTGCCATTGGGGTTACCTACTTCTTGCCATGAATCACCAGAGCCGGTCCTGACCACATAGATGGTGTAGGTACTAGTACCCGGTTTAGCAGTCCATGAAAGATCAGTCTCCACATTGGTGTCACTGGTATAGCAATAGGAAACATTAAGCGTACCGCTCGGTCGAGGGGTCGGTGTTGGAGTTGGGGCTGGTGTTGGAGTAGGAGTACCAGCTGCGTACACCGTATAACTTGTAGGGAGTTTATTATTCCCCTCGTTTGAACTTTCATTAACATTACACTCAGAATCGGCATTTGCCCAGGCTGTATGTGTACCAGGACCCGGCGCAACGAATCCAGTGTTAAGTGAGGCTGATCCCCAAGGTCCGAGTCCCGAAACATCTATTTTAGTAATAGCAGGAGGGCTACAGCTCATCGGTTCAATTGCCCAGTCAAAACTGACCTTAAAAGGTGTACTAATATTGATACTGCTGACATTCTTAACAACTATTGTCACGCTAACATTTTGCCCTTGAGTTGGGGTGGTTGTAGAAAATGTCATAGAATCAATTATCAGATCAGGATAGCCAGTTGGCACTGAAGTTGGAGTAGGCGTTGGCGTTGGCGTTGGAGTTGGAGTCGTTGGGGTTGGTGTTGGTGTTGGTGTTGGTGTCGGTGCAGCCGGACAAGTAGTCCCAGCTTCAGAAATCGGGGAGTAACCGCCATTACCACCTCTTTGAGGAGGAACAGAAGAAACCCAAACATAGTAAGTTGTTCCAGGCGAAAGTCCACTCCAACTAAAACTTCCACTATATGGACCGTCATTTTGGAAATCACTATCACCATACACGTCGGGGCTACCATCATAATTGTAAGCAGGACTACCGGTTGCAAGCCATAAATAATAGAAATCAACATTATATGGGCCGCCGCCGATCATTTGCCAATTTGCTGTGACAGTCGTACCTGAGCAGGAAGAAGTTATTTGCGGATCACCGTTGGAAAGCTTACAGACAACATCTTGAGTACCAAACGTATACGCAAAGCCTCCACCCTCGCCCCCACCAAGTTGACTTTCAACTTGTGGATCTGTGCAATCTGTCCACCACGTCATCGTGTATTCAGGAGATGGCCATCCTCCTACTGGGTCTGTAATCTCATGCCACATCGAACCTAATGTGACATCGACCAGACTGCCTCCCGCAGACAAGGAACGTGAATCCGTACCGGAAGTATTAGTACCCACCACTGCTCCTCCCTGAGCTTTAAGTGTTTGGGTAAAGAAAAAGCTCACTGTAATAGGGATTGTGCCTGCTGAATTATCAAGAGTCGCTTTCATATAATCCCAATGCGAATCTAAAGCTTCCACTTTTGCAGTGTTTCCAAAAATGAAAAATATCAAACAAAGGAAAAAGGGGATAAAAATAAGTCTTTTCATTATTCAAATTTTAAATATCTAAAACATCAGGCATTTTTTGCTCCCATTGGCTATAAATTTCTGGAAATTTTGACTTTAAAAAATCTCTCAGGCTGAGAGCAACTTGGTTAATTTTCTCATCCTTTGTCCTTAACTTTTCGCTCTTAATTTCTTGAAAAGCACCAAGGTAGTTTTGCCATTGATAATTTGGATCGTTAGAAAGCGCTGCTGCCTCGAATTTTTTCAACACACTATTCAACATTAAAGGTTCGAGTGAAGAAATTCCTTTCAGTTTGCTCTTAATTTCTTCAATGTCTGTTGGATAATTTGGTGAACCGCAAGCTAGATCCAAGCAAGGAATAGTAAAATTTTTAGGATTGTAGGAGTCTGGAAATTCTTTGGCAATAAATTGGGCTAAAGTTTCGGTTTGATTTCTGGTTTTAGAATTGTGGTCTCTTTGATAAATTGCTTGCAAATCTCTAAAAATATTTTGATAGAGTTCTAAACGCTTATTTTTATCTTTTTCTTTGCTAGCTATGGCTACATTATTCAGGATACGATCTTTCCAGACTCGACTTGGAAAATCAATTTCCTCAAAATTAACAGAGGGAGTATTAGGAACTCTTTTAAGAAGAAAAATTGCTACTACCCCTGCAATAATAGCAACTATGATTACAATTGAAATTGCAAGAATTATCTTCTTTGAAGTAAGAAGAGTAAGAAAATGCTTCGGCTTAGGCAATGGAGGTGACGTTGTACCTAAAGGTTGATTAACAGGTTGTTTAACACTATTAGAAGAAACCCCTGTTTGGGCTTGGACAGCATTATTTCCCATCTAATCTTAGCTTAGAATTCTTTTGGAGTTAATGTCAAGAAGCGTCTGTAACTTAGAAAGTATTACTTAAGGGGCAAATCATCTTTGTCGGTATTGGGATTACCACCAAATTCTGTTTTAAGAACAAATAGCAAATCATCTCTTTTATCTGGGGATTCGGTTAGAGCAAAACGGTAAACATTAAGAGCAGCGTCATAAAAGTCACCATAATCAGTAAGGTAATAAACTTCATAAAGCCTTGCAATTAGTATTCCACATGCAACAGCTCTTTCACTTACATCATCGCGACTAGAGTCTAAAAGACTATAAAGATAAGCTTTATCTTCTGGGAACGGTCCTCGTAACAAAAAGTTTACCGCATCAGGGTGTCCAAAAGCCGAATCAATTGATTTTTTAACCGTTTCAAAATCAGTTGGTGCAAATTCCGTGCTTATCAGAGGTTTGGCTTCCTCTGGTGTTAACTGCCTCGGTGTTGCCTCCGGAGTTGGTGTTGCTATTTTCGCAGCTGTTGCTGTCGCTTCAGCACTTGGTGATGGTTGAACTTTAGTTGGAGCTGCAGTTGTAGTAGCAGTCGGTGTAATTTCAACAACTTGAGTCGCAGCTATGGCGCTTGGGGATGCTTCGATTGTTTTTGTAGCTGTTGGAGAACCTTCTGGGGACGAAGTAGGACGAACTGGAGTGGTATTTCCTTCATTCCCACCTCCACAACTCATGGCTTCCAAAGCAATAAGAGATATAGATCCTAATGCAACAGCTCCAAATCCTAATCGTCTACGTTCCATATTTCAGCTAGCGCGCACTATACCACTATGGGCTCAACTTGTCAATGGCATGCGCTGGCGAGTCCTCAATCCTCAATCAATCTTCAAGGTCAGACCTTTAATAGGTTGTCTCAATAACCAAATCGCCAAGCATATCTTCAGAATCCTCCTGATAACCCTCCACAAATGTTTCATAAGAATTATAATCTTTAATCCCCGCTCTTTTAGCACTAGCAAAATAACCCAAAATTTCCTGACTATTTACCCATTCGGTCCTTCTTCTATTTAAATAATCCTGATAGCTGGAGAAGTCATACGATCTAAAGTCTTTATCAATGCCAACTGGATTAAGATGAATATAACGGGAAAGGTGTAAAAGGTATGGATCTGACTCAACCATTGCTGCTTTAAACCTCCCAGCAAAAAGCGTACCTACCCGGTTGTATTTTTTATTAAAGTAAATCACATAACTAGTAATCAGACACTGCATTAGATTGGTAATACCACTTCGTGTCTTTTGCCTTACCAACAAATGGAAATGATTCGGCATCAAACAGTAGGCCAAAAGCTCAACTATGCCATGTAAATTTTTCTTGTTATAATAACCCACTTTAAGGTCAGACCTTTTAATAATAGACGCCGGATCCTGATCTTCGTTTTTTGAGGGCGGTGACAGGTAAAACTTAAGAAGATTCAAGAAAGTCGCGTAGTCATCTCTATCCACAAAAATCTCTCGTTTCTCTACTCCACGATTATAGATGTGATAATGTCCATCCTCGACATAGAGTTTAACAGAATTTTTTGCGGGCATTTTTATATAGTTACACTAAATATACTAAAAAGGTTATTCTGTCAACCCGCCAAAAGGTCAGACCTTGTAAAGAAGAATTAGAAAAATTAGAAAAATAGGATGCTAACTAAAAGGAAAATAGCGGCGATTGAAAGCAAAACAGTCAGCTGAAGCGCTGGCGGCTGAAAACCTGTTAACTTATAATTTCTCATACTCTCTCTTTTAATTGAAACTGAAAAGCCAGGACGTTGTCAAGACCAATAATCAAAATATGTCATAACATAACTTAAAATATCAAATACTTTCAGATTTATCCCCTCTTGCTGGCGTATCAACGCTCTGTTACAATGCCGATTACAACGCTAAATGTAAAACGCAAAAAGACTAAAGCAATATAAAATAAATTTATAATTTGAAAATTGAAATTTTCATTGAAAATTAAATTATAAAATTTGAAAATTGATTGAAAATACCAAAGCGTATTTTTGATAAATCAAAAAGTAAGAATTGTAAATTGAAAATTATTAAAAGCGTTAGTCGTTAGTCTTTAGTCATTAGTCGATTAAAAATGTCTACTCTTGCCAAACACCGAGTTACATTTACTATCATCATTACTCTTTTAATCCTAATCTTTGCCGCAGTCGCCATTTTTTGGGCTCGGGGTTTTAAACCTAATTTCAAAAAAGGCACGATTGAGAGAACCGGCATGTTGGTGGCTTCATCAGTCCCTACCGGAGCCGAGATTTATTTAGATGATAGGCTTACTTCAGCTACTAACACCAATATCGCTTACCTTGAGCCTAAAACTTATAAAGTAAAAATTCAAAAAGATGGCTACACCACCTGGGAAAAGGATCTGGACATCAAGGCCGATCTGGCTACCGAAATCAAGGTACTTCTTTTTCCGCTGGCGCCGGAGATTAAACCCTTAACCACAACTGGTGCGGTAAGTCCTACTCTTTCCCCGGATGGGACAAAAATTATCTTTGCCACTTCTGGCGAGCGTGGCGGTGTTTACGTGATGCCCTTGTCCGACAGGCCCTTTCAATTCGGATCCACCAGTCATTTGATCGCCAAAAACCAGGCAGGTTTTGATTTTACTAAAAGCAAGTTTATTTGGGGCCCTGATTCCAGACAAGTTATCGCCCAATTCCAAATAGAGAAAAATCAGATCTCGGCCAATTTACTCTTAGATACCGAAAAAACCGAACAGGAACTTCGTGACATTACCGGTTCGTTAACTGCAACTCTTAAGTCTTGGCAGGAAGAATTGGATTCTAGAACCCAAACTCTGGCACTTACAACACCAGACAGTGTCAAAAGTGCCACTGCCGAAGCAAAGCCAGTAACAAGTGACAAGGGACAAGGGATAAGTCAGGATAAAAAAATTGACTCATCACTAATCACTAATCACTTATCACTAAATTATTACCCCACCGGTCTAGTCTTTTCTCCTGACGAAGAAAAAATCCTCTATAAGAACAAGGACGAACGATATAAAATCTACAATCTAAAAACTAAAAATGAATACACCTTACCCGAATTTGCCGACTTTATTAGCCTTTCCTGGTACCCTGATTCAAACCACTTAGTGGTTGCCCAAAAGGACCTGATCTCGATAATTGAAGCCGATGGTACCAATAAAATGAACGTTTTTTCGGGTAAGTTCGAAGACGGTTTTGTTTTTGCCCACCCCACAGGAACCAGGCTGATAATCCTAACTACCTTGACCCAATCAGACGGCACTTTCCCCAATCTCTACGCGATAAATCTGCGATAATCCCTTCAAGGAATTTTCAATTTGAAATTTGAAATTTTCATTGAAAATTGAAAATTTAAATTTTAAAAATTGATTAAAAATTGTAAATTGAAAATTAAAAATTAACTCTAAGGTATTGCTGCTGCCGCAGCAACAGGTTTGGCAATTACCAAAAGTCTTTTCCAACTTGTTCCGGGCGGGTAACAGGTTTGAAGCACTAAAATTTGTTCTGAAGTCTTCATTGTAAAATAACTAATATCGTTGGGCTCAGTAATTTTTTTCTCGCTTACCAAATAATCAAAACGCCTGCCGTTAAAAAATACGACTACCCTATCCCCTATTTCTAGATCCTTCAAAAGATAAAAAATCGCATTAAACCTTGGTACGTTAAAAATTGTGTCGGTCGAGTGGGCAAAAAAATAGCTAACACCTGGCTGACCCGGAAAAGCAGTTCCTAAGGCATGGGCCACGCCTCTTTTAAGAGCGGCGTCGTAAACTTGTTTATTAGTGGCATCAACATTGGGAATAACCGGTGCGTCGGCTCCGATTTTTTCTACAATGATTGAAAAATTCGGATCTTTGGGCACCAGAATCTTTAAACTCGGATCAGGATTGCCCAAAAGTGAACCAAAGCTCTGGGTGGCACTAACACCGGCCGATGCCTCATATTTCTTGCCTCTTAAGTTGTCAATAGTATGTTTGGAAAACGCCGAAATTACCGGCCAAAAGGTAAAGAAAATACCCACGATGGCACCCAATACTAAGGCGTTGCCTATTGTGCGAATAAGTAGAACTCTCTTGTCAATCTTCATTGCAATTTAAAATTGAAAATTGAACATTTGATTGAAAGTGTGCGTCCGACAGGACTCGAACCTGTAACCAATCGCTTAGGACGCGACCGTTCTATCCAGTTGAACTACGGACGCAATAATCTGCTCTCTTTTTAAGCGTAGCTTAAAAATATCAGACGAGCAACGCGAGTGCTGATATCCTTTGAGCTACTAGGGCAAACGCAGCCAAATTATAACAAAAATCGAAGTGGTTAGTAGTTAGTGGTTAGTGGTTAATTGTCAGTTGTCAAATGTCAGTTGTCATTTACAGTTCACGTCTGTCTTGTACTGCTGTGGGATTTCAAGTTTTGCCGTTGACACGTAAATTACATTAAGATCGCAAAGAGAGTCTTCAGAAAGAGCGCTTTTTAGAGTCAAAGAAGCTCCGTCTTTGTTGAGGAGATATTGGTCAAGAGAATTACCGGCAATAAAAACATAATAAGCATTGGATTTCTCTTCATGAACTATTCGGTAACCGCTTGTTTCTATTGGAAACTTATTACCAACCGCCGCCACTGAGGCTATCATTGGCTTGCCGGGCGGGATTTTACCGCTTTTGTAATCTCTGATAACTTTTGGGTAGTAGACGAAAGCAAAATATACTAAAGCCGCTGTAAAAACTACTATTGAAAGCTGCAAAATGACATTGTAAATTCGAAAAATTGGATGACTTGGATCGTTCATTTGTTAATACTAATAGAGAGCCTGGCCAAATTCTAAAATGGCCAAAAACAAAGCAATCAGCGCAAAAACCACCAAAGCCGCCGATATCGGTGGGTCAGAAATAAACTCGGTAAAACCATTCTTAACGTCTACCTTGACTTTACTCTTTTTAGCCACTTCGCCTCTCTCTAACTTCAGCTTAAAACTCTAAGCTATCTTTGTCAACCGCGATGCTTGCTTATCGTCTAACGACAAACGCTTAACGCAAAAAGGCGAAAATTATCGAAGTGGGTGCTATAATATTTTCGCCACGGGGTGTAGTGTATCGGTAACACACTACGTTCGGGACGTAGAGACACTGGGTTCAATTCCCAGCACCCCGACTAAAACTTCCCCCACAATTTGACACCGACTTCCCCCTAGCCTTATGCTTAAATTGTGGGTAAGAAAACTGCCATAACTGTCTTTTTTTTCACCATCTTTTTTGGCTCTTGGTTTGTCAGTCTGAACAAAGCACAGGCACAATCTTTACCTGACCTCCAGTCAGAAAACATAAATGGCCTAATGAATCCCCCAATAAACACCAGCACCCAGTTTTCCACCAGGGTCTGGAATCTAGGTAATACGCAAGCTTCATCTTTTGTTAATCGATGGTACATAGACAGCAATATTCAACAATCCCACACCATAAACAGTTTATCTCCCGGTACAGCAAGCTCAAGATTCTACTTGGATTACACTTTCACTGCAGCCGGTTCCCATGAGGTCAAATTCTGTGCTGATGCAGCCAATCAAGTAGACGAAGGACCGGCAAACGAAGACAACAACTGTGAAACATTAAGCATCAATGTAGCTTCCAGTCCAGAACCCACTCCACAATCTCCACCGCCAACACCACAACCACCACGACCAACACCAACGCCAACCCCAACCCCTCTGCCACCGCCAGTTCCTGATACACCTCAGCTGGATATTGTTGGCCTTGAAGCTCATAAACGAGGTGAGAACGGTGTTGAGCTTTGTTGGAATGATATCTCTCCGGGTAATGGTTTCCCCGAAGAAACTAATTGGTTTATCTATGACTGGGTAGTTAAACCTGATGGTACTGGCCAGTGGTATAAATTCCCCTCCGCAAATGGTCTCTCATTCCTGAAAATTCCTGGCACTCCTGGCACAGGCCCGCGTTGTTATAATGATATAGAGGGTCTTCCTACCGGCACACATCAGTTTTTTATTTTGGCCGTGGATAACACAGGGGCCGGGCTTTACTATGACTTTGCGGTTGAATTTACCATCAATGCTCCTGACTTGATAATTACCGAGTTGACACTCAATAAAACCGAATTTGAACCAAATGAACAAGGTGCCCAGGTAAATTTTACAGTCAAAAATCAGGGAAATGCACCCGCCTCCAACTTCGTAGTTGGTGTTTACCGCAATTTTCCGACTTTTCAACCGGACTGCACAAAGATCAAAGATGTGACTATCTCTTTCTCGGGCCTTTCCGCGGACGGCTCAGACAGTGGCCATGCAGAATTTCAAGTCGAGTCTGGTCCTGGCCCAAAAAGCCTTAAACTTCTAGTAGATGCTGGCACACCAGAGATTTGCAACCAAGTTGCTGAGTCGAATGAGGACAATAATGTGAAGGAGCTTGGTTATACCGTAGTAACGACGGTAAAATTTGATTACACCACAGATGATGTTAAAAATTACATTAAACAAGAAGTGGATAACAGCATAATTTCAGCCCCAACCTATGTTCACTCAAGCGGACAAGTTAACTTTGGAGCTTTTCTCTGGGGTTTGTGGGGCTGTGAGACAGGTGGCACTTGGTCTTTAAATTCTTACAACAGCTCAAGTGGAGCAACTGGATCTTTTCAATATCTACCCAGCACATGGGCTGAACTCAGTGATAGTAGACACTATAATGTTAACTGGGATATTTGGGATCCTTACAGACAGGTAGATATGACAATTATGGTCATAAGAGATGGTGGATATAGCCACTGGCGCTATTCTGGATATGGAGACATACCAGGATGCTCAACCGAGTATCAATGGCCTGGATACGCAAATAGCTGGTAGTAGATAGAATTGGAGCAGATAAAAGAACAAGGTAAAATGCTGGAAAAGTTCAAAAAATGGTTTTTGATTTCGTCAGCGGGCATAGCTGTTCTACTTTTAGTGACGGTATTTATCCTTGCCTGGACAATTTCCAGATCCAAAACAAAACCCTCACCAACGCCTTCAATCGAAAGAGCAACTCTGAGCGAAAAGGCACAGAAAATCAAGAAAGAAGTCACTCAAACCGACAAAGAAAGTGGCGATCTTATTCTTTTAGACAACGATAACCTTGCAATAAAATACTTAATTTCAAATAAGCAGTTTCTAGTAGAGATCAAAAAAGCTCCATTTGAAAAGGGCAAAAAAGAGGCTGAAGAATGGTTTATGGGAAAAGGGTTTACAAGAGAAGACCTCTGTCTTTTAAGAATTAATTTTGGTGCCCAAAGAACCATTAAACCGTCATTAAGCAACTCAGATATGTTTCCTTCTGGCTGCCCGATTCCCTCTCCCTAAGGTACGAGACCGTTCCAGAGGCTACTGTAGTAGCCTTGGACAAGTCCATCATCGCCAGCCCCAGTAAAAACTAACTTACCGGCACGGGCAAAGAGTTCGTCAGAAGCAGCCTGGTAAAGAATCTGATAATTAGACCAGATTTCCTTTTGTTGCTCTGGGGTCAAAAGTGTCAAAAGCCTCGGATCTTTATTAGCCCAAGCTTCAGTTAATGCGGCATTAACGTATGTAGGCACTACAGTTTCCCAATACTGGTCAAGATATTTGCTGTTAAGCGGTAATCCCGGTACAACCCCTGCTAGTACCTGCCAATTGCGAAGATAATCGACATTTTCTTCAAGAATCCCGAACCCCAGTTCAAGAAAGGAATTAGTTGCCTTCAAAGCATCAATTTTTGCTCCCTGGCCTTCAATTTTTGCCTTCGTATCACCCTTAATGAAAGTGGCAATATCTGTATAAGGATTATATTGTCCTTTGGCTTCATTAGCGAATTGTTCAAACAGAGGACTTTTTAGAAACTGGGAAAAAAGAGACTCAGAAAGAGGGTAATAAGATTCCACCTCCGGCGGCTTACCAGATTCCGTCTGTTTATAAATCGGCACAGCTTGCCAAATAAAAATTCCGTCAGCATAAGCGCTAACTTTATTTTCAAATGATTGAGGGTCTTTCATTTTTTCAGGGCTAAACAAATTCTCGATCAAGGGAAAATTTCGATATTTTTCGATAATTTGCGTTCTTAATGACCTTAACTTTTCTATGTGTTCCGGAGTATAGACTTGGGACAGATTTGGATAATTTACCTCGATGTCATAAACGGACCACAGCTCATCATATAGACTTGGCTCAAGCTGCGATAGGCCTCGACCAATCTGAACGATGACTGGAATCGTAGGGTCTTCGGTAAAAATTGTTTTGGCGAAAGACTCGTTGATTAACTCAATTCTTAGTCCTGGAATCTGAGGAAATCTTTTTAGGACTTGTTTGATTGTCTCTACATCCTCATCTACAGTTCGATCATGAAATAATCCTGATGACTCGGGATCAACAGTTATAATTTCTTTTAATATTTCGTCTGTCCATTCTTCTATTTGACTAGACTGGGGGATCGATGACTCGGCAGTTGCAGTGGATGTCGGTTTGCTTATCTCGGTAATTGGAGCCTGAGTCGGTGCTTCTTGAGTTGGTTCAGCTGTCGCTGTGGCTTCTTTGGGCGGGGTCGGAGTTGGAGTAACGGTAGCTGTTTCAATTGGAGTCGGTTTTTCTGGCACTACTGTCGCTGTCCATGTCGGTTCGCCTCTAATGGTTTCAGTAGCTGTGGGCGAAGGTACAAAAGAAGTCGGCTCCCCTGCTGGACTTCCTGTCTCGTCACCTGGTTGACAAGCGACTGCAGCAATGGCAAGACTGAGGGCAAAAGCTGCTTGCTTACTCGATTGGGCAATTTTGCGGAGTCGTCCGAATCTTTCCCTAAGACCTTTTTCCTCAGCTGCTCGAACAGGCTCTATTGCTTCCATAGTCTCCATCTCAACCTAATTTTAGTCTTATTCTTCCTGAAAAACAAAAACATTCCACCTCGAGGAGAGATCAAAGCCCAATCCTGAGATAACCCACTTGATGTAAAAATCCGACCCCTTATTAAAAATTGCGAATTGCGAATTTCTAATTAATTCATGAATTTATGAAATAGTTAATTAATTCGAAATTGGAAACTCGAAACTGGAAATTCTTGACTTTACACTTATCACTTGTCACTTATCACCTATTACTATAAACTTGAATTATGGAGCCGAAAAAACTAACGCCCCAGCGCCTTGCGGGAAACGCTAAACGCGCCTTTACTTTAATTGAACTCTTAATCGTCATCACCATCATCGCTATCATGATCGGTGCTGCCACTTATTCCTGGAATAATGCCCGCATGAAAGGCCGGGACGGCAAAAGAAAAACAGACCTTAAGGCTGTCCAGCAGGCTCTTGAGATGTATTTCCAGACGAACGGTAAGTATCCTGACTCTAGTGCTGCTGGATTAATAAGATGCAATGTTGGTACTTCGGCTGACTTAAGCTGGGGTAGTCTTTTTAGTTGCAACTCGATCACTTACATGCAGCAATTACCAAAAGACCCCGTATCAACCAATAGTTATTATTATAACAATCCAAACGCAAACAGCTATAACCTCTGGGCAGATCTCGAAAATTCGAGCGACCCTGACTTAACTAATCGGCCCAGCAGCTGCCCTTCTCCCCCAGGCACGAGAGATTACTGCGTGGTAAATCCGTAATTCTACATAATTGCTAAATTGCTACATTGCTGAATTGTTCAAAAACAATGTAACAATTAAACAATTTAACAATTCACCCCATAAACACCAAAAGTCCGACAACTACGACAATCGCCGCAATCAGTAGGTATTCAAATAGCAGTTTTCGATCTAAATCGCGCTTGAGGTTATGATAAACAATCGCCCAAAGAAGGTAAAAAGCGGCCAGAATTAATATGACCAGAAATTGAGCCAGGTTGTCATAGCGCAGCCGCAAAATCGCTATTGTCCCCACAACAAGTCCAAAAAGTAAACAAATATGAGCTACTATATCGATATGTTTCATAATATCAATGTCTAACGTCTAAGGTCTAACGACTAACGCCTAAAATAATTTTCAATTTACAGTTTTCAATTTTCAATAAAATCTAAATGTTTCAAAATATTTTTCTAAAATATTTTCTTATCAATTTGAAAAATTAGATCATTAAAAATTGATTAAAAATTTCAAATTTCAAATTAAAAATTTGCAATGCTTTAGTCATTAGTCGTCTTGCGTTTAGCGTCTCTCACCTAATCGCTCCCGCAACCGCATACCAGACGCAAAAAAGCACAAATCCCAAAATCATCAAATGGGCTAAAACCCCTCGCCTAAGTTTAAGATGACTTCTTCTTAAAGTTATTGAAACCTCTAGCAAAAATAAAAAGAACATCAAGCCAATAACCAAAAGCGAGGCCCCCTTGGCGATCGAAAACTTATGGGTTGCCAAAACAGTCGCCTGCTCTGCAGAGTTAACAGTAATCGGTTCACGGTTCACGGTATTTTCTAACTGTGAACTTTCATTGGCTATTTGAGGCGCAGGCGTAGCCTGTGCTAGTGGTTCTTGGCTGGGTACTTGGGCAATGCTTGTACCAAACATCTGTACAACTAACGTCTCTTCCCTGCCGCCGAATTTGCCATTTTCTACTGCTACTCCAATTTCCTTGAAATTAGAATCTAAAAGATTACTGCGGTGGCTTGGTGAATCCATCCAAGCATCAACAACCGAAGCTGCATCGTTAAAATCCCGAGCCAGATTTTCTCCCGCAAAAACGTATTTGTAGCCGGCTGCTGAAATAAAATTCCAGGGAGTTTTACCCTTAGGCGAGTTATGTGCCCAATAATCATTGGCAAACATATCATTGGCTTTGGCTGTTGCCGCTTGCGTCAAAAGACTATTTTGGGAAAGCGGTGAAAAACCATTCTGGGTCCTTTTGGCATTAGTCAAAACAATTATTTGATCAGCCGAAAAACTGGCAGTACCCAAAATGTGGGGAAACTTCAAACCTACCAGCCAAAGGCTCGCAGTCAAAACAATCAATAACTGGAGGTAAACAAAAAGGGCCGGTATCGAAAGGGCGGTTGCTCGCCTATGATTGCCGTCAGTGTGATAATGAGGAAGAAAATGTCTGGCAATTTTTTTGCTTGCAGTGAGTTTACCGAATCTGTGGATCACAATTTTAATTGTCAGATGTCAGCTGTCAGTTGTCAATTGCCTACGATCGGTAAATCGTATTATGGTTACGGTAACGATGCCCGTATCGTTTAGCGTCTTTCGTAAAGGGTATTAATAATTTACGCTTAACGTAACCCCCTCACGAAACGGGCTTCGTAACCGATAAACACTAAACCGATTATCTAACTAGCCTGCCCACTACCACAAACCTTGCTTGATCCAAAAAACCGCTGCAGGTGTAAATAGTCAGCCGACTGTCATCTGAACTTTCCAAAATTTCAACCTGACTTGGCAAAACCTCTTTTGTCTCAAAAACCTGGTATTTAACAAAGTCACCGCTTGCCAAAACCACAAAAATCAAATCCCCAGCTGAAACTCTCGGCAGTCCACCCAAAATCTCCGTTTTATTATGGCCATAAATTACACTGTTACCCACTTTACCTGGAAGAACAGATGAACTTAGATAAGACGCTCCTGTTTCTGAAATAATCCAGCGATTGTCGATAACCTCGCCATCAGAAATGGCTAAAACTTTTGAAAGTTTGGGGATATAAAGTTTGATTGGCTTTTTCAAAAATTGATCCGGCTGCGCACTCACATCAATCTGTTTCGACAGGTCAATTCTTTGCGGTAAGACTAAGAAGCGCCGGTTTGCCCAAAACAAAAATATTACCCCAAAAATAACCAGGAACAAACTTAAAGTTAATGAAAAGTAAGGGGTTAGCGGCCTGTTTTTCTTGCTCTTGTGGCCAGTTGTGCTGGAATTTGCCATAGGCCAAGGGCAATAAGAACAAATCCTAAAGAAGTCAGAAGTATGTTTTGGGCCACTCCGGTTACTCCAAGTACTTGTGGGCTTGTCACTTTTGTTACTTTGAAAGCATCAGATGTTGGTCCACCACACTCGTCACTTTCATTTGCGGTAACTCTTACCCAAAGATCACCTTGTGGAAGATCGTTTAGGGCAACTTGAGATACGTCTCCACCAACTTCAACGCCCCAGGGCATATTGTCCTGTGTGGGACCATAAGAAATCTGATAACTGTCTGCATCACCTTTGTTTGCCCAGTGGACGGTAACTTGATTAGGTTTGATATTACTAAACCAAACCTGATCTACTTGTTGAGGCAGGTTATCAACAGGGCATTGTGGTGTGGTTATGTTTCCCCCAACACTTGGTTCTTCAGGTCCCGGACCACCTTGTGGTGGTAATGAAGGACTTGGTGAAGGTTCTGGACTTGGTGTTGGTGTTGGTGTAGGAGTCGGAGTTGGCGTAGGTGTTGGACACGGTGTAGGACTTGGGCTGGGTGTTGGTGTTGGTATTGGTGTTGGTGTTGGTGTAGGTGTAGGGCTTGGACTTGGTGAGGGACTTGGACTCGGTGTTGGTGAAGAGGTCGGACAACCAACAAAGAAATTATCAGAATCGACTTTGTGGCCATTAGACTCCCTGTCAACCTCCCATTTGTACTCCGAATGATTGTCGCCTTCAGTGCAGGCTGCATTTTCCCATATCGTAAAACAAAAGCTACTGCTTTTGTCCGTATTAAAACTTCCGCTGGCAACTTGGGTGTCTTTACCAGGGTTATCTACTTTGGTAATTGCCCAGTCATAATCGGTATCTGTAGCAAAATTACTTCCCTTACCTTTAACCGTATCGCCAGCATTAAAAGAATTATCCTCAACATGAGAACAATCAGAAACAACCTTGACTGAGCCTGGGTTGGGGTTGGGGTTACCATTTGCCCGGACTGAAAGATTCAAGTTGAAAGCGGCAGAAACAGTAAGGATTAATCCTGTTAAAATAGGCAGGAAGATTTTGAAATATCTTCCGTTCATGATTTAGAAAATGGCAGTTCGGCAGTAAAAAGCAGTATTTAGGCAGTGGTATAAAGCAGTTTGCGCATTTTATAGTTGTTATTATAAGTTGTCAAGGGGTAAAATAGTAGTTACTGGTTATTTGTGCATCCCCCCGTCATCCTGAACTCGTTTCATGATCCAGTAAATCTTCTGCAACACCCCCGGGGTGCACCAGAAAAAGCCTATGCTCACCCCGAGGGTGAAAAAGGTCTGAAAAAGGTCTGACCTTAGAATGACTATTCGCACAACCTTTTCAAGCTCTTTCTTAACTTAAGTTGTAGATTGCCACACTCATTACATTCGCTCGCAATGACATTAAAAAGAGAAAGATTCGAATTTCCAGTTAATTCGTAAATTTTTATATTAGTTAATTTATTTGGAATTTGGAATTTGGAAATTTTTTCTATTTTTCGTCGTCGCCGTAGAGATATGGGGAAACAACGCTCTCCCAGTCAAAAATTTCTTCTTTCTCAAAAAAGCGGACTTCTTCTTCACCGGCTGCTACCAGGCTGTCCGAAACATGGATAATATTGGCGCTGGTGCTCATTGAAAAGTCACCACGAATACTGCCCAACTCCGCCTCTCTACCACTAGTCGCACCAGCCATTTTGCGGGCAACTGCAATCGCCTCAATCCCTTCTAAAAGCATACAGACTATGGGCGCAGAACTCATAAAAGTTTTGAGGGTTTTGAAAAAAGGCTTGTCTTTGTGATGAGCGTAGTGTTCCTCAAGTAAAGCATCAGAAACCGTCATCATCTTCAAAGCCAGAATCTTTAAGCCTTTGCGTTCAAACCGATGAATAATCTCGCCGACCAAACCTCTCTGCAGCGCATCTGGTTTAAGTAGTACTACAGTTCTTTGCATATCTCTAAGTTAAGTATAAAGTATTTAGTATTTTGATGCTAGACGCTCGAAACTAGACTTTTGATATTGATACTCGAAAATTGAAACTAGTAAGTCTTCCAATTTCTCTGAAGATTGGTTAACTTTCCGCCTAAATGTTTGTACCTTTTAAGAAGATCTGTGCAGAAATCCTGGTCCCAGTATTTTAAATCCATTGCTGTTTCAATATGAACTTCCATCTCATTTGCAGAACCGATAGCACTATCCAAATGCCTTTTAAATTCTTTTTCAAATCTCCTCTTTGCCCATCCTTCAGCCATATTAGCCGGACAAGATTTTGAGGCCCTTCTCATCTGTGATGCTAAATCATGTCTTTCGTAAACAGGAAGTTTTTTAACTGCCCCATGAACAATTAACATTAGCTCATACGCTTCTTTATACACTTCTAAATCCCTAAAAGTTTTTATCATTGTTCTAAATTGATGCTCGATTCTAGAAACTAGACTGATTTTCTAGCTCCTATGTTCAATTCAAACTTCAGGCTCTAGCTTCCAGTCTCGGGATTCCACTCTCAAATTTCTCTATCCTCAATTTTCTAGCTTCAAACTCTAACTTCTAGTTTCCAGTGTCTAGCCCTCAACTTTCACTCCTTGTCGTAAACGTATAATACGCATCGTACACATAATCATTCCCTACCTGACTCATTACCTCAAAGTAGTAAGTTTCGTCAGGTTGAAGATTCCCAAGTGTTAGAGAATGTTCTTTGACCAAATCTGTGTCCTGAGCATCATTTCCGTAAGAAGTATCAAGGCCAAAGTTCACCTTTGATGTAGCTTCTTTGTTCGTTTTCCAATTGATGATAACTGCAGTGGAACTAAGTTTTGTAATCCCTACATCAGTAATCTGTAATTTCGGCACCTGGGCAAGATCAGTTTTTGATCCTTTAATATTTCCGCCAAAATAAATTGCTACTTGGGCAAGCTTATCAGAAACGTAGGCAAGCCCATCCCCGAATCTTGCAGCCAGATATTGACCAACATCTCTTATTGCTCTTAATACGTAAGCAAAAAATCTCTTTAAAAACCCTGCTTTTTCCACCAACTGTGGTATCTTTGCCAGCTCTTTTGGTAGTGAAAGCTTGGGAATAATCGGCCCATTCGTCTCCTCTTCGGTTTCCAGTTTCCAGTTACCAGTTTCCAGTTGACTTGAGAGGCTCGGTGATGGACTAGCGGTTGTAGTAGTTGTTGATGTTGAGGTCGAAGACCCTGAGCTTGTCGAACTGGTTGAGGTGGATGGGCAGTTTGGTAGGATTTCGGTAGTACTTGAGGCAGCACTTTCGTTTGAAACACTATCTAAGCTAGTGACATAGAACCAGTGACGATCACAGTTCATGTCAGCATCATAGTTGGCATTTGTGGGGGTACCGACATTAGTAAAACCAGAGGAATTATTGGTAGTTGATTTATACACTTTATACGAGCTTGCTCCGGAGACAGCACTCCATGTCAGCCTTGCCTGTTTGTCGGCAATTAGAGTTGATGTCAGGTTTGTCGGTACCGATGGTGCTGTCGTATCGACAACCACCGAACCATTACTTGAATAGCTTGAATTATTAGAAACTGCATCTGATGCCAGCACTCTCAAGTACCAAGTGCCGTCGGCAAGTACGGTTGAGTGAGTAAATGAAGCACTGGAAGCGTTGCTAGTATTCCCCGAACACCCCGAAAATCCTGAATCTTTGCACCATTGCACAGAGTACGGTGTTGTCGAGTGTAAACCAGATGATGCATCTGTCGATGCTGTCCAACTCCAGGTCGGGGTATTGTCCGAAGTCGGTGACGTCGTCAAGGACGTACCAGGCGTTGAAGGTGCTATTGTATCTACATAGAAAGGCCCCAAATGTGAAGCGCTTCCCCAGTTGCCGACATTATCAACAGCCCTTACATGGAAGAGATGCTGTTACCGTCTGATTGGGCAGAAGAGGTAACAGAAGTTCCTGAACCATCTGAACTTGTATCCGGCGTTGTATTTGAGGTTGTATCAAAAATGTATGAGTAGCCTGCTATTCCAGAGCCTCCAGTATCCGTTGCCGCTGTCCATGAAACATCAATGGCAGTATCTGTATTCCAGGTAGAAGTGGTATGAGATGAAGAGGCTAAATTTGACACAGTGGACGGCGCTGTTGTGTCAACGGTGAAGTTTGGCGTGGTGGCGTTGAAGACAGCCCAAGAAGAACAGGCTGAGTCATCATCACAGGCTTTTGCCTGCCATTTGTATCCTGTCCCATCAGATAGCCCTGTAACATTTACAGTCCCTGTATATGGAGTTGATGAATAATTACCAGAATCTGAGGTAACATACCAGATTTTATTAGTACAGTCAGTAAAAGCAGTACCTGAAGTACAGGAAGTTACTGTAGTTGGAGTGGCTGGTGAGATAAAAGAACTGCTATTGGTAACAGCTTCAAAAAAAAGAGTAAGAGTTTCTGTAGTATCAGCATCTGTTGCGGATGCTTTTAGTTTAACATTGGTCTCATTGGTATATCCTCCGTTACTAATCTCTGTCGATGCATCATTTTTAAGCTGTGTTGGGGAGGTTGGATTATTGGAAGCGGTATTTGCCGTGTACTCGATGTGGAGTTTGGCACCGTGAAGGTTACCTGAGTAATCATACATCCTTACGTCATTGTAATTACTGCCAGTAGCACCGTCATTTCTTACCTGTACCATCACGGCTTCATTCGAAATGGTGAAGGTATTGACAAGTTCCTGGAAGATTGTATTTAGAGATTGAGACTGTGCCCAAACGTCTTTTGTCCAGCCACCGTCCCAATCGACACCAGCATTTGTAAGCGGGTCGGCATCAAATTGTGCTGCCGTAGTAGGCGCATCTGGGTTGTCCTCATCTACTCCGTAGACCTTTAGGAGTGCGCTTCCCTGTGGATTACCATGCGCATAAAGCTGAATATATGAAACATCTATGGTACCTGCTATGGTGACCCCAGTCCATCGGTGAAACAGGTTATTGTAATCACCTGTCCATACACCAACATATTCCGTTGTATTGCCGGTCGCCAAAGCATAGGGGTTTCGTCTCCCATCATTTGTACCTGCTGCCGCCACCTGCTTGTCTACCGTCGTGTCAATCACCAGCGGGTAGATTCTTTCGGAAGAAAGAAGCCAATCTTTGCCTTCCTGGTCAAGGACTTTGGTTACGATATAGTCATTGCCTTCCTTTGTAATTTCATAATGCAAACCGAAGTTTTCAAAACGGGAAGGAAATCCGTTTTCGTCTTTCCGCTCATTAACCTCATACATTTTTGGTTTGGGAAAAGACCAGATAGGTTCATTGGTTTGGTTGAAGTAAAAGATAACTGAACCATCTTCCTGCTCTTGGTAGTAGGCATCCTCAAAGTGGACCCTCTGGCTGATTTTTGCGATGTCTTTGGGTTGATGGAGCACAAACTCTTCCAAGAGAACCCTTGTACCGATTGAGTATCTGACATCTATGTTGTCGTAGGCATTGGGGTAGATGAATTGATTGTCTTTGGCGTAACCCTCAACTTGATTTAACTTTCCTAATTCATTATCTTCTAAGGCAAATGTGATAAAACTGCCATTATATTCATATCTTACGGTATTGCACGCCATTGATTCTTTTTTGAAGTATGATTTGAAATTGTTGGTGGTGTTAAAAAAGTCATAACCTCCGTTTTGTTGTTTTTGCTCATCGGTTGCTTTCTCTACTTGGGTGTCGATTTCCTTCCACTGTTCACTTGAATCATCGGGGTTATCTTTGTAGTGTATTTCTCCAACAGAACCGCCCCAGTGGTAGGTCTTGCTACCATCGGGATTAGTTTTGACAAGAAAAGTTTTACTATTTTCCGTGCGCTTGTCCAAAATCTCAATAGCATTAGGGTGCTGCCTCATCACCGATTCCCGAATTTGCGCACCCGTATTAGTTTTTAAGTTGTCGCCACCTTTAGTTTCGGTAAACCCGCCGGAGAGAATTACCGTCGGGTCGATGGTGAGGGGATAGGAGGCGGATTCGAGAAAGTCATTAGTCAAAGTCAAAGTGTAAAGTGAGTTGTCATTGCGAGTCCCGAGAGAATCGAGGGACGTGGCAATCTCTGTTTCGGAATCAGATTGCTTCGTCGCTTCGCTCCTCGCAATGACGGACGATAGAACCCCCGTTATCTCCCCGCTCTTGCCATTTGCATCCACAACCGTCGGTGCAGTTACCCGCCAGAGTACCGAACCGTCATTTGAGGCAAAAATGTATTCTCCATCTTGTTGATTGACCTCAAGATCCACATTCTGAACTTCGAATGTCAATTGTAAGTTGCTTGCACTGAGCTCAGTCGAAGTGTCGCCTGTCAGTTGTTCCGGACGACTGTCCAGAATTATTTCTTCCTTAACCCTATCAGCCTCAACTGTGTAACGAAGCATAGCACTAACACCACCCACTCTTATCGGGAAATCGATCTGGTTACCGTCGACAAGAGGAACATTGTTAAATTGTTCAATTGCTAAATTGTTCTCAAGAAAGAAACGAAGCTTGTAGTTGTACTCGTTGTCCGCAATTGCATAGCCCAGTCTTGGATCATATTTGTGTCCAAAGTGGGCAGATGTTCCGTTTGCCAGGTTGAATTTGTAGTTGTAGAGAAAACTGTCGTCTCCTGATACGTCTTCAAATGAGATTTTCGCAGAACTTGTAGCCTCGCCTAATATGTCATTGCGAGGAGTCGAAGACGACGTGGCAATCTCACCATTAGATTGCTTCGCTTCGCTCGCAATGACAGAGGAGTCAAGACCAAGGTATGGCACCGGGTCTACCCACTTTCCCTTGCTGTTCTTAATCCCCAAGTGCAGGTGCGGACCTGTTGCCAGTCCTGTTGATCCAGATAGTCCAATAACCTGCCCTTTTGTGACTGTTTGTTTTCCACTATCCACTGCCCACTTATCACTAATCACTTTACTTAGGTGTCCATAGACCGATTCTCCCCAGCTATGTTGTAAAACAACGGTAATTCCATAATCCCCTTCTCCAGCAGAAACCACTTCTCCTTCATCAACTGCCAAAATTTCCGTCCCTTCTGGCATAGCAAAATCAATACCGTTATGGCCACTTGCCCCTTCAACTTCTTTGAGGTTTTGGGCTAGTTCCCCTTGCAGTTTCTCTCCGAAAGTACGAGTAACTGCATAATCATCTTTAAATGGAAGATCTAGAGGTTTGGGAATGGAAGGAGTACTGGCTGATGATGTTGCTTCACTCAGTGCCGCTGCCAATATGGGACTAAAATTGCCGATACTTGTTGCAAAAAAGAGTGTAAAAAATACAACAACACGAACTGTGCGCTTTGACAGCCTTAAAACTGTGGGCCAGACTGAAACACCCACTAGATTAAATATAGAATGTCAAGTGAGGGGTGTAAAGTGATTAGAGAAGGAATTCTAAATTCTCAAGATCTTCTCAAACCGTGTGCGGTCTTTGAATGGACCGATAACTGCTAAATTAAGTTTGCTTGCGGTAAACAAGAATTGGGCTACACGCAAGATGTCCTCTGCTTTAACCTCATCAACCCTCTTCAATTCTTCATCCAAAGTCCTAACTTTCCCTTCCAATAGCTCATCACTGCCATAAGAAACCGCCACCGTTCGCGAATCCTCCCAGGAAAGTATCACCCTGCCTTTGATGTACTCCTTTGCTTTATTCAATTCCTTTGCTTCTATTTTTTCTTTGGAAATTTGGGCAAACTCAGCAAGAACCACAGAAATTGCCTCTTCGATTCGCCTAAGATCCACTCCGGCTGCTGCCACTAGTGTCCCGGTATCCAAATACGATTCATTGTCCGCCCGCACATAGTAGGCCAGTCCCCTTTTCTCTCGCACATTGACAAATAACCTTGAAGACATTCCTCCGCCCAAAATTGTTGCCAAAACCGCCGCGTTGTATCTGTCCGGATGGCCGATTGAAAGTCCCCTAAATCCCAAAACCAGATGAGCCTGATCCGTCTTTTTATAAATCACTTTCAAGGCTGGTTTCCTCTGGGTCTCGACAACCGGCGCAAAACCGGAAACCTGATGGCTTTGTCTGTGTCCAAAATATTTTTTAGCAAGCGCCAGCGCTTGGCCCTTTTTGAAATTACCGGCGATCGAAAGAACCATATTATTTGGCGCATATCGCTGGTCAATATAACCCACAAAATCCTCTCTTTTAACCTTTCTGATAACCTCCTTATTACCCCCAATATCCCAACCCAAAGGCTGATCTCCCCATAAAACTTGCTCATAAATTTCAGCGACCCTTCGCACTGGTGTGTCCTCGTAAAGATTCAGCTCTTCAATAATTACGCCTCTTTCCTTTTCAATCTCTTGATGATCGAATTTTGAATTCCAAAGCATGTCCGAAAGCATGTCGCAAACCAGCGCAAGATGTTGCGAAGCACACTTAATATGATAACCGGTCGATTCTTTGCCGGTGAAAGCATTATAGTCGGCACCAATCTCATCCAAAGCATGGGAAATATCCGAAGCTGTCGGCCGTTTTTTGGTCCCTTTGAAAAACATATGTTCCAAGAAATGGGAAATGCCGTTAGTCTGTTTGGTTTCATAACGGCTTCCTGCTCCGCAAAGAACAATTGCCGTCACCGATCTAACCGCTGGCAACGGCGACAAAATCATCCGAAGACCATTATCAAGAGTGATCTTTTCAAAACTATTTGCCATAGTTAATTTTCAATTAGAAATTTTCAATTTGAAATGAAATCTAAAATTTAAATTTTTAAACATTGAAAATTCAATAAAAATTTAAAATTGTAAATTAAAAATTAAATTCGCCTTAGCGAATCTCAACATCCTCAACTTCCCAACTATAATCTTCCCAAACCGTCACTATCGCAAATCGGGGTCCTTGAAAATTCTTCTCGCTGGCAACCGCTCCGACTGTGGTGATTTTAACAGCTTCACTGGGACTTTTGAACTGAGCAAAAAAATGCAGATCCCCGGAAAAAAAGCCGTCGACCTTTCTCTCCTCAAGTAGCTGCATGAATTGGTTGGCTTGATCTGCCACCTGTGCGTTTTCTGACCCCATCACATGTCTGCTTTCCGGATGAAATGGCGTTTTATGAACCATTACAAAATGAAGTTTTGCCGGCTTGGACAAGCTACCAGTTACCAGGGACCAGCTACCAGAATCAATGCCTTTATATATATCACTATTATCTAATAGAACAATTTGTATCCCGTTTCTTTCAATTAACCGGCTGGCATCGCCAAAAACCTGATTAAAATTAAAAGGGGGGGCCTTTCCCTCATTACGGCTGTCCCAAAGATCATGGTCCCCTGCTGTCATAAAATATTCAAGCTTTGAATTGTCAAAAACTTTTTTAGCGCTTGTCAGGGTCTCCATTGTTCCCACATTCGTCCAATCTCCTAAGCCAATCACAAAATTAATTCCGGCACCCTCGGCTTGGGCAAGGGCTTTTTCTAAAAGTTCGTTTTCGCCCTCAGAATCAGAAACCAGGGCAAAACGAAGAAGTGGCTTTTTGGCTACAACTTCATCCTGGTTTACATTTTTCTTTTGCCAAAAACTATCTTTAGCCAGAGAATAACCAATGCCAACTGATAAACCTATCAAAACCAACAAAAGAATCAATTTCCTCATAAACTTCCGAAAATTACATCTTTTCAGGGGCACTAATTCCAAGAAGTGTTAAGGTATTTGCAAGGGCAATCTGACAGGCGCGAATCAGTGCTAGGCGGGCATCTTTAAGATCATTTTCGGCAGTCAAAACCGGGCAGTTTTCGTAAAAACGATGGAAACTGTCAGCCAAATCAGTTGCGTAAGTCGTCAGTCTATGAACAGCAAAAGTCTGTGCAATATCCTCAACAAGTTCTGGCAGTCTAGAAATTTGCTTAATCAAATCAAGTTCAAAAGAACTGGTTAACAGCTCACAATTAACGGTTAACGGTTTTTGTTTTGCGTTAGTCGTTAGTCGTTTGGCTTTTTGCAAAATACTGCAGATTCTGGCGTGTGCGTACTGTACATAAAAAACCGGATTATCGCTTGATTTCTTTTTGGCCAAGTCCAGGTCAAAATCAATATGCGAGTTAACATCATGCATCAAAATAAAAAACCGGAGCGCATCGCGGCCGACTTCTTCAAGTACCTCCCTTGCAGTCACAAAATTGCCTGCCCGTTTGCTCATCTTAACTATCTGATTACCTCTTTTGATCCGGACGTATTGATATAAGATGACTACAAACTTTGAAAGGTCGAAACCCAGTGCCCCAGCCAATGCCTTTAATTTTGAAACATGACCGATCGTGTTACTTCCAAAGATATCAACCACCAAGTCATAACCGCTCTCAAACTTTTCTTTGTGATAAACAACGTCAGCCGTAAAATAGATGTACTGTCCGTCGCTTTTGACTACTACTGCGTCTTTATCCTGTAAAAACTCGTTAGCTTGCCCCGAGTGCAGCCGAGGGGCAAACCACAAAGCCCCCTCCTTTTTAACAAGCAGCTTCCTTTTTTCAAGCTCGGCAAGAACCTGGGCAGCTTTCTTCTGAAGCTCGCTTTCGTGGACAATATTGTCATATTTAATTCCCATCGCAACACAATCATTGATAATCTCCTCAAAAAGAATTTTTACACCAAGATTACCGGCTTTGGCAATGATCTCTTGTTGGGAAAGTCCTTTGGCATCCCCTATTTGTTTCTTGATTTGCGCAGCAACCTCTTGGGTATATTCCCCTTGATACGCCAAGGGTTCTCCTTTAACGTCTAGTAGTCCTGCTTTTATTGCTAATGTTTTACCAAGCTCCAGAACCTGATTGCCCCGATCATTATCGATATATTCTCGCAGTACTTTATATCCGCAAAATTCCAAAACCGAGGCCAGTGTATCGCCAATTGGCCCGCCTCGGGCATTGCCAAAGTGCAAAGGGCCCGTCGGATTGGCACTGACGAATTCCACTCTGGCCTTTTTCCCTTTTCCGATTTGATTTGATCCATATTTTGCGCGCCCACTGAGTACTTCTCCTACCTGTTTTTGCCAAACTTCGTCTTTGATAAAAAAATTGACAAATCCAGGCTCAATAACCTCTAGTTTTTTAATGTAAGGCAAATTCTTTAAACTATCAGCCAAAAGCTTAGCAATCTCCATTGGAGTCTGTTTAACTTCACGCTTAATTTTTAAAGGTAGGTTTGTCGAAAAATCCCCAAATTTTGGATTATCTTGTCTTACTATTTCTATCCCACTATCCCACTTACCTACTATCCCGCCAACCACTTTCTTTAGATCTTTTTTTATCTGATCCCTGATCATTGGTACTCCTAGCAATGTCCAAAGTATATCACTCAAATTAAAAAATCTGTGCAGAAACCCAATTTTAAAAGCCTATTTCACCTTTGAATTTTAATCTGATAACTACTTCCATCTGTTATCACTTCTACGTTTCCATTTGCATCATTGCGCAGTATTTTTACTCCTTTTGATTGTAAAAGCTCAAGTACTTCCTTCTGGGGATGACCGAAGCTGTTGCGGCCGACTTGGATAATGGCAGCCTCTGGTGACACTGCGTTGATAATTTCTTGATTTGTACTTGTTTTGGATCCGTGATGGGCAATTTTGATTACTTGACACGGTTTATCAAGCAAAGGTTGTAATAACTCTTTTGGTAAATCGCCGGTTAAATAAGCACAAAATTGCCCCAAACTTACTCTTAGGACTATTGAGCTTTCGTTGGTTTCGGAAAGTCCCGCCAATTTCCATAATTCTAACTTCTCACTCGTCGGCCACAAAACGTCTATTAACAAGGTCTGACCTTGTAATGAATCTAAAACTAGTTTGTCTCCGGCTTTTGCCCCATAAATTTTTGCTCCCTCGGCCTTAACCGTCTCGTGCCAAGCATTAAAAAGTTCAGTATCGTTCTTAATACCTGTACTTAAAATCATTTCTACTTTATACCGTGCCAAAACCTCCAGAAGACCCTCAAGATGATCACGCTCGGGGTGAGTCAAAACTACCATTTCAATTGTCCTGTCCCAAAAAGGCATCTTTTGCGAAAGGCAATCGCCAATTTTTGATCCCGGCCCGCCGTCCACAACAATCTGCTTGCCGCCCGGCGAGATCACTAACATTCCGTCGCCCTGGCCGACATCACAAAAAACCAGGTGTAATTTTCCTAAACTTTGAACCTGAAAAATTACCAAAAGTCCCAGTCCGATAAAAATCAAAGCCGAAGTCAGAAGGGTTTTTGTCTTCTGGTCCATGATTCCATAATTTTCAATTTTTAATTTTTAATTTTCATTGATTTTTCAATGTTTAAAAATTTAAATTTCAGATTTCACTTAAAATTTAGAATTTCAAATTAAAAATTAGGGTCTTTAGATTTTCTAGTCCATACAAAAATCAAAACCAATAACAAAATATAGAAACTGATGACAATAACTAGATTTCCTTTCCCCAAGCTCATTTGTTCCATTGGAACCTGCGCAAAAAGTTTGACGATCTTGACAAAATAAAAAGCCGGCACATAGGCAAAATAGGCAAAAACTTGGGCAAGCGGTATAAAAATCAGGCTCAAAAAAGCAACTATAAAGCCTAAAATCATTATCGGGAAAACAGCCTCAATTACTAAAACATTGACAATCGGGCTCAAGATTGAAACCCGGCCGAAGTAATACAAAATAATCGGCGCTGTAAAAACATAAGCGCTTACGGCTATCGCAGCATTGTTAATAAAAAGAGTACCAAGTGTATCAAGAGTACCATGTGCTTGAGCACTGCGGGTAGCAGTTTCTAAATTTGAAATTTGCTTTTTCGAAGAAAAATTGTCTTTTGACAACAATTTGAAATTTGAAATTTTGGCCAAGTATTGGCCAAGTGTCATTATCCCCAAAGTCGCTGCAAAAGTTAGTTGAAAAGAAATCTCAAAAAAAGCCTTGGGCCAAATAAAAAGAATCAAAAATGCCGCCAAAACCAAATTCCAAATCGGTAAAGTTTCCCGGCCAAAATAAATGGCCAAAGTCGAGGCCAAAACCATCAAAGTTGCCCGCAAAACCGGCGGCTCAAAACCTGTCAGTAATGCGTAAGAGAAAGAGGCAATTAGCGCCAGCATTAAACTCTTTCTCCTGCCAATGTACTTGACCAAAGATAAAAAGACTCCGGCCACAATCATCAAATTCTGTCCGGAAACAACCACCACATGGATCGTACCCGTCTTAATCAGTGCCTGCCGAAATTCCAGACCGATATTGTCAATTCCCAAAACTGTCCCCACAACCAAAGTTGCCTCATCGACCGGTAAAAGTTGCATTAAATTCCCGGAAATTTTCTCCCGCAGAGCCGAAAAATAACTATTGAAGCCTTCCTGATAATCTAACTTTTGAATAACAGGCTGATACATTTTGCCATCACTATCCACTTCGCCTTCAATGGATAATCGATCACCTACCCGATAGCGCGGATAAAGATCAGTAAAAATTCGACTATCTCCGATTTCCAAAACCTGCGAAATCTCATAAATTTTTGGCTCGTTTTTGAGAGTAGCGATTATTTTAATCGGCTGATTTTTGGGAAGAATTTGTGGCCTTTGCCACGAGATTCGGAGAGCTACCGACAGACCTAGAATAAATATAGCGAGAGAATATCCGAGAATTTTCAATTTGAAATTTGAAATTTGAAATGGAAACTAAATGTATAAATTTTAAAATTAAACATTAAAAATTCAATATGAGTGCATATTTTTTAAAAATTAAAAAAGAAAAATTTCAAATTGAAAATTTCAAATTAATAAGTGATCAAGTCCTTAATTTTTTCATAAACCGAGCCGATACTGCTTTCTTGGTTAAAAGGTCTTCTGGGACGCTGTAAGGCCGCGAGGCGACGATTTTTTGTGCAGTTACCGGTCCAACTCCAGGAAGCTTATCAAGTTCTGACTCCGAAGCCGTGTTAATATTTATTAGATCTGAATTTTGACTTATCACTTGTCCCTTATCACTTGTCACTTGTTCTCCAACGGAGAACACATGGATTTTCTGCCCATCGGTCACTTTTGCTGCCAGATTGACCTTTGATTGGTCAGCTTGGGGACTAAATCCGCCCGCCACCAAAACAGCATCATTGACCCTTGAATCCTGAGGTAATTTATATACGCCTGGCGTAACTACTGCTCCATCAACGTGAACCATAATTTCTGACCCATTTGTTTTCTCCTCACCAGCCGAAATAATTTGGATTTCGTCAGAAGTGTCACTTTTGCCGAAAAAATAGAAGCCTGCGCCTATTGCCAAAAGGAAAATTCCACCGAAAAAGAGGCCCAAAACTGCCAGTCTTAAATGCTGACTCTGCCCGCTAGTATTTGGGATCGGTAACTCTTCAGCCATTTTTTAAAGGCCAAGATTATATGCTTAGCCCCACGCCTTTGAAGTTCTTTATTGACAATACCACCATGATGCGGGTATTTGAAGAGCCGCTTGTTAGTGCTGGAGAATCCGTGGGCGTAGTGGCAAAGCTCATGACAAATTGTGTAGCAAACCACGTCTACCGGCACATTTTCCTTGGCAAACATTGAAGTAATAGTGATCACGCTTTTTGCGGGTATTTTTGATTTGAAATTGGAGATTGGCTCGCCCCGCAAAGCCTTGGCGAAGTGGGGAAATTGGAAATTGGAAATTTTACTTCTGATCCCTCTTCTCCCTCTGATTCTTTTGTCGCTTATCAGTCTAATCGATCCAAACCGATACTTAGCTTCCCTGCCAAATCGGATATCAATCGGATTAATAATCTCAACGTCCGCAAAGTATTTTCCAAGAAGAAAATCCAACTGCTTTTTGAGCCAGCTATTATCCCGCATATCCTAATTGTAGCTTGAATTAAAATGGTTTTAAAGTTTAAGAGCGAAGTTTAACTGAAGCCAATGGAAAAGGTTCAACTTTACTGAGCTGACCCGCGGTATCAACATCACCCTCGTATGTATATCTTATATTCTCTGGTACTATCCTGTTTGGATCAATCGACCATAGAAGCCAGGTACCTCGGTCATATCGCGGATCAGGATTGTTACCTTGAACGGCTAAAGATTCTGCAATTACATAACCTTCATCCAGTTCCTCTTTAACCTTGCCCTGTCGTGGATCATCTCTATGGTAACCAGCAACCCAAGGTTTATTACGCGCCTTCGCACGAACTAAATTTCCTTTTTCATCCTTTTCGCCGGTAACTATAACACCTCTCAGGATATCTTCAGGATGATCCCTCTTAATCCTTACAAAGAGATCGGCACCCTCTTTTTGCGCATCAGACGGACCTTCTTTGGCCCACTCTGCCACAGCCTTAATCCCTTTTCCTACAGGATCTATTCGATCAAGCAAAAAACCAGCTAATACTCCTGAAGTAAGGATGCTGGCTACTTTTAGAACGTCTCTTCGGCTTATTTCTTTTCCTCTAGCTCGAGAAGAATTCAAAGTTCGGTACGGTGGAATTTCTCCTGATCTTGACATACTCACATCCTATAACATTTTCCCGAAAAATGCAACCGGTCTACTCTTAACGCAACATTATTGTTCGAGCTTGTCGAGAACTTCTCGACTCTTCTGCAATGCAGAATCGCTCGAAGAATAACGACATTTTAAGTTCTTTTCAATCTTTTCAAGGTCTTTTCAAGGTCTGACCTTTAAAAGGTTGTCGCAATAACCGAATCACCTAGCATATTAAGCGAGTCCAATATCGAATAGCGTGAACCGATCCTTCACACCACAAAGTTAATTAAACGATCGGGGACAAAAATTACCTTTTTTGGCTTACCTTTTTGCAAATATTTTGTCACTTTCTCAGAGGCAAGTGCTAACTTCTGGGCTTCTTCACGGCCAATTCCTCGAGTAACAGTAATTTTATCTCGAACTCTGCCATTGACTTCTACCACTAGCACTATCTCTTGCGCTTCTGCCAACTTAGGATCATACTTGGGCCAAGGCTGTTTGTGGATACTCCAGTTCACAGTACGCTTCGCTTTCAGTTGACGGTCTACAGTATTTTTTTGATCATTTCCGTGAACTGTGAACTCTGAACTGTGAACTATCTGCCAAAGCTCCTCCGTCATATGCGAGGCAAAAGGAGCAAGCAGGAGAAGCAATACCTCAATTTCTTTTCCGGTTACCACCTCTTTCTCTTCGAGAAAGTTCACCCACTCCATAATCGCCGCAATCGCCGTATTGTAATCCAGGCTCTCAATGTCTTCGGTTACTTTCCTAATAGTCTTATGCATCATAAACGCAGCTTCACTGCTCAATTTGAAATTGGAAATTGGAAATTGGAAATTTTTTTGAACGAGTCGCCAGACTCTGTTCAAAAATCTATGCATTCCTTCAATCCCGCTATCCCTAAAATCGCCTCCTTGGGTAAAACGACCGCAAAACATCAAATAACAACGCAAAGTATCCGCACCATATTTTTCGATGTAGGCATCAGGAAGAACAATGTTACCTTTTGACTTGCTCATTTTGGCTCCGCCGGAAATCAAAAGGCCATGAGCTCTAAACTTGGTGAAAGGCTCCTCAAACTCAACCAAACCTAAATTTTTAAAAACCATTGTCAAAAACCGGCTGTACAAAAGGTGCAACACCGCGTGTTCCGCTCCACCGATGTACATATCAACAGGCAACCACTTCCTTGTAACCTCTCGGCTCCAAGGAGAATTTTCCATTTTCCACTTTCCTAGCCCCACAGCATTTTGCGAGGAGCGCAAGCTCTGCTTATTTTCCATTCCTACACTCGGATAGCGCAAAAAGTACCACGCACTATCCAAAAATGTATCGGAAACGTCAGTTTCCCGACGCGCCTCGCTTCCACATTGCGGACATTTGACCTTAACAAAGTCGGAATCCGACGAAAGCGGCGAAACACCAGTTCCTGTCGGCTTGAAGTTTTTGATATAAGGCAACTCTACCGGCAAATCCTCTTCTGGCACAGACAAGATTGCATACTTATGACCAGCAATAACTGCATAGTCTTTCCCTTCTATACTTTTAACTTTCCCGACCTCGTCTCGACTCGGTCGAGGACGGGTTAACTTTTGACTTTTGACTTCCCAACATCTACGGCAGTAGATGATTGGGATCGGTGGTCCCCAGTAGCGCTGTCTTGAAATAACCCAATCTCTCAGATGCCAGGTTGTTTTTTGTGATCCCAAACGATTCTTTATAATATATTTAGTTAATCTTTGGATAGCTTCTTTTGAACTAAGTCCCGTGTATTTTCCCGAGTTTATGAGCATCCCTTCACCGGTGAAAGCATTTTGTGAAAGACCATCACTAGATCTAACCACTTCAACTATATCAATCCCATACTTTTTAGCAAATTCCCAATCACGCTGGTCATGAGCAGGCACACCCATAATCGCTCCTGTCCCGTAACTTGCCAAGACATAATCGGCAATGTATATCGGTATTTTCCTTCCGGAAACAGGATTTTTGGCATAGAAACCAGTAAATATACCGGTTTTCACAGCTTCCGCCCTACTCTCACTTTCAGTGTTCATTCCGCCAATTCCCAAAGCTTCACCCTTTTTAACACTAGCGGCCACATATTGACTGATCTGCTGTCTTAACAATCCTTTTGTCCTGGCAATAACCTCTGTCACTAATGGGTGCTGGGGTGCTAAAGCCATAAAAGTCATTCCAAAAATCGTGTCGATTCTAGTCGTGAATAGATTAACAAAATACTTCTTATCTATATCGCAAGGGAACATAATTTCGACCCCCTCTGACTTTCCAAGCCAATTGCGCTGGGCAACCTTCACTTTTTCACTCCAATCAATTTTGTCAAGTCCATCAAGTAGTCTTTGGGCATAGTCCGTAATCCTAAAAAACCACTGATCTAGCTCCTTTCTGACAACTTGGGTTCCACACCTCTCACATACATCGACTGTTTCCTGTTTCCTATCTCCTGTCTCATGTTTCCTGTTGATCACCTGCTCATCAGCAAGCACAGTTAAACAGCTTGGACACCAATTTACGCTGCTTTTTGCCCGATAAGCCAAACCTGCTTTAAACATTTGAATAAAGATCCATTGAGTCCATTTGTAATAGTTTGATTTATAAGTTTCTAGTTTGTTTGACCAGTAGTAGGCATTACCAGTCTGCCTCAGTTGCCGATAAAAATTAGCTTCCGTTTTCTTGGCTAGTTCCATCGGGTGCTGGCCAATCTTGAGTGCGTAATTCTCGCTATGGATTCCAAAACCATCAAGACCAATCGGCTCAAAGACATCAAAACCCCTCATCCGCATATAGCGACCGTAAATATCAGAACCGGTAAAAGCATATATATTGCCAACATGCAAGCCCTCGGCCGAAGGGTATGGAAACATCATAAGGTTATAGAAAGGATTCTGGCTCTTTGAAAGATCAGGTTCGTAAATCCCCATGCTTAGCCACGCAGATTGCCACTTCTTCTCAATTTTTGCATGGTCATACTTATCCATAATTAGATGAAACTATCAATAGTCTATCGTTTCCAGTTTCTTTATGCAAAAACTTTAGTCAATTTTGAACCTATAATTATTATTGGAATTTGTTTTTTTCAACTTGAAACTTATTAATGGAACCTATAAATAATTTTCCCGCAATTAAATCAAAAATTTGAAGAATCTCTAATGATAGTCAAAAATTTGGCTGTTTATAGGTCCAATACAAAAAGACGGGTTATCAAAACAAGTCGTTTTATCTCAGGATTTTTTCTAGCAATAACTTGATCCTAAATGCTATTAAAAGCCAGCTGATATTTTTTGATAGATTTTGTTAATCAAATTTCCACAAACCCGTAGTCCAAAATTTGAAATTTGAAATTTGAAATTTTTAAGGGTGGACCAGAGCGGACTCGAACCGCTTACCTCTGCAATGCGAGTGCAGTGTTCTACCAGGTGAACTACTGGCCCATCCTTAAAGAAATCACCAAATCCCAAGCTCTAAATTCCAAAATTGGAAATTGGAAATTGGAAATTGGAAATTCCGACTGGAAGTCGGCTGTGGACCCGATGGGACTTGAACCCACAACCTTCACAATGCCATTGTGACGCTCTAGCCAAATTGAGCTACGGGCCCGTGTTAGTTAAGCATAGAAAATGGTACCAAAGATTGATTCACTAAGCAAATCTGGAGGGTAATTTTGTATATTTAGACTATTAGGACAAGCTAAACTGACTAAATCATCCGACTGTCAGTCAGTTCTTGCGCTTGCTAGTTTTTCGAAGCTAATTTAAAGCTAAAAATTTTTTGACTCATCCTCCTGAAAACTTTTTATTAAATTGAATAGTGCTTTAAAGCATCATATTAATTCCAAAAATAATAATCCATTGTTCTCTATATTCAAAAAGGATTAACCACCCACAAAGTATTACTATTTATTTCAAATTTCAATCAATGGCTTAGAATTTATCACTGAAATTTTTTTTAATTTCGCCAAGCAAAACAAAAAGTCCCCTGCCGGTAAACGCACTTATGGGAATAATTTTTCGGCGATGTTTTTTAAATTCTTCTAAAATCTTTCTAATATCTTCTTCTTTGACTAAATCAATTTTGGCAAGAACGATGATCTCTTTTTTTTGATTTAGGTCTTTTGAATATTTTTTTAACTCTTTTCGAATAACTTGATAATTATGCCATTGATCACCAGTATTTGTCGCATCAATTAAATGAACTAAAAGACCGGTCCGCTCAATATGCCGCAAAAATAAATCTCCAAGTCCCCGACCCTCACTTGCTCCTTCAATTAAACCCGGAATATCAGCCAAGATTAAAGGAGATTTCAGGTAAAATTTTTTATCCTCTAGTTTTACCTGCAAAAGAACCCCTAAATTTGGCTCAAGGGTAGTAAAAGGATAAGGTGCAATCGCCGGTTTAGCTCTGCTTAATAGGGCCAGAAGCGTCGATTTGCCGGCATTTGGAAGACCGATCAGGCCAACATCGGCAATCAGCTTTAATTCCAAGGTCAAATTACAAACCTCTCCCAAAGTTCCTTCTTCCCCTTTTCGTGGTCTTCTGCCAAATTCATCACGAAGATAGGCATTACCCCGACCTCCATGACCGCCACGCGCGACCAAGACTTTTTGACCTTCACGAACTAAGTCAAAGTCCTCTACACTTTGACCCTTCGATGGACTCAGGGTCATCCTGAGCTTGTCGAAGGATTGACTTTCAACTTTGACTAAAGTTCCGATAGGAACTTTGAGTACCAAATCTTCCCCATCTGCTCCGTGCTTTAAATTGGAAAGGCCTCTTTGACCATCCTTTGCCTTGTAGTCTTTGACAAAACGATACGGCTCAAGCGTATTTAAATCGCCTGTGACCGAAATATAAACATCCCCGCCTTTCCCGCCTGACCCACCGCAAGCCTTACCATATCTTTTGCCTTTGATATGGTGAAAGGAACCAGCACCGGCTCCGCCACAACCAGCAGAGACTTTTATCCGAGCGTAATCAATCATTGGTTAAATATCCAATTTCAAATGTCAAATGTCAAATATCAAATTGCAAATTGGAAATTGCCTGCCCGAATTGCCTTCGACAATTCGAAGGCGGGTGGGGAAATTGGAAATTGGAAATTCTCGTTACTTTCCCAACACACCCAGCGGATTAAGAGCCACACCGTCCTTGCGGATTTCAAGATGGAGATGGATACCTGTAGATCGGCCTGTAGAACCCATCATTCCGATAACATCACCCCTGGCAACTTTTTGACCAACTGACACATAAATCGCCGAAAGATGAGCATACCGTGTCATATAGCCATTGCCATGGTCAATTTCCACCCTGTTTCCATAGCCATAGCTGTCCGGCCAACCAGCCACCACCACAGTTCCAGCGTCTGAGGCTCTAATCGGCCCTCCTCCAAGATTGGATATATCTATTCCCGGATGATACCAAGCAAAATATTGGACAAGATCACCACTTGCCGGCCAGCCAAATCGACCCGTACCCAAATCAGCAACTGGGATATTTTCGCGGGCCAAGTACTGAGTTGGTGCCGGCTTTGGTTTCTCCGGCGGTGCACCATCCGGAACAATCAAAACCTGACCAGTTTTAAGCTGAAAATCGTCACCAATGTCATTAAACGGAAAATCGATAATTGCCTGAGCACTAGCTCGATACTCCTTGGCAATCGAATAAATTGTGTCCCCAGAAGCAACTTTATAGGAAACACCAGAAACCGGCAGGATCTTTAGCTTTTGCCCGACTTTAATATTTTCTGCTTTTGAAAGATCATTTTCCCAAAGGATCGTATCCGCAGAAACTCCAAAGTCTTGGGCAATTGAAGAAACGGTCTCGCCCTCTTTAACTTCATGCTCGACGACTTTATCTCTCGGCTTTTCAGAAATAATCGTCACCGGTGTAATCACAGAGGAAATAACTGCTGACTCGGGAACCTCATCAGACGCTCCGGCTACCAAAGGATTCGCCGGCACCCCAGGGTAGGAACCGGAAATTACCGAAGTTGAAGAAAGCAAACCACCGGCCACTAAAACCGCCGCTGCCAAACCAAGAATCGAGGCATGAACAAAAAGAGAGGTATTGGCACCTCTCCTAACTAAAAGCACATCGACTATGAAATTTTTAGCCTCTTCGAAATTTAAACCGGCGCTGCAAAGACGGGAGGTTAAATAGGAACCTAAAGCGGCCAGATATGCGAGGAATTCCTTATGGATTGGATCGTGATCCATAACCTAAAATTTCTAAGTACTCTAATTTCTAATTTACCTAATCAAATCCCAAAAACCAAATTCAGATTAGTCTTATTGGGATTTTGCTCATTGGGAATTATTTAGAAATTAGGTTAATTAGATTAATTAGATTAATTTTACTTGATATCCCTACTTAATGAATCCAAAAACTCTTCGTTGCTAGCTGTCTTCTCCAATCGCCCTATTAGTATCTCGGTCCGCTCATCCGGGGAAAGCACTGAGAGCATTCGGCGCATCGTCACGATTTTCTTGTATTCATCGGTAGAAAAAAGTAATTCTTCCTGCCTGGTTGAAGATCTTTCGACATCAATCGAGGGATAAATCCTGCGCTCAGCCAATTTTCTGTCTAAGTGAAGTTCCATGTTGCCGGTACCCTTAAATTCTTCATAAATCAAATCATCCATCCGCGAGCCAGTATCAATAAGCGCTGTCCCCATAATTGTCAGAGAACCACCCTCTTCGCAGTTTCTGGCTGCTCCGAAAAATCTCTTGGGTGGATAAAGCGCCGCCGGATCAAAACCGCCTGTCAAAGTCCTGCCGGAAGGCGGAACCGAAAGATTGTAAGCCCGCGCCAACCTTGTTATCGAATCCAATAGAATTACTACATCCAAACCTTGTTCAACCAGTCGCTTAGCCCGATCTAGGGCAATCTCAGCCACTCTGGTTTGCTCTTCGGCCGGCTCATCGAAATTAGAAGCGATCACCTCACCCTTAACCGAGCGGGAAATATCAGTTACCTCTTCTGGTCGCTCGCCTATCAAAGCCGCCATTAAGTGAATCTTGGGAAAGTTTTCGGAAATTCCACGGGCAATATCTTTAAGAATCGTTGTTTTACCGGCCTTTGGCGGTGAAACGATCATCCCCCGCTGTCCCATACCAATCGGCGAAATCAAGTCCATCACCCGGTTTGAAAGCGGAACTTTTCCTATTTCCAGTTTTAACTTCTGATTGGGATAAACCGGTGTTAATTCTTCAAACTTGACACGCTTGACCTGCTCTTCGGCATCAATCCCATTGACCTTCTCAACTTTGAGTAAACCGAAATATCTTTCGCTTTCCTTTGGCGGCCTGCCCAAGCCTTCAACATGGTCACCACCTCTAAGTTGAAATCGGCGAATTTGCGAAGCGGAAATATAAACATCTTCCTCTGATGGTCTGAATTTTGGCCGCAAAAACCCGTGTCCGTCTTGGGCAATATCCAAAATTCCGCCGACTTTTTGAGTTGGCACGTCCCGACCGCCAAAAGCCGGAGGTTCTAATTCACCGTTGCTAAAATCCCGAACCGGTCTTGCCGTCTCAAATTCCTCCCGCACGGAGAGGGGCTCAGAATTTGGGACTTCAAGATCAGAACTCTTGGGCGTTCTTAAGTCGATAACCGAAGGGGCCTGGTCTTTATCTTCAGACTTAGGACTTTCCCGACCTCGTCTCGACTCGGTCGAGGACGGGTTAACTTTTACGGATACTTTTGTAACTGGCATGATTGAATTTTAATTGCTTAATGACTAATGTCTAACGACAAACGCCGTCCTCAGTCAGTTAATATCGAACAACTTACCTTGGAAAACATAAAAGAATGAGGTCGATTATGATTCTATAACTTGTTAATCCCTTTTGTCAAATTCAAAAAGGACCGTATGCCTGCCCTACATACGGTCCTAAACTCAAGTCCCCTACCGTATGGTATGGGACAAGTTTAGCTAGATAACTTGTTCTTTCTTGAGGTGTAAATCTCAGAGGCAACTTCTGAAAGATCTTCCTCTTTTCGAGATGAAATTACTCTACCCCGACCATATCTTGCTAGTGCCAGACCGATTGGTGCGGCTGAAAACATTGAGAAAAGACCCAAAACACTAACTCCTGTATCAGGCTGTTTTGCCGGCACACTGGCTGTGTTCACAGTCTGGGTTTGTGTCTGATTGTTGTCAATGTCAATATCTATATCGTTGTCATTATCATTATCATTGTCGTTATCGTTGTCACCACAGCTCACACACGGTGTCGGGCTTGGTGTAGGTGTAGGTGTAGGTGTAGGAGTAGGAGTTGGACTTGGAGTTGGACTTGGTGAAGGTGACGGGCTCGGGCTCGGTGTTGGAGTTGGGCTCGGTGTTGGAGTTGGAGTTGGGGTTGGTGTAGGTGTAGGTGTTGGTGTTGGTGTTGGGCTCGGTGTTGGGCTCGGTGTTGGACCAGTTAAATCTGCTAGGAATGAAAGTTGCATTATAAACTCATTACAACCGTTCTGATTACCAATAAGCCGTCCTGATCCGGCAATTCCATCCAGAATAGGGGTGTTGTCGTATTCCTTATTACCATCACCATTTTGATCCCAAGTCAACTTAGTAGAACCCGGCACATAAGAAATGCTGGCACCTGGAGCCGGAATACTAATGTGGTCAGTATCTGAAGCCGAACTTGCATTACTGGCTGTCACCGTTAAAGGTATTGATAGGTTTGTGTAAGTACCACCTGGAAAAGTCACCTTGACTGTTACGTTATCGGCGATTGAACCAACTACCGTATTGTGAATTTCAGCGTAGAATTTAACTCGATGTCCTGCTTGCGAATTTAAATCGTGAACCCAACCGGCATCTGGTGAATCAGAAAGGTCATTAACCAGAAACCTGGCAGTCATAACGGGGTTTCCGTGAGCCGAAGCCTTAGGCAAAGTAACAAAGAAACCGCCAAAAGCCAAGACTGTTGCGGCAAATATTGCCAGTCCCGTCTTCCAAACTCTTTCAAGTAACTTTATTTGATTCATATATTTTAGTTAATTAGTTAATTAGTTATTAGTCTTTTAGCGTTTAGCGTTAGTCGTTTTGCGTTAGCCGTCTATTCTATAGGTCGCGTACTATATCAGATTCAAATTTATTTGTCAAGTACTATAAGACTCCTTAACTTTAAGCGTCTTACTGGCTTGCAGCTTGAGTATTTCTCAACTCTTGACACTTTCTTTCGATCCTCTCTCTATTCTCTTGTGACACATTGTTATACCCAATAGGTAAGCGCCTTAACATATCGACTGGCTGCAGTCCTTCTACCTCATCCTCTGCCCATCCCATGATTATTAAAACTCTCTTAAGTATTTCCCTGTCACTTTCACTCATCTGTTCAACAACGGCTTGCAACTGCTCATCCGAACTTTGACCAATCTTTTCAAATACAGTCTCGAGTGAAAGCATAAGTCTTGCCAATGTATCAATGTCTTCATCACTTAATTCTTGTTCTAATTCTTCTTCTTTGTCTGCTTGAGCGACTGCTACTGGAGTTTTGGAAGGATCGTCTTCCCCATCATCATGTGTTAAAGCCGAAGGTTCTACTGCTACTGGAGGAATTACAACTTCTCTAACCGGCTCTACTTTTTCCTGTGGTCTGCGTCGTCTCAACCCAAATCCAGATGGTGGTTCTGACGGCCTTGGTCTGACTGGCTGCTGACCTCCGGATACCTGTGCAGCTAATCCTCCGTTTCTCGAACGCAATCCTAAGAATCCTAAAATAGCTCCGCCTGCTAGTCCTGCAATCACGAGTCCTCTTAAAACCCAGTCTGGACCACCTTTGTCTTTTGCTTCTGCTTCGGCTGCCTTAGCAGCTGTCTCTGCACTTTGTGCCGCTGTTACGGCTTTGGCAACTCCTTGACCCATCGAATCCCAATCATTTTCTCCACACAGAGTATCCGCATTAACATCAACACAGACTTTGCCATCGTCTTCAACAATACCCAATCCTGTTAAAATTTTTTCTGTATCATCCTTAATAGCAGCGTGTTCTTCACGATTTTCGCATTTTTGCTCTCTCTCCCAGTCTGGAGCATTTTGATACTCCGGGGGCAAAGGTTTGCCATCCGGACATATAAAAGGTGTAGGTGCTGCCGGTGGTGTTTCATGAACTGGCGGTGGACCGGCTTTAGGCGGTTCGCCTTTTGGCGCTTCTGGCGGACATGGTGTTGCTGTTGCCTCTGGCGGATGCGGTGTAGATGTCACAACAGGTGGAGGTGTTCTTTCAGGTAGTGGCTGAAAATTCCCCTGCTGTACCTCAATAATTTGACCAGGTTGGACGTCAAAGCTTCTAACTGGTCCACTTGTCGGATCCCAAATAGCATCCTGATCGGGACGCATTTGCTCAACGGAAATAGCGTGTCCAGCCGGAAAAGGACCAGTAAAAACTACACCATTCCCATCTGTTATCACAGTTTTCTTGACTCCGTTAGGATCCGGTACCCCATCATAATTATCATCTTCTGCAATTAAAAATTGGATTCCTGTTATACCCTGCTCATCTGCCTGTCTAACACCGTCAGGAACGCCACTTTCATCAAATTTGACCAATTTGACTTCACCCGGCGGTACAGGAGTTGATGGCACTGGTGTTTCAGTAGGTCGTGGTGTTGGCGTTGCGGTCGCTGTCGGGGGTGGAGTTTCTGTCGGTGGTGGAGTTGGAGATGGCGGTGGTGTTTCGGTGGGTGGAGGCGTTGGAGTCGCTGTTGGAGTGGGTGTTGGAGTCGGTGTTGGAATTACTCTGTTCCGATTTCTTACAATTACCTCGGCAATTTTACTAGCCGAGTCAACCTCATCACAACCTGCTCCTGTTCCCCCGCCTGTGCTGCCTCCGGGAACTGGTTCAAGTTCCGAAGCGACATTTATTTCCCTGGCGCAAACATTTAGTCCTTCAACATTACCGTCAACAGTAAAACCAAGTACTTCTTCTCCGTCATTACCGGTCATTGCGCCGTCTGTAATTTCACCAGGTTCGAGATTATTATTCCTGTTCCAATCAATACCAGCTTCAAATTGCTGATTTAGAGGAGATTCTTGACCGTTTGGAGCAACGAGTTTCTTTTTAACGATTAGTTGAAATTCCTCCTGATGGGGAGTTACTGTTGGAGTTGCAGGGTCTTCCTGAGCATAGGCTCGATGAACACCAGCTCTTGGCAAATCCACAAGATCTGCTCCAAAAGCTGCCACTGTTCCAATACCAAGAACTGCTGCTGTTCCTTTAATCCATCTAGAAGAACCTAAAGAGGCCAGTCTCGAAGAACCACGACCTGTTTTAAGATCATGTAAATCTCTTGCATCCGGAAATTCGGCAGCACCAAGTGGCCGATGGGTTTTTGGAAAAATACCTATTTCTTGTCTGCTCATTTCGGGCAATTTCTAAAACTATAAGTTCTTAGATTTTTGCAAATTGGCGGGTATCCTACCACACCAAAAATCATTTGTCAAGTCCTATGGGATAATACGAATTAATCCGAATACTAATTTATCCGAATTCATACGAATGATCTGTGAGCAGTCAGTCAATTCGTATCCATTCGTATTAAAAAAGGGGCAGCCCCATACCAAAACGGTACAGGGTAGACGGCACTATACACCAGTAATATGGGTTTGTCAAATTGTTGTGCTGGACCCCTACATACCGTACAGTTCTCCTTTCTGTAGGTATTGATAACTTGTAACATACTCATTTGGTGTTTGGTAGTGCAAAGATTGATGGAATCTTTTGTTGTTGTACTTGTGGTTAAAA
>Ga0315279_10000503_pt1 | contig 77300 bp, 76 predicted proteins | sample YL17G06_20_MG_FD_203694 | JGI IMG/M metagenome (GOLD analysis project Ga0315279, IMG submission 203694) | Sediment microbial communities from Yellowstone Lake, YNP, Wyoming, USA - YL17G06_20 | ecosystem: Environmental > Aquatic > Freshwater > Lake > Sediment | place: USA: Wyoming | collected...
AATAAAGATAGATGCTAAAGAGTTCATTGAGAATATGAGGGAATTAGGAGGCTAAAATGAGTCAGTTCGATTTAAATGGAAAAGTGCATATGGTTGATGTGTCAGAAAAGAACGAAACCTTTAGAACTGCAAGAGCACATGCAAGAACACGAAACACCACCCTTGCCTTTAATACCGGCACGCAAGAAATTATTGAGCCCCGAAGAGAAAAAATAGGTTTTAAAATGAGTGAATGGTTGGCAATTTTTTTGCGATAGATTTCTTGCTTAATCCTTTATATTCGCGTTCCTTATCAGCGAATTAAATATTATCCTGAGACTCAGAAGTATGTAACGCGTATATTCTATTGCAAATTAATTTTTATAGTGTAAACTACATTATCCGTAAGAAATTCGGAAATTTAGTTGTTGGAGGTTGTTTAATTTGGAAAGATTAACAGGTAAAGTAAAGTGGTTTAACTCTCAGAAGGGTTATGGCTTCATTGTCCCAGACAATGGATCGAAGGATCTCTTCGTGCACTTTTCTTCAATCAAATCAGAGGGCTATAAGTCCTTGAGAGAAGAACAAAAAGTAGAATTTGAAATCGAACAAGACGAGAAAGGCGAGAAAGCGATTAACGTTACAGTTATAGAATAATTAATTTGTTTTGTAACTCGGGCAATCCCCGGTTAATCACAGGAATTTTTTATGAACAAGTTACGATAGATAAGAGATATACTATCCCTGGGTTTTTAATAGAATCATAAAAGACGATGATTAAAAAGGAGTAAGGTTTTTGGTGAGGAAATTCGAGAACTACTCTGAAATAGGAAGTTACAGTCACCCAATTTAGGGAACACTACAGTTTTTATTTTTTTAATTATCTTCCCGTCAATAAAGTTTCTTTTATTTTCTCAGTATAGATCATCTCTGTTTGTCGTCTTTTTGCATCACTACGAGCCCTCGGCACCATCAATAAAGACGACAAAGGTGAGTCTGGTGAATCTTTTATTATCTTACTCTAAAAGTATCTTTTCCATTTCGTCGATAAAGGAGGAAAGCGGGACTCTGGCATCATATATACGAACTCGAGGGAGAGATGAAGTAATTACAGAATTAAAACTGGAATAATGAAATTTTTAACAGAAGGTATTATGAGGAAAAGGTATATGATAATCCTCTGGAGCATGAGCTAAGAAAAGAATGGGAATATAGGTGGGCGTAATGTTATTTCATTTTAATCTTTTGTCTCATTGTTCGGAGACGCACTTGATTTATATTTTGGTATTATTCTAAACATTTTTGTGTCAATAAGAAATTCTCCTCCAGTTAAATCCACCCATTTGTTTATATTTTTAATTAAATCAGATATTGCATCACAAAGAAGGGGAATGTATGATTCGTTTATTCTGAAGATATTTAAAACCTTGTCTAAGTTATACTTTGGAATGTTTTCAAAATCTTTTTTGACGATGAAAATGTCCCTGGATTTAAACGAGTTAAGGGTTTCAGGTAGAAATTTTGCTACTTGAAAATCATACACACGAAAAGTTTATTTTTTAGAACCTAATAACTCAGGTAATTTCTTTAACGTCTTCGGTATAGTCCAAGTCTTATGGACAGGTATGGTGGAGATGAGGGGATTTGAACCCCTGGCCTCATGGATGCAAACCACGCGCTCTCCCGCTGAGCTACATCCCCACCTATGGTGGGCCTCTCTGGACTCGAACCAGAGACCTCGTCCTTATCAGGGACGCGCTCTAACCAACTGAGCTAGAAGCCCTTGCACGGTATATTTTATTAAAAGTTGCCTTTTTGTCAAGATGTAATTTGATGTTGTTTTATCTAGGATTTATCTTTATTGAAAGTGCTACAGTTAAAATTTTCTACTATTCCACATCCCACACAGAGTGATGTTCTGCAATCTTCTGTGGTTTCTTCGTTCATGGCTTCATTATATTCTTTGATGAGAAATTGTTTAGATACTCCACATTTGATATGCTCCCAGGGCAAAATCGAATTAGTATCTATTTTATCAGCATAGGAGTCTGGTGAGAGTTTGTTTTCCTTAAAGGCTCCTATCCAATTGTTTAAATTGAATTTCTCGATCCAACCGTCCATTTTGCATCCATTTTTCCATGCACTTTCCAAAACTTTTGATAAACGCCTATCCCCACGACTGAGAATTGTTTCTATATAGTTCATCTCAAAGTTGCTGAAGTTGATTTTAAAATTCTTGCCTTTGAGGTTTTTAACTATCATTTTCTTCTTTTTTTGCAAGGAATCTATGTCCTCAAACTTTTCCCATTGGAAGGCTGTGTTTGGTTCTGGCATAAATGGGTTTATGCTGAGATGAATTGAAATTGGTTTTTGAGAGCTTCTGTATTCTTGTGCAACGTTGTAGATCTTTTTTGTTAGGTTCACTAATGAGATTATGTCCTCTTCAGTTTCTGTGGGCAGACCTATGATATAATAAAGTTTCAGCACGTGAAACCCAAGAGTTGAAATTCTTTTTACCGTAGTAAGTATTTGTTCTTCTGTTATTGTTTTGTTGATAACTTTTCTCAGCCTTTCACTGCCCGCTTCGATTGCAAATGTCATTCCTTGTACTCTTTCATCAACAACCATCTGTCCAAGTTCTTCTTTAAAGTTATCAATTCTAAGAGAAGGTAAAGAAACAGAGATGCCATATTTTTTTATAATTCTTTTTGCGAGCAAAATCAAACCATCAAGGTCAGAATAATCACCTGTGCTTAACGAAAGAAATGTTACTTCTTCGTACCCAGTGTTTTTCAGTATATTTTCTAATTCGTATTCTATTTTATCTAATCTCTTTTCTCTCACTGGTCGATAAACGATACCTGCCTGACAGAATCTGCATCCTCTTGTGCATCCCCTGAAAAGCTCTATATAAGCCCTATCCATAACTGTTTTTCCATAAGGTACAACGGGTTTTAATGGAAAGTAAGAGTTGTTTAAATCTTGCACGATGTCTTTTACTACGAATTTCTTGCCCTTAAGGGGTGTTACGGATTTTATTTTTCCGTTTTCTTCGTTAAGGACTTCAAAGAATTTCGGGATGTAAATGCCTTGTATTTCTAAGAGAGTTTCAAGGAATTTGTCTTTGTCTATTCTATTCCAATTTTTAAACTTTGATATTATTGCAGGGAACATGTTTTCTCCCTCACCTACCGCAAAAAAGTCCATAAATTTATATAGAGGCTCAGGGTTATATGCAGATGTGCCTCCCATAAATATTATTGGTGATTTTCTTTGTTCTGCATGGATATCAATCTGCGACAAGTTGAATATATTCAAAATATTTGTGAAATCCATCGGTGTTTGGACGCTAAATGCAACAAGGTCAAATTGGTTTATAGGAGTGTGAGATTCGATTGTAAAAAGAGGGATCTTATTGTTTCTTAAGTAGTTCTCGAGGTCTTCTTCCGGGGCAAATGCCCTTTCAAGCACCACATCTGACATTTCGTTAACAAGATGATAAAGTAATTTAAATCCGAGTGAGGACATGCCTATTTCATAAAGGTCAGGGTAAATAAATGCGACTTTTATCTTCTTGTCGTGTGTTTTGTGAATGCTATTTAGTTCATTGCCAAAATACGAGTACGGTTTTTTGAATTTTAAAAGATATTTGTCTGTCACTCTGCGATTGTCATCTCATCTTTGTATATATTTATGCTTATTGTCATGCCAATTGCTATGAAGTTTGTGATGGCTGAACTGCCACCGAAACTAACAAAAGGAAGAGGGATTCCAGCTACAGGCATCAACCCGATACACATCCCAATATTTACAAGTGTTTGAAAAATGAACATTGCGAAAATACCTGCAGCAAGGTATTTACCAAATTTGTTTTCTGTGTTGTTGTAAGTTCTCACAAAATAGGTAAGAAGTGCAGCAAAAAGTCCCAAAAGTATAATCGAACCTACAAAGCCCCAGATTTCTCCGATTGCCGAGAAAATAAAGTCTGCATATTGCACAGGTACGAATTTTAATTTTGTCATATTACTTTGCGCTATGCCTTTACCAAAAATTTCTCCAGAGCCAGTTGCTATTATTGATTGGATAACATTATAACCGCTCCCCAGCGGATCTTTTTGAGGGTTTAAAAAGGAAAGAGCCCTTTGGTACTGATATGGCTTTAAAAATTTAATTGCAAGAGGAATAGAAGCAGCAATTCCAGATATTGTGATAATGGGGTACTTAATTGGAATAGATATAGACATTATTGTAAGATATATAAATATAAGTACGAGTGATGTACCCATATCTGGTTCTACAAAAATCAAGATAACCATTGGTATTAACGCAATCGTGGCATATAAGAATTTTTTGAAATTGCTAGTATCTTTTGAAAATATGTAGGCAATAGTTATTATAAGTGCGATTTTTGCAAATTCCGAAGGCTGTATGTTGGATATTCCAAACAAATTAATCCATCTTGTAGACTCGTTTTTTGTTACTCCGATAGCAAGCACAAGGATAAGCAATAATGTAGAAATGCCGTATATTACCCAAACGAAATATTTAATTATCCTGAAGTTGAAAAGGGATATAAGATAAGCAATTGTAAATCCGATTAATATATAAACAGACTCCCTTATTATGAAAGAGAAATTGCCCGTGATTGTATAAAGTGCAGAAAAAGAAATAATAGTTAAACCTAATATAGTTATAAAAACAGAAACTGGAAATCTTTTCACCTGGTTTTTCTTTTAACTGAAAGTAACGGGATAATTGCCTCTAAAAGAGTTTTTTTACTTTCTCTTTGTATGTTTATAACAATATCGGCAGTGTTGAAATCGAAATAATTGCTCATAATATCTACTATGTCTTCTTTCATTTGTTCAAATTTAGCAGGGGGGAGAAGAGATCTATCTTGCACGAGTATTAGTTTTAGCCTTTCTTCTGCTATTGCACTTGTCCCTTTGGTAATTCTGAATAAATTCATCACCTTCTCCTGAATAAACTAAAAATTCCTCTTCTTTGGGAATTAAAATTAAGAAATGGAACGTCTTCCCCCTCAATTCTTCGAGATATATTTTCGAATGCCTTGTTTGCAGGGGAGCCATTCGCGTAATTTACGAGCAATTCTCCTTTATTTGTTGATTCAATGACTGACTTATCCTCGGGAATCATTCCTATAAGGTCTAATCCAAGTATATCTACTACGCTGTCAGCATTAAGCATTTTCTTCCTGTTCACGAGATTTATATCGTATCTGTTTACTATAAGTGAAATTGCAAGAATACCTCTATTTTCGAGTATTCCTATCACTCTATCTGCGTCTCTTACGGAGGATACATCAGGTGTTACTACTATTAACGCCTCCTTGGCAGGAGCTGAAGCTGACTCAAAGCCTTTTTCGATACCTGCTGGAGAATCAAGCAATATATAATCAAAGCTATTTTCAATTATAGAGATTATTTCGACAATTTTATCTATGTTTATGTCCTTCTTCGTGTGTATCTGCGATGCTGGGAGCAGGAAAAGACCTGGGAGTGTTTTATCTCTAACGAGTGCCTGATTAATCTTGCATTTTCCATCAGATACATCCATGATATTATAGACAACTCTATTTTCGAGTCCCATAACAACGTCGAGATTTCTTAGTCCTATGTCCATGTCAACAACAACAACTTTGTTACCAAGCTTTGTAAGCAAGGCACCCAGGTTTGCTGTTACAGTTGTTTTTCCTACGCCACCTTTTCCTGCTGTTACAACAATGGTTCTTCCCATTATTCCTTTCTCCTTAAAGATTTTTTCTCTCCTATAACTTTAAAAACAATTTCTCCATTTTCAAGTTCAGCTACTCTTGGCTTTCTATATGACTTGTCGCTTGGTGCTACTTCAAGCATTTTCCTCCCGATACTCATTCTGATTGGTTGAAAACCTAAGGAAATTATTTTTTCTCCAGCGTTTATAATTCCGCGAACAATTCCGAATATGTAAACATTTTTACTGGCATTAACTTCTGCACCCTCATTTATGTCCCCAAGAACTACAACGCTGCCATCAAATTTAATTGATTGGCCTGAACGCATCGTGTGTGTAACAACTGCCATTTTTTCTTCCTGCAGGTTTGAGAGATTCAAAAATTCAGTGCCGTATATTTTTTCTTCACCCTTGATTCTAAAACTTACTCCGTATTTTTGAAATAACGATCCTAAATTTTTTAATTCTTCTTCTGAAAAGATTCTGTCATTTGTATCTAAAAGTAACGATGCCCCTGAGAAAAATAGCTTCCTCTCTTCGAGTGTTTTGCTTAGAAAATCGACAATTGAAGTAAAGTCTAAGTCTGGGTTTACTAAGAGTACTATTCCTTCTTTTGAACCTTTGAAAACGGCTGCCTTATCCATATTTACCTCCATTTAATTTCTATTCAAAAAAATTTTTTAGCAAGTCTCTCATAAAAGGTGCAAGAGAATGACTTGAAGGAAATTTTGAGTTTTCAAAAAATACCAATCCTAAAATTTCTGGATTTTCTTTTGGCGCAAAAGAAACTAGCCAGTGGTCAACTGAATTCGCTCCAACTTCTGCTGTTCCAGTTTTGGAGCATACACTTATGCCGTTCACTCTTACAATGCTCATATCCGGTTTATTAGACAAGCCCTCCATGCCATTCTTAACTGTATCCAATATTTCCTGTGGAAGGGTTAAATTTAACCTCTCAGTTTTATTATACTCAAAAATGACTTTATTTTGAGGGGATATAACTTTCAAAAGAAAATGTGGTGTAAATTGAATGCCGTTATTTGCAATGGCCTGGTAAAAAGTTATTAATTCAATGGGAGTTACAAGTACATATCCTTGCCCTATAGAAGTATTTGCTGTATCCCCAATATACCAGTTTTCACCTATATTTTCTAACTTCCATGAGGAACTGGGAATAAGACCGTTTGTTTCAAAGGGGAGGTCTATACCTGTAGTATCGCCGAGTTTAAATAACGTTGCATATTTATCGATCTGATCTATGCCCGTCATAAGGCCGACTCTATAAAAGAAAACATCGCTTGAATTGGCAAGTCCTTCTACGGGGTTTTGATAACCAAAAGCGCTGGGATAAACCCAATCCTTGAATATTCTACCGCCAATGTTTATTGAATTTCCGCAATAAATTGTAGTTTTTGGGTCGATTGTTTTACTTGCAAGGGCTGAAATTAAAGTCATAGGTTTAAAGGTAGAACCAGGTGGGTAATGGCTTTGAATCGCCCTGTTTAAGAATGCGTCTTCATTTAAGATTTGTTCGAAGGCTTTTTGAGAGATGCCATTAACCAATAAATTTGGGTCGAATGTTGGATGAGAAACCATTGCGAGAATCTCGCCTGTTGTAGGATCCATTGCAATTGCTACTCCGTTTTTGTCACCTATAATTTTTTCAAGGTCTTTTTGAACGTTTGTATCAATTGTCAAATATATGTCATTTCCCATCACAGGGGATTCTTCATATATTATTTTTTTTTCTCTCCCGAAAACATCCACCAGGGCTTCTTTTTTTCCTTTTTCTCCTCTTAGGTCTCTTTCATATTGCAGTTCAACTCCCTGTTTTCCAATTACGTCGTTTTGATTATAGAATTCGTCGGTATTTAAATCGGTTTCTGATACCTTGCCCACAAACCCCAAAAAGGCTTCTCCGATTTCACCAAAAGTGTAATGTCTTTTGCTCGAAAGTACTACTTTTACTCCAGGGATCTCGTATGTATGCTCTTCAATTTTAATCATCTCTTCTTTTGAGATGTCTTTTTTTATAATTATATCTGAGTAGTCAGGTAATCCTGATTTATCAATAGTTGTTTGTATATCGGCTGTCTTGATACCTGTAATTGACGAAATAAAATTAAGCTCTCTGTTTTTGTCTTTGATATCTTCTGGTACTACAACAAGGTCATATGAAGGTACATTTTCTGCAAGAACTACTCCGTTCCTATCTAGAATCCTTCCTCTTAATGGTTCTTCTGTAATGATTCTGATGCTTCTATACGTTGATAATTCTCTATAGTAATTCCCTTGAACAATTTGGATAAAAGCAAGTCTTGCAACAAGAACTGATATGGTTATTAGGATTATTGCGTAAAGAAATTTGCTTTTATTGCTCTCTTTCATTTTTTAGAGGTCCTATCGGAATTTTAATAAAATACCAGACAAATGCTAAAGGTATAGTTGTTATAAGATTTCTGATACTTGTGGTAAAATTTTTTCCTAAAAGATAAGCAAAAGCAAAGAAACAGACAAGCACAAGAAATTGCAAGAAAATCGGCTTTATTGCATATAAAGTTTTAAGCGTGTAGACTATGAGGGAAATAAGAAGTACAATTATTAAGAATATGCCCACATAATTATAGAATACTAAATCAATGATAAACCCTGAAAGGAAAGCAAAATAAATAATGTAAGGAAAAACGAGTCTTACTAAAATAAATGAAAGGAACCCAATAGATAAATAAATATGAGTTATACTTGAAGCTGATAAATCCAACAAACATAAGAGGAAAAAAATTACTGAATAGATAATTAATTTCTTATTCATGGTTTGTTATAATAAAAACATTTAAAAGCCTATCGGCTTCAACTGAAAGTTCGAGTGTTATCAATCTTTCGATGCTATTTTTATTTTTAATTTCCCTTACTTTTCCAACAATAATGTTGCCAGGATATATATTACTTAGCCCTGACGTTAAGTATAAGTCTCCTATTTGGATGTCTAAATTTCTTGAAAAACTATCAATTTCAATATCAATACCATTCCCCGATGCAACTTCAATTCCACCTCTTATGATATTTTTAACGCCAACTTTAAAGTCAATGCTTGATGAAAGTAAGACTTTTGAAACATTACTATCTGCTTCTATTACCACCCCAACAAGATCGGCATTTTTTCCATCAAATGAATAGATTACAGGCATATTTTTTTTTATACTGTTAACTTGACCCTTGTCGATGATAATTGTATTTGATAAATTGTTATATCCAATTATCTTAGCAATTTCCAGATTCCACTTAGTTTGTGTTTCTTTTATGCCAAGAGCTGCTTTAAGACTTTGGTTTTCGTAGTATAAGCCTTGCAAAAGCTTGATTCTCTCTTCGAGATAAGATATGTTATCTTTAAGTTTTGCATTTTCGTTCTCCAAAGCTATTTTTTGCTTTGTTATTGCTACCAGATTAGATGTGGCTGCTACAATATTTCTGATACCCGATAAAACATTATTTACAGGCTTTATAAATACGAAATTTCCTATTATTTTAAGTGTAATGCCTCTTCCTGTAAGGCCTGCTAGCAATATTATTGCGGAAATTATAAATAAAATTATTAATATCTTAAGCTGCTTGTTTTCTTTCAACTTTATTGATTAACCATTTCTTTAAAATACTTGAAATTATCCAGTACTTTTCCAGCGCCGTTAGCGACTGAAGAAAGAGGATCTTCTGCAACATTTACAAGGAGTCCTGTCCTTTGGGTTATAAATTTGTCAAGATTTCTAAGCAACGCTCCTCCTCCTGAAAGCATTATTCCTTTATCTATTATATCTGCTGATAATTCTGGAGGTGTTATTTCAAGTGTAGATTTGATAGTATCAAGCACTTCTTCAAGAACGGGCTGCAAAGCCTTTCTTATTTCTTCTGAATTTATTATTATTGATTTAGGCAAACCGTCCACAAGGTCGCGTCCTCTTACTTCCATTTTTTCTTCTTTTTCAATTGGGTAGGCAGTTCCTATTTTGATTTTTATTTGCTCAGCTGTAGTCTCGCCAACAAGTAAGCTGTACTGTCTCCGAAGATAGGTTATTATTGCATCTGTCATTTCGTTCCCTGCAATTCTTGTTGATTTAACGACAACAATGCCTTTAAGGGAGATTACTGCTACCTCTGTGGTTCCGCCCCCGATATCTATAATCATTGACCCTATTGCTTCATCAATGGCTAAGCCTGCACCTATTGCAGCCGCTAATGGCTCGTTAATAGTTATAGCTTGTTTGGCTCCAGCATGTATAGCAGCTTCAATTACAGCCTTTTTCTCAACCTGGGTTATTCCGCAAGGTACCCCGATTAATATGAGAGGTCTAAATATACCTCTCTTTCCGCCTGCTTTTGTAATAAAGTAATCAAGCATCAGTTGAGTAGTATCAAAATCGGCGATAACCCCGTCTCTTATTGGCCTTGAGATATTAATTTCAAATGGGGCTCTTCCAGACATTACTTTTGCTTCGTTTCCTACTGCAACTATTTTCTTTTGCGAGTTTACTGCTATGATTGTAGGTTCCCGAAGGACAATTCCTTTCCCTTTCATGAAAACAACAGTATTGGCTGTTCCCAAATCAATCGCAAGTTCTTTTGTAAATAAGCTCATATAGCACCTCTCATATTTTTTTGTACTCTATTGATTTTATATAATCCTTCTCTTATTGCAAAAACTGGGGTCCCCAGTACATTGTCCAGAGGACCATCAACGCTTTTTATAAAGCTTGAACCAATGCCTTGTGCAGCATATCCGCCTGCTTTATCAAGGCCTTCATTTGAGGAAATATAGTCTTCAATTTCAACATTTAAAATTTCCCTAAAAGCCACATAAGTTACAACATAGTCAATTAAAAATACTTCTTTATATAAAATTGCAATGCCACTAGCAACTCTATGCGTTTTACCTGAAAGCTTTTTCAAAATGATTTTGTGATGTTTTTTATTCTCAGGTTTTCCAATTATCTCTCCGTCGATCTCCACTATTGTATCCAATCCTATAATAATGCTATTATAATAATCTTTTTGTAGAGATTTAGCTTTCCCGTATGCGTTTAAAACAGCTGTTTGTACAGGATTGCCATCGTGTGAGATTTCTTTGAATAGCGGGTGGAGATAATCAAAATCAAAATTCCATTTGTTTAACATTTCGATTCTTCTTGGTGAGGTTGAAGCGAGTATCAGTTTCATATTATCATAAAGAGGTATAAAAATAAGATAACGCCGATTATTGTTCCAACATTTAGGTAAAGTTGTATTCCAAAAGTAATATCAACGAACACTAATTTTAATGTAAAAGGAGTAAATCCAAACATTAAGTTGTAGTTTATTGCTGGGAAAATTTTGCCAAGCACAAAACCTAAAATAGTGCCAAGAATAGCACCAATAAAAATATAAATTATCATTGCAAGAATTCTTTCGCGTTTCATATTGTCTTCTGTATAGTTTTCATTTTATTATATATTAATTGAGATAATATTCCAATTACCCAACCACTTAATCCTCCGAAAAAAAGAAGCAAAGGTAAATAATACCAAAATGCGTTATTTCTGGTTATTGCGATTATAACAAGAAATTGAGCCAGATTATTAGATATGCCTCCAATTATGCTTATACCAACTATACTAAAATTATTCTTGAGAAATTTGAATATAGCTGCCATAACAGCTGCAGCAAAAATACCTCCAGCGAAGCTTGTCCAGAATTGTATCGGATTTAAAGCCCCTTTTATAACTGAACCAAGAGTAGTTCTAAAAAACGCTATTGTTATTGCTTCTAATGGTCCAAACATAAGTAATCCAAGTACTGAGACAATATTGGCAAAACCAATTCTTATTCCTGGTATAAATGAAAATATTGGTGGTTCTAAAAAATTCAAAACTATGCCCAATGCAATCAGGGCTGATATGTATGTTAATTTTTTGAGATTAGTAGGTTGTTGAGTCAACAACGTTGTTTCCTCCTGTAATTGTTATCGATATCCTGTTTGGCAGACAAATTATACTTTCTCCTTGTTTAGAGATCCAACCTTGTTTTGTACACAATTTATCAGGACATGTTGATTCAATAACTTTTACTTCTTGGCTCTGTATGATGCATGTTAGTTCGCCTTCTTTACTTTTAATCAAGTATTCTCCATTATCTTTTAGGGGGATGTCTTTAACTATTGATCCATCACTTCTAATTATTACGCTATCAGCCTTGCTTTTTGAAAATACATACCTTTCAAAAATAAAAAAGGCAACAAAAAGTACAAGCAGAAAAACGATTATTTTATCCCCCTTTTTCAATGTTGACCTCATTTTTTATGCCATCTGTGAAGAAAGGGTTTAAATTTTTGTCAAAGCCGATTATTTCTACCCCCGATTTATTTGCAAGTTCAAGGGACTTTTCTTTGCCGAGAACGAAAAACGCAGTTGAAAAGGCATCTCCTAAATATCCCTTGTCTGAAACAACAGTAACAGAAACTATCTTATCAGATGGAAGTCCAGTTGATGGGTTGATTATATGACAGTATCTTTTTCCATTTTCTATAAAGTATTTTTCATAATCTCCAGAAGTGGAAATAAATTTAGATCCTTTTATTGTTATTTTCCCTACGACTCCGTCTTCTCTTGGATTTTTTATTCCAATCAGCCAATTGCCCTTATTAGAAATACCGTAGGTTAAAATATTTCCTCCCATATTTATAATGGCACTTTTTAAGTTATATTTTGGCAAAATTTCTTTTATTTTGTCAAGAGTATAACCTTTAGCGATGCCTCCCAAATCGATAGCTTCACCTGTTTTTCTTAGCATCACTTTATTTCCTTCAATAATCAGGTCATTTATGTTTACAAGATTGATTGTCTGTTTTATTTCACTTTCAAGGGGGACTCTAAGTTCATTTCCTTTGAAACCCCAGAGCTTTGATAGAGGAGCTACTGAAATGTTAAAAGCACCATCGGTTTCTTTGTAACATTCGAGGGCTTTTGAAATTATCTCAATTGTTACATTATCTACTTCAACTGCATTTTTACCGGCGTTGTCATTAATCTTAGATACGTCTGATTGTGGAGAGAAATCATCAAACTTCTGATTCAAGAAATTTATTTCTTGTGTAACTGCGTCAGTTGCATCTTTTTTATCTTTCCCCGATATGTTTATCTGAATTACCGTATTCATACTATAAATTTCAGTCGTTAGATATTCAGAATCCGTCCTGTTTTTTATAACTACAAATGCAGACATTGTGAGTGCCGCAATTATTAGCAAAACAAATATTATTTTTTTATTCAACGATGTTTAGATCCTCTCCGCAGAAATTGCATTTCCCGTTGTGGGTATTGTTTTCGACTATTTCGAAGCCATGTCTTTCGATAACTCTTCTTTTGCAGTGCGGGCAGTAAGTATCTTCGTATGGATGACCTATAATATTTCCGGTATATACAAATTCAAGTCCTTGCTCTAAGCCAATCTCTCTTACCTTTTCGAGAGTTTCTACAGAAGTAGGAGGCAAGTTTGATAAGTCAAGATAAGGGAAGAACCGCGTTACATGCCAGGGAGTTTTCTTGCCAAGTTCATTTCTAATCCAGGCAGCAAGACTTTTTAATTCTGTTATGTTATCATTTATGGTTGGTATTATATTTGTTACTACTTCAATGTGCATGTTCCATTTTCTTTTTGCGTAAATTGTTGTTTCAAGTATTTTTTTCCAATTAAATATGGGAGTGATCTTTTTGTATGCTTCGTCAGAGAAGCCTTTTATGTCTACTCTGAAAGCATCTAAGTAAGGGCCAATAAGATCGAGGGCTTCAGTTGTAATTGAACCATTTGTCACGTAAATCGTGTATAGACTTTCTTTTTTGGCAAGTTTTGCTGTTTCGAGTGTGTATTCAAACCAGATTGTTGGCTCATTATAAGTCCAGGCTATTCCTTGAGCTCCATAATTTTTAGCAAGTTTAACCGCTTCATTTGGCGTTATGATTTCACTGCGTTTTCTGATTTCATCCTCAGAAGAGAAAAAGTGTGATATTTCCCAGTTCTGGCAGCCCCTGCATTTGAAGTTACAGCTCCAGGTTCCAAAAGAAAGAACCAAGCTTCCTGGATGAAAATGGTTGAGAGGTTTTTTTTCAACAGGATCAAGAGCATATGAGGAAACATAAGAGTCCAATAAAGTATAAAGAACCCCACCTTTGTTGATTCTTACTTTGCAAAATCCACTTTTCCCTTCAGGGATTACGCACCTGAAGTTACAAAGGTTGCATTTAACTTTGTTTTCCTCAAGTTTTTCCCATATTAAAGCTTGTTCCACTACTTTAATTCTCCTGATAAATATCTGTTGATGGAAGAAGCGGCAAGCTTTCCAGCTCCCATTGCAGTTATAACTGTTGCTGCACCAGTAACGATATCCCCGCCCGCAAAAGCTCCTTTTACTGAAGTCTGACCGTTTTCATCCACCAATATTTCACCGTGTCTGCCTGTTTTAAGATCCTGCGTTGTTTTTGAAATTATTGGGTTTGGAGTTGTACCTATAGCAACTATTGCCTGCTCTATATCGATTAAAAATTCAGAGCTTTCTATGGGTATGGGTCTCCTTCTTCCTGAAGCATCCTCTTCCCCCAGCTTCATTTTTATACATTCAACTTGTTTTACGAGACCATTTTCGTTGCCAATATATCTTATCGGGTTGGTGAGCAGCATAAATTCTATTCCTTCTTCTTCTGCATGAATAATTTCTTCTTCACGTGCTGGCATTTCTGTTCGTGATCTCCTGTAAATTAAGAATACGTGTTCTGCTCCTAACCTGAGGGCTGTTCGGGCTGAGTCCATTGCTACATTTCCTCCGCCAATTACTGCCACTCTTTTTCCAACTTTAATCGGTGTATCGTAATCGGGGAATTTATAGGCTTTCATCAGATTTACCCTTGTGAGGTACTCATTTGCTGAATATATCCCGCCTAAATTTTCTCCTGGAATATGCATAAATTGAGGTGCTCCTGCACCAGTTCCAATAAATACTGCGCTATAACCGTCCTTAAATAGGTCGCTTATTGTTTCAGACCTTCCAATGGGAAAATCTAAATTAAATTTAACCCCGAGCTTGTTTAAGAATTCTATTTCTTCTTTAACAATTTTCTTTGGAAGTCTGAATTCAGGGATGCCATAAGTCAAAACCCCCCCAAGTTCGTGAAATCCTTCAAATATAGTTACTTCATAGCCCATTTTGATCAGATTAACAGCGCATGTAAGACCTGCTGGCCCTGAACCTACGATAGCAATCTTTTTATTTTTGCTTTCTTTTTTCTTTGGTATGTTTATATTACCTCGACTCCTATTTTCAAGTTCCCAATCTGCAATGTATCTCTCTAATTTTCCTATAGCTACAGGGTCACCTACTTTTCCCATAACGCACACTACCTGGCATTGCTCTTCTTGTGGACAGACTCTGCCTGTAATTGCTGGCAACAAATTGGTATCATGCATTATTTCGATAGAAAGGGAGAGGTTATCCTCTTTTATTGCTTTGATAAATCCCGGGATATCGATATGTACGGGACATCCATCTATACAAGGATGCGTTGGACACTGCAGACATCTTGTGGCTTCAAAAATTGCCTCTTCTTTTGTATAGCCTAACGGTACTTCGTAAAAGTTTTTCTTTCTTTCTTGCGGTAGTTGCTCCTTCATTGGAATCTGTTCTTTTATGATGCTCATATTTTAGCCTCCATTTTCCATTTTTCGAAAGCATATTTTTCTTCTTCTTTATATACATTAAGCCTTTCCATTAATTCGTTGAAATCGACAAGGTGCGCATCAAACTCTGGACCGTCGGAACATGATAGTTTTGTTTCGCCACCAATAGTTAACCGGCAAGTTCCGCACATACCCATCCCGCATACCATCAACGCATTTAAACTTGCAATGGTTTTAATTTTTTTGAGCTTAGTCATATCGCTTACAGCCTTCATCATTATTGCAGGCCCAATGGTAATTACTCTATCTATTTTTATGTTGCTTTCCAATAATTTTCTCAAAATGTCAGTTACAAAACCCTTTTCGCCATAAGTTCCGTCGTTTGTTGCAATTAGAAGCTTATCCGAAACATTTTTTATCTTTTCTTCCCAGAACACATAATTTTTGGAGCGGTAACCTATAATACTTATCACTTCATTTCCTTCGCTTTTTAATTTTTTTGCAATTGGATAAATAGGAGCGACCCCAACTCCTCCGCCAACGCACACGACAGTACCGAATTTACTGATTTCAGATGGGGTTCCAAGTGGTCCCGTAACATCTAAGATGGACCCTCCTTCAGGTATTGAGCCAAGTAAATAAGTGGTCTTACCAACTTTTTGAAAGACGATAGTTACCCTTCTTTTCTCACTATCAAAGTCGGCAACAGTAAGCGGTATTCTTTCTCCTTTTTCGTTTACTCTCAAAATTATGAATTGGCCTGGTTGCATGTGTTTTGTGACTTGAGGAGCATTTATTTCCATAAGGACCATTTCAGGACCTAATTTTTGTTTTTTGGTAATCTTAAACATTAGACCTCCTTTTCTATAATATTTACGCTAAAAATCTTATTAAAATTTTTTCTTATTGTTTCTTCAAGTTCAAAAATTTTTATTTTCTTGATTTCTGAAAAGAATTTGTATACATATTCCACGAAATAAGAATGGTTCGTTTTTCCTCTCATCGGTACAGGTGAAAGGAATGGCGAGTCAGTTTCAAAGAGAATATTTTGAAGCGGCGCATATAAAGCTACTTCAACAATGTCTGTTCGACCTTTGAATGTTAACATCCCTGAGAAAGAGATGTACATTCCAAGATCCAAAACTTTTTTTGCTTCGTTAATTCCATAGTCAAAAGAATGAAATATTCCATTAAAATAACCAATTTTTTTAATTATGTCAAGGGAATCATCAAAAGATTTTCTTGAATGCACAATAAAAGGGATGTTTAGCTCTTTTGCTAAATAGATCTGCTCTTCAAATTTTTCTCTTTGAAGATTAAAATCAGTAATTTGTCTATAGAAATCCAGGCCTATTTCTCCTATTGCAATCGCCTTTTTATCTTGTGCAAGCTTTTTTAGTTCCACTATCGTTTCCTTTTCTGAATCACTTACATCGTAGGGATGGATACCTACTGAAGCAAAGAAATTTTTATTTTTTTTCGCAATAGCAACTGCTTCTTTAGAACTTTCAAGGTTAAAGCCGATATTATTTACAAAAACTTCTTTTTCCCTTGTTTTTAATATTTCCTCTTCTAAATTTTCTTTATAAAATTTACTTATCAGGTGAGCATGACTGTCGATGAGCATCAGCTAATTTTAGTTCCTGCATCTATATCCCTGTCAATTGTAATCAAAGATAGTTCGGCATTATTAGATGCGGCAAGTAGCATGCCGTTGGATTTAATTCCCATTAATTCTCTTGGTTCGAGATTTTTGAGTATAATAATTTTCTTACCTACTAATTCTTCCGGAGAATAAAATTTTCCAATTCCAGCTACAATAGTCCTTTCTTCTTTCCCTAGTGATACATTAATTTTTATTAGTTTCTCTGAATTTTCAACTCTGTTAGCGCTTAGTATTTCTGCAACTCTAAGGTCTAACTTGCTGAAATCATTATATTTGATATTCCCTTCCTCACTTTCTTTTACTTCAATTTTTTCTTTTTCAATTCTTGGGAAAATGGGCGGTATTTTTTGTATCTTTGTTCCACTTTTTAAATCACCCCAAGTAAGTTTATTAAAACCCCCCGAATATGAGTCCATTAGTTTAAGAATAATTTCTCCTATGAATGGCATAAACGGTAACAGTAAAATAGCTGTAATTCTTATACCTTCAATTAAATTGTATAAAACATCGTTCAGCTCGGAACTTCCTCTATCAAGATTCCAGGGCTCTTTAACCTGGATGTAGTTGTTGAGATATGAAATTATTTGCCACACTTCTTCCAAAGCTATGGATAGGTTTAGTTCATCCATATATCTCATGTATTCGGATTTTTTATCTTCCACAAATTTAATGGCTTCATTATCTAAATGTGTCAAAGAAGGCACAGTTCCATCATTATATTTGTATAACATTGTAAGCGTCCTATTGATGAGATTACCATAATCATTTGCAAGGTCTGCATTGTATCTCTTTAAATAAGTTTCCATTTTGAAGTCACCATCTTGTCCAAAGTTAATCTCTCTTGAAAGGTAATATCTAAGGACATCTATTGATAGATCCCCGTTTATCTGTGCAATTTCCGAGAATTTATTTACAAAATCAACAGGATGCACTACGTTTCCAAGAGATTTTGACATTCTTGTGCCTTCAAGGTTCCAGAAGCCATGAGCAAAAATACTTCCAGGCAACGGAAGTCCATAGCTTAGAAGCATTGCTGGCCAAATAATTCCATGGAATCTTGTAATATCCTTACCTATTATGTGAAGGTTCGCCGGCCAATATTTTTCAAATTTCTCTTTATCGTTGTAAAAACCTACTGCGGTAACATAGTTTATAAGAGCATCAAACCAAACATATATTGTTTGAGTTTCATCGAATGGGACTGTTATTCCAAATTTAAAAGATTTTCTTGAAACAGAAACATCTTGCAACCCCGATTTAATTACATTAACGATTTCGTTGTATCGCGACTCCGGCCTTAAAAAATCCTTATGCTCTTCATAATATTTAAGAAGGACATCCTGGTATTTACTTAACCTGAAGAAATAATTTTCTTCCTGTATTTTTTGTACTTCTCCACCACAATATGGACATTTTCCATCTATTAGATCTGAATCTTTCAGGAACATTTCCTCGCGAATACAATACCACCCCTCATATTTTCCGGGGTATATATCTCCTTTTTCGTATAATTTATTAAAAAAATCCTGCACAACTTGCACATGATCATTGTCGCTTGTTCTTATAAATCGGTTATAAGAGATTCTTAACTTATCAAAAGTATTTCTCCACACTGCCGACGCCTTATCTACAAATTTTTGCGGTTCAACCCCATCACTAATTGCTCGATTTTCTATTTTTTGGGAGTGCTCATCTGTACCTGTTGAAAAAAACACGTCAAACCCTTTTAATCTTTTGTATCGTGCTATAATATCAGTTGCAATTGCTTCAGAGACAGATCCTATATGAGGGATATCGTTTACATAATAAATTGCAGTTGTGATATAAAACTTTTCCATGCTTACTCCTTATAAAGTTTGATTTAGCGACTCTATTATGTTAGAAATTTCGTATTTTATTACCCCAAGATTGCTTGAACCAGTCATAAATACTAAGAGTATATCATTGTTTTTAAGGGTTGAAATTATAACTCTTCCTATGTTGCCGTTAATTATACTGTCAGTAAATTTGCCCATTTTAGTGCTTTCTAATAAATCTGAAATATATCCTTTCAAGGAGGCAGTTAATCCTGCAAGAACAAGAGGAGAATTGTCTATGCTTGAACTGCTGAATAGTAGTTTTCCGTCTTCTGTTGTGAGGTACACTCCAAGAACTCCAGGCATATCTTTTATTTTAGTTAGAATTTTGTCCATTATTTAATCATCTCCTTGATTTTCGGGATCATTCTTCTTGTTTCTAATCTTGCCCTGCCAATATTGGCTGGACTTTTCATTCCTAATGCAATAAAATAATTTTCTGAAACTGTTACCACGAATATTCCCACTCTTTCTGTGCTAAAAAATAATTCTTCAAGGTTTCCGAGTTGCAAAGCCTTAACAGTTCTTTGTACCGAGTTGTAAACTTCTGCAATTTCAGCGCTTGATTCTGCTTTTTCCAAATTTTCCTTTGCTATAACAGAAATAGGCAAACCATCTCTTCCAACCAATCCTGCAAAAATTAACCCTTCGATGTTTTCAGCAAAGTATTTGATAATTTGCTCAAATTCTTCCATATCCGCCTCCTTATTAACCAAATTATAACAGAATTTTTTTAAAATAGATAGTTGAATATAATTAATTTAGGTGGGATATTGAAAGGGAGAGAACTTGCAAGTTTTATAGCCAAAATTATAAAAGATAAAAAAGGAAGAGATATTCAAATCGTTAATATTAAGAATATTGCCGTCTTTACAGATTATTTTGTAGTATCTACCGTAGAAGTGGCTGAACATGGAGAAGCAGTTATGGACGAGATTTGGAAAAAATTAAAGTTTGAAAACAATTTAATTCCCTTCGTGGAACAAGACAAAACTTCGGAATGGATTGTCCTTGATTATGGAGATGTAATGGTCCATATAATGACAGAAGAGAAAAGAGAGTTTTATAGAATAGAAGAATTGTGGTCTAATGAAGATAAATCTGCTGCTAAATAATGAAAGCAGACTTATTAACAAAAGATAATAAAAATATATAATCATTTTTGTAATAATTTTTTAGGAGGACTTATGAATGAGTTTAATCTCTCATTTAAAAGCGATGTCCCCAGGGAAAAAGATTTTGATAAAGGTGTTTTGTATGATATTGCAATTATTGGGGCAGGTCCCGGAGGGCTTACAGCTGCTATTTATGCTGGTAGATCAAGGTTAAATACGATTGTTTTAGAAAAAGTATCGCTTGGTGGCTTAATTATAGTTTCGGATTGGGTTGAGAATTTTCCAGGTTTCCCTGATGGCATTTCAGGGGAGGAGCTCGGTGAAAGATTTAGAAAACAGGCTGAAAAATTTGTTGGGAAAATCATTTTAAATGAAGTAATGAACATAAGAAAGGAAAATAATCAATTTTATTTGAATACGGAAAAGGGAGAAATAAGGGCAAAATCTGTAATTTTGTCTACCGGTTCGGAGCCTGTTAAGTTGCCTGTGCCCGAGGAAGAAAAATTTAGAGGTAAAGGAATTTCTTATTGTGCTACATGTGATGCAGCATTTTTTAAAGATAAGACTGTTTGCGTAATAGGTGGAGGAGATACAGCACTTCATGAAGCTATTTATTTAAGCAAGTTTGCAAGGAGAGTAATTTTATTACATAGAAGAAGCGAGTTAAGAGCTGCTAAGATGCTTCAGGAAGAATTATTTGCTAATCCAAAAGTTGAGCTAAAATTAAATTCTATTCCTGTTAATGTCCTTGGCGATAAAAAAGTTGAGGAAATTGTAATTGAGAATGTTCAAACCCATCAAAAAGAAGCATTACAGGTTGATGGAATATTTGGAGCAATCGGAGAAAAACCTAATAGTGATCTCGTAAAAAATCTTGTTGAACTTACAGAAAAGGGTTTTATAAAAACAGATGTGAATAAGGAAACTTCATTAAAAGGTCTTTTTGCTGTTGGCGACGTTACTGATGCGCCTTTAAAACAGGTTGTAACTGCCTGTGCGGACGGGGCTATTGCTGTAACGAGTGTCGAACAGTATATAAAAAATTTAGAGAGGTGAAATGTGGAAAAGTTACTTAAAGAAAATGACGAAACGTACGTCAGGCAATTGTTCGAACAAAACTTAAAGGATCCAGTAGAACTTGTCCTTTTCCTTGAAAAGGACGGCGGCGATAGATTGAACCAGTTTAACGAGCAATACCACCAATATACAGAGGAAATTGCAAAGGAAATTTCTGCTTTATCAGACAGGATTAAGCTTACCATCTATAAAGGGGATTTAGAAAAAGAAAAGGAATATGGAGTTAAAAATATTTCTGCTCTTTTCATTGAAGGTAAAAATACAAGTAAAAATGTTGTTTACTATGGCATGCCATCTGGTCATGAATTTTCGTCAATTCTCGAGGACATTGTTGATGTTTCAAAGGGAGAAACAGGCCTTAATGCAAAAATTAAAGAAGCCGTAAAAAGAATTAGTTCAAATGTAGAAATTTTTGTATTTGTAACCCCAACGTGCCCTTATTGTCCTAAAGCGGTAAGGACTGCACATCAGTTTGCAATGGAAAACAAACTGATAAATGGTGTAATGGTTGAAGCTAATGAATTCCCGGAGTGGTCTGAGAAGTACAGCGTTTATACAGTCCCTAAAATAGTAATAAATAAAAAAGTGCAGTTTGAAGGAGCTGTATCCGAAGACGTATTTTTGAACAGTATTTACGAAGCTCTTGGCATAAAACTAACTTTTTAAAGTTCGATTCATAAATTCATAATGTGCCGAGGAGGACCTTTTCTAATTAGTTAAAGAAAGCTTTTATCAAATATTTGGCATTCTATTTATTCTATTGTTAAATTTGCTATAATAGTTAAAGGAAAAAATATGAATGACAAAAGTAAATTTGGTATTGGAATTGATCTGGGCGGAACTAAAATTTTAGGAACTCTTGTTGACATAAGTGGTAATGTATTTGGAAAAGTAAAATTTGGGATAGGCGATACAAATGATAGTAATAGTGTAATAAAAAAAATTGTGAACATTGTAGAAAATTTTAAAAGTACCCAAAAGGTTTCATCAATAGGGATCGGTTCAGCAGGTTTTGTTGATTATAAACGCGGAATTGTCTTAAGTTCTCCTAATATAAAATTTTTAAATGAATTTCCTCTTGCAGAAGAAATTAAAAAATTGACAAACATTGAAACATTTATAGACAATGACGTTAAAATGGGAGCTTTTGCTGAACTTTACGTTGGTGAGGGAAGAAATGTTAACGATTTTGTTTTTATAACTTTTGGGACCGGCATTGGGGGAGCCATTGTTATTAATAAAAAAATTGTAAGAGGTTTTGATAACCTTGCAGGTGAAATAGGCCATCTTACACTCGTTGAAAATGGATATTTATGCGGCTGTGGCAAAAGGGGACATTTTGAAACGCTTTCTTCGGGTCCTGCAATCAGGCGGTATTTTCTTGAACAGGTTTCTTTTGGAAGAAAAACCAAAGTCTTAGAATCTGTTAATGGGGATTTATCACTTATTGACGTGCCTTTGATTTCTGAATTTGCAGAGAATGGAGACGAGCTTTCCATTGAGTCTTTAAATTACGCAATGCATTATATTGCTCTTGTAGTTTCTTATGTTATTGATCTATTGAATCCGGAGAAAATCATATTAGGAGGGGGTTTACTGGAAGGGCTTGAACCAGTTTACCAAAATTTATTAGATGAAATTAATGAATATGCTCTTGATATCCCTTTAAAGAGTGTAGACATAGTAAAATCAAGCCTCGGTGAAAATGCAATTAGTATAGGTGCAGGTATTTTTGGATTAATGAAAAAGAATATTACAGGTGATTTGTGGTAATTTGACTTATTTTGTTATAGATTTGCGCGGCGCGGTATTTTAGTTAAAAATTAAAGAGGGGGAGATACTCCCCCTCTTTTTCAAATGCTTTAAATTAACAACGAAAGGATTGCTTTTTGAACATGCAATCTATTTTCTGCCTGGTCGAATACTATAGAATTAGAACCGTCTATGACAGAATCTGTTATTTCTTCTCCCCTATGGGCTGGGAGGCAGTGCATTACGATATTATCTTTGTCAGCATGTTTTAGCAGTTCATCATTTATTTGATAAGGCAGCATTAATTTTACTCTCTTGTCATGTTCTGACTCTTGCCCCATTGATGCCCATACATCTGTATAAACTACATCAGCATCCTTTACTGCTTCCTTTGGGTCATTTGTAATAAGGATAGAGCCCTTTGAGTTTTTAGCAAACTTCTTTGATAATTCAACAACTTCTTTAATTGGTTCATAACCCTTTGGGCTCCCGACTCTTACATGCATTCCAAATATCGAGCCGCCAAAAAGTAAAGAATTAGCCACATTATTGCCATCCCCTAGATATGCGATCTTAATTCCTTCGAGTTTTCCTTTTTTCTCCTTTATCGTTAAAAGATCACCCATTATTTGGCAAGGGTGTGAATAATCAGAAAGAGCATTAATAATAGGAATTCCCGAATAATCTCTGAGTTCTTCTAATGTTTTTTGAGAATATACTCTTGCGACTATTCCGTGTACATATCTTCCAAGCGTCCTTGCCGTATCAGCTATTGTTTCCCCTCTCTTGATCTGCATATTCGTTGTCTCAAGTATAAGGGGAAATGCGCCTAATTCATTAATTGCAACAGCAAAGGAAACTCTTGTCCTTGTGGAAGGTTTTTCAAAGATTACTGCAATGCTTTTTCCTTTGAGAGATTGTTCATCTTTGCCTGAATAATGCTCTATTTTAACTTTTTCGCCCTGGAATAGGATCTGTTCCAGTTCTTCTTTTGTGAAATCCTTCAAAGACAAAAAAGATTTACCTTTTAAGTTTACAGCCATCCTATCCTCCAAATCGTTCTTTTATGATATCTTTTAGTTCTGGCTGGCTAATCTCCTGCAGTTCGTACCTTATTCTTACTGCTGGTTTATTCAGTTTAACAAGTTTTCTCAGGTCAATAGGGGTACCGATAATAACGACATCTGCAGGAGTCTTATTTATTGTCTCTTCAAGTTCTTTAATCTGAGCATCGCTATAACCCATTGCGGGTAAAACGTCTTTGGTCTGGTTATATTTTTGATAAGTTGACATTATAGAACCTACCGCGTATGGAAGAGGAGAAACTATTTCGCTTGCACCCCATTTTTTAGCAGCTACAAAGCCTGCTCCATAGCTCATTCCTCCGTGTGTTAGTGTTGGGCCATCTTCTACAACTACAACTTTTTTTCCTTTTATTATTTCTCCATTTTCAACGAAAATAGGAGATACAGCATCAATGATAATGGCGTTAGGATTTACCTGAATTGCATGGTTTCTTACGAGCTCGATCGAGTCAAAATTCGCTGAATCTTCTTTATTTATTACTATAACATCTGCTGATCTGAAATTCATTTCGCCTGGATGATATGTTAGTTCGTGTCCTGGCCTTAGCGGGTCTGCTACAACAATTTGTAAATCAGAGTGATAGAAAGGAAAATCATTATTCCCTCCATCCCAAACAATTATATCTGCCTCCCTTTCTGCTTCTCTTAATATCTTTTCGTAGTCTACTCCTGCGTATATAATTGCTCCAAGGTCAATATGTGGTTCGTATTCTTCGCGTTCCTCTATTGTGCATTTATACTTATCTAAATCCTCGTAAGTAGCAAATCTCTCCGACACTTGCTCGGCAAGATTACCGTATGGCATTGGATGTCTAATGGATACAACCTTTTTACCCATTTCCTTAAGTATTCTTACAACTTTTCTGGTGGTTTGGCTTTTACCTGAACCTGTTCTTACCGCACAAACTGAGATGAGTGGCTTTACTGACTTTACCATTGTACTTTCAGGCCCCATTAACCAGAAATCAGCGCCAGCAGCCATTACTTGTGAGGCTTTGTGCATAACATATTCGTGTGGCACATCACTGTAAGCAAAAACAACTCTGTTTACTTTAAATCTTTTAATAAGTTCGGTAAGTTCGCTTTCAGGATAGATTGGAATTCCATTGGGATATAAATCACCAGCAAGAACTGCAGGATAAAGCCTACCTTCTATGTTGGGTATTTGAGTTGCTGTAAATGCTATAACCTCAAACTCCCCTCTTCCTCTAAAAAAAACATTAAAATTATGGAAGTCCCTTCCGGCCGCTCCCATTATTATTACTCTGGTCTTTTCCATCTTTTTCTCCTTTCTGTTTAATTTTCATAAATAATATACGGATTTAAAAATTTAAGTCAAATTTTTTGTTAATGTTTTTTGTCAGTTTGGAGTTTTTTGCTGGTTTAATTCATTCTCTATTGGTGCTTTTAACAAATCCAATTAAGCACAATTACTACATACCATGTCAAAACGAAAAATAAAAATGGTACAAGGATTCGAGTTGAAAATATCAGGAGGTACCACTATTTACTTGCTTTTGTTAACATAAGCTCTATTTTCTCTTTTGGTATGTCTGTTAGTTTTCAACATTTATTTCTTTAACATTTTGTCTTGTATTTTCAAAAATAAATCTTCAGCCTGAGGAAGTGCTTTTAAAAATTACATTTTCCTAAAAACCCTTTTCATAAAAAAGGTTACGTGATATAATGAATAAAAGTAGAGTCTTTGGAGGTGATAAGTGAAAATAAGAAAAGCTGCCGTAGAAGGGAGTTTTTATCCTGCTGATAGGGAAGAATTGAAGAATATGATAAGACAGTTCCTTGAAAATGCAAAAGTATTTGACATTCCCAATTTAAAGGCAATAGTATCTCCTCATGCTGGTTATATATATTCTGGTCCAGTTGCAGGTTTCAGTTTTAAACAGTTGTATAACCTTGATCATGAAAAGTTTTGGAAAATTTTTATTATTGCTCCTTCTCATTTCTCTTATTTTTCTGGTGTATCCGTTGGTATCTTTGATACCTACCAAACTCCCATGGGATTGGTGAATGTTTCTAAAATTGCCTCTAAGTTGCTAACTGAAGATAATTTTCATTTTGTTCTCGATGCCCATGTTGAAGAGCATAGCGTAGAAGTGCAGTTACCTTTCTTGCAGTATGCTTTACCTCATTTTGAAATTATCCCAATAATCACTGGTGAAATTTCTCCTTCATACCTTGGAGACGTCCTGAAAAAATACCTTGATGAAAATTCTTTAATTCTTGTAAGTTCCGATTTAAGTCATTATTATCCTTATGAAAATGCAAGAAAGATCGACGAGAATTGTAATAAGGCAGTAGAAGGGCTTGATTTAAAAAGGCTTCAGAAATGTGAAGCCTGCGGTAAAATCGGCTTAGAAATGTTAATTTATATTGCAAAACAGGAAAATTGGAAAAGTAAAGTTCTCTGTTACATGACAAGTGGTGATACCGCAGGTCCTAAGGATCAGGTTGTAGGATATGGCTCTTATGCTTTTTATAAGGAATAGAATAAATGAAAGATTCTCAGCGTAAAATTTTATTGGATATTTCAAGAAGAGCTATCGAGCTGTATCTTGAAATAGGCAAAAAACTTTCTCCATATCATGAAGACTTCGATGACGAGGATCTTTGGGAGAGAAGAGGAACTTTTGTAACTCTTACAATCGGGAGACAGCTACGAGGATGTATTGGTTCAATAATTCCTACTAAACCTCTGATATTGGATATTGTAGATAATTCTATAAACGCAGCTTTTAGAGACCCAAGATTTTATCCTTTAACTAAGGACGAGTTTAAAACGATAGATATAGAAATTTCAATTTTGACAATCCCAATGCGATTGGAGTTTAGTGATGTTCAGGATTTATATAATAAAATCAGACCCGGCATCGATGGGGTTATATTAAGAAGAGGAATATATCAGGCTACTTTTCTTCCTCAGGTTTGGGAAGATTTGCCCTCTAAAGATGAATTTTTTGGTAATTTGTGTTATAAAGCAGGGTTGCCCTATAATTGCATTGAACTTAAGGGAATGGAAATTAATACATATCAAGTAGAAGCCTTTTCTGAGAAAGACTTCAGAAAATAAACATCTTTCCTTTTTTAATTTTTAAAAACCTTTAAATGTAAGTGTCAGGATCTTTAAAGAACAATGCTCCTATAAACATCAGTGCCATTGGTATTATTCCGAAAATAATTATTGAAGGAGTCATTTTTGTAACTGCTGCTCCTAATTCTGGCAACAAGAAGCCACCAATATTTGCAGCGATAAGTATTATTCCGCTTCCTACACCTGCATGTTTTATTCCTATTTTCGAATAGGCACTTGGCAGATGAACCCCAAGAGGATACATTGGAAACAGGGCGAACCCAAGGATAACTCCATCTATCAATAAAGCACCGAAGTTGTTTAATTTAGGGATGAGCAAAAACATAGCTATACATATAATCGGGAGCAATAAAAAGAAAATTTTTACCTTTTTTAATCTATGGCTTAAATTGGGTATAGTCATTGCACCAATCAAACAGCCAAGCAGTATCATGCTGTTAACTATCGCAGCATTAGATGGTGAGATTCCCTTAAAGGAGATAAGCATTTTGGGATACCAACCAGCAAGCCATGCAAATACGCCGATGTCGAGGAGGGAGATGAAACTCAGAGATTTCATAGAAGGTTCGGAAAATGTAATTTTTGCGCCTTCTAAAAAAGTAGGTCTTTTGTTCCTTGTTACTTTATAAGGAAAGTCGAGTTTTGAAACTAAAAGTATATAAAATGTTGAAACTGTTGCCGAAATAATACCGTAAATTAATAATAAATAAAAAAGCCCAATTTTATTTGCAATTGGAAATGTAATAAGGAAAGCAAGTATCTGTCCTCCTGTAAGGAATGCTGTGAAAATTGCTATTTTTGTAGAAATCTCTTTTGGTTCAAAAAGTCTGTAGGTAAAAGGAGACCATGAAGTAAAGCAAAATGCTGCACTTAGAGCAAAAATTAACTGCATTATAAGAAGGGCAGTAAAGTTCCCTGCTGTAAAAGGCCTTAAAATTGTAGTAACCCCAAGCATAGTTGCTGCAATAATTGTGGTTCTCTTTGGGTTTTTATCTGCCAGGCTCCCGGTGAAATAAGACATAATTACAAGAGCTAGTGGAACTGATGAAATAAATAGTGCTAATGCAAAGCCTGAAATTTTGTATCTCGGCTCAACGATCGAAGATAATAACGGACCCCACATGAACCAATTAAGTCCAACAAGCGAAGTAATCAAGGCAAAAAGGAAATACGAACTTTGAACCCTATTTTTCATAAAATCCTTCTTTTCAAAAATATCTAATTTTATTAACAATCGAAATAAAGCTCAACCTCGTATGGATGAACTCTTTTTTCAATTTCAAATGCCTCTTTGCTTTTTTCTTCAATCCAAATTTTAAGGAAATCGTCAGGGAATATTTCTTTTAAGTAGCTGTTATCATTTTCTAAATAGTAAAGTGCCTGTTTGAGCGAAGTCGGTAATATTTGCATTTTTGAAGCTTCATTCAATTCGTATTGATCTGGATTCACTTTGTTTTTTATACCATCTAATCCAGCTTTAAGTATTGCAGCCAGCGAAAGATATATATTGCCTGATCCATCTGATACTCTAAATTCTATATTTTTATCCGTAGGTGTAGTGGAATATTTAGGTATTCTTATTGCTGCGTTTCTATTACCAAGCGAATAAAAAACTCCTACAGGAACTTCATATCCTGGAACTAACCTTTTGTATGAATTTGTCGATGGGTTTGTTATGGCAACGAGCGAGGGAGTGTGTTTTAAAATACCCCCGGTGTAATAAAGGGCAATTTCTGACAAGTCGAAGGTTTTAATATTCTTTTTATAAAATATAGGCACTTCATTGTTAAAAAGCTTTTGATGAAAATGCATTCCGTTTCCGGCATCATTGTTTAAAGGTTTTGGCATAAAAGTTGCTGTTAAGTTGTTCTGGTATGCATACATTTTTGCAAAATATTTTATAGTTTGACCTATATCTCCAGATCTTAACAAAGTATTGTATGGAACCTCAATTTCGACTTGTCCTGCACCACCTCCCTCATGATGGTGGTATTTTACTTCGATACCTGCTTCCTCAAGTATTGATACAAGATTTGACCGAAAATTATAGAGTTTGTCTTTTGGAGGAGTAGCATGGTATCCCTTTCCAGTTTTGTTAAAATAGCCCTTCCCCGGCTCTAAATTGCCAGCCGAATTCCATAAACCTTCATCTGAATCGACTTCGTAATAAGAGATGTTTTGTTCATTTTTATAGTTCACACTTGAGAAGACATAGAATTCATATTCTGGCGACCAATAGCTTATATTTGCAAAGCTTTTTGCTTTAAGGTAATTTTCTGCTTTTTTGGCAATTATGCGAGGATCAAGCAAAAATTCCTCGTTTGAACCGGCTTGATATGCAAATCCAAAGAATGATAAGGTTTTTACTTCGTAAAAAGGGTCTATAAATGCATAATTTATGTCTGGAATTAGTTTCATATCGCTTTGTTTGCCAGTTTTAAAACCAGGAATTGAGGAACCATCAAAGCCTATTCCATTTTTTAAGAATTGTTCATTAACTCTGGTAATAGGTACTGTAACGTGATGCAGTCCACCAAAAAGGTTTGTGAACTTTAAATCTATTTGTTTAATTGAATTTTTCTTACTGAAGTCTAAGACTTCTTTTGTAGAAGTAAACTCCAACATTTTTGCCTCCCTATCTTACATTTTATTTTAAGGAAAATTAATATGTTACAAAATTTATTTAAATTTTAAAATTTTAGTTTTAATATTTTTAAAATGATGATATAATTATTTGATTTGGTTATATAGGGGTGCGCTATGCTGAGAAGGCTTTTGCCTAACCCTCTGGACCTGATCTAGATAATACTAGCGTAGGGAAAAATGAAAATTAATAAAATACCTCTATTAAGAGGAATTCAAAAGAAGATTTTTTTAAACTTTTTCTTATTGTTTATTTTTCTTTTTTTATGTTTCTATTTCCCCCTCTTCAAAATGCTTAAAGAGGCTTTTACTACATCTACTGGAAGTTTTACTCTCAATGAATTTAAAAAAATATTTAACGACCTTTATAATTTACGAGTCGTTACTTTTACCTTTAAAGAGGCATTTATAAGTGCATTCTTTACTCTTATCATTGGACTTCCAGGTGCCTATATCATTTCACACTATAAATTTAAAGGCAAGTCTTTTTTAGTTTCATTAACCACGGTTCCTTTTATTCTACCATCTCTTCTTGTTGCCCTTGGATTCATAATTTTATTTGGCGACAATGGCTTCTTAAACAAATTTTTAATGGACGTTTTTCATTTTAAGCAACCTTTCCATATCTTATACTCATTTGCAGCTATTATCCTTGTGCACACTTTTTACAACTTTCCAGTGGTTTTGCGGATAATTGGGGCTGCATGGGCAGGAGTATCAGACAAATATGAATTTGCCGCTAGAAGTTTAGGCGCAAAACCTTTAGAAGTTTTTTTTAAAGTTACTGTGCCATTGCTACTCCCTGCTATTATTTCGAGCTTTTCTCTTGTATTCTTATATTGTTTCTTAAGTTTTTCAATTATTCTCATTATTGGAGGAGCTAGGTTTGCCACGATTGAGGTTTCAATTTACACATATTACAATATGTTTTCCGATTTTAAGATGGGAAGCGCATTGGCTACATTCCAGGCATTATTTTCATTATTGGTAATCTATACTTATTTAAAGGTAAGCGATATTGTTAAAACAGGAGATATAGAAAAATCTATCGCTCCCGCACCGAGCATATTAAGTAATAAAAAGACTCTATTTTTCAGCTTAATTTATCTTGGATTGATATTTTTTTTAATCATTGCACCAATTCTTGTTGTAATCGTTTACGCTTTCCTGGACCCATTTTCATCAAGGTTTACTTTAGAAAATTTTGTAAAGCTTTTTGGTACTGATTACACCTATCTTTTAGGAACAAGCTTTTTAAGAGTGACTTTGAACAGTTTTGCTTTTGCGTTATTCACATTATTGTTGTCAAATTTGTTTGCCCTCCTTGGAAGTTATGGATTGAAAACGAATTTCAAAGGTAAGAATTTATTTGTTTCAATTTTAATGCTCCCTTTGGCTATTTCTCCAATTACAATTGCCCTTTCATTCATAATTTTCTTCCGCTCACCTATTAACTTGATGAATACACCTATCCCCATATTAATTGCTCACACTTTGTTAGCTTTCCCTTTTTCTTTAAGGGCCCTTTTACCAGCTGTCCAGAGTACTTCGGATTCATTTGTTTTTGCATCAAGGAGTCTTGGTTATAGCAGAGTTAAGAGCTTTTTTGCGGTTGACCTGAACCTTTTCAAAAATGTCCTTATTACTTCTTCGATATTTTCTTTTGCAATATCTTTTGGAGAGTTTGGGGCCACATTTATGCTTTATATGCCAAGATTTACGACAATTCCAATTGCTTTATACAGATTCCTCTCCGGAAGGCACTATGGGGAAGCTTCGGCCTTAGGTTCGATATTTGCTGTGATAAATATTATTTCATTTATTCTTATTGAAAAGTTTCATAGAGGCAGAGAGAATATTATATGAACGAAAAAATAGTACTTTTGGAAATTTGCAAGAATTATTCAGATTTTTCTATAAAGGCAAGTTTTATAGCATACGAAGGCGAACTTGTTTCAATACTTGGTCCTTCAGGCTCTGGCAAAACGACTATTCTTCATATCATTGCTGGCTTCATCCCTCCTGATTCAGGGAAAATTATTAAGGATGGAATCGATATTACAAATGTACGATCAGAGAAGAGGAATATTGGCATTGTTTTTCAAGATTATGCCTTGTTCCCATTTCTCTCAGTATATTCAAACATTGCCTTTGGTCTAAGACTCAAGCATATATCAAAGAAAGATGTAGATGTTGAGGTTCGCACATTTGCTAATGCATTTGGTATCGAAAATATACTCTCTAAATATCCCCATTTAATTTCTGGTGGTGAGAAGCAAAGAGTTGCTCTTGCGAGAGCCATGATAACAAAGCCAGACATACTTTTAATGGACGAGCCAATGTCTTCGCTTGATGCGAAGATTGGAGAAAAACTGCGCGACGAGCTGAAAGATTTTCACAGGAAGTTTGGAATAACAATAGTGTATGTAACACATGACCAAACAGAAGCAATGTATCTATCTGACCGAATTATACTTATGAATAATGGACGTATCGAACAAATAGGCACCCCGGTTGAGCTTTATTATTACCCACAAACTTCATTTGCGAGAGAATTCATCGGTAAAATTAATTCTATAAATATGGATGGAAAGACTCTATATGTGCGCCCTGAAGATATAAAGCTCTCTAAAAAGAGAGGAATTTTAAAAGGAATCGTTGCTGATATTCATTATCTTGGAAGCATGAGTGAAATAGTTGTTAAGCTGGAGAATAGTACAATATTTGCATTAGGTTTAACGAGGAATATAACTAATTTCAAGGCAGGGAACAGTGTATTTTTATCTTTCAATAAAAATGTGAAACAAAGGAGATGATACAAAAGATCTATTCTCGAAAATGTACTAATCAAATTAATTTAAGGAGGGAATATATGAAAAAAATTGTTTTAGCTGTTTTAGTTACTTTTTTAGTTTTTGGAAGTTTTGTTGGTTGCCAGAAGAAAGAAGCAACACCAGAAACACTTATGATTTACACCTACGATAGTTTTATTTCTTATGGTGTTCCTGAAGCAACAAATCAAATTTTTGAATCTAAGTATAATTGTAAGATTAATTTCATCTCTTTTGGAGATTCGAAAGAAACTTTGAACCGCCTAATTCTTGAGAAAGGAAGCAGTCAGGCTGATGTTTTTGTCGGTGTAAATATTGATGACCTTTCAAAGGTATTAGATAATGATTTATTTATTTCTTATAAGCCGAAATTAATTGATAAAATACCTTCAGAATATATTCTTGATGAAGGTTACAGGTTGATTCCTTTTGATGGTCCGGATTCCATTGCAATTCTCTACGACTCTGAAAAAATACAAAACCCACCAAAAAGTTTTGAAGATCTTGTTAAACCTGAATATGCTAAAAAACTTATTTTAGAGGACCCAAGAACCAGTGGGCCGGGTATGAGCTTTTTACTCTGGACTATAGCAGTTTATGGAGGAAATGGATTTGTTGATTACTGGGAGAAACTCAATCCGACAATTTTCCATATTTATCCTGGATGGGATTCGGCTTTTACTGCTTTTTCTAATGGAGAAGCGCCAATGATGATTAGCTATGATACTGACCCTGCATATTTTTATAGCGAAGAAAAGAGTACAAGATATAAAGCAATAATCCCAAAAGAGGGTGGCTGGATGTACCTTGAGTTTGCCGGGATAATAAAAGGAACAGAACATGAGAAATTAGCTCAGAACTATATTGATTTTATGCTTTCTGAGGATTTCCAGAAGGAAATTCCCGGACATCAATGGATGTTTCCTGTTGTAAAAGATACACCACTCCCAGATTATTTTGTATATGCAGTAAAACCTGATAAATACCTTACTATGCCTTATCAAGAAATAGCAAAGAATTACGAGAACTGGCTTAAAATATGGATAGAAAAGATAGTATCTCAGTTATTTTAAAATGGATAAAAAATCTTTCTCAAACTATTGACACAGCTTTCGATTTCAATACAATAATACACAATAAAAAATCAGTTATTCCTCGTTGAATAGCTGATACCTACCTCCTTTTTTATTCATGCCAGGGAAGGTGTCCCGTCGCCTTCCCTATCTTTTTTAAAATTTATTATTTTACCCTTTTTTATTGAACGTTTGGTAAAAAATAGATTTCTTGACAGGAGGTTCTTAAACTTTTTTGAATTGTGTAGTATACAGCTCATAATAAAGTCCTTTACTCAGCATTAGTTGCCTGTGTGTTCCTGATTCAACAATTTTTCCTTTGTTTATCACGTATATCATATCAGCATTCCTTATTGTTGATAACCTATGAGCTATAACTATTGATGTTCTATCTTTCATTAATTTTTTTATACCATTTTCGATGATTTCTTCTGTATTGGTATCTATAGAAGCAGTAGCTTCGTCAAGGATGAGGATTTTAGGGTTGTAAACAAGAGCCCTTGCAAAAGATACAAGTTGTCTTTCGCCCACAGAAATATTTTTGCCTTCAGTTGAAAGCTCTGTATCATACCCATTGGGAAGTTTCATAATAAAATCATGCACGCCTATTTCTTTAGCTGCATTAATTATTTTCTCTTCTGTAAAATCTTCTCTGCCTAAGGCTATGTTGTCTCTTACACTTCCTTTAAAAATAAAAATATTCTGTAAAACAATTGCAGAATTTTTTCTCAATTCTTTTTTATTCAAGATCTTTGTATCAATACCATCAATCTTTACTGAACCCGAATCAGGTTCATAAAAAGATAATATAAGATTTGCAATTGTTGACTTTCCTGCACCTGTGAATCCCACAATTGCAACTTTTTCTCCCTTTTTAATTTTCATATTTATGTTTTCCAGAATAATTGAATCTTTATCGTAGGAGAAAGAAACATTTTCAAGCTCGATTTCTCCTTGAACTGGTTTTTTAAATCCCTTATTGCCTTCTTTTTCTACATTATTCGATGTTAAAAAATCATCGAGTTTTGCCATGGAGGATATAGCATTCTGGAGTATAGAAAATCTATCCGAAAGGTCACCAAGCGGTCCATAAAGCTGATTTAAATACACAAGAAATGCAACGATTGTTCCAACGGTAGCTGTTCCTTTCAGGGCAAATAAACCTCCAAAAACAATGACGAAGACTATAGAAGTATAAGAGAGAGCGTTAATACTTTGTCTGAGCATAATGTTCAGCATTTGAGCTTTATGAAATGTGAATCGAAAATCTTTTGTTATATTACTGAACTTCGAGAGATTGGTTTTTTCTACACCGAATGTTTGAATTATTGGAAGCCCTGTGAGACTTTCCTGCATGTGAATGTTCATCCTGGTCAAAATATCTCTTACTTTTTCGTAGATTTTCTCCATTTTATTGCCGAGAAATAATGCAGCAATAATTGCAACAGGCAAAGGTATTAGAGAAATGAGAGAGAGCTTTAAATTTATATAGAACAAAAATATTATTGAAAATACAACCATAAGCATGTCGCCAAGAAGTGAAACAATGCCAGAAGTTAATAACTCATTCATGTTTTCAACGTCGTTGGTTATACGAGTTATAATCTTTCCGGAAGGTTCTTTTGTAAAAACATCTATTTCAAATGACTCCATTGTTTGGAATAGGTCATGTCTTAAATCTTTCATTATTTTTTGACCTGATAGGTTAGTTAGATAAATCTGAATTAGTTTTGATATGAACTGCACTCCTATCATTAAAAGTAGAAATATTGAAAGTTTAATTAAGCCCTGCAAATTTTTTGCCGATATATAATTATCTATTGCATTCTTAACAATAAAAGGGATTAATGACGATAAAAGCGACGCTATCACAAGAAATACAAGCGCGAAAATTATTGCAGATTTATATTTAAATATATACGGCAAAAACCTTTTTATATATCTGTTTTTCATACTTCAATTCCTTCAAGTAATTGTTTTCTGTAAAGATGATAATAATAGCCATTTTTATTAAGGAGTTCGTCTGGTTTCCCTTGTTCTAAAATTTTTCCATTTGCAATAACGATTACTTTATCGAGAATTGATAAGGCACTAATTCTTTGAGAAACAATTATTGCGGTGATTTTATTATCTTTAAAGAACTCCTTCAAATTTTGTATAATATTTCTTTCAGTTTCTGTATCTACGGCCGATAATGGGTCATCAAAAATCATTATTGGCCTTTTTGTTATAATCGCTCTTGCTATTGAAACTCTTTGCCTTTCTCCACCTGACAGTGTTACTCCCTGTTCTCCAACTATAGTTTCATAACTCCTGGGGAAATTTAAAATATCCTTATGAATATCTGCAATTTTAGATGCTTGTTCAACCTCTTCTGTGGTTGCATTTTCTTTTGCGAGTTTTATGTTGTTTAATATAGAATCGCTGAACAAGAAAGGCTCTTGAGGAACATATGCTATTTGTTCTTTGAATAATTTTAAAGGTATATCAAAAACGTCAACTCTATCAATATTTATTGTGTTTCTTTTGGTATTATATATTTTCATTATAAGGTTTAAAAGTGTTGTTTTACCGCTTCCGGGTGGTCCCGTTATGCCAACAAGAGTCCCTTGATCAACTTCAACTGACACGTCTTTTAAGATAAAATTTTCATCTTCCCCAAATTTAAAAGAAAGTTTGTTTATTGTTATATTACCTTTTAAGGATTCAATTTGTTTTGGATGTGCATCTATTATTTCTGGTTTGATATTTAAAGCCTCTTCAATTCTATTAAGAGAAGCCTTCGCTCTTTGATAAAGAGCTATTGAAAAGCCTACAGCCATTACTGGCCATGCTAAAGTCTGAATGTATTGGAAAAACGCTACGATTGTCCCTATATCTGCCTTGTTTCTTATGAAAAAGAGCCCCCCGAAAACTAATAAGTTAAACATGGAGATATTTATAAGCAGGTTAATGGTGGGATCAAGAAATCCGTCAAGTTTTACAAGTTTCAAATTTTCCTTTAAGTATTGTTCGTTTATGTTCATAAACAGGCTTAAGTAAAAGTTTTCTCTAACAAACGCTTTGATGATTCTTATTCCACCAATAGCCTCTCTTATTCTTACCGTCATTTCTCCGAAAAGGTCCTGAACTTTTCGAAAATATAGATGTATTTTTTTGCCAAAATTTAGAGTAATTGGTATAAGGATTAGGAGAGGCAAAATTACTATAAGCGTTAATTTTGCATTCATAATAAACATTGCTACAAAAGTGGTTATTCCGAGGAAAAAGATGTCGATTATTCCAATAAACCCCATTATGAGAAAAAATCGTACTGCCGTTGTATCGTTTGTTACTCTTGCCATAAGGTCACCAATTTCTAATTGCTGAATGAGTTTTTTTGGTAGATTAAGGTATTTATTAAATAACGAAATTTTTATATCATAATCTAATTTCAAAGTTAAGTATCTCAATATATAATTATAAAAATATCTTATCGCTATTATTGCTGCCGATATTATGATAATATATAGTCCATTCTTCAAGATTAGTGACTTGTTACTGTTAGCTATTGCATCTATTGCCCTTTTTGTAAAAATTGGGATAATGACCTGTGACGAATCCACAATTAACAAAAGAGAAATAATTAATGCGTAAAGTTTAAATTCTTTTTTGAAAAATTTTAAAATAATTTTCATCTCTAAATAAAAAAGAAATACTCCTTTTCGTTTTACTTCAAAGATTATTATATATTGTATTTTTTATTATTCAACATTTTTTTATAAACTCTTAGAAATCGTTTTGATGTTTCTAAAAAGGGGGCAAAGCCCCCCTGGATTTTTAAAGTGTAATTTCTTTAAAATTTTTAATCTTGGCCTTTGGGACTGTTAATTCAAGAACTCCATTTTCAAACTTTGCCTTGGCTTTTTCTGGGTCTATTTCTGCTGGAAGAGGTATTACTTTGCTAAAAGTACCGTAGACTCTTTCTTCAACGTAGTAGTTTTCTTCATTTTGCTTTTTCTCTTTTTTTAGATCACCTGCTATTGTAATAGATTCTGGGTTGATTTTAATTTTTACATCTTTTTTGTCCACCCCGGGCAAGTTGCATTTTACAACAATTTCCTTTTCCTTTTCGATTACATCTACGGCAGAATTCCACATTTCAGATTCGTACGGAGCAATCTCTTTTTCTGCTTTTACTCTTGGTAATGATAGTTTGGGGATTCTGGTACTTCTCCAAAATTGGTTGAAGATATCATCTATTTCATCTTCCAACCTTTTAATTTCTTCAAAAGGTTCCCATTTTGCCATATCTATTACCTCCAAAAATATTATAATAAATTTTTTTATTTCGTTGATAAAAATAGGTTAATTTTTTTATCAGATTTTTTGAAAATCCGATTATATATATTATTTGTTAACTTTATTTTTTGAAGATCCGCATACTTTACATTCGGAATTTCTACCAAGGTTTATAATCGAAAAATCATTATTAAGTGAATCAAAAATTAATAATTTGTTTAATAAATTATTCCCAATACCGAGGATATATTTAAGAACTTCATTTGCTACAATGCTTCCTATGATTCCTACAAGTGTACCCGCTACACCAAGAGAAAGGCTACTTTCAGTCATTAACTGTACTGTTTTGTGTTCTTTCTCTGGAAATACACAGTTAAAGCAAGCAGTTTCTCCTGGAAGAACTGACATTACCTGACCTACAAACCTTCCTACGGCTCCAATAAAGAGGGGTTTACCTAATTTTACTGCGGTTTTATTTATTAAATATCTTGTTTCAAAATTATCTGTTGCGTCAATCACAGTGTTGTATTTTATAAAAATTCGTTGTGCTATTTCATTGTCTGTTAGCCAGGCATTGTAGATTCCGATCTTCACATTAGGGTTTAAAGATTCAAGGCGTTTCTTGGCTAGTAAAACTTTCTCTTTGCCTATGTCTTCAGTGTTATAAAGAATTTGTCTTCCAAGGTTTGATAAACTTACTCTATCTCCATCAACTATGCCAATTCTCCCAACTCCCAACGCAGTAAGATAAAGTGAAATAGGGTTTCCCAGACCACCTGCGCCAACAATTAAAACTGAAGAATTTTTAATTTTTATCTGACCTTCTGTGCCAATTTTATCGATCTTAATAAGTCTGTCGTACCTTTCAAATTCTTCTCTTAAAAGCATTTTAGCATCCTGTGTTTTCTGGTCTTTTGGGTTTTACAAGGTATTTTTCAGGGTTTTTTAAAAATCCTTCTTTGCATTCTTGTGAGCAAAAATAATAAGTTTCCCCTTTGTATTCCAATGTTGCCTTTGCCTCTTCTTTTTCGATAATCATTTTACAAACAGGGTCTTGAACCATTTCGAACCTCCTCTTTTATTATGAATCTCTCAATAAATAAATTATTTTCATCACAAATAATTATAGTACAGAAGTTAGCTTTTATTTTTATCCCCCTCCTACAGGTGAAAAAATACTAATTGTGTCACCGTCTTTTAGTTTATCTTCAAACCAACTTCTTTTGAGATTTATAAGCATTATAATATAATTTCTTTCCTCTATTGAAAGCTGTTTAAGTAAATCATTTACTGTTGAACCTTCTGGAAGCTCTTTATAACTTTCTTCAGGTCCGTATTTCAAAAACTCTCCATAAAGTTTTACATGTATTTTCATATTCTGCTCTTTTAACCTGTGAAGACGACTTTTACTTCTTTAATATCCCATAGGTATTCCAATCTTTCAAGGATTTCTTCTTTTATATTTCCCGCAAACTGAGAATCTTCTGGAATTTCTAATCCAATCGAAATTATCCCATTTTCAACTTTTAATTTTTTAATGATTTTTGATTTAACGATATCGACTCCATTTTCGGGGTCAATTACATGGGAAAGTTTCTGAAAAACTATTTCTACCGTTGTAGGTTTTTTCTCTTTTTCTAAACCATTTTTTTCAACATAAATTTCAAGAGCAGAATGTAATGCATCTGCTGCAAGAACTGAGCAGTGAACCTTTACGGGTGGTAAGCCACCAAGCGCTTCTGCTGCATCTTTCCATGTGATTTTTTCTGCTTCTTCGATAGTTTTTCCTTTAACCATATCTGTCATTATTGAACCAGTTGCAATATTTGATGCACAGCCATAAGAACGGAATTTTACATCTACAATTTTATGGGTCAAAGGGTCAACTTTAAGATAAAGTGTTAACATATCGCCACATGCAGGGCTTCCTTCTGTGACTTTAACATCAGCATCCTCAATTTCTCCCACATTATGGGGATTTTTAAAGTGCTCGATTACAAGTTTTGTGTACGGTGTTGGCATTTTTTTACTCCTTTCCAAGTGGACTTAACTTTCTTAAATCTTCGACGATGCTCGAAAGTTTTTCCACGGTGTAATCAATTTCATCTTTACTGTTATATTTTGACAGGGAGAATCTTATCGACCCGTGTGATTGTTCGTGAGTTCTCCCCATGGCAATCAAAATATAGCTTGCTTGTAGATTTCTGCTATAACAGGCCGAGCCAGTTGTAACTGCTATCCCTGCGAAATCAAGTCTCAAAGATATAGCTTCTCCTTCGACGTATTTAAATGTACAGTTGAGTATATGTGGTAAAGAGCTTTCAACCGGAGTATTAAATTCTACATCAGGAATTTTTACTTCTATTTTTTCTCTTAAGTAATTTCTTAACTCTTCGATCCTTCTAACGTCATCTTTGGAAAATATTTCAATTGCTTTTTTGGCGCCCATTATTCCTGGTGTATTTTCTGACCCCGCCCTTAAATTGTTCTCATTATACCCACCATCAATAATTTTATTCAATACGCTCCCCTTTTTTACATATAGTATTCCAATGCCTTTAGGCCCATGGAACTTATGAGGAGAAATTGTCATTAAATCGATGTTATTAATTTCGACATCCTCTATATATGGCCATGCAATAGATGCATCGGTATGAAATGTTATATTTTTTTGTTTCACTATTTTTGAGATTTCTTTGATATTTTGAAGTGTACCTGTTTCATGATTTCCCATCTGTATAGAAACAAGAATTGTGTCGTCCCTGAGCGATTTTGAAAGCGTCTCTATATTTACATATCCTTTTTGATCAACTGGTAAAAAAGTAATTTCGAATCCTTCTTTTTCAAGTTTTCTTACTGATTCTATGACCGACAAGTGCTCTATAGAGCTTGTTACAATATGTTTTCCTTTTTTTTGATTGGCATAAGCTGTCCCCTTTATTGCAAGGTTATTTGATTCGGTGCCTCCAGAAGTAAATATTATTTCCTCGGGTTTGGTTCCTCCAATTTTTTGCAAAATAAATTCTCTTGCCTCATTTACCAGATCGCTAACTTCCATTCCGTAAGAATGTGTAAATTGTGAAGATGGTAATGCGTAATAATCTCTAAAAAATGGAACCATTGCCTCAATTACTCTATCGTCTACTTTTGTAGAAGTTGCGTTATCTAAATAAACCCTCATGTAAGGCCCAGATCCTTTTTAGCTTCGTCGCTCATCATATCAGGCGACCATGGTGGTTCATATGTAAGCTCGATTTGAACATCCTTTACCCATTCTAATGACTTTATAACATTCTCAGCATCACTTATAATATAATTTCCTATAGGACAACCAGGGGCGGTCAGAGTCATCTTAATCTTAACTATGCCTAATTCTTCGTCAATACTTATATCGTAGATCAATCCAAGGTCTACAATGTTTACAGGTATTTCAGGGTCGTAAACATTTTTCAACGCATTTAAAATTTCTTCTTTTGAAACCATTCTTTCCTCCTATTCTTCCGAATATATTCTTTTTTCTCCCTGGAGCTTTTTGAGTTCTGTAATATCTTGTGTAGCTTCAAGGGTTCCTAAATAGTCTCCTTTACTGTTTCTTACCGCAAAATATCTTATGTAGATAAGCTTATCGCTCATATTTATCCAGAATTCAGCAACTTCGGCAGGGGTAATGTTGGAAAGGATTTCCTTAAATTCTCTTTTAAGTTCGTCAGGAGTTATAAGTCCTTTATCCATTTTAATCAAAAGGTCTTTCATCATCGTAATCTTCTTTTCATTTTTGTTCAAATATTCGCTCATTCTTATCTCCAATAAATTATAACTAAAAAAGTAATATTTTCAAGGAAGTCTATATTTATTGATTCCATTTAAGAAGGCATTGACAGAAAGATTTATACAATCTTCTTTTTCTTCTGGTATTTCAAAAAATTTTTCGAGATTTTTTTTGGAAAATTGTTTAAATTCTTCTACTTTTTTTGAAGTTGCTAATTCAGTGATGATTGAGCAAACTGCTATTGCGTAAGGGCAACCAGAAATTTGAAATTTAAGTTCTTTAATAATACCGTTTTCTATTTTGAAGTAGAATACTGCTTTAGCTTTAGACGAAGTTTCAAACTCACCCAGCAATGTTGGATTTTCAATTTTCCCTGCATTTTTTGGATTAAGAAAGTGTTTCATTATGATTTCGGGATACATTATTAACCTTCTTTCTAGGACGGACTTAATTCTCTTAATTTTTTTACGTAGTCTTTCAAATTCTCAACTATTATATCAATTTCTTCCTCTCTGTTGAATTTACCAACTGTCATTCGGATTTCACTGAAAAAATCTTCGGTATTTATGCCAATTGCTTTTAACACATGTGATGGTTCTTTGCTTCCCGCTGAACAGGCCGAGCCACCTCCTGCAATTATACCTCTTTCGTTTAGTGCTACGAGTAAGGGCTCGTTTCTAATTCCTTTTACCAAAAAATTGAGATTTCCCGAGAGTCTTTTGCCCATTTCTGCCCCGTTAAGAAAAACACCAGGTATTTGCTCCTGAATTTTTTTCCACAATGAGTTTCTAATATTTTTAACTTTTTCACCATCAAAATCCATTTCTTTTTTAGCAATTTTTGCAGCTTTTCCAAGCCCAATTATACCTGTAGTATTCAGCGTTCCCGATCGAATACCTCCTTCCTGGCCGCCACCCTCCATAAATGGATTAATTTTAGTCCCTTTTCGAATATATATTGCTCCTACCCCTTTTGGTCCATAAAACTTATGAGCAGAAAGGCTTAACAAATCTATATTTAACTGTTTAACGTTAATCGAGATATGGCCAACCGTTTGGACAGCATCGGTGTGGAAATAAATTTTGTTTTCTTTTGCGATCTCACCAATCTCTTCTATTGGCTCAATAGTTCCAATTTCGTTGTTCGCATGCATAATAGAAATAAGTATCGTTTTCTTTGAAACTAAGTTTTTAATTTCACCAGGATCGACAAACCCATATTTATCAACATTAACAAATTTTATAATAAACCCCATTTTTTCAAGAGTTTCTAATGGTTTAATTATAGCTTCGTGCTCTATTTTTGTTGATATAATTTCATCCCCCTTTTCGCGATTTGCAAGAGCAACACCTTTAAGCGCAGTGTTATCAGATTCGGTTCCCCCCGAGGTAAAAAAGATCTCGTCAGGGTCTGCTTCTATTAAACTTGCAACATCAACGCGGGCTTGTTCAACATAAATATCTACTTCTTTACTTATCGATGAAGTCCATTTAGTAGCAGGATTTGCAAATTTTTCCGTAAAAAAAGGAAGCATTTTTTTAAGCACTCTCTCATCTACCTGTGTTGTTGCGGCATTATCTAAATAAATTATAGCCATATTACCTCCTTAAATAAATATTACTTTCTTAGTTATAATTATAAGATAACTAACAAAAAAATAAAAAAAATAATTTAACTTTATAATTTAGCAATTGAGTTTTTATTAATTTAGATTATAATTTTAGAATGAACTATATAGCACTTTACAGGAAGTACCGACCTCAGACCTTTGAGAAGGTCGTTGAGCAAGAAACAATCGTAAAAATTTTAAGGCAAGCGCTGAAACAAAATAAAATTGCACACGCTTACCTTTTTGCTGGGCCTAAGGGCTCTGGCAAAACTACGGTTGCTAGGATTTTTGCAAAAGGGCTTAATTGTATAAATGGGCCAACTGATATCCCTTGTATGAAGTGCAAAAACTGCCTCAGTATAACTAATGGAACAAATCTCGATGTTTTAGAAATAGATGCTGCTTCAAATCGTGGTATAGATGAAATTAGGGATTTAAAGGAAAAAGTTTACTATGTTCCTGTAGCTTCAAAATATAAGGTTTATATTATCGATGAAGCTCATATGTTAACTATGCAAGCTTTTAACGCTCTCTTGAAAACATTAGAAGAGCCACCATCAAACGTTGTTTTTATCCTTGCAACAACTGAACCAGACAAAATTCCTTCTACAATCATATCAAGATGCGAAAGATTTTATTTTAAACCTATATCCACTCCGGGCCTTTTTAATAAGGTTAAAGACGTTGCCTCCCAGGAAAAAGTTGAAATTTCAGATAGTGCCGCATTACTTATATCCAAATTCTCATCTGGATCCCTTCGGAATGCATTAAGTATTCTTGACCAGGCGATTACAATGTATAGTGACAAAATCGACGAAGATGGTATCCGCAGCTTACTTGATGTCCCAAATGAAAACCTTTTCACTGATTATTTATATGCTCTTTTGAAAAACGATTCCAAGTCTGTTATTAATATCCTCAATATGGTTAAAGACGGAGGTAGAGACCCCAGGATTTTTATTAATGAATTGATAGACTACACTCAGGATATTATTACTGGAAAAATTGCAGGATTTGAAGAGCTCAAGAAGAAAAGAGATGAACAATTTGTATCTATAATGCAGGAACAAGCAAAATATTTTTCTATAAGAAAACTTACTGAATTTGCAAATATCTTTGTTAATACTTTAACTAAAATAAAGTTATATCAGGATCCTTTTTTCCCAATTCTTCTTGATTCGCTTTCTCTTTTAAGCGATATCTCGATTTTAGACAGCGTAGAAAGTGCAAAAATATTTGAACCTTCGAAAGCGGAACCAGTACCAGCTACTCTAGAAAAAGTAAAAACAGAGGAAGTTAAAGCAGAAGAAGTTAAAACTAACCCCGAGGGGGGGATCTCAATAGAGCAGGTTAAGCAGAGATGGAATGATATTTTGAGTGTTGTAAAGTCTGTAAGTGCGCCATTATTTGCTATTTTAATAAAATTCACTCTTGTAGGATTGCAAGAGGATACTTTGATACTATTGCCAGAGAAGAAGTTTTATTTGAATATGGTGAAGCAACAAGAAAATATTGATATAATTTCGACCGCTGTTGCAAAAATGTTAGGTAGACCTTTGAAATTAACCTTTTCTGAACCAGAGGAAGAAGTCTTAATTAGAAAAGAGGAAAAAATAGAGGAAATAAAACAGAAGAAAGAGGTTCAAGACATACTGAAGCTTTTTGATGGCGAAATTACAGATATAAAGAATGTCGAGGAGGAAAAATGAAGAATTTAAACGAAATAATGCAAAAAGCGAAAGAGTTACAAAAAAAGATGGAGGAAATCGATATAGAACTTACCAATGCTCGTATTGAAGGTGAATCTTCCGGGGGTGCTGTTAAAGCAACGGTATCAGGGAAACTCGATTTAATATTTTTGAGCATCTCAAAAGAACTGATAAATCCGGAAGATAAAGAAATGCTTGAAGATATGATTGTTGCTGCAATTCGTGAAGCGCAAGAAAAAGCAAGAAAAATAGCCCAAGAGAAGCTTGCTTCATTAGGTTTAGTAGGTGAGTTCCCTGGGTTGGGATTGATGAATTGATGGATGTTTCAAGTAAGATTGAGAAATTAATATCTGTTATCTCAAAACTACCTGGAATTGGGCCAAAATCTGCCGAAAGAATAGCTCTTTATCTGCTAAGTATGGAAGATTATGAAATAAAGGATTTTCTTGAAACGATAGAAGATGCGAAAGAGCATATAAAACTTTGTCCAATTTGTTTTAATATTACTGATTCTGAAATTTGTAATATTTGCAGCAGTTCAAGAAGAGACCATTCCGTTGTTTGCGTGGTAGAAGAAGTGCGAGACCTTTTTGCAATAGAAAAAGGAGGCGAATATAATGGGGTTTATCATGTTCTTCACGGAAAGATTGACCCAATAAATCACATTTCTCAAGAAGATTTAAAGATTAAAGAGCTTATAGAAAGAGTCGCCAGGAATGAGATTAAAGAGGTTATAATAGCTACAAATCCTAATTTTAGTGGCGACCTTACTGCAACATACTTAAAAAAAATTCTTACTCCATTTGGTGTAAAGGTAACAAGGATTGCAACTGGTTTACCCAAGGGCGCAGAAATAGATTTTGTTGATTCAGTTACTCTTTCCCTTGCAATAAAAGAAAGAAAAGAAGCTTAATAATAATTCCAAGGAGGCAAGAATGAGTGAAATAGTTACAGTCAAAGCAAGGGAGATACTTGATTCGAGAGGTAACCCTACAGTTGAAACAGAAGTCTTACTTGCGTCAGGTGCTTTTGGGAAAGCTGCTGTTCCCTCAGGTAAATCTACCGGAAAATATGAAGCAATTGAATTAAGAGATAATGATCCTGAGAGATTCAGAGGTAAGGGTGTACTTAAGGCTGTTGAAAATGTTAATGAAGTCATCGCCAAAAAAATTGTTGGCATGGAATCCACAAACCAAAGTGACATTGACAGGGAAATGATAGAATTGGATGGAACGGCTAATAAATCTAAACTTGGTGCAAATGCCATTTTGAGTGTTTCTCTTTCAGTTGCAACAGCAACTGCAAGAGAGTTTGGAATTCCACTCTATAAATATCTTGAAGGAGCTAATGCAATTACACTACCCGTTCCTCAATTCAATGTGCTTAATGGAGGAGAGCATGCAGATTCAGGGCTCAACATACAGGAATTTTTGCTCTTACCCATTGGAGTCCCAAATTTTAGAGAAGCGTTGAGGTATGGGTCGGAAATTTACCATACACTTAGCAGCATTCTTAAGAAAGATGGTTTTTCAACAAGCGTTGGAGACGAAGGTGGTTTTGCTCCAAGAGTCGGAAGTGGAGAAAATGCTTTAAAATACCTCGTCCGCGCTATCCAAGAGGCAGACTATATCCCGGGTAAGGATGTTTTTGTTGGTTTTGATGCTGCTGCTTCTGCCTTCTTTAAAAATGGTGCATATACCTATGAGGGCAAAAAAATGGCTTCACTCGAGATGATTGACTATTATGAACGACTTGTGAATGAATTTCCAATTATTTCAATTGAAGATGGTCTTGCTGAAGAGGATTGGGATGGATGGGCTAAATTAACAGAGAGACTTGGTAATAGAATTCAGCTTGTCGGAGATGATATTTATGTAACAAATTCAGAAAAATTAAAAAGAGGTATTAAAGAATCTGCCTCAAATGCGGTCCTTATCAAGCTAAACCAAATTGGTACTTTAACTGAAACGATGGACACTGTAAGATTAGCTAATAGTGCAGATTTTAATATCGTTGTCTCGCATAGATCCGGTGAAACGGCGGATGTTTTCATTTCTCACCTTGCTGTGGGTATGAATATAGGGCAGATAAAAAGCGGTGCTCCTTGCAGAACTGAAAGAGTTGAAAAGTATAACGAACTTATACGAATTGAGGAAGATCTTGGAACATCTGCAAAATATGCAGGTAGAGAATTTTTCAAAAGATTTTTGCAAGAGTAGATTGTATGCCTGAAGTAATTGAAGTTGATTTTTTAAGAAAGGAAGTTCAACAGCTTTTAGTAGGTAAAACTGTTTTGAAAGGAGTTCTTATAAAAGAATCCCTTTCAAATTTAAATGCAAACCAATTTTCTGAAATTCTCGAAGGGAAAACAATAATTGGCGCAAGAAGAAAAGGCAAAGTTCTTATCATAGACTTTTCAAAAGAAGTTTCACTTTTAACGCATTTTTTACTTACTGGTTTTGCAAGGTTTTATGAGCAATGTCCGAATATAAATTACCAGGTGGCCCTTTATTTTGCTAGCAACGGATGCCTCTTAATTAATGGCATTATGCTGGGTGGTTTTGTAAAAATTCTGCGAACCGATAAAGTTTTTGAAGAAGATGGAGTTAAAGAACTTGGCATTGATGTGCTTAGTATAGATTTTACTTTAGACAGATTCAAGCAAATTTTAAACTCAAATAGAAGAAAAATTATAAAGCAAGTTTTAATTGACCAACATATCATTGCTGGAATTGGAAATACGTACTCAGATGAAATCCTTTTTGAGGCAAAAGTTCTTCCTTTTAGAAAGTGCGAAGATTTAACCAATGCTGATACTGAAAATATTTTTAATGTTAAAGAAAAAGTTTTTGAAAGGTCAATTGCTTTTGGAGGGGAAAGCGAGCTTTCTTTTGTTCATCTTGATGGGAAAAGAGGAGAGTTTCATAAACATTTTAATGTTCACAAAAGAGAAGGAGAATCCTGTCCAATATGTGGCACCCCTATAATTATGAAGAAAATAGGAGGCAGAAGTTCATATTACTGCCCTAATTGTCAAAAAGAGGAGGCATAAATGGAGATTAAAGGAGGGGTTGCAGTAGTAGCGAGAGCATCAAGTGGTATTGGCCGAGCAACTTTTATCTTACTTGCTGAAAAGAGAGCTAAAATTGCCTGTACAACAGTTTTTCTGATAGAAAATGATTATGTTTCGGGTCTAGTCGTTAATGTAAATGTAAGTAGATATATGAATTGGAGGAGACCGTGAAAGAATTTACATTAAAGCAATGGATTATTGTAGTAATTTTAATTTCTGTAATTACTTTCGGCACAGGATTTCTCTTTGGAAAAAATTTTGGTTTCAAGAGCGCTACTGTAAATGTGAACAAGGAACCTGTTGTAATCTCGCAAAGTCCGCAAGAACCTGTCCTTATTACTATATATGTTACGGGGGCTGTAAAAACCCCTGATGTTTATAAAGTGGATGAGGGAAGTATTGTCAAGGATGCTATAAATACAGCAGGTGGTCCATTAAGCAATGCAGATTTGATAGCGGTGAACCTTGCAAGAAAAGTTCAAGATGGAGAGGAAATAATTATCCCATTTAAAGAAGAAAATACCAGTACAGGTGCAAGTAACAGTAATAACAATTCCACGAAAAGCCAAAAAATAAATATTAACATAGCTTCAGTTAGTGAACTCGAAAGTTTACCAGGTATTGGAGAAGTTAAGGCAAATGCAATTATTAATTATAGGAAAAACTATGGACCCTTCAAAGACATAAAGGATATTATAAATGTCTCAGGCATTGGTGATAAAACTTTTGAGTCGATAAAGGATCTGATTTGCGTTAACTAATGCCTGCTTTTATTTCATTTTTAATTAGTTTAGCCTGTGTTATAACAATTTATTCTTTTGTATTCAAGCATTTCATTCTTATTTTAATTTTTATACCTTTGATAGCTTTTCTTCTACTTATCTCTAAAAAGAAATTTTTGATCTTGAATTTGATACTCGTTTTTATCGTTTCTTTATCAAGTTTTGCACAAATAAAACCATATTTTCTTAAGAGTATTCCACAGAACTTGTATGGCAGAATTATCTCGATAATGGGGAAAGTTAACGATTACTCAGAAGAAACTATTTACCCAAAAAGTTTTGTAATAAATAGTTTAATTATAAATAGCGAAAGATATTCTGGCAGCTTAAGAGTTTATACTGACCAGGATTTTCCTCCTCCTTTCAGTAATGTTACGATTAGGGGAACACTAAATAAAGTTGATTTAAAATCAGATATCGAGAAATTAACTCGCTGTCAATATTCTATGTACTCCAATGAGATTGTTGTTGATAGTGCTTTGGGTTACGCTCAAACACTAAGTAAAATAAGACAGGAGATAATTGATAGAATTAGACTTTCCATGAAAAGTGAAGAAGCCTTTTTGTTAATTTCGTCTATAATGGGCATATATTCATTATCAAACGAAGAGCGTGCTCCATTTGAAAAAACTGGAACAGCTCATATTTTTGCGGTATCAGGTTTGCATATGAGTATCCTCGGAGAAACTTTAAATAAATTTTTAGGTTATTTTTTTATTTTTTCTCCCATAATAACTTTGATTATACTTTTATTTTTTATTTTACTTATCGGATTTAAAATATCAGCTTTACGTGCAATCTTAATGTATGCAGTTTTTGCTCTGGCAAAAACGACTGGAAGAGAATCGAATAATTTAAATGTACTCGGGTTTGCAGGGATTATCATAGTAATATTTTTTCCAGTTTCGATTTTTTCCATAAGTTTCCAGCTTTCTTTTGTATCAATTTTTGCATTATTTGTTTTTGCTCCATTTATTTCGCAATCATTGCCAGATAAATTTCCTTATAAAATTCTTGCTGCAACTGTTTCTATTCAAATTTTCCTATTACCCCTAATTGCATTTTACTTTGGTACATTCTCTATATCTTCATTTATTGCAAATTTATTTGCAATACCGTATATGTCAATACTTGTACCCGCTGGATTTATACAGGTCATTGCCTCCGTTCTTGGGAGACAGGTATCAAATTTTTTTGCACCAATTTCTAACTTTTTATACAGCATTTTGAATTCAATTATTGGATATATTTCTAAATTACCATTTTCGTCTATAAATGTAAATTTTTCCTTTATCAATATTATTTTGTTTTTCACTATTCTTTCTTTTTTGTTGCTTATTTTGTGGAAGAAGAAAAAGATGCTTTTACTTTCTATTGCTATTCTTGTTTCTTCTTTTGTTTTCTCAAGTTTCATGCCCAGAAGCTTTACCATTCATCCATATAAGTTAGGCGGTGAAAACTTTTTCATTGTTAGAGATACTTCAAGTACTGTTCTTCTATTTTTTAAAAATCAGGATAAGCAAATATTTAATATGAGCGATACCCTTGAGAGAGATCTAAGATTAGAAGGAATCAATAACATCAATGTGATTTTGGTAGCCTACCCAATAGATAATGAAAGCTATTCAAATGCCTTGGAGTTTGCAAAGAGAACTAATATTAAAATTGGATATTTAATGCTTCCAAACTTAGATAATGAGCTGATAAAGATTTTTTCTGAGCAGACAAAAAATAAAATAAATTTAGCTACTTTTAAAAATGATTCTACGATAAAAATTGGAGATTATTCATTTGTATTATTTTCTGAGAGCACTAATAATGCAATTTTATTAGAAAGAAATAAGCGAAAATACCTTCTTGTAGGTTGCAGCAAACTCTTCAACTCTCCGCTTAAAGAGCGTTTAAATTTAGATGAGATCTATTTCCCTGATGGCTTTGAACTAAGTTCTTTAAAAGATCATTTCGAATTTAGTAAAATATACAAATATTAACTATAATTACTTAATGAATACTACTGAGAAAAAACTTTTACTCATAGATGGTAGCGGTATGTTGTACAGGGCATATTTCGCATTGCCACACTTTTTAACTAAGAAAGGTGAACCCACCGGGGCAGTTTATGGATTTTTGCAGATGATGCTTCGCGTAATGAAGGATGAAAAACCTGATTTTATTAGTGTTGCTTTTGATAGGAAAGCCTTGACTGCAAGACATATTGCATATAAGGAATATAAGGCCACAAGGCCTCCTATGCCAGATGAACTTTCTAAACAATTCGAAACGATTCATGAAGTACTCGATGCCTTTAAAATCCCTGTTTATGAGATTGATGGTTTTGAAGCAGATGATGTTATTGCAACGATTGCAGAGCAGATAAAAAATGAAAATATCAAAATTTTTGTAGTGACAGGAGATATGGATTTGGCACAATTGATTTCTGCCAATGTTTTGCTTTTAATGACCAGGAAAGGCGTAACAAATATAGAAAAATTTGATCGAAGCAAATTAAAAGAGAGTCTCGGCATTTCTCCAGAACAAGTGCCAGATTATAAAGCTCTCGCTGGAGACCTGTCTGATAATATTCAGGGAGTGCCAGGAATAGGCCCAAAGACTGCATTAAAGATGCTCAATAAATATAATAATATTGAAAATTTATCTCTGCACCTTGAGGAAGAACATTTAGGCGAATACAGAGAAATAATACTCCGAAACAAATCTTTATGTACGCTTTTAAGAGATGTTCCAATAAAATTTGATATAGAAGTTGCAAAGATGTCAGATTTTAAAGGTGAAAAGGCAAAAGAAATTCTTTCAAGACTCGAATTCAAAAATATAATTAGAGAGCTCAATATTGGAAATAGTATATTTGACGTAGCTAAAGATGCCAATTTAAAGCATATTGGACTTTATTTTGAAACTTCAAAAGAAAAGCCTTTTGGATTTGCTTATGCAGATAGAGATTCTGAACAAGAATACAGGATTGGTGAAGAACTTTTTACAAATCAAGAATCACTTGAGAAATTAAGGAACTTGCTTTCCGATGAAAGTACTCAAAAAGAAATTTATAATTTGAAAGAACTTCTCTGGATTTCCAGGAAATACGGTTTGCCTGTAAAGAACGTTCATTTTGATATTGCTTTGGTGGCATATCTTCTGGATACGGGCCTAAATTCATATTCTCTTGAGTCTTTAACTAAGATATTTTCAATACCTCTGGAGGGTAAATCTATGAGGGATAAGGCAAGGTTTATTTATAATATTGCCAGTATAGAAGATAAACTTTTTAAAGACAAGGAACTTTTAAAAGTTTATGAAGACATAGAAAAACCTCTTGCAGAAGTTTTGTTAGATATGGAAGAAGCTGGCATAAAAATAGACGTTGCCTATTTTAAAGAGCTCGAGAAGATTATTGAGCAGGAGTTAAAAGCTCTTGAAGAAAAAATTTATAAACTTGCAGGAATATCATTTAACATACTTTCTTCTAAACAACTTTCCTCGGTTCTTTATGATATTTTAGAACTCGAGCTCACTAAAAAAGGAAAAACTGGTTTTTCAACAGGAAGCGAAGTACTTGAAGAAATAGCAGACAAACATCCAATTATTCCTCTCATCCTGCAGTACAGAAGCTTGTCAAAATTAAGTTCAACATATATTGAGGCTCTTCCCCATCTTATATCTAAAACGGATGGTAAATTACATACACATTTTCACCAGATAGGTACTTCTACAGGAAGACTAAGGAGCTCTGATCCCAATTTACAAAATATACCCATAAGAGGTGAATGGGGTGAGAAAATAAGGAAGGGTTTTACTTCGGGAGATACTAATCATTTCTTAATAAGTGCAGATTATTCACAAATTGAATTGCGAATTCTTGCACATCTCTCGCAGGACAAAGCTTTGATAGAGGCTTTCAGAAAAGACGAGGACATACACGTTCATACGGCTTCAATGGTTTTTGGAATTGATGAAAAAGAAGTAACAAAAGAAATGAGGAGCAGTGCAAAAGCGATTAATTTTGGGATAGTTTATGGTATTTCCCCCTATGGCTTATCTAAGCAACTCGGATGCTCGCAAGTGGAAGCTGCAGATTATATAGAGAAGTACTTTCAGAAATATCAGGGAGTAAAAGAGTTCATAGAGATTCTTGTTAAGCGCGCAAGAGAAACTGGGGAAACAAGGACCATTTCAGGAAGAATAAGAAAAGTAGATGGATTAGATAGCAAAAATTATAATATAAAAGAAAATGCGAGAAGAATTGCTATAAATAGCCCGATCCAGGGGAGTGCTTCTGATATCATTAAAATAGCCATGGTAAATATTTACGATCAAATTAAAAAGCTTGATTCACATATTTTGCTTCAAATCCATGACGAACTTATTGTCGAAAGCAATAAAGATGTTTTTGATAAAGTTGTTTATATAATAAAAGAAAAAATGGAACATGCATATGAGCTTTCAATCCCGCTTAAGGTAAATATTGGATATGGTTATAATTTACTCGAGGCAAAGACATGAAGATAATTGGACTTACTGGTAATATTGCTTCTGGAAAGAGTGCTATATCTTATATTTTAAAAAATCTTGGTGCAGAAGTCGTAGACATGGATAAGATAGGTAAGCAAATCCAAGAACTTAATTATAAAAAAGTTATTGAAAAAATTGAAAAAAGATTTGGAAAAGAAATTATAGAGAACGATAAAATAAATAGAAAAAAACTTGGCTCAATCGCCTTTTCTGACAAACAAGCGCTAATTGATCTTAATTCTATCATGATTCCTTTAATGACAGAAAAACTCAAACGAACTATTGATGAAAATAGGAAGAAGGAGACGAAGGTACTTGTTGTTGACGCTGCAATTTTATTTGAAGCTAATTGGGATAAATTTGTAGACTATGTCTGGGTTGTGTATGTTCCGAGAGAAACTCAAATAAATAGACTTATCAAAAGAGAAAAGATTACTCAGGAAGAAGCAATAATGAGAGTGGATTCTCAAGAAAGCATTGATGAAAAGATTGAAAAGGCAGATGTTGTTATAGATAACAGCAAGAATCTTGAAGCCGTTAAGTTGAAGATATTCGAATTATGGAACGCGATAACAACTTCTATTTAAGTTTTTCAAGATTATCAACATATTTAAAATGTCCTATGAGGTATAAGTTTATCTATGTAGATAAGCTTTCTACTATTCGAAGAAGCTATTTTAGCTTTGGAAATACAATACATAAAGTACTTGAAACTTTTTACCATCCAGAAAAAAATTTTATCGAACTCAGTAAACCGCCCTACAAGTATATGATGGAGCTACTAGATGAATGTTGGGTGTCTGAAGGCTATAGTTCAGAAGCTAAAGAAACTAAAGCAAAAAGTGAAGCCAAAAAAATATTAACGAGTTTTTACAGAAAGTTTATTTTTGCTTTCCAGCCTGCTTTATTTGTAGAGAAAAATTTTTCATTTAAAGTTGAAAATTTTGAACTAAAGGGTAGAATAGATAGAATTGATGAAAGATCAGGGCATTTTACCATCGTAGATTATAAAACAAACAGTATTTTACCGGAGCTTTTTAAAGAAGAGGAATTTTTACAGCCTGTAATTTATAATATGGCTGCAAGAGACATTCTTGATACAGACAATATTGATTCAGTTTCTCTTTATTTTTTAAAATTCGGCAAAAAAATAGATTTTTCTTTTGATGATTCGATTATTGAGAAGACTAAAAAAAGAATCTATGAAATAGGAACTCTCATTCTACAAGGTGATTTTAAGCCAAAAGTGAATGGTAATTGCTCCAATTGTGAATTTAAAAATATTTGTCCAAGTTTTTCAGGCTAAAACGTTAAGGGGGCATGATATGCGTAAATTATTTACTTTTATAGTTTTTATTTTACTTGTATTTTCAATTTTGATTTTACCTTTTTCCGCTATAGGCAATTCTTTGGGAAATTTAAATCAATTTCCATATCCTATCACTTCAATTTTTAGCGATGACAACAATCTTCTTATTGGCACCGAGTCTGGTTTATTCATTTCTAGCGATGAAGGAAGAAGTTTTGTACAAAAAAATTCAGGTTTATCAGATACTCATATAACAGGCATTGTTAGGTCAGGAGATAAATATTTTATAGGTACTTCAGAAGGTGGCTTGTATGCTGGAAACATCAAAGACCAAAAATGGATGCCATTTTCTAATAAAGTTAATTGTCCCACTATTAGTTCTGTTTCATCTAAAGATAGTATGATCTTTGTTACCTCTCTTTGCACTGGATTTCATGTAAGTTTTGATTATGGTTCAATATGGCTTGATATTAATTCAGGGTTACCTACTCAAAAGACTACATCATTTATCAGGACTGAGTCTGGAAGAAATTTCTTGGGTACAGAAGATTCCGGATTGTATTATTCCGAAAGCTTAGATGAAAAGACTGTATGGCAAAACCTGCTACCCGGGTATAGTGTAACTTCCTTGAGTTACTTTATGGGGAGTCTTTTTGTTGGCACTTCTTCAGGATTATTTAAAGGTAATGTAGGTATGAAATTTCAAAAAATGGACTTTATTGGCGGTGAGCCTTATATTGCTGGCATTATTTACAATAATGATAGACTATTTGTAGCGATCCAGAATTTTGGAGTATTCGTAACGCTGGATGGAATAAATTTCTACGAGGTTTTGCAGGGCCAGGTTTTATTTCCGAGAAGCTTATATTTAGAAAACAGTTCAAAAAAGCTTTATATTGGAGATAATGATGGTAATTTGTCTCAGATAGATCTTTCCTTACCTATGCTTGAAAGTAAAACAAAACTGGATCTCGGAGTTGTAAACAAAGGTAGCAAATTAAGCGGGAGCTTTTCAATACTAAATATTGGATATGGTACTTTAAATGGCACTATTTCTGCTCCTGTATTTATAAAACTCAACAAGACTAATTTTATAAATACCAGTAGTATCAACTTTATAGTCGATACGGCCGAACTTTCTCCAGACAATTACACAGTTCCTATTAAAATTAGTTCGAACAGCGGACCTCAAAATATATATATTTCTTTTAAAGTATTAGAAGTTACTGAAATAAAGATAACTTTAACTATTGATTCTAAAGATGCATATGTAAATGGTGAAAAAATCTTGCTCGATGCACCATCGTTTATTGATAAACAGTCTTCAAGGACTTTAGTGCCTTTGAGGTTTATTTCACAGGCTTTCGGTGCGGAAGTTGAATGGGATGAAAAGCTTAGAAAAGTTACAATTAAAAAAGCGTCAACCAAAAACAATCCAGCAATTCTTATAGAGCTTTGGCCGGGGAATAAAACAGCTAAAGTAAATTTAGAAAGTGTGGAACTTGACGTTGCACCTGTTATTATTCTCCCAGGAAGAACTATGGTACCTTTAAGGTTTATTAGCGAGAGTTTTGGAAGTTCAGTAAGCTGGGATGGAATAAACAGAAGAATAACGATTATTTACAAGCGTTAAGACGTTTTTCTCTTTCAGTCCTAATGATGTTGAAGATTTTGTTTACAGCTCTGTCAATCTTATTATTTACAACAACAAAGTCGTAAAAAAACCTCTCTTCAATTTCCTCTTTTGCTCTTTTTATTCGATTTTCTTCTTCTTCAGGGGTTTCGGTTCCTCTTTTGTTGAGTCTTTTAAGAAGATCATTTATGCTAGGCGGCATAATAAAAATTAATAATGCTTGACCGTACTGGTTTTTTATCTTTTTTGCGCCTTGTACATCGATTTGAAGCAGTATATCCTTTTCATCTGAAAGTCCTTCTTCTATGCTCATTTTCAGGACTCCATAATGTTTGCCGTGCACTATTGAGTATTCCACAAAATCACTTCGTTTAATCCTATCAAAGAATTCTTCTTCTGAAAGAAAATAATAATCTCTTTTATCTATTTCGTTTTTTCTTTTAGCTCTTGTAGTGCAGGTAACGGCGAGTTTAATTTTTTTATCTCTTTTTATTAACTCTCTTGCAATTGTTCCTTTTCCAACTCCAGAAGGTCCTGATATTACTATTATCATATTTCCTTTGATAGTATTTCTATTGCTTTTTGTAGCTGCAGATCTTCTTGTGGCTTATCTGGATTATTCTGGACAGTGATATCAGGTGTTATGCCTTTACCGTTTATTTCGATTTTATTAGGTGTAAGATATTCTTCGACAGTTACTTTTAGGGTGTAGCTACCCGGTAAGTTGAAAATCTGTTGTATTACACCCTTGCCAAAGGTGTTTTCACCTATAATTGTGCCAACATTGTAATCTTTGATTACACCTGTTAATATTTCTGCTGCACTTGCGGTTCCATTATTAATAAGAACAACTAAAGGAAGATTAAACTCTTGTCCTTTGATTTTTAAGGGTTCAGTTACTCCATCTCTATTCCTCGTCCAGAGTAATATGCCGGATGGTATAAAATTAGATGCAATTTTCTCACATTCAGCAAGTAACCCCCCCGAATTATCCCTTAGATCAAGAATTACTCCTTTAACATTTTTTTGTTTAAATTCATTTAATACACTATTAAACTCGGCGGAACTATTATCGGTAAACATATTGAATTTTAAATAACCGATTTTGCCGTCGTCACGATAATCCTTTTCAATAATAGGTATTTTTATGTTTTCCCTTTTTATTGTAAATGTTAATTCTTCATTTTCTCTTTTAATTGTTAAAACTACGCTTGTTCCTATTTCTCCTTTAACCTTTAATGAAGCCTCTTCAAGGCTCAATCCCTTAAGTGCTGTTGAATCGGCTTTTTCAATCAAGTCCCCACTTTTAAGCCCCGCTTGCTCTGCGGGCGTGTTTTTAAATACTGAGACGATTTCGAGGATTTGCTCTTTTTCATTCATTTTAATTACTACACCAATACCTGCATATATCCCTTCTATTTCTGCTTGAAGATCTTTTGTTTCTGCCGGGTCGAAAAAAGCAGTATATGGATCGTTGAGTGAATTTACCATTCCTTTGATAAGCTCGTCACTGCTTATTTTTTTGTAGAAGTTGCTTTGGAGAATATCAAAAGTTTGATTCAAGAGGTTGCTATTATTTGTTAGGTTTTTAAAGATCGAAGTGCCAGTGTTGCTAATAAACACAGAAGGAGGGTATCTCATTCCGATAAGATATCCGCATAAAAAGAAAATTATTAAAGATAAAACAATTATTAATTTATTATTTTTTTTCATTATTTGCCTCGGAAATCTTTAGTCCTGAATTCATTTCAGGATCTATTCGATTATATATCTTTGATCACCTTTTTCAAGTTTTTTAAATTCATTTCTTTCTTTTTCGAATCCCTTTCTTCCCATTATTCCATATGTATATTTTTTTCCAAGCTCAACTCCAGGCTGGTCAATTGGATTTATGTTTAGCATCTCCCCAAGAGCAATAATACCATACTCAAGCATGTAAATCGCTCTTCCAATGTTAAACTCGTCAATTTTATCGAATTCTATAGATACATTTGGGCGACCATTCTTCGTGAGGGCAGCCTTTGTGGCAAGGTATTCAGATTTAATGAGACTTGAGTATTCTCTATCCTGAAGATAATTTATTCTTTCATCTCTTATGATTTCTTCAGAAACTTTAATTTCTTTTCGATATTTTTTAGGTGCCATAAAAATGATAAATTTATCAAAAGGCCCTTCAATGAGGAGTTGGAGTACAGAGTGTTGGTCAGTAGTGCCTTTAAGAAAAAGTGGTGTAATACCGGTGAAAATATCTTTTCCTTCTCTTGAATATCTTTTTCCAAGGCTTTCAGCCATGAGCTGTTTATACCATTCGCCTATATAGTAAAGGCTATCTGAATAAGAGAAAATAACATTAATATTTACCCCACTTTTGTTTAGATTGTATTGAAATAGTGGCAAAAGAAGTGCTTGCGATCTCAAAACATCTTTTGCCTTGATATCTTCTAACTCTTTTAAAGCGCCTTCTATTAATGCTTCGATGTCTACTCCCGTAACCGCAGCTGAAACAAGTCCCACATGGGATAAAACTGAAAATCTACCACCTAACAAAGGGTGAATAGGAAATGTTTTTATTTCCGTCTCTTTTGACATTTCTCTGAGAAAACCTTTCTCAGGGTCAGTGGTAAATATTAAGTGGTCTTTAAGGCTAAGACCTTCCTTTTTTAAACTGGCTCCTATTGCAAGCATGTTTAACATAGTTTCACTTGTTGTACCAGATTTTGTAATAATGTTAAATACGGTTTTTTTCATATCCAACAGATCAATAGCATCTTTAATGCTTTCAGGATCAACATTATCGAAAAAATAAAGCTTTGGATATTTCCTTGCATGGTTTTCGTTATAAAAGATTCCATTAATTGCATAGTGCAAAAGTTCGTTTCCAAGCGATGAACCCCCCATTCCCACAACAACAAAATTATCAAAATTTTCCTGGATTTTAACCGCATATTCTTTAATTTTCTGGATCTCTTTTTGCATATCCAGAGGCATGATTAAAGGATAATAATCATTGTTTGTTTTATCTTTTATTCTCCTTTTTATTTCTACAAGGAATTCTTTAGAGTTTTTAATTTCTGAATATGAAATCCCTCTATCTCCCACGTTTTCTGAAATTATGTTATTAAAATCAAAAATCATTGTGGCTCTCCTTGTCTATTACGTCTAATACAGCCTTGTTTGCGATATTTTTTAATCGCTCGAGCTTCTCTTTGCTTATTGACTCGCAATATGCTCTTATTTTTTTCTCTGTTCCTGAAAATCTGAAGAGAAGCCAGCTATCATCATCAAAAATAATTTTGGTCCCGTCCGTTTCTTTGATATCTTTAACATTTTCTTCTTTTGGAATTTTGAAAATCTTTTCTTTCAAGCCTTTTTCAATAGTCTCTCTTTTTCCTTTAAACTCGAAATCTAACCTTTCTGAATAGATTTCTCCGAATTTGGAAATAATCTCATAGAAAAGTGCAAGTGGCGACTTTTTTCTTTTAGAAACTATTTCAGTTACAAGCAAATTTACCAGTATTCCATCTTTATCCGCCAACCAGCCGGTAATGGTTGCTCCTCCACTCTCTTCCCCACCGAATATAGCATTGCCTTTTGTTACTTCGTCTCCAATGTATTTAAAGCCTACAGGAGTTTCTATAACTTCGCATCCAAAATGGCGGGCTATTCTATCAAGCATTTGAGTTGTGGAAACTGTTCTTACAATATTTCCTTTTATTTGTCGTTCAGTGATAAGGTAGTAATAGATAATTGGAAGAATTTTATCAGGTGAAATATATGTCCCACTTTCATCTATTATGCCAAATCTATCGGCATCTCCATCTGTAGATAGGCCGATATTTGCATTTTCCTGAGTGACTGCGTTTGATAAAGGAATCAAATTTGCCTCTATAGGTTCAGGATGTAGTTTTCCAAAGAGCGGATCTATTTCACCGTGTATCATTTTAAAATTTGTAATGTCCTGAAGTAGTTGTGGTAGGTACCTTCTTCCCGTTCCAAAGAATGGTTCATAGACAATTTTGGGTCTTCTATCTCTTATTGAGTCTAAGTCAATTAGTTTCTTTATACTTTCGCTATAAGTGCTCTCACCGAAAGTTATTAGGAGGCCTTCCTTTATTCCTTCAGAGAAGGGTTTGGTTTTTATCCTTTCTCCGCTTTTTATTATTTCATAGATCTTTTTTTCGATTTTTTCCGTTTCTTCTGGAAGTGCAGGGCCTCCACTTTTAGCTGAAAATTTTATACCATTATAGTAGTAATCATTATGCGAGGCTGTTATGTTTATTCCACCATCTGCAATTCTATGCACGATTTCATAGGCAATTACGGGAGTGGGGATATCATTCAATGAATAAAAAACTTTTATATTATTGTTTATCAAAACTTCTGCTACTATTTTTGCAAAATCTTCGGATAAAAACCTTGTATCGTATCCTACTACTAAGCTCTTACCATCACTTTCGGCAAGCATTTTGGCAATGGCAAGAGCAACTGCTTTTACATTGGCAAATGTAAAATCGTCACCAATTACTCCCCTCCATCCCGATGTACCAAAATGTATATCCATTAGTTACCTTACCATTTTCTTAAAAAGCTCTAAATATTTCTTACCAGAATGCTCCCATGAAAAGTCGCAATTCATTGCCACTTTTCTTAGATTATTAAATGTGGTTCTGTCATTATAAACCTTAAAGGCTCTCTTTATAGTGTTTGCGAGAGCTTCACTTGAATATTCATCAAAAGAAAAACCATTTCCGCATTGGGTATAGTCATTAAAATTGTCAATGGTATCTTTTAAACCACCTGTTTCCTTTACTACAGGGATTGTCCCATACTTAAGTGAAATTATTTGTCCTAATCCACATGGTTCATATTTAGATGGCATAAGGAAAAAGTCAGAGGCTGCATAAATATTATGCGAGAGCGGCTCATCAAATCCTATAATGACCCTAATTTTGGATTTGTATTCCTCTTCAAGCGCTTTCAATCCCTCTTCCAACTTCTTTTCACCTGTTCCAAGAATTACCACTCTTATTTCCTCTTTCTTTGATAAGTCTTTCAATGCTTTAATAAGTATATCTACGCCCTTTTGAGTTGCAAGCCTGCTTACCATACCAAACAAGGGCGGATCTTGATGAAAATCAAGGACAAGTTTTTGTCCCAGGTAAAATTTATTTTCTTTCTTTAAATCAAGACTTTCAATAGAATAATTTTTGTAGATATTCTTATCATGCTGAGGATTCCAAATTTTGTAGTCAATGCCGTTTAATATTCCAACAAGCTTGTCTTTCCTGGCCTTTAATATTCCCTCAAGCCGCTCTCCAAATTCTTCAGTAAGAATTTCTTTTGCATAGGTAGGGCTTACAGTGCTTACGAAGTCTGAATAGACAATCCCGCTTTTTAAGAAACTCAAATTGTTGTAGAGCTCAATACCATCGATGTTAAAATATTTTTCATCAATCTGTAGCAATTCAAGAATGCTTTTCTGAAAATTTCCCTGGTAAGCAAGGTTATGAATGGTAAAAAGAGTTTTTATTCGCATGTCATTTTCTTTTAAAAATAGAGGAATTAAACCTGTTTGCCAATCGTTTAAGTGCAAAATGTCTAAGTTCAGGTTTAGTAATTTTATGGATTCTATCACGGCGAGATTAAAAAACCCAAATCTTTCCGCATTATCTGTATAGTCGCCCTCTTTTGTCCCGTAAAGGTTCTCCCTATCAAAATAGCCGTTTTGTTCTATTAGAATAATATTCATTCCTTTTGATATTTCCTTGGAAAATATTCTGCCTTCTATATTTTTACCTCCGATTTTTATACTAATTTTGGAACCTTTATTAACACCGTTTATTTTTGATCTTGTTTCTTTGTAATATGGCAAAAATAAATAGGTTTCATTTCCAAGTTCGTTGAACACTTTAAACAGAGAACCGCTAACGTCTGCAAGGCCGCCTGTTTTTGAAAATGGTGTTGCTTCACTTGCTATGATACCTATTCTCACTCCTGTACTCCCTTTGCTTCTAAGAGAAATTTTGCAGCATTTTCAGGCGGAACAGGATTTATATATAACCCTGATCCCCATTCAAAACCAGCAATATGTGTTAACCTTGGAACTATTTCTATATGCCAGTGATAGTGGGGAATGGTTAAATTTTCGAGAGGAGATGTGTGGAGATAGAAATTATACGAAACGTGTGGAACCGCTTTTGCAAGCATTTTCAGCGATGACTGTAATGCCTCGGCAAGAAAGTTCATTTCAGCAAGCCTGATGTCCCCAAAATCAGAACTATGTTGCTTGGGCATTATTTGAATTTCAAAAGGTACAACTGATGCAAAGGGAGTGATTGCAATAAAGTCGTCATTCTCAAAAATTAATCTTTTCCCTTCGTTAATTTCTTGAGAGATTATATCACAGTAGACACATCTGCCTCTGTACTGGTAATAAGTAAGAGCGGCCTCAAGTTCTATTTTTACAAGATCTGGCATAATAGGTGTAGCGATTAATTGTGAATGTGAGTGCTCAAGTGAGGCACCTGCTCTCCTTCCTTTGTTTTTAAAGATCAGGATGTATTTAAGCCTTGGGTTTTTTCTCAGGTCAAGATAACGCTCTCTGAACATCCATATTATTTTTGATACGTGATCTAATTTTAATGTTTCGAAAGCAGCAAAATGGTCCGGGGTTTCTATTATAATTTCATGAGCTCCGACTCCATTCATTGCATCATATACTCCATTTCCCCGGTTTTCTATTTCCCCTTCTATTTTAAGAGCAGGAAATTTATTCGGAACGACTCTGACGGTCCACCCTGGAGTATTGGGGTTTGAACCCTCGGGCCTTATTGCAGTTATTTCTGGTGGGGTTTGATCTTCTTTTCCTCCATCAAATGGGCATTTCTCAGGTCCTGCAGGTTCCTCAACCTCGAGTTTAAAATCTGAAGGTCTTGACGATCTTTCAACAGCTATTATTACCCATTTCCCTTTAGCGGGGTCTCTTCTTAATTCTGGCATATTTCCTCCTAAATTTTGCTTGCTTTTTACTAAAGTTTCTTTATAGTATACAAAAGATACCCAGGAATAGCTTTATCTGCATTTTTATAAGCGTTAATAAGCCTTGCTCTAAACATGTAATCAAAAGAAAAATCAACTTCATTCTTGTGGAAATTGCTGTACCACCAGAATGAATCGCTACCCTCAGCCATTAAAATATCATTCATGGATTTTTCATTTTTCCCAAGTTTCTGTCTTGCTTCAAATAAATAAGTCCAGGCTTTATTTGTTTCTGAGTCTCCAATCCAGGTATCAAAATATCCATTTATCCATGATCCTGGCTTGACCGAACTTATTTTATCTGTGGCTACAGCATCAGGTCCGAGTAAGCTGTTCTCCTTGTCGAGGTTGTTAAATAACTCTTTAAGGAAGGGTACTCCATTGTTTGGATAGAAAGACCATGGGTTTTCTCCATCAAGAATAATTACTTTAATGCCCTCTTTTTTTTCAACTTTATCATTTAGCAGATCACTAACTGCATCTTCAGGATTCATTTTATTATAAACAAAGGCAACTTTATCTGAAAGATGGTGGTCTCTGAAAAATACTTTTAGGTTTCTTACATCATAAACCCCTGAAGGTTTAGTTAGTGTTTCTGTTGTTTTTCTTAAAATTAGTTCATCAGTCCCGATCCATTTAATTCCTTGATTTTTGATAAGATCTATTGTAGCATTTGAAATTCCCCCTTCAGATGGCCACATGCCAGTCGGTTTTATTCCAAAAATTTCCTCATAGATCTCAATGGATTTTTTTATTTGCTGCTCAGCATCTTCTGGATATGCAAATTCTATATCAGGCAGTGTTACATCCTCTTTACTTTCCTTTGCTGAATCTTGATCTATTAAAAGTGGAATTATTGGATGATAATATGGCGAAACTGTTATTTCAATTTGATTTTCAGAAATTAATTTTTTATACATAGGGATAACGGACTTAATTATTTTTTTCTGGGCTTCAGTTATTAATAGTTTGTCATTTTCAGAAAAGTTTTTTCCTTTTTTTAGCAGATCCAGTACTTCATCCTCGGGTAATGCAAATGCAGAAATAGAGAAAAGAACCTGAGTATCTAATATTTCAGGCATGCTAAAGGGTTCTTTTTTCAATTTTTTTTCTAACAGATACTTAAATCTGTCAGATTTAATTGGCAAAGGAGCAAGAAATCTCTCAATTATAAAGTTTTTTTCAGCCTCTGATAGAGATGTTGCTTCTTTCTCTTCATAGTATTGATAAATATCTTTTATAATGCCCTCTTTGTACAATTTCATTTGTTCAAGCAAAATCCCGGAAAAATTAATATTTACCCTGGCCTCACTATCTAAAAGCAATTTCGGCACCATGTAGTAACCATTTAACATGTGCCTTCTTACCCATGGAAGGTAAAGATAGTTAGAATCCGGTATTTCATAACTCGGTTGATGCATGTGAAACCATAAAAAAAATTTTTTGTTAACTAAAACATTTTCCATTTTTTCTACCTTTGATTTTTTTTAATATTTGATATATTTTATACTGAGATTTTAAATTTTTAAAAATAATTACATAATATAAGAAATAAGTTACATAGGAGGTAAAGTTGGCAGAAGTAACGCTAAAAAATGTTTTAAAAAAGTTTGGTAATATAATTGCTGTCGATAATGCAAATCTTATTGTGCAAGACAGAGAATTCCTTGTATTATTAGGCCCCTCAGGTTGTGGTAAAACAACGACTCTTAGGTTAATTGCCGGTCTTGAAGAACCAACAGAAGGCGAAATCTATATTGGAGAGAAGATTGTAAATGATGTTTTACCAAAGGATAGGGATATAGCAATGGTATTTCAGAATTATGCTCTTTATCCGCATATGAATGTTTATCAGAATATTTCATTTGGTTTACGATTGAGGAAAACCCCTAAAGAAATTATCGATAAAAAAGTGAAAGATGTTGCAGTGATGCTTGGAATCGAAACGCTTCTTTTGAGGAAACCTAAAGAACTTTCAGGAGGGCAGAAGCAGAGAGTAGCTCTTGCAAGGGCTATTGTAAGAGACCCAAAGGTCTATCTTATGGACGAACCTCTATCAAATCTTGATGCAAAGTTAAGGGTGCAAACAAGGGGAGAGTTGATTAAACTGCACAAAGAGCTTGGAGTTACGACTGTTTATGTTACTCACGACCAGGTTGAAGCAATGACATTGGGTGAGCGCGTCGTTGTTATGAATAAGGGTGCTATTCAGCAAGTTGGTAAGCCTAAAGATGTGTATGATCATCCGACGAATATGTTTGTAGCAGGGTTTGTAGGTACTCCACCGATGAACTTTATCGATGTAATTCTTGAAAGGCATGATAAGGATATTTACGCAATTTTTGAGAATCTTAAAGTAAAATTCGATGAAGAACAAACTAAAAAAATTGAAGAAAAAACATTCGAGGCAAATGAATTTGTACTCGGTATAAGGCCTAAAGATCTGTATGATGAGATAGATGTTAAAAGTATTGATAAGAATCAAGTTCAAAAACTAACCGTTGTAATAGATTTTATTGAACTAATGGGTTCTGAAACATTTATTCATTTTAAATTTGGTAACTCTCAATCAATTGCACGTGTTAGCGCAGGAAGAGACTATTCAATGGGAGAAAAAATAAGTCTATTTTTGTATACTCCTGGCATAAATTTTTTTGATAAGGAAACAAAACAGGCTGTTTTTTAATGCAAGTAGGAATTTCAAAGGTTAAATTTTTAATAAACGATTCCTTTTCTTTGAAGGATAAGCGACGGATTAATCAAGGTTTAATTTCAAAGATCAGGAGGAAATTTAATGTATCAATTGCCGAAATAGATTATCGGGATTCTTATAAGCAGTCGCTAATAGCCATTGTTACTGTTAATACAGATAAAAATCACCTTTTTGCAACGCTTTCTAACGTTGTTAAATTTATGGGAAAAGAGCCTAGAATAGTTATTGAGGACTACGATGTTGAAGTAATTTAATTTTTGATAGACAAGGAGGCTTTTGTGTGAAGATTTTAGGAAACAGTGAAATTATAACCTTAAATGATAGGAAAGAATTTATTCATGATGGGGCAATTCTTATTGAAGGGAACAAGATAACCGATATTGGGAGCACTGATACGCTAAGAATAAAGTATCCCCATGTAGAATACTTTAACTTACATCACAAGATTGTAGTTCCCGGGTTCCTAAATGCACATATGCATCTTTATAGTACCTTTGCGCGAGGAATGACTCTTAAGGGTGCGCCGCCTGCTAAATTTAAGGAAATTCTTGAAAAACTTTGGTGGAAACTCGATAAAAACCTGACTACTGAGGAAGAAATATATTATAGTGCTGTAGTTCCTTTGATTGAAGGAATAAAAAGTGGCACCACAGGAATCATAGATCACCATGCCTCATTTGGGCTTGTTCCTGGAAGTCTTGATATTCTTGAAAAGGCTGCCATTGATATTGGGGTAAGGTCTGTTTTATGTTATGAAGTTTCTGATAGATGGGGAAAAGACCTAAGTAAACAGTCTATAAATGAAAATTCAAGATTTATAGAAAAGACTCGAAAAAATAAAAATTCATTGACTGGCTCAACTTTTGGTTTGCATGCCTCTTTAACGCTTTCAAACGAAACTCTTGAGGAGTGTTCCTCTGAAGCTAAAAGACTTGGAGTTGGATTTCATGTTCATGTAGCCGAGGGCATAGAAGATGTTGAAAATTCACTTAAAAAGAGTAAAAAAAGAGTTGTTGAGAGGCTTAATAATTTTGGGATTTTCTCGGATAAAACTCTTGCAATTCATTGCGTCCATATAAATAAAGATGAAATAGATATTCTTACTGAGACAAAAGCCATGGTTGTTCACAACCCGGAATCAAATATGAATAATGCTGTAGGGGTAGCTCCTTTATTAGAAATGAATGATGCAGGCGTTCTAATAGGGCTTGGAACTGATGGATATACACCCTCTATGCTTGAATCTGCAAAAGTTGCTTATATTCTACCCAAACTGAATTATGGAGATCCACGAGTTGGAAACGAGATCGTAGAGAATATGCTTTTCAAGAACAATGGAATTTTCTTTGGAAAATTCTTTGATAATCCTCTGGGTATTATTAAAAAAGGTGCTTTTGCAGACATTGTAATGCTTGATTATTACCCTCCAACTCCTTTAAATGAAAATAATTTTTTCTATCACCTCATTTTTGGTATTAGAGAGAGTGCTATCGACAGCGTAATGATAAATGGTGAATTTGTTCTCCTTAATAAAAAATTTACGAAAATTGATGAAGAAGAAATTAATTATAAGGCAAGTAAAATTGCTGGAAAATTCTGGGAGAAGATATAAATGCAAAGAAATTTAGATTTCACTTCTTTGTCTGAAATTATTGATGCCGCAGAAGGGAAAAAATTAGCAGATCTTTTGTTAAAAAACGGTAAAGTCGTGAATGTATTCAACGAAGAAATAGAAGAAAAAGATGTTTTAATTCATAATGGGTTCGTTGTGGGGGTGGGGAAGTATGTTTCGGCAAAAGAAGTTATAGACGTGGATAGAGCATTTATTTCTCCGTCTTTTATTGATTCTCATGTTCACATAGAAAGTTCTATGCTTATTCCACCTGAGTTTGCTAAAAGTGTGGTTCCCCTGGGTACTACTACCGTAATCGCAGATCCTCATGAAATCGCAAATGTAGCAGGTATCCCTGGATTACAATTTATGATAAATTCTTCCAGAGATTTACCTCTTGATGTTTATTTTATGTTATCGAGCTGTGTTCCTGCAACGTCACTGGAAACTTCGGGTGCTCATCTTTATGCAGAAGATCTTGCAATACTTAAGAATAACGAAAGAGTCCTTGGACTTGCGGAGCTCATGAACTATCCTGGTGTCCTTTCTAAGGACAGAGAAGTTCTTGAAAAACTAATTATGTTTCGAGACAAAATAATTGATGGCCATTCTCCGGGACTAACTGGTAATAATTTAAATGCATATCTTTCCTCAGGTATAATGTCTGACCATGAGTGTACGACTCCTGAAGAGGCTTCTGAAAAGCTTTCAAAAGGTATGTGGGTTATGATGAGAGAAGGCTCGCTAACCCGGGATGTATTAAGATTACTCCCGATTTTAAATGAAAAAACAAAACACCGAATAATGCTTTGTACGGATGATAAACATCCAGAAGACTTAATTGACGAAGGGCACATAAATTTTGCAATATCTCTTCTGGTAAATAATGGTGTATCTTTACCTCTTGCGATAAGACTTGCTACCTTAAATTCGGCACTGTTTTTTGGTTTTAAGCATAAAGGCGGTATTGCACCAGGTTATTTAGCAGATATAGCAGTTTTTAAAGATTTAAAAAATATTAAAATGGTTTTTAAAAATGGTATTTTAGTTGCAAAAAATGGGAAACCACTTTTTGGAGTTTCAAGTCCTATACATGACGATGCTGTAAAAAATACAATAAATTTAAAGCAAGTAACTTTTGAAAAATTGGCAATACCAAACCGTAAAGGCAAAATTAGAGTAATTGGCATTAAACCTTTTTCTGTTATTACCGATGAATTAATCTATGAGCCAAAAATAAACAACAATTCTGTTGCTTCTGATACAGATAGAGATCTAATAAAAATTGCAGTATTTGAGAGGCATAGGGCAACTGGAAGGGTTTCAGCTGGATTTATTCATGGTTTTGGGTTAAAGAATGGTGCTTTTGCCACATCTATCGCTCATGATTCTCATAACATTGTTGTTGCTGGCGAAAATGATAAAGATATGCTGCTTGCCGTTACTCAGATTGAGGCAATGGGCGGTGGTATTGCAATTACTAAAAACGGCAAAGTCCTAGGTTCATTAGCACTGCCTTATGGAGGATTAATGACAAATAAAGATGTACATGAAGTAGCAAATGCCCTTTTGGAACTTCATAAAATTGCAAAAGAAGAAAACTATATTTTAGCAGGTGATCCTTTTATGACTCTTGCTTTTATGTCGCTTCCAGTAATTCCAAAGTTAAAAATAACAGATATGGGTCTGGTTGATGTTGATAAATTCTCTTTTGTGTCTTTATTTGTCGAGGAATAAATGTGATCAGGCTGAAAAACGGCTTTCTTGTTAAAAAAGGAAATGAGCTTGAACTTTCCACCATTTATATAGAAGATGATAAAATAAAATTTATATTCCCCGGGAAACATAATTCATTAAGTGTCGAGAGAGAAGTGGATGCAGAAGGAAATATTATATTTCCAGGATTTATAGACCCTCATGTGCATTTTGACGATCCCGGATTTACCGTGAGAGAAGATTTTGAGACAGGAACAAGGAGTGCAGCCGCCGGAGGTATTACTACAATTATTGATATGCCCTGTACTTCTATTCCTCCCGTGACAAGCGGAGAAAACTTTGATTATAAGCTTAACATTGTTAAAGGAAAGGCATATGTTGATTTTGCATTTTGGGGAGGAGTTACACCAGGACAAATAGAAAGCGGTGAATATAAAAAAACTTTAACTGACTTAAAAGAAAGAGGAATAGTTGGTGTTAAGTTTTATACGGTTTCAGGTATGGAGCTCTACCCTCGCATGCCCGTTCCATATATGGATAAAGCTTTTCGATTTTTAAAAGATTTAAATCTTGTTTGTGCAGTTCATGCAGAAGATTATTATCTGGTTGATTTCTACTCAAACTTTCTCCGTCAAAATGGAAGATCTGATTTTGAAAGTTGGGCTGAAGGAAGAGTGTACGAGGCGGAACCTGAAGCGATATGGTCAGTCGTTGGAATAACAGAGAAGGTTCATAATAAACTACATATTGCTCACATATCTACAGGTGCCGGTTTGGAGGTTATTCGTTGGGCGAAAAAGCGCAAGCTTGATGTAACCACAGAAACTTGCCCCCATTATCTTATTTTTACGGTTGCTGATTTAAAAATTTTAGGGTCGATTCTTAAGACTTCTCCACCTGTGAGGTACGAAGAGGATAGAGATGCATTATGGACCGGTCTCAAGGATGGTTCAATTGATTTTATTGCAACTGATCATGCGGCAGGAAAATTTCCAGAGGAGAAATCAAACTCCAATATTTGGGACAATTATGCCGGAATCCCGGGTACACAACTCGCTGTGCCATTAATGATTACATATGGCTATTACAAAGGGAAAATTAGATTGGAGGAAATTCAAAAACTTATGTCTGAGAATGCAGCAAGAAGATATGGTTTGTACCCTGATAAAGGGTCAATTGCATTGGGTGCTGATGCAGATTTGACAATAGTTAACCTCAATAAAAAGTGGTTTGTTGATCCTTCTAAACTTGAAAGTAAAGGTAAGTATTCTGTAGTTGCAGGGAAAGAAATGATCGGAAAAGTTTCAAAAACAATCCTTAGAGGTAAACTAATATACGATGAAAAAGCTGGTATTATCGGAGAAAAAGGTTACGGAAATTTTATAAAAAGCAATTTATAAAACACTTAATAAACACAGCAGTTTTTATTTCTAATAATTTAATTAATTTTTTGAAGATAGTTTTTTGATTTAGTGACCTGTTCAAGAAAATCTTTATGAATTAGAGATGCACGATTGGATTAGTTTATTTAAAGATTTAGAAAAGGGTAGTTTAAATTTAAAGTCTCATAAGATTTGATAAAATCATATTTTTTAAAAACTTGACTTATAAAATTTTTTTAATAAAATGCATTTAAAGGAGTTTGTAGATTATTAGAATAGTAATGATAGTTTGAAAGAAAGTTAAAAATATTATTTTGAAAACAAGGAGGAGGTGATTTATGAGTAAAAAGCTAAGAGTGTTGATTGTTTTGCTTTTAGCAGTCTTTGTATCGTCAATTTTTGCTGGTTGTGCACCTAAGCAAACAACACAGCCAGAGGAGAAGATTAAGGTTGCCTTTGTTTATGTCGGACCACGTAGCGACGGAGGCTGGACACAAGCACATGATGACGGGAGGCTCTACCTTGAACAGCAGCTTCCTTATGTTCAAACAGCTTATTCTGAGAGTATTCCAGAGGGCTCAGAATGTGAAAAAGTTTTAAGAGACTATGCAAATCAAGGCTACAAGGTTATCTTCACAACAAGTTTTGGTTTCATGGATCCAACATTTAATGTTGCTAAAGACTACCCAGATGTTATTTTCGAGCACTGCTCTGGATATAAAACTAATCCAAACATGGGAAACTACTTTGGCAGGATGGAACAGCCAGACTATCTATCTGGTCTTATTGCAGGAATGATGACTAAATCAAATTACATTGGTTTTGTAGCACCGTTCTCGATCCCAGAGGTAATAAGAGAAATTGATTCATTTACTATTGGTGTGCGAGAAGTTAACCCTAAAGCCGAAGTCCATGTCGTTTATACCAATTCATGGTTCGATCCCGTAAAAGAAGCACAAGCTGCCGATGCTTTTTTAGCTAGTGGAGCTGATATAATTGCAAGCGGCGTTGACGATCCCGCACCTCTCGTAGAAGCAGAAAAGGCAGGAAAGTATGGAATAGGTTATGATAATGATATGGCAGGTGCAGCTCCAAAGGCAGTGCTGACCTCTCGTATCTGGCACTGGGGTATTTATTACAAACAAGTGCTTGAAAAAGTACATGACGGAACATGGAAACCAGACCAGTACTGGGGCGGCATGTCTGATGGAATAGTTGATCTTGCTCCAATGGCTTCGTTTGTTCCTCAAAATGTTCAAGACTATGTAAATAAGAGAAAGCAAGACATCTTAGATGGCAAATATGACCCATTTGATGGACCAATTTATGATCAAAGCGGAAAACTTATGGTAAAGGCTGGAGAACGATTATCTGATGCCGATCAACTTAGCTTACAATGGTTTGTAAAGGGTGTTATTGGAACAATTCCTAAGAGCGGTTCTTAATTATTGATGATTATGTGCCCCGTTTTTATGCCCTAACGGGGCATTTCTTTTTTTGAAAGACCAAATAAGGATAAAAAATGGAAAATATTGTTCTTGAAGCAAAGAGTATTACAAAGTATTTCCCAGGAATTCTTGCGAATGACCATATAAATTTTGACTTATTTGGCAGAGAAGTTCACACTCTGCTTGGTGAAAACGGTGCTGGCAAAACAACACTTGTGAATATTTTTGATGGCCTTTATTATCCAAATGAAGGTGAAGTTTATGTCAACGGCAAAATTACAAATATTAATTCTCCGCTTGACGCTATGAAGTTGGGTATTGGAATGATTCACCAGCATTTTATGTTAGTTGATACGCTTACAGTTGTAGAAAATGTTGTTCTAGGTTTTCAGAAGCAAGGCTTTAGAATCGATAACAACCGTATAGTAAAAAAGGTACAAGAAATTTCTGAACAGTATAACCTTAAGATAAACCCATATGCAAAAATTTGGCAATTATCAGTCGGAGAACAGCAAAGAGTTGAGATCATTAAAATGCTTTATAGAGGTGCAAATATTTTAATATTGGATGAGCCTACTGCAGTACTCACTCCACAAGAAAGTGATTCTCTTTTTCTTATCATTAATAAAATTAGATCAGATGGTAAGTCGGTTATTTTTATAAGCCATAAACTGGAAGAAGTGCTTAAAGTTTCTGATAGAATAACGGTCCTTAAAAAGGGAAGAGTTGTAGGAACAGTTAATAAAGAGCATGCAACAGAAAAAGAGCTTGCTTTAATGATGGTGGGAAGAGAAGTCCTTTTTAGGTTTGATAGAAAACCTATAGCCGATGGAAAAGATATTTTAAAAATTGAAAATCTTGAAGGGTACAACGATAGAGGAGTAAAAACACTAAAAGGTATTAATTTAACCGTAAAAAGTGGAGAAATTTTTGGCATTGCAGGAGTTGCTGGAAATGGGCAAGAAGAACTTGCAGAAAGTATTACTGGGTTAAGAAAATCATCTAAAGGTAAGATTTTTATCGATTCCTGTGATATGACAAACCTTTTACCGTACAAAATGCTAAAAAAAGGAGTTAATTATATTCCTGCTGATAGGATAAGAACAGGCCTTATCCCAAATCTTTCTTCAGTTGAAAACGCCATATTAAGATGCTATACGAGAAAACCTGTTTCAAAAAAATTTACGCTAGATTTTACAAAGGCAAAAGATTACGCAAATAAAATAATAACAGAATTCAATATTATGGTTCCGAGGTTATATGCTCCAGTTAAACTTCTTTCTGGAGGAAATATGCAAAAATTATTGCTTGCAAGAGAGATTCTGGAAGATCCAATTTTACTAATAGCAGTTCACCCCACAAGAGGATTGGATATCGGGGCAACAGAGTTTGTGAGAAAGAAGTTAATAGAAGCTAGAGATAAAGGTGCGGCAGTACTTTTGATTTCCGAAGACCTTGATGAAATCCTTATGATTTCTGACAGAATCGGTGTAATATATGACGGAAGAATAGTGGGGCTTGTTGATTCTAAAAATGCTCAAATAAACGATATTGGCCTAATGATGGGCGGATCCAAAAATTTGAACGTCGAGAAATGGTAAAGAAATGCTAAGATTCGAAAAAAGAGAAAATCTCTCCACTAAGCTGAAAGTATTCATTCCATTAGTATCAATAATTACAGGCTTGTTAATTGGAGCGATTGCCATTTTGTTTGCCAAGATTAACCCTCTAACAGCTTACAAAGCAATTTTGGTAGGAGCTTTTGGCAGTAAGTACACTTTTACCGAGACGCTAGTTTTTGCAACACCGCTAATTTTAATTTCTGTCGGTTTAATTCTTGTATTTAAAATGAACTTTTGGAATATTGGTGCCTATGGCCAATATATAATGGGTGCACTTTTAAGCTCTTATTTTGCACTTTTCTTTCCCACTAATATACCAAAACTGCTCTTGTTAACCATTATGACTCTTGCGGGGCTCTTAGGTGGAGCACTGTGGGCTCTCATTCCTGCAGTTCTCAAGGTTTATTGGGATGTCAACGAAGTAATATCTACCCTTCTTTTAAATTATGTAGCTTTGTATATACTACAATACTTTATGTATGGACCATGGAGAGATCCTCGGAGCCATGGTTTTCCTCTCTCAAAAATGTTTGCGGATAATGCTCAACTTCCAAAAATTATATCTAACTCAAGAGTTCATTTAGGTCTTATTTTCGGCATAGTTGCAGCCTTTATTGTTTGGTTTATAATTAAAAAGACAAAGCTTGGTTATGAGACACGTATAATTGGTGGCAGCAAAGATGCTGCTCACTATGCTGGAATAAATGTACCTAAGGATATTATCATAGCAATGATGATTAGTGGGGGGCTCGCTGGACTTGCAGGAATGGCGCAAATTTCAGGGGTTATTCACTTGCTCCAAATCCAAATAAACCCTGACTATGGATACACTGCAATCATTGCTGCCTGGCTTTCTTACCTTGAGCCTTTTACTGCAATTATTGTCTCAATACTTTTAGGTGCTCTTGCTGCTGGAGGATATCAAATTCAGATTACTATGCAAGTTCCATTCGGAATTATTTCAGTTATTGAAAGCGTAATTTTGTTTGCTCTAATTGGCAGTGAGATACTTTTGCGTTATACTATCCATCTTGAAAAAAGGAGGAAAATGTAATGCTAGGACCAACATTGCAAACAATTTTAATTAATTTACTGTATACTGCAGTAAAATCTGGAACAATTATTTTATTTCCAACAATCGGTGAAATATTTGCAGAACGCTCCGGAGTAATGAATCTTGGTATTGAAGGGATGATGATTATTGGTGCATTTTTTGGATTCGTTGTTACTTACACAACTAAGAACCCTTACTTAGGATTCGTTGCTGGCATGCTTGCCGGAGGGTTTGCTGCTTTAATTCATGCCTTTATTGTTATAACCTTACAGGGTAGACAGGTTGTTAGCGGCCTGGCTCTAACAATTTTTGGCCTTGGTATTACAAATTTTTATGGACAGCGTTTTATTAACGCACAATTAAATGTCAATTTATCACAGTTTGCAATCCCTCTATTGTCTAAAATTCCAATAGTAGGGCCTATATTTTTTAAACAGGATATGTTTGTTTATTTTTCATATATCGTTGCCATTTTTATGTGGTATGTTCTTTATAAAACAAAGGTTGGTATTCAGCTTCGGGCGGCTGGAGAAAATGCAGTTGCGGCTGATGCAATGGGTGTAAATGTTTATGCTACAAGGTATTTTTGGACTTTTTTTGGCGGTCTTTTAGCAGGAGCTGGAGGAGCCTACCTCACAATTGGCTATGCTCCTTTTTGGCTCGATGGGATAACTGCAGGAAGAGGCTGGATAGCAGTTGCCTTAGTAATTTTTGCTATGTGGGATCCTGTTAATGCAATTTTTGGCGCTTATCTTTTTGGTAGCATCGATGCTTTGCAATTTCTTTTACAAGCAAGGGGAACCACAATTCCTTCATCTCTTTTAAGTATGCAGCCATACTTACTAACGTTTATTTTTATTGTATTAGCAACACTTATTGTACGATTAAAACATATTGGCGTACCAAGGGAACTTGGCTTGCCTTTTTCAAGGGAGGAAAAATAGTGAGTTATATTTCAAGTTTACGCTGCTTGCTTTGTGGAAGAGAGTATAAACCAATCGAGGTAATTTATACTTGCCCGAGATGCGGATACAACGGAATTTTAGAAGTGAATTATAATTACGAAGGTATTAAAAAAGTTTTTACAAAGGAAAGTTTAGAAAATAATAAAAATTTTTCTATGTGGAGATACTTGCCTCTCCTTCCTATAGATAATCCTTCTTTGATAGGTCCTCTTAATGTGGGTTGGACTCCTTTATATGAAGCTAAAAGAATGATGGAATATCTCGGAGTAAACAATCTTTGGATTAAGGATGACGGGAGAAATCCCACTGCTTCACTTAAGGATCGTGCATCGGCAATTGCCGTCGTAAAAGCTCAAGAAATTGGCATGGATACACTTACTTGTGCTTCTACCGGTAATGCAGCCTCATCTCTTGCTGGTGCTTCCGCATCGTTGGGACTTAAAAATTTTATTTTTGTGCCAAAAACTGCTCCTAAAGCTAAAATTGCACAACTTTTAGTTTTTGGTGCCACGGTCTTTGCGATTAATGGAACATATGATCAGGCTTTTGACCTTTCAATTGAGGCTACGGAAAATTTTGGGTGGTACAACAGAAATACTGCTTATAACCCATATATGGTGGAAGGCAAGAAAACGGTTGCTCTTGAAATTGCAGAACAAATGAATTTTGATGTTCCTGATTATGTTTTTGTATCAGTTGGCGATGGCTGTATTATTTCTGGTGTACATAAAGGTTTTTACGATTTATTCAATCTTGGATTTGTGAACAAAATTCCGAAACTCGTTGCCGTCCAGGCTGAAGGATGCAAACCGATTGTAGATGCAGTAAACGGGGATGGCGTCATAAAATACGTTGAGCCACATACGATAGCTGATAGTATTTCAGTTGGTATTCCAAGAAATGGAAAAATGGCAGTAAGAGATATCAAAGAATCAGGAGGTTTCGGTATTGCAGTCTCTGATGACGAGATTCTGAGCTCACTAAAGTTACTTGGAAGCATTCAAGGAATTTTTGCTGAACCAGCTGGAGCGACAGGTTTTGCAGGATTCGTAAAATCAATCAGACAGGGAATTATCTCAAAAAATGATAAAGTCGTGGTGCTTATAACCGGGAATGGTTTAAAGGATGTAGAAAGTGCTATTAGAGCTGGCGGTGAGCCGTTAATTATAGACCCGAACATTGATGCAGTTAAAAAAGCCTTGAAGAACGATTAGATATTACTCGTTTGGGGCAATTCCCACGACTCTATCTTTATTTATAAGGAGAAATTCTTTTTTCTCGATGTTTTTGTCGCCTGTAACAAACGATATTTCTGCATTTGTTATAGCCAAAAATTGTTGCTCTTTCAGGAATTTATTTAAAGCATCTGAGAACCTCATGTTTGTTGGAACAGTTAAATCCCCTCTGATAAGGAATGAATCTGTTAGAATTAAAACGTTTAATTTT
>Ga0315279_10000504_pt1 | contig 77198 bp, 63 predicted proteins | sample YL17G06_20_MG_FD_203694 | JGI IMG/M metagenome (GOLD analysis project Ga0315279, IMG submission 203694) | Sediment microbial communities from Yellowstone Lake, YNP, Wyoming, USA - YL17G06_20 | ecosystem: Environmental > Aquatic > Freshwater > Lake > Sediment | place: USA: Wyoming | collected...
GCGCCCAATGCCTGGAAGCCGTCCGGCTCATCCGGGCCCTCGGGCTCAAACCGAAGCGAACGATCCGCATCGTCCTTTACCCCAACGAGGAATTCGGGGCCAGCGCCGGCCGCGACTACGCCCGAGCTCCGCGGCGCTCTTCCGAACGACATGTGGCGGCCATCGAATCCGACCGGGGAGGATTTTTGCCCTTGGGGTTCGGCCTGGGTTCGGCCGGGACATTCGAGCGGCTCAAGAAATGGGAACCCCTTCTCCGGCCGGCCGGCATCCGCTGGGTGGGACCGGGCGGGGGAGGAGCGGACACCGGCCCGTTGGGCGGGCAGGGGACGGCGCTTCTGGCCTTTATCCCCGACGCCCAGCGGTACTTCGACCATCATCATTCCGCGAACGACGTCCTGTCCGCCGTCCATCCGCGCGAGCTCGAGCTGGGCGCCGTGGTCATGGCCGTCATGGCCCTCGTCATCGCCGAAGAGGGGATTTAGCGGGAAGGAGATGCGCGTGGCCGAAAAATTGACCCTCCTGCTGGCCGTGCACAACCATCAGCCGGTCGGCAACTTCGCTTCCGTCTTCGACCGGGCCTTCCGGGACTGCTATGTCCCGTTCTTCCGCGTCCTGGAGCGCCATCCGCGCATCAAGATGACCGTTCATTTTTCCGGCCCGCTTTGGGAGGCCATGGAGAGCAAGGAACGGGAATGCGCCGAGCTCATCGCCGAACTTGCCGGCCGGGGACAGATCGAGCTCCTGGGGGGCGGCTTTTACGAGCCCATCCTGACCATCATCCCCGAGGCCGACCGGCAGGGACAGCTCCGCTTGATGAGTGATTACCTGGAGAGCCGCTTCGGCGCCCGCCCCCGCGGCATCTGGCTGACCGAACGGGTCTGGGAGCCCTTTCTGCCCAAGACCCTGGCGGCGGCGGGCATCGAATACACGCTCCTCGACGAGGAGCATTTCCATTATGCCGGGGCCGAGGATATCCACCAGATCTACATCACCGAGGATGAAGGCCGGTCGGTCCGCCTGTTTCCCATCGACAAAAAGCTCCGCTACTTCGTCCCCTTTCGTCCGCTCGAGGAGATCGGCCGCTACTTCGACATCATCCGCTCCAAGGGGGCGCTGGCCGTCCTGGGCGATGACGGGGAAAAATTCGGCATGTGGCCGGGGACCCGGGAGTTGGTCTACGACCGCGGCTGGCTGGAAAAATTCATGTCCTTTGTCGAAACCGACGAACGGATCGAGACGCGCACATTCTCCGAAGCCCTCGACGCGGTCGCTCCGGCTGCACGCGTCTATCTGCCGCCGGCCTCCTACGAGGAAATGAATGAATGGGTCCTCGAACCGGACGCCGCCCGGGCCCTGGCCGACCTGAAGCCCCTCGTCCCCGGGAATGCCCGGCGCTTCGTGCGCGGCGGGTTCTTCCGCGAATTCTTCCTCAAATATCGCGAGTCCGACCATCTCCACAAGCGCATGCTGGCCGTCTCCGGCAAGGTCCTGGCCCGGGGCGACGAGGACGCCCGGCGCGAAATCTACCGCAGCCAATGCAACGACCCCTACTGGCACGGCGTGTTCGGCGGCCTGTATCTGCCCCATCTCCGGGAGGCGGCCTATTACCATCTCCTCCAGGCGGAAAGGACGCTGCCGGTCGAGCCGGGCTGGCAGGCCGTCGACGAGGACGCCGACGGACGGACGGAGGTCTTTCGGCGCGACGAACGGTACGGCCTGCTGGTCAAGCCCGCCTGCGGCGGCGCTCTGACGGAAATCGATTATTTTCCCCAGGCCCGCAACCTCTGCGACGTTCTGTCCCGGAGGCAGGAGACCTACCATGTCGTCCGCCAGGCCCCGCCCCATGAAGAAGGAAAGAGCATCCACGAACTGGCCAAGGAGCTCCCGGCCGAGGCCGAGCGCCTCTTCCGTTACGACCGCTATCCCCGCTTCTGCGCCATCGACCACTTCCTCCATCCCGAGACGAGGCTGGAGGACTTCCAGACCTCGGTGCACGGGGAACAGGGCGATTTCGTCGGCCAGCCCTACTCCTGGTCCATCGTCCAGGACCGCCTGTTCCTTTCCCGCCAGGGATCGGTCTGGACGGGCGGGAACCGGGTGCCCCTGTCCATCCAGAAGGAGATCCGGTCCGAAGGCGCGGACATCCACTTGCTCTGCACGATCAGCAACCCGGCCGATCAGGAGATCAGCCTCTTCTATGCCTCGGAGTGGAATTTCTACCAGATCCCGGAGGAATTCACGATCGACGAGAACGGCGCTTCGCTGCTCGGGGGAGGGTTGCGGTTCTCTTTCGAACCGGCCCGCGGCTTTTGGCATTTCCCGCTCCAGACGTTGTCCCAATCGGAAAAAGGCTACGACATCATCCATCAGGGGTTCTGTCTTCTGCCGTACTGGCAGGTTCTGCTGCCGGCCCAGGCCTCGTTCACTGCCCGTTTTCATCTCACGGAAGACCGCCGGCCATGAGCGCGCTCTCCGAGCTTCGCCGGGATCCGACCGGCGGCGGATGGGTCATCATCGCCGCCGGACGGGCCGCCCGCCCCGACGATTTCCGCCATCAGCCGGTTCATCGATCCGGCGGATCGGCCGGAGCGTTGGAGTCCTGTCCGTTCTGCCCGGGCCGGGAGGGCGGAACGCCGCCCGAGGTCGCGGCCATCCGGCCGCCGGGATCGGCGCCCGATGGACCCGGTTGGCGCGTCCGTGTCGTGCCCAACAAATATCCGGCGCTTTTCCGCGGCCCGGAGCCGCCCCGGTCCCGAAGGCGCGGCTTCTTCGAATCCCTCGACGGCATCGGGGTCCACGAAGTCGTCATCGAGACCCCGGATCACGAGGCGGACTTTCCCAGTTTGGGGCCGAGCCAGGCCGTCGACATCCTGCGGACCTGGCGGGACCGCATCCGAGATATCGAGTCCGAGCCGCAATACGCCTACATCCAGCTCTTCAAGAATTACGGCCGGGAGGCCGGCGCCTCGCTCGGTCATCCCCACTCCCAGATCGTGGCCACCCCCATCATTCCCCGGCGGGTGCGGGACGAGATCGAGACGGCCGCCCGTTTCCATGCCGGAACCGGGGACTGCCTGCACTGCCGCTTGATCGAGGAGGAGTCGGACAGGGAGGAGCGGCTCATCCTGCGCAACGAGGCCTTCATCGTGACGACGCCCTTTGCCTCGCGCTTTCCCTATGAGATGCATGTTCATCCCCTCCGCCATGAGGCGTTATTTTCCGCCTCCGGCGACCGGGACCTCGAGATCCTGGCCGCCTCGCTCCAGGACGTGCTGGGCCGCTTCAACCGGGCTTTGGATGATCCGCCGTTCAACCTCGTCCTTCATCAGGCCCCTTCCCCTAAACAAACCGGCGGGGGCGAGCCCGCAGATGCGAAAAGCTATCATTGGCATATGGAGATCCTGCCCGTTTTGACCCGGGTGGCCGGCTTCGAATGGGGGACTGGTTTTTACATCAATCCCGTCCCGCCCGAGGCCGCCGCCGCCGTACTGCGGGCCTGAATCCGCTTGACCCCGGACCGGGATTTAAGTATCATGGACTCCGCGCGCCGAGGAATCCAAAAAGACCTTCGGCGCGTTTATCTTTTTTGTTTATGGAGGACTTGATGAAAAAACTGTTTGTGACCATGCTCGTCGTTCTGGCGCTAGTGTCCGTTTCGCGGGCCCAGATGCCTCAACAGCGTTTCGAATTGAACCTGTTCGGCGGATATGCCCTGACGTCCGTCAAGGGCGCCGCTACCTATGGAGACTCCTGGAGCTACGCCTGGCTCAACAGCGTGACGGAATCGACCGCCATCGCCACCACCTCGAAAAACGCCCCCTTCTTCGGCGCCGGCTTCAATTATTTCTTCTCCCCGAATTTCGGGCTGGGCCTCAACGTCGGCTATCTCAAGTCGACCCTGACGACCACGGCGGCCTTCGATTTCCAGTACCAATGGATTCCCTATTTCGGAAACACCGTTTATTCGAAGTCCGCCGACTGGACGAGCGACGCCGACTCCCTGACCAGCATCCCGGTCAGCCTCAATTTCGTGGCCAAGTTCGGGAATGGGCCGATCGAGGGCTTCTTCGAGGCCGGTCCGACGATCTACTTCAATGAGGCCCTCATCAACACGAATATCGGATACGGCATCACCTATTACTCTTATTCGTCGCAATGGGTGGACGCCGTGGCGATCCCGATCTCGGGCTATGACCTCAAATCCGGCAAGACCACGTGGACCGGCATCGGCGGCAACGTCGGGGCCGGCGTCACTTTCATGTTCAGCCCCTCGTTCGGACTGAGCCTGGAAGCCCGCTACTTTCTGAGCCCTTCGCGGGATTTCGATTGGGATCTCACGCCGGGCAGCTATAACGGCATGTTCTACGGCTCGCTCACGAACTGGGACCTGACCGCCGACGATCTCGCCTATATCAAGACCGACAACCTGCTCACGACGATCAAGGTCAATCCGTCGTTCTTCCAGCTGCAGGCCGGCATCAAGATCAGGCTCTGATCCCGTCGCGTCCCGAGCCGCTGCCGTGAAAAAAGCTGTTTTTCTGTCCGCTCTTCTGCTGTTCGCCGCGCAGATCGTCTCTTCCCAGACGATCGGCCTGAAGCTCATGGGCGGCGGCGGCTATGCGCTCGGCGGCGATTTGGCCAAGGGATTGCAGGGGCAAAGCGATTATTTGAAGGCCGCGTTCGCGGCTACAGACTCCTACAAGTTTCCCAAGATCGGCTGGACGGGGACGGGCGAGATTCTCTTTTACCTAGGCCCCAATTTCGCCGTCGGCATCGGCGCGGGATACGAGCAGCATGTCCAGGAGAGCGCGGTGAGCTACTCGATCGAGGGTATCGACGTCAAGGAGACGGTCAAACCGGCCTTCAACGTCATCCCTGTCTTGGGCAACCTCCACCTTTTCTTTCCGGTCGGCTCGGCCGTCAAAATCGATTTCTGGCTGGGCGGAGGCGCGTACCTCACGCAATTGAAATGGAATTCTTCGTACGTGATCAGTATCCTCGGCCTCAGCGGCGCGGACGCCTACGCTTTTTCGTCCCGGCGGACGGGCTACGGCGCCCAGGCCGGACTGGGCCTGGAGCTGGCCCTCTCCTCCAAGCTGGCCTTGGTGCTGAACGTGACCGGGCGCTATGCCCAAGTCAGCGGTTTCATCGGCGATTGGACGGAGACGGGGACGGGGGATTTCTGGTCGTTCACGGACGGCGGAAGCGACCACGCCGTCTATTATTATGATTGGACTTTCGCCGGGGCCACGTACCCGCAGATCGAATTCCGGCCGGACAAACCGTCCGGCGCCGGCCTGGCCAACGTTCGGGAGGCCAAACTCGATTTGAGCGGGGTCACGGCGACGATCGGCTTCAAGATCAACCTCTTTTAACGCCCCCGCAGGAAATCGCCGCGGCGTCCGGATTTCGGTCCGGACGCCGTTTTTTTATTCCGTTATTTTGGCGTACAGCTCGGCGTAGCGGCGGGCCGATCGGTCCCAGGAGAAATCCGCGCCCATGGCGTTTCGCAGGACTTGGGTCCAGGCGGTTTTCCGGCCGTACACTGCGAGGGCCCGGCGGACCGCCCCGACCAGGGCCGCGGGCGTCGGCTCGTCGAACTTAAAGCCGGTGCCCGTTCCGGTTGCCGGATCGAATTCCTCGATGGTGTCGTCCAATCCGCCGGTCGCCCGGACGACGGGGACGGCCCCGTACTTGAGGCCGTACATCTGGGTCAAACCGCACGGCTCGAACCGCGACGGCACCAGGAGAAGATCGCTGCCCCCGTAAACGCGGTGGGCCAGGCCCTCGTCGAAGCCGATCTTGACGCCCAGGAACGAGGGGTAGCGCTCGCGCGCGGCCAGGAGGGCATTCTGCAGGGCGGGATCGCCCGCGCCCAAGACGACGATTCTGGTCCCCAAGGCGAGGAGCCCGCCCAGGGCTTCGAGCAGAATATCCAGGCCTTTTTGACCGACCAGCCGCGAGACCAGGCCGAGAACGGGCCCATCCTGGCGCGGGACGGGCAGTCCGAATTCTTTAAGCAACTCACGTTTGCAGACCGCTTTTCCCGCCGGGTCGGCCGCCGTATAGCGGGCGGGGAGAAGCACGTCCGACGCCGGATCCCAAGCGGAATAATCGACGCCGTTGAGAATGCCGCTGACGTTCTCGGTCCTTTGGCGCAGGAGGCCGTCCAGGCCAAAACCGAATTCGGGAGTCTGAATTTCGCGGCTGTACCGCGGGCTGACCGTCGTCACGGCTGTGGCGTAGAGGATGCCGGCTTTGAGGAAGCTGACCTGTCCCCAGAATTCCATTTCATCGAAATGAAACAGCCGGCCGGGCAAGCCGATCCCATCCAGGATCCCGGGAGGGAAAAGACCCTGGTAAGCCATGTTATGGATGGTGCAGACGGAGCGCATGCGGGCGTAGAATTCATCCTCGGCGAGCGTCCGGCGGAGATAAGCCAGGGCCACGGCCGCCTGCCAGTCATGGACGTGGACGACATCCGCTTCGAAGGGCAGCGCCTTCAAGGCCTCCAGAGAGGCCCGGGCGAAGAAGGCGAAGCGCTCGCCGTTGTCCGGAAAATCGCCGGCGGCATCGCCGTAGAGGCCGTCGCGATCGAAGTATCCATCGTGCTCGATGAAACAGACCGGATAGGGGGTCGTCGGGTCGGCCCAGACGTGGAAGCGCTCGGTCCCGCCTTTCCAGAGAAGCGGCCGGCCGTCGAGGGCCTTGACCAGGGTCAGGCCTTTCCGCTTCACCTCCCCGTAGAAGGGAACGAACACCGTGATATCCAGCCCCGCCCGGGACAAGCAGCGGGGCAGGGCGCCGGCTACATCGGCCAGCCCGCCCGTCTTGGCGTACGGAGCGACCTCGGGAGCAAGCAATGCGATCTTCATGGCCGGGGTATTCTATCACAATTATTGCCAAATCCGACGGGCTTCGCTACTAAGCCGGGCGGAATATAATTGATTTCAGATTTCTTTATCGTCCGGCTGGTACTCGGGGAGCAGTAAGGAGTGAGTTTCATATTTAATGCTCCCCGTAGTAAGATGGCTTCATGATCCGCGTGACGGCCGCCGTGATCGAACGGGACGGCCGGGTGCTCATCGCCAGGCGCCGCGCCGAGGACCGCTTCGGCGGCGTTTGGGAATTCCCGGGCGGAAAACTCGAGCCGGGCGAAACCCCCGAGGAAGGCCTGCGGCGCGAGATCGACGAGGAGCTGGGGATGAAGATTGTCGTGGGCGAGAGCCTGGGGACGTTTCCCTATGCTTCGGCCGCCTGGTCGATCGAGCTGCTGGCCTTCCGCGCGGCCTGGATCGACGGCGAGATGATCCGGCGCGAACACGACGACGTCCACTGGGCCGCGCCCGCGGACCTGGCGGGCTATGAATTCGCCGAACCTGACCGCCCCATCGTCCGGATCCTGACCGAGGAGACCGCCCGTGCCCGATCATGACGGCGGCGTCATCCTGCACAAGGGAAAGGACAAGGCCCTCCGCAACCGCCATCCCTGGATCTTCTCCGGGGCCGTCCGCCGCCTGCCCCCCTTCGAGGACGGCGACATCCTTGCCGTCTACAGCGCCGAGGGGGATTTCCTCGGCTCGGGATATTTCAATTCGCGGTGTTCGATCCTCGGCCGCATGCTGGCCTTCGACCGCACGCCGCCCCTCGAAGCCCTGGAAACCTCGCTCCGCCGGGCCGTGGCCCGCCGGGCGCCCTTCTTCGACGAGAGAACCACGGGCTACCGTTTAGTGAACGGCGAGGGCGACGATTGTCCCGGCCTGGTCGCCGACTTTTACGCCGGCGTTTTGGTCGTCCAATTCTCCACGCTGGGGATGGACCGTCTCCGGGAGTTTGTCCTCGACCGCCTGGCCGGGATCGTCTCTCCCGAGGCGATCTACGAAAAATCCAACCTCCCGTCCCGGCGCGAAGAAGGACTGCCTTCGGGCGAGGGCTGGCTGCGCGGCGGGCCGCTGAAAACCGTGGAGATCCTCGAGGACGGCCTGCGCTTCGCCGTGGATATTCCCGATTCTCAAAAAACCGGATTCTATCTGGACCAGCGGGAAATGCGGCGGATGGCCCGGGCCCTGGCCCGAGGCCGGCGGGTGCTCAACGCCTTTTCCTACACCGGCGGATTCACCGTGGCCGCTTTGGCCGGAGGCGCGGCGGCGGCGGACAGCGTCGATCTGTCCGTCCGGGCCGTGGAACTGGCCGCGGAGAACTGCCGACGGAACGGATTCGAGGGGCCGGGGCTCGGATTTTTTACCGCCGACGTTTTCGATTTCCTCCGCGACCATCCGCTCGACTATGACCTGGTCGTCCTCGATCCGCCGGCCTTCGCCAAGCGCAAAAGCGAGGTCATGGGCGCCTGCCGCGGATATAAGGACATCCATCGCCTGGTCTTCCAAAAAGTCCCGGGGGGTGCTCTGATCCTGACGTTTTCCTGCTCCCACTTCGTCGACGAACCGCTTTTTCGGCAGGTCGTCTTCCAGGCGGCCCGGGAAGCGGACCGGGGCGTGCGCATCCTGCAGCGCCATCATCAAGCCCTGGACCATCCGGTGAACATCTATCACCCGGAAAGCGAATATCTCAAGGGGTTTGTCCTGGCCGTCGATTGACGGGCCGATCCAACCTCGAAAGGACCCGCATGCCCGCCGCAACCGATTCTTCCGATCCGGCCGCCAAGCTCCGGCGCGCCATCCGCCCGGCCGTCGTCCTGGCCTGGAGCCTGCTGGCCGGCCTGTTGGCGTACCTGGCCCTCGAAGAGTTCATCCGGGCCCGCTTCCGCCCCTTCCTGGGCTTCGCCCGCCTGACCGACCGGCTGTCCGTCCGCTACGGCTTTTACCTCGTCGCCGCCGCCGTCCTTGTGGCCATCCGCGTCCTCAACGCCGCCGGCCTGCGCCGGAAAAAGCCGGCCGATCCGGAAGCGCTTCTGCGCCGCATGACGAGAGTGGCCGTCCTGACCCTGGCCGCCGCCGAGATGCCGGCCCTGCTGGGGCTGGCCCTCTTCCTGATGGGCGGATATAACGTCGATTTCTACATGCTGATGTTCGTCTCGCTCGTCCTGCTGTTCATGTATTTTCCCCGGCCCCGGGCCTGGGAGGCGCACCTCGAAAACGCGCCGCCGGCCTGTCCGTTCTGAGGCTTTGACCATGGCCCGCCTCCGCTTTCTCGGCGCCGACCGCCAGGTGACGGGGTCCCGGTATCTGCTGGAAACCTCCGGCCGGAGGATCCTTATCGATTGCGGATTGTTCCAAGAGCGCCCCTATCTGGACCGCAATTGGGCGGCGTTTCCCTTTTCGCCGGACGGCCTCGAGGCCTGTCTCCTGACGCATGCCCACCTCGATCATTGCGGCCTTCTGCCGCGGCTGGTCAAGGCCGGCTTTCCCGGCCCGATCCTGGCCACGGCCGCCACGGCCGAGCTGGCCCGCATCGTCCTCCTCGATTCCGCCCACATCCAGGAAGAGGATGCCGCCTTCAAGAAGAAGCGCCATCAGCGGGAAGGACGGAGCGGCCCGCATCCGGAAATCCCGCTGTACACCGTCGCCGATGCCGAAGCCGTTTTTCCCCTTTTTCGGCCGTCGCCCTACGAGACAGATCTTCCCCTCGGGGAAGGCCTGAGCGCGCGGTTTCGCGACGCCGGCCACATCCTGGGATCGTCTATAATCGAGCTCCGCGACCGGGAGGGCGGCGGGGAAGGGGAGGGCCGGACGATCGTCTTTTCCGGCGACATCGGCCAGTGGAACCGGCCTCTCGTCCGCGACCCGTCGGCCATCGATGACGCCGATATCCTGATCATGGAATCGACATACGGCGACCGTGAGCACCAGGACAAGGGCCCCGCCGACGAGATCCTGGCTGGCGTCATCAACGAGACGGTTGCGCGCGGAGGCAACGTCGTCATTCCCGTCTTCGCCGTCGAACGGGCTCAGGAACTCCTCTTCGAGCTCGGCCGACTCGTCCGGGACAAGCGCATTCCCCGGCTCCTGACCATACTCGACAGCCCCATGGCGGTAGAGGTCACGGAGCTCTTCGATCGCTTCCGCGGCGAACTGGATGAGGAGGCCCAGTCCCTCTACCGGACCGGCCGCTCACCCTTCCAATTCCCCGGCCTGAAGATGTTTCGGACGGTCGAGGAATCGAAAACGATCAACCGCATCCGCGGCTCCTGCCTCATTCTGGCCGGATCCGGAATGGCCACCGGCGGCCGCATCAAGCACCACTTGATGGCCAACATCGAGCGTCCCGAATCGACGATCCTGTTCGTCGGCTACCAAGCCCGCCAGACCCTCGGCCGCCAGATCCTCGACGGTCAGCCCGAGATCCGCATCAACGGCCGGAAGTTCCGGGTCCGGGCGCGCGTGGCCCGGATCGAGGGCTTTTCCGGGCATGCTTCGCAGAGCGATCTCCTGCGTTGGCTGCGCGCGTTCCGCACGCCGCCCCGCCGGCTTTTCGTGACCCATGGGGAAGCGGAGGCGGCCGAGGCCCTGGCCGGGCTGATCCGGCGCGAGCTGGGGTGGACGGTGAGCGTGCCCGCCTATGAGGACGCCGTCGACCTCGACTGAGGCCATCTTTTTCTTGCGCCTCCGCGCCGAAGGCGAGTAAAATAAACGGGAATGCCAGGAGGCATCATGCCGACCGAGTCCCAGACCGAGGTCAAAAAAGGCCCCAAACGGAGAGCGCGCGCCCTCAAGACCGTCGATATCTCGCTGTCCGTCATCCTCATCGTCCTCCTGGCGATCTATATATTCCGCTTCCACCTGCGCGGCGACGGCGACCCGGGGCTGTCCGTTCCGCTTTCCGACCTGACGATCGTCGCCGTCAAGCTCGGGCCGCTGAGGGAATTTCTGACCGTAGAAGGGACCATCCAGCCTCTCAACACCGTCTTCATGGATGCCGTCGAGGGCGGCCGGGTGGAGAAGATCTTCGCCGAGGTCGGCTCGGTGGTCAAGGAAGGGGCCCCCATCCTGCAGCTGGCCAATACCAACCTGCTGATGGACATCATGTACCGGGAAGCCGAGCTGTTCCAGCAGAGCAACAACCTGCGCAACACCAAACTGTCCATGGAGCAGTACAAGCTCCAGCTCAACCAGCAGTTGTCCGAGCTGGACAACCAGCTCCAACAGCAGAGGAAGCTCTACGAGCGGTACAAGGAATTGGACAAGGACAGCCTCATCTCCAAGCAGGATTTCGAACAGGCCCGCGACCAATACGAGTACCTGCTCAAGCGCAAGGACCTTATGGAGAAGAGCCAGAAGAGCGAATTGGCCCTGCGGACCGGCCAGCTCGACGCCCTCGAAGAATCGCTCCGGCGCATGGAGACCAACCTCGAATCGGTCAAGCAAAAACAGGAGAATCTGACCATCAAGGCCCCCATCGGGGGCCAGATCACCTCGCTCAACGCGGATATCGGCCAGCTGATGTCGGCCGGCCAGCGCATCGGTCAGATCGACGTCCTCAGCGGGTTCAAGGCCATGGCGGCCATCGACGAGCTGTATCTCTCGCGGATCGAAGTCAACACCGCGGGCGAGTTCGACTTCGCCGGCCACAGCTTCAATCTCGTGGTCAAAAAAATCTATCCCGAGGTCAAGGACCGCAAGTTCCTGGTCGAGCTGGAATTCCGGGGCGAACGGCCCAAGGGCATCAGGCGCGGCCAGACCCTCGACGTCCGGATCGCCCTAGGAGAGATCAGCAAGGCCCTGGTCCTCCCCAACGGCGAATACCTGAAGACGACCGAAGGGGAATGGGTCTACCGCGTCGATGAGACCGGCAAGGCCGCCCTCAAGAACCCCATCAAGCTGGGCCGGCGCAATGCCGACGTCGTCGAGGTCGCCAAGGGTCTCAAGCCCGGCGACCGCGTCATCATCTCGTCCTATACGGCGTTCGCCGGCAGGGACAAGATTCTTCTCAAAGACAAGTAGGCAGGAGGCGATCGATCCATGTTCGCGAAACCCCGCATCCTTATTCTGCCCGCGCTGCTCCTGGCCGCGGGCGGGCTGCGGGCCCAGGAGCGGGAGGCCGTCCTGTCGCTCGACGCCTGCATCCTGGAGGCCCTGAAGAACAACCTCGGGGTGGCCATCGAAGTCATCACCCCCAAGCTCTATGACATGAACCTGGGCTTCGCCCGGGAAAAATACATCCCCACCCTGGCTTTCGGCTTCAGCTCCTCCAGCACGAGCTCGCCGTCCTTTTCCTGGATCGATTCGGCCACCCAGGTGGCGTCCCAGGACAAGAACTATTCGGCCCAGATCTCCCAGTTCGTGCCCACGGGAGGGCGGTTCTATGCCACGCTCTCCTCCTACAAGAGCGAAAGCAACCGCAGCTTCCAGACGATCAACCCGCGTTACGGGAGCACGATGTCCTTCAGCCTGTGGCAGCCGCTGCTGCGCAATTTCGGGGTCGGACTGAACAAGCGGGACATCCTCATCGCCCGCAACAACCTGGACATCTCCGAGATCCAATTCCGCTCCGTCCTCCAGGACACGATTTACCGCGTCGAGCTGGCCTACTGGAACCTGGTCTACAGTATCGAGTTTCTCAAGGTCCGGCGCCAGTCGCTGGCGCTGGCCCGCGACCTGCTGGCCAAGAACAAGCGGGAGGCCGAGGTCGGGACCATCCCGCCGATCGAGATTCTCAACGCGCAATCCGAGGTGGCCACCCGCGAGGCCGACATCCTGCAGTCCGAATCCCAGGTCGCTTCGAGCCAGGACGGCCTGCTGACGATCCTCAACATGCCGAACGCGCCGGGCAAGCCGCGCCTCACGCGGATCGTCCCCTCCGACCAGCCGGGCTTCGAGAAACGTGATCTCGATCTGGACGCCTGCCTGGCCACGGCCCTGGAGAACCGGACCGACCTGCAGGTGTCGAAAATCGACCTGCAGACCAAGGATCTCAATTTCCAATACGCCCGCAACCAGCTCCTGCCCGACCTGTCCCTGAGCGCCTCGTACTGGAGCCCGGGGATTTCCGGCACCCAGATCCTCTACCAGGACGGCAATCCTCTGACCAACGTCATCATCGGCTATGTCCCGGCGGGCGCCAAAGACTCGCTCCGCGACGCCTTCGCCCTAAAATACAACAACTGGTCGGTCAGCCTGAGCCTGAGCGTTCCCCTCAATAATTACCTGACCCAGGCCCATTACGCCCAAATCAAGCTCAGCTATGAGCAGGCCCTGCTGCGCATCCGCAACCAGGAGCAGCAGGTGTTTCTGGAAGTCAAGAACGCCGTCCGCGACGTGGAGACCAACGCCAAGCGCGTCCAGGCTTACAAGCTGGCCCGGGAGCTGTCCGCGCGCCGGCTCCAGGCCGAGGAAAAGAAGCTCAAGGTCGGGCTGACGACGAACTACATCGTCCTCTGGCAGCAGCGCGATCTGGCCGACGCCATCAGCTCGGAGCTCAAGGCCCTGATCGATTACAGCATGTCCGTATCCGCCCTCGAGAGGACCCTGGGCACGAGCTTGAAAACCAAGAACATCCGCCTCGGCGACATCCTGGGGCGCTGAAGCGCCGCGCGTTTCTCCGGCGTCCTGGGACGGTCCTCAGGGCCGGTCGAGCGGCAGGCGGCCCCCGCCGTTGGCCTCGGCGTCGGCCTTCATGATGGCCAGAAGTTCGCGGCGCAGGCGCTCCTCGGGGAACCGCGGCGGGACCGCTTCCAGGATCCGGAGGGCCTCGTCGTGGGCCCGGTCGGCGATCGATTTCCGGCCGGCCGCCGTCCAGGCGTCGTAATTGTCGCGGTCGGTTAGCTTAGGGAAGCTATGTTCCAGGCGGTACCATTTCCGCGTGTGCGGGAGGGTCAGGAACTGGGTCGCCGGATCGAAGTTCTCGAAGAGGTGGAGGGCGATGGGGTCTTCGCGCTGGGCGATGCCGCGGACGAGGCGCAAAGCCTGACCGCAGATCTCGTCGTCAATGAGTAGCTTCTCCAGGCTGATCGCCGACTCATAGTCCAGCATGCCCGCCCCCGAGACCACGTTGATCCCGGCCAGGGCGGCCAGAACAGCCCCGATGCCGGTCTCGAAGCCGGCCTGGGCGTCGTTGATCTTGGCGTCGCTCAGTCCGATGTAAGCGTGGGTGGGCAGCTTCAGGCGCTTGCCGATCTGAGCGTAGGCCAGGTCGATCATCATCGTCTCCATGGCTCCCATGGGTGTCGTGCCCTTGCGCATGTCGAAGCTGGAGGGGGAGCCGCCGAAGATGATGGGCGCGCCGGGGCAGGCGGCCTGGCCGATGGCCAGCCCGGCCAGATTCTCGACGACGTGCTGGACCAGGGTCCCCGTGATCGTGGCCGGGGAGGTCGCCCCGGTCATGCCCATGGAGATGAGCTCGGAGGGAATGCCGGCCCGGGCGCAGTCGATGAGGCTCTGGGAGGTCAGGTGGCTCCATTTCAAGGGAGGGGAGGGGCAAGCGTCGAAGATGGCCAAGGGTTTGCGCCGCAGCCCCTCCTCTCCGCCGCGGACGGCGACCAGCATGTCCCGCATCGGGGCGAATCCGGCCACGCGAAACGTCCCGGTGACGACGGGCTTTGTCGAATACTGCAGGCCGATGCACAGGCGATAGCTGTCGCCCAGGACCTCGGGAATATCCCGGCTGACGAGTCCCGTGCTCTGAAAATCGAGGTTCGGGCACTCCTCGGTCAGGCGGACGAAGGCGACGAGGTCAGCCGTGACCGGCGACCGATGGGTCTGCGTGGCATGGTCCAGGAGGCGGACTCCGGCCGAGCCGGGATCGAAATGGACGGCGTCGCCGCCGACGACGTACGATTTTTCGCCGGCCCGGTCGTAGAAGGTGATCGCGGCCGGGGCCAGGGTCAACAGCCGCTCCACGACCTTGCGGGGGATGCAGACGCGGTCACGGCCCGCTTCGACGGCGGCGCCTTCCCCGGCCAGCAAGGCCCGGGCCTCATCGTTCTCGACGAATACGCCCGTCCGCTCCAAGACGGTCAGGCCTTCGTCGATGATCTGATCCAGGAGTCCGGGACTGAGCAGTTCGACTTTGGGGCGCAGGGTTTCGTGCATGGGTCAGGCCTTTCCCAGGGTTTTGAGAGCCGCCCGCACGGCGGCCGTAGCGTTCTCGCCGTAGCCGTCGGCCCCGATCTCGTCGGCCCATTTTTGGGTGACGGGGGCGCCGCCGACCAGCACTTTGAACCGCGAGCGCAAGCCGCGCTCCCGGAGCCGGGACAGGACGCGGCGCTGGTTGACCATCGTCGTCGTCAGCAGGGCGGACAGGCAGATCAGGTCGGCCTTGCCTTCAACGGCGGCATCGATGAAGCGGTCGACCTTGACGTCCGCGCCCAGGTCGACGACTTCGAAGCCGTTGGCCGAGAGAAGCGAGGAGACGAGGTTTTTACCGATGTCATGGATGTCGCCCTCGATCGTGCCGATGACGGCCCGGCCCCGGGAAGCGACCGTCCCTTCGGCGGTTTTTTCCAGGGCGGGGCGCAGGACGGCCAGGGCCGCCTTCATGCCTTCGGCGCTCTGGATGAGTTCGGGAAGAAAATAATCGCCGCATTCCCAAAGTTCCCCCACCTTGTCCAGGCCGGGCAGGAAACCGAGCGCGATGATGTCCTGGACGGGAAGCCCCTCGGCCAGCGCCTCTTCGGCCAGGCGGGCCGAGGCCTCACGGTTGCCGTCAATGACGGCTTGAGCCATTTGCGGATAGAGTCGATGATCGTTCATGAAGCCATCCTTTTATTTAGATATATCTTATTGTGACCATCTTTGAAAAGCCAATGAATCGATGAAAATATCTTGAAACTTCTCGCCTTGAACTAACGATACATGCCGGATGCTCCCGGCCAGCTTCTCGCAGCGTTTCCGTTCCCCGCCCGACAGGAGCAGGATTTTTGCGCCCGCCAGAGAAGCATTGCCGACGAATTCAATGATATCGGGTCGTATTGTCGGAATCAAGCCGATGCGCATGGCGTTTTCGATATCCATGGTGCTTCCGAATGCGCCCGCCACGTATATCCGTTCCAGATCGGAGACGTTGAGGCCGGCTTCGGCCAGCAGCATGCGCATCCCGGTCCGGATGGCGGCGGCAGCCAGCTGGACTTCCCGGACATCTTTCTGGGTCAGAGCGAGACCGGGCGACAAGAGCAGGGATTTGTTCGCATTCAGGATATGGCCGTCGGAATCCATCCACCCCTGGCCCAAGGCCACGGCCAGGATATCGATCAAACCGCTTCCACAGATTCCCTTGGCCTCTCCGGCGCCCAAAACGCGTAAGGCGATTCCTTTGCCGTCCAGTTCGGCTTTATGAACGGCGCCGGGCGCGGCGATCATGCCGCAGCTCAGGCCCATCCCTTCGAAGGCCGGACCCGCGGCCGTCGAAGTGGCCAGAAGGCGGGGGCCGTTTTTCAAGACGATCTCGCCGTTCGTTCCGAGATCCATGAAGAGAGCCCGGGCCGGTCCGTTTTCGATGTCCACGGCGGTCAGACCCGCGGCGATGTCGCCGCCGACGAAGCTCTTGATATTGGGCGCCATATAAATCATTCCCGCCGGGTTCATCTCCAGGCCTCCGGCTGCGGCGAGCGGTTCGAGAGATGAAAAAAGGGCCCGAAACGGCGCCGCCGCCAGCGTGGCGACGGGCAGGCCGAGGAAGAGATGGCTCATGGCCGTGTTGCCGGCCACGACGGCTTCATAGATCTCGGCCGGCTCGATCGCGGCTTTCCGGGCGGCCTCGGCCAGAAGCGCGTTGATCGTCCGCCGGGACTCGTCACGCAGGGCCAGGAGATTCCCGGGATCGAAATGCGCGGCCGTGATCCGCGAAACTACGTCGGCCCCGTAACGGACCTGTCCGTTCAACCCGGCGGCCGTCGCGACCGTCCGGCCGTCGTTCAAATCGACGATTTCGACGGCCACCGTCGTGGTGCCGAGGTCGACGGCCGCCCCGAAGGCGCGTTCCGCGGTGTCGCCGGATTCAACGGCCAGGATGACGCGATCGTCGTAGAGAACCGCGGTGACCGTTTCGTCCCGTCCCGGATCGAAGCCGGCCAGAGCGGACAAAACCGCCGGGGCCAAGACCGGCTGCGGTCCGGAGAATTTCGAAAGGAGCGAATCCGCGGCCGCTTCCGGATCGTCCAGAGAGACCCGCGGCAAACGAAGGACGAACTTTTTCAGGGGGGGATCCACGGCCACCTCGCGTCGGCGGCCTTCGGTCAAGGGCGCGATCGTGGCCAACGCGGCTTCCGGGGTGATCCGGATCGTAAGCGGAGAGCGGACTTCCATCCGGCAGGCCAGGCGATACCCTGCCGGGCGGTTTTGCCGGTCGAGTACGGCCTGCTCGGTTGGGTCGGGACGCCCGGCTCCGCCCTCGACGACTTCGACGAGGCACTTCCCGCAGACGCCCCGCTGTCGGCACGGAAAGCCGATCGGGATACCGGATTCCTGCAAAACATCCGCCAGAGTCGCCCCCTCGGATGCCGTAACGATTCGGCCAGCGGGCTCTATCTTAAGACGATGATGATTCATGCCGTCCTCTTCGTCCAAAGGAAATACGAGGGGATGCCCAAGGCCAGGACGCCCGCGGCCGCCAGGGCTTGGACCGGTCGGGAGACGGCGCTGCTCAGGAAAATGGCACCGTTCAGGACGGCGAAAAGGACCGGCAGGGCCGGATATCCCCAGACCCGATACGGGCGGGGGGCCGCCGGCCGTGTCCGGCGCAGCACGATGACGGCGATCGCGGTGGCCGCGAAAAAGAGGGTCAAGGCAAAGACGACGAATTCGTAGAGTTGTTGGAACCGCCCCGTCAGTCCCAGGACGACGGAGCCGGCCATTTGGGCCTTCAAGGCCGCGTCCGGGGCCTGGGTCCGGGGATGGACGCTTCCCAGCTTCTTCCAGAAAGCGCCGTCTCGGGCCATGGCGAACGGGACACGGGCGCAGAAGAGGACGTTGGCGCTCAGGCAGCCGAGGGCGGATACGGTGATCAGGATAGCGAAGAGGGAGGCCGCAACGGGACCGAGCAGACGCGAAGCGGCCGCCCGGCCGATGCCCACGACACCCTTCATCTCCGGCATGGGAACAGCCAAGATATAGACGACATTGGAAAGAAAATAAAGAGCGGTCAGGGTCACGACCCCCAGACCCAGGGCGGCGGGCAGGACTTTGCGGGGGTTTCGTATTTCCTCCGCCGTACAGCTCGCCGCGTACCAGCCGTCGTACGTCCAGAGGACCGCCAGAAACGCCGCGCCGAACCCGGACAGCGAGACGGGAGCGCTTTGGACCAGGCGGGCCGCCGGAGATGACGGGCCGAAGCCGGCCTTGACGGCGGTCGCGAGACCGATGACGATGAAAAGGGAAAGACCTGCGACGCGGGCCACGACGAGAATATTCTGAGTCCGCGCCCCGGTCCTTACGCCGAGACTGTTGACCGCCGAAACGGCGATGATCGCCGCGACGGCTACGATCTGGCCTCCCGATATCGAAAGGCGCAGGGATCCCAACGAGACCCGGATCAAAGGAGACGACGAAGCCCAGCCTGCTCCGTAAGGGAGCAGGGATTCCGCGAGCCCCGCGCCGAGGGCGGCGATGCCGCCGCAGCCGACGATCCAGAAAAATCCCCAACCGTAGAGAAACGCGGCCAACCGGCCGTAGCCCTCCCGCAGGTAGACATAGGGGCCGCCGGCCTGGGGAAACATCGTCCCCAATTCGGCGAATGTCAGGGCCCCCATGAGCGTGAAGATGCCGCCGACGATCCAAACCGCAAGAAGATGGACAGGGGAGGGGCAATCGGCGGCCATGAGTCCGGTGGTGAAAAAAATGCCCGTGCCGAAGACCGATCCGATGACCAGGAAATAGGCGTCCTTGAAGCTCAGCCGGGAAGCCAAGGTCGATTGTTCGGGCGCCTGTGCAGCCATCCTATCGTCTTGATTTTGTTGCATTTATTGCCGTCGACTCGTTCTTCTTTCCAATCTTGACTCATCTTACGGGATTTCCCGCCGGAAATCAATTTATGCATTTCAACTTCCGGGATGTCCATACATCCGTCCCGATGAATTCGGCCGGGTCGGCGCAAATTTTCATATCGATTCGCCCTCAGGATCCGCAATGCGATTCCCTTTTAATGTTTCATTCTGCCGGCCGCCCATTCTAAGGGAGGATTGACCATAAGGTTACAAAGGGAGTCAGGGGAAAGCTGGGCCGGTAGAATTATTTGTCAATTTCGGGTCATGCTGGAAAGCATTGGGGTTTCGAGAGTGTCGCGCCGCCATAGAAAACGATGAAGGAAATTCTTGAAGAATCCGGAGCGCCGAAGCCGTTCCCGGGAATCTCTAACGACCAAAAAAAGCGAAAGAGAACTGGTTATTCGGCTATCGGGAAATTCCGATATCATCATCGGCCATTTCTCGGATGGCCTTTCGACTTGATCGCGGCCCGGATATTCATTCTGGAAATATTTTCTCACGTTCCCGGAGTTCGCCTGCGCCCGAGGCCCAGTCCCTTACTGCGTGCGGGGAGAACGGATCCGCTTGAATCGAGACATAATCACGCATGTCGGCCGGCCGACCTAATACCTAAAAATAAGGCAATATTGATAATTAATTCATTATTATTTTATTATCAATTAGATGCGGATATGTCGGCCGGCCGACAAGGCTTTTTTATCGACTTGCTTTTTGGCCTGGATTTGGGTATCGTACGGGAGATCGGGAGGAATTCAATTGTGATCATCACTGTAACCAATCAAAAAGGCGGCGTAGGGAAAACAACGACCGCCATCAATATCTCCGCGGCCCTGGCCTTTACGGGCGCCAGGGTTCTGCTGGTCGATACCGATCCCCAGGGCCACAGCTCAATCTCCTGTGTGGCCAATCCCGAGAATTCCCCTTATTCGCTCTATGATGTTCTGGGCGGAAATAAAATCAAAATCGAAGACGTCATCAAGAAATCGACGATCCCGGGGATGGACGCGGCTATCTCGCGGATTTCGATGGCCAAGCTCGAACCATCTTTGATGGGGGAGATCGATGGTCACTTCCGTTTGCGTGATGCGTTGTCAACGGTCCGCAACAAGTACCAATATATCCTGATCGATACTCCGCCCACCCTTGGATTGATCACTTTAAACGCCCTCGTCGCCGCCACCCATCTACTGATCCCCATCCAGAGCTCGTACTTGTGTTTGGAAGGGACCGATGATCTTCTCGAAACCATCGAGAAAGTCCGCAAGGTCGCGAACCCGCAGCTGCATATTTTGGGCGTGCTCATCACCTTGCACGATACCCGGACGAACATCGCCAAGGACGTGGTCGAACGGATTTTAACCGTCTTCGGCAAGACAGTTTTCAAGACATTCATTTCGAAGAGCGTCAAGCTCGAAGAAAGCCCCGCCTACAAAGAATCGATTTTTACCTACGCTTCCAATTCGATCGGGGCTCAGCAATATCGGCAGGTCGCGGAGGAAATCCTTGAACGAACCAAAAAATAAGCGTTCCGGTTTACCGGAAACGGTGGGCATGCGCCACGATACCCACTTCGTGGATTGGATTTCCAAGAAAACGGCGGCTCCGCTCGTTCGCCTGATTCCCGTCGAGCGCATCGCTCCCAATCCGCATCAGCCTCGCTCCTCATTGGGCAACATCCAGGAGTTGATGAATTCCATCAAGCTCAAGGGCGTCCTGGAGCCCATCATCGTCCGTCCGCAAGGGGAGACCTACGAAATCATAGCCGGCGAGCGCCGCTATGTCGCGTCCAAGAATGTTGGGCTCAAGGAAATTCCGGCCATCGAAATGAACGTTTCCGACAACGAGGCCATGGAAATCTCTTTGATTGAGAACCTTCAACGCAAGGATCTCGATGTCTTCGAGGAAGCCGACGGCCTGAGGGCTTTGATGGATATCTATAGATACAGCCACGCCGACATCTCCGAAAAAATAGGAAAGGCCCGCTCGACGATCACCGAAATTATCAATATTTGTAAGATACCCGCGGAGATCCGCGGGCTGTGCGCGGTCGCCGGCGTCGATAAAAACCGCAGCGTCCTGGTCGAACTTTCAAAATTGAAAAGCCCCGACGATATGAAAACGCTTTTAGCGGAGATCAAGGACCGCGGTTTGCGCCGCGAAGACACGCGCGATCTGACCAAAGCGCTGAAGGGGAAGGATTCCAAAGAGGAAGTCAGGCCCAAGCATTACGTGTTTAACTATCGCCCCAAGGAAGATAAAACGTATCAAATTAAGATCGAATTCAAAAAAGAAACAGTGAGCCGGACGGAAATCATACGAATACTTGAGGAACTTTTATCGAAACTGAAATCTACCCATTAGCGATTCGTACGTGAAAAATCGCGCCAAACCGAATTTACTGCGGGGAGCAGTAAATATGTTACATAATCCTTACTGCTCCCGGAGTACTAGCCGGGCGACAAATAAATCCGGGTCAACTATATTCCGCCCGGCTTAGTAAATAATAATATGCAAACTAATTTACTGAATCAACTTATTAGTTTACATAATATATCTTATGCGACTCAATACTTATCTATCGCTTATAATATTTATAATCAATATGTTATGTTTGTATGCAAATTGTGGATATCTCATCCCCGATATTTTTTACAATTAAGAAAAAACACCTCCGCGTTTTACCTTTCACGCGATATTTTGATATCGAGCTGCGATGGATTTCCTTTTCAGAATAAGCATCTCGATTATTTATTTTTATAGAAAATAAAGACTTTTATTCATGGAGCGGCCTTAATTATTATCTCGCCCTTCGTTCAATCATCAATAGGCCATGCGGTTCAAGATCTTTCTAAAAAATAACCGCGGCAAAATGATAAAAAATATTGAATAATTTCGCATTCGGAAAAAATAAGGGTGCCTAGTGAATTTAGTGATTTTTTCGAAAACGGCTTTAAGATTTTTTTTGTCGTCTCGATTTTGATATAAATGATATGAATACAAAGGCTATGAAATCGATCGGTCACAAAGCTCTTGATTTCAAAAACAAAGCCATACCAAAAATTATGATTCTGATATTTTCAGATATATCGTTGATAAAAAACGATCGGTCACTTGTGATGGCGGAGCCCTTTTTCTGCCAAAGTGAACTCGGCGTTCTGATTATTCAGGCGGCTCTCGTGCCCCTGATCGTCAATGGCGGTCACCGCATAACTATAGAAATCTTTCTTTTTAACGTTTGTATCGAGGAACTTGAAAGTATCGGCACTCGTTTGACCGATGGCTTGCCAGCTATCGGTCCCTTCCGCGCTTTTCCGGTAAATCCGGTATCGGACGATCGTGTACGCATCGTTGGCCGGGTTTCTGTCCCAAGTGACCGTCGTCACGTAACGGGTCATGAACATGCTCTCGTCGACATAAGTCTGCCACCGGACGTTCAAGGGCGGGTAAATGCCGAGGATTTCGATCGTTTTGATTTGACTATCGGTGAGGCCCTCGTTATCAATAACCGTCAGCTTGATGGAGTAAACGCCCTGACTCTGGAAGACATGATAAACGTTTCTTCCCGTTTCCTGGCCGCCGTCCCCAAACAGCCAATTCCATTGGACGATCGTGCCATCCGGATCGTACGATCCCGCGGCGTCAAACTGGATATTGATCGGGGCGAATCCTCCGCTAGGCGAAAACGTGAAATTGGCCGTCGGGGGCTGATTGACCACGGGCGGAGGTTCACCGCCGCCCCCTCCCCCACCGCCCCCCCCTCCGGGGGCCGTCCCCCCGTAATAAATGGCCCCGTCGGCGCTCCAGACGAATTCGAGATTGCCCTGGGCGTCGATGGCCTGGTCCATATGGATCCCATTGTAGGAATCAGGCACGTAATTCGTCGCGGACCAATTATTCCTCGAGCCCATGCGGAAATAGAGCTGACCGCCGTCGGCGCTTCCTTCCTGCCAGAGAACATAGACCGTATTGTTTTTCTGATTGATGCAGGGCCAATGGATGAACGACCAGCCGCTTAAATTGATGGGATCGCTGGGCGAGGATCCCGTCCAATAGGAATAGGCCAGGCTGTTCGCGCTGTCATCCGCATAAACGTGGACATAGACGACGTGGGCCACGCCGTTGTTGTCGACGGTCACCCGCGGATGCTGATGGGCCAGAGGGAATTCCGTATGGACGGGAGCGGGCGCGCTCCAAGCGGAATTATAGCTGGAGCTCCGGGCGCAATACTGGGTGTCATAATCCTCTGATTTTTGGGTGAAAACGGCAACGACTACGCCGCCATTGACGGCGATATCGGGGAATTTCGCGCGCGCCCCAGCCCGGTTGAGCATCTTCACCTCTTCCCAGTTCCCCCCGACCCGCGCCCGGGAATAGACTTCTCCCCTCTCATCGGAGTACCAGATGAGGAACAGGTTGCCCGCCCCGTCAATGCTCAGGCGGGTCATGTCCGGACGGGAGAATGGAGCGACCTGGAACGTGGCCCCCCAGGCCGAGCCGCTCCGGACCCTCATTTGGACGCCGCTGTCCACGTCGCTCCACGCCGCAATCAGATTCTGCGACGGGTCCACCCCGATGCTACAGACCATTTTAGACATGCTGGCGACCCGGCCGCTGTTGCTGAGGTTGATGGGATCGGTCCATTGCTGTCCGCCTGCCGGGAGCGTGCAGTAGAATACGTCTCCCCTGTTTTCGGAATAAGCGGAAAGATAGATGGCATGGAGATTGCCGGCCGCGTCGATGGCGATTCGCGGAGACCAGCAATCCAATTGGCTGACCGCAGAAATGCGGGATCTGGCGTCCGCGCCCAGGCCGAACCCGATCAGTCCGGCGATGAGCCAAAGCGCTATTTGTCGGCTGCGCCTGATTCCTCTTCCCTTCCTGGCCCGATGTCTTTGGTCGTTTACGTTAAGAGTGTTTAATTTCTTCACATATAAAATATAACGGACTTTTCGGCATAATGTCAAATACCGCCGTTTCCCCCCTGTTCCCTCTCTCCAAACGCCGCGCCGAGCCGGTTTCTTCTCTAACGGTTCCTGGTATCCAGCCTGGTCCAACCTTGGCCTTGACGATAGACCTCATCGACGGCTCGACCGTCGACGAAGAGCCGGACTTCAATCGATCGGGCCGGCACCGATTCTTCGAGATGAAGCTCCAGCCCGGCGCACGAATCGGCGCTATGGGAGGAAAAGAGGATCTGATTCTTGACGATTTTCCACTCCACTCGATCGCCTTGGGGGGACAGCGGCTGGGCGGAAACGAGCTTCGAGATTTCGGCCCGGCCGGGGAACGTCATGGTTCCGGAAAAGATATGCCGGCCCGGCGATCCCCAACGCCATTCCCAATCCGTATCATTGCTGCGGACGCCGAAACCATCGAGGACCGGCGCGGCGCGCTCCCAGAGCCCGTTCAAGAAGAAAAGCCGATCCAGGTTCCAGATGAGGACCGGCCGGCGCGACCCGGCCCCCAAGGCCCGCCGGTAGGCGTCTGCCGCGCCCCGCGCATCGCCCGCCCAGAGAAGCGCGTTTCCCCGCCGAACGTCGCCGGCGGAATCCTCCACCCGCAGGAGGACGTAGAATTCAAACAGCTCGTCGTCGAGGATATAGTCGGGCATGATGGCCCGGAAGGCCTCAGGCATCTTGCTCGACCACCACTCGAACTCCCAGCCGCGAAGGATGATGATCTTGGGACGGTTGAGCCGGATTTGTTCGATGAATTTGACGCGTTGATCGGGAAAATAGGCCGGGATCCGGCCGTTGTCGAACTCGGTGGCATTCGGCCGTTCGCTGAGAAAATAGAGGATGCTTTCGCCGAAACAGAAGATCCGGTCCCGGGGCGAAGACTTTCGGCCGATATACTCCAGAAGCCGGGACAGCTTCACGGCCTGGTCGGTCGGCGGCAGGATCTGCGCGCGGGCCGTTCGGACGATCGGCCGATGAGGACCGTCCGCGATCACGATGCTGGCGGCGTCGTATTGCCACATCGGATGTCCCCATAGACACAGGGCGGCGAAGTAGGCCAGCACGCCGATGACGGAGACCCCGACGATCCCCTTTCCCGCGGTCCGGAAGAGTCTTCGGGGCAGGGCCGGGCGGAAGGAGAGAAAGAGAAGATAGCTCCAGAGAAGATGGAGAAGCGCGCCGGTCTGGGGAAAGCGGAATTCGTTGTGCCAGTGCCAGATATGATAGAAGGAGAAAGTGCCCAAAAGCAGGGCGGCCAGGATCTTCAGAGACTCGAGATCCCGGGATCGATTCGGGCTCAGGAACCGGCGGGCCAGGACCGCCCCCAGAACCAGGATCATCGCGGGAGTCAAGAAATACAGGTATCCCTTGGTCAGACGGAGCGGCCAGGGGAAGCTGTTTTTGACCAGGACCGTATCCACGGATTCGACCTGCCCCAGGCGCATGGTTTCGGAGAGGCCGCGAATCAGATCGGGAACACTGTGGGATGAGATATACAAGGTGAGGAGAGGGAGGAGGGCCGCGAGGACCGCCCCGCCCAGGATCAGCCCGTTCTTGAAGATCGCCCCGAAGGAAATTTTTCGCCGCAGCCCGTCGATCACCAGGATGAGTCCGGCGGCGAGGACGCTGTAGCCGGCCATGTCCTCGCGGACATAGACCGACGCTCCGATGGCCGCCCCCAGCGCGATAAGGCGGCGGGCGCCGGGCCGGTCCAGGTAATTCCACAGCAGACTCACGTTGACGATGAGGACGAAATTGATGAATCCCTTGACCCAGAATCCCGGGAAGGCCATCAAAAGAAGGGTGGGGATCCAATGGAACGGGAACGGCAGCACGCGGCGGGCGAGGCGGAACATAAGGACATTCTTGATCGTATGAAGGAGGACGAAAAACAGCCGTTCGATCAGGATGCTTTTGCCGAAAAGCCAGAACCAGAAGGCCAGGGGATAATAATGGCCGGCCATGTATTGATGGAAATCCCGCAGCGGGATCTGTCCGGACAGGACGCGCATGGCTCCGTTGATGATCAGGCCTTCATCCACATCGATGCGGAACCGCCGGTAATAAGACAGATAATAGGCCAGGCTCAGCAGGGCGACGAAAACGCTGAGGGCCGCCGTTTGATGGGTTTTCAGCCAGCGGGCCGGGGATCGTGTTCCGGACGCGTGTCCGCCGCTTTCGATCATCGTTGTTCCGGGGGGGGTCATCGGAGCTTCCATGCCGAAACCGGTTAAAACACCTTTTTGTCCGCTTTTCAGGGGCCGGAGAAGCCGGAAAGCAACAATCAGTATAACAAAAAACACCGCCTTTTCAAGGACAATCTCCGCCCGGAACAGGCGGCTGGGATAGCGCCTAAAAGACAACGACCGCCATCGAGGCGGTCATCCTCCGGCAGCAAAAAAAATCAGGAAAAGAGGGCGTCAGGACATCATTCCCGGCGTTCCCGTTTCAATAAAATTCCGATAATTCGCTTTCCCCGCCGCCCAGGTTGACCGTGCTGATGGCGAATTTGCGTTTCTTGGACAGGTCGGTGAAATCGAACGACTGACTGAAGGTCGTTTTGCCGACCGTGGCCAGGAGTTGATATCCCCCGGCGTTTTCCTTGACGTAAATCTTATAGCCGGCCAGGAAATTGTCGGTGTTGTTGGGGTGGGCGTTCCAGCTCAGCTTGTAGGTGGCCCGCGGGGATCGTCTCACGCCGGACAGGGACAGCGTGACCGAAAGGTTGACCGGAGGGAGGAAATATTTGGGCGTGATGGGCGTGAGCGAATTGATGAAGACGTCCGAGCTCTCAGCGCCGTACCAGGCCGACCAGGACACGGCGACATTTCCGAAGCCGTCGGCGCTGATGCCTCCGGACTTGGTGTAGCCCCCCCACATCATCTGTGATTGCCAGAATCCGTTCATGTTGGTCAGGTAGAGGATCCCTAAACCGAAATCGCCTCCGCCCTGTTGGCAGGCGATATGGCAATTGCTGAAGACGTCCGAAGCGACGCGCGGCCCATGCTGGGTACCGCGGGCGGTCAGAAATTCAATGGGGTTATCGGCGCCGTTGAGCTTGGACACCACGATGGCGCCCTGTTCCGCCTCGTCAACGTCTCCCCAGGCCACCCAGGGCATGCCGTTCGGCCCGACGGCGATGTACGGAAGCTCCTGGCTGAGGCCCGTTTCGTTGACCCAGGTCTGTGGCGTCCAGGAAGTCGTCGCGGTGCGTGTGCTGTAATGCGTCTTGTACTCGCAGGCGTTGGGGTTGCCGCAGTCGCGCTGACTCCAGCAAATCCAAATCGTGCCGTCTATTCCCAAGGCGATTTGGCCCTTCATGCAACGAACATCTTCTTTCGAAATGACAACCTCATCTTCCCAAATCCCGTTAATCTTGGAACGGGCAAAGACCCGAAAGGAATTGCCGTCCCAGAACTGAACATGGATGTTGCCGTTGGGCTCGACCGCGACGGACGGTTCGTCTACGCCCCAGTCGCTGACTCTCTCGACGGCGCTCCAGTCGCCTACCGCCGGATCAAAGACACGCAAGTAGACTCCCTGTTCGCGGGGCTGCCCCCAGACGGCGGCGACAACTCCTTTGCTGCTGACGGTGATATAGGGTTGCATGCAGAACTCGTCGAAGTGCGCATTCAATTGGATCGGCGTTGAAGCCGTTGTGCCGTCGTATTTGACATAGTTGACGACATTCCGGTACTCGGCATCCAGGATTTCGATGAATATGACATGGGCTACGCCGTCCGGGCCGAGGGCGATATGCGACCAGCGGACCTTGCCGCCGACGTGGGCCACGGTAACCTGGTTGTTCATGAGATCGGCCATGGCGGCCGTTGAAAGCAGCACGAGGAGCAGGCTGACCAACCAGAATTTCTTCATTTGTTCTCCTTGAAAAAATAATCCCGCATATTATCGTCGGTCAGAGCAGGAAAGTCAACCGCCGGCACAGCGTCATCTTATTGTCTTCATTATATTTCAACTTTATTTATAGCGTTTCCGACAGGTTCCAATATGAAAAATCGCGCGTCATCGATCGAGCCCGCTCGGCCGGCGATGCCATTTTCCGGTATTGGCCCGGCCCGGAATCCCTCTCCAAAATAGAAAAGCCCTCATCCGCCTTTCGGCGGATGAGGGCGGGAGGTCTTATTCCAGGCTGAGCCTTTACAGGCCTTTGCTCATGGCGTTGAGGAAATCCTGATTGGTCTTGGTCTTGCCCAATTTTTCGATGAGCAATTCCATGGCCTCGACTTCCCCCAACTGGCTGAGGATCTTGCGCAGGACCCAGGTGCGGCTGAGCTCGGTCTCCTCGATGAGCAGCTCTTCCTTGCGGGTGGCCGAGCGGTTGATGTCGATGGCCGGGAAGGTCCGCTTATCGACCAGCCGGCGATCGAGGTTGATTTCCATGTTGCCGGTGCCCTTGAATTCCTCGAAGATGACCTCGTCCATTCGGCTGCCGGTGTCGACCAGGGCGGTGGCAATAATGGTCAGGCTCCCCCCCTCTTCAATCTTGCGGGCCGAGCCGAAGAACTTTTTCGGCCGGTTCAGGGCGTTGGCGTCGATGCCGCCCGAGAGGACCTTGCCCGAGGGCGGGATGATGGCGTTGTGGGCGCGGGCCAAACGGGTGATCGAATCGAGCAGAATGACGACGTCCCGCTTGATTTCCACCAGCCGCTTGGCCTTTTCCAGGACGATGTTGGCGACCTGAGCGTTGCGGGCGGGCGGCTCGTCGAAGGTGGAGGCGACGACCTCGCCGTTGACGCTGCGCTGGAAATCCGTGACCTCTTCCGGCCGCTCGGCGACGAGCAGGACGATGAGGAAGATCTCAGGGTGGTTTTTCTCGATGGACTTGGCGATTGTTTTCAGGAGCGTCGTCTTGCCGGCGCGCGGAGGCGAGACGATGAGGCCGCGCTGGCCTCTGCCTATGGGGGTCAAAAGCTCCATGATCCGGGCGTTGAGGTTCTTGGGATTGCCGTCCTGAAGAATGATCTTCTCGTGGGGGTAGAGAGGCGTCAGTTGTTCGAAATGAACATTGCGGCGCTGGTCGATGATGACGTCCGGGAGCATGAAGTTGATCGCCTCGATCCTGATCAGGGCGAAATATTTCTCCCCGTTTTTCGGCGGGCGGACGATGCCGGAGATGGTATCGCCCGTGCGGAGCTGGAATTTGCGGATTTGGGAAGGCGAGACATAGATGTCGTCCTGGCTGGGCAGATAGCTGAACTCGGGGGCCCGCAGAAACCCGAACCCGTCCTCCAGACATTCCAGGACGCCTTCGGAAAAGAGCAGGCCCTGCTTTTTGGCTTGGGCCTCCAGAATCTTAAAAATCAGATTGTGCTTGTTGGCCTTGTCGACTTCGATGTCCTCCTCGGCCAGGCCGACTTGGGCGGCGATTTTGAGGATCTCCTTGGTCTCCTTCTCCTCGAGCTCGATCAGCCCCCAATCGCGCGGGGCCTGCGGGTCGCGGGGCAAATCCATTTCGGCATAGTCGGGCGGAAGGTCGGAGGGACGATCCTTGGCTGCGGAATTAGAATTGGTCTTGGGGCCGCGGCGATAACGGCCTTGTCCTTGATTGGGCATGGCATTCTCCTCGTCAATGTGCGAGGGGGGGCTCGGGACTGGTCTTGCCCTCCCCCTCGCCGGCGCCCGGCTTGGCGGGCTTCGATGTGTCGGGCATTTCCCTGGTCAGGACGAGCTTCAGGACTTCGTCCATGGTCTCGACCAGGTGGATTTTCATGGTTTGAGCGATGTTCTTGGGCAGGTCCTTGAGATCGGACCGGTTGTCCAGGGGCAGGATGGCCTCACGGATGCCCTCGCGGTGGGCGGCCAACAGCTTTTCTTTGATGCCGCCGACCGGGAGCACCTTGCCGCGCAGGGTGATCTCGCCGCTCATGGACAGTCTTTTACTGACCGGGATCTCGGTCAGGAGCGACAGGATGGCGATGGCGATGGTGATGCCCGCCGACGGCCCCTCTTTGGGGATGGCTCCCTCGGGGACATGGATGTGGATGTCGAAGTCCTTGGTCACGTCCTTGGCCACGTTGAGTTCGAAGATCTTGGAGCGGACATAGCTGAAGGCGGCCTGGGCCGATTCCTGCATGACCTCGCCGAGCTGGCCGGTCAGGACGAAAATGCCTTTGCCGTGGACCTTGGTCGCCTCGAACGTCAGGAGCTCGCCGCCGAATTCCGTCCAGGCCATGCCGATGGCTACGCCGACCTCGTCCTCGCGGTCGAAGGCCGAACGCCGGAACTTCGGCACGCCCAGGTAGCTTTCAAGGTTCTTGACGCTGACTTTCTCGTGGTGGTCCCGGCCCTTCTGCACGACCCGTTTGACGACCTTGCGGCAGACCCCGGTCAGCTCGCGCTCGACGTTGCGGACGCCCGCCTCGCGGGTGTAACCATCGATCAGCTTATGCACGGCGGTGTCCGAGATCTCCAGGTTCCGGGCGCTCAGACCATGGGCCTTGAGCTGTTTCGGCCAGAGGAAACGCTTGGCGATCTGGAGCTTCTCGTCCTCGGTGTAGCCCGGGAGGCGGATGATCTCCATGCGGTCGATGAGCGGCCTGGCGATGGGATCGAGCGAATTGGCGGTGACGATGAACATGACCTGGGAGAGGTCGAAATCGGTGTCGATATAGTGGTCCAGGAAGGTGGCGTTCTGCTCGGGATCCAGGACTTCCATGAGCGCCGAGGCCGGATCGCCCCGGAAATCCATGCTCATCTTGTCCACTTCGTCGAGCAGGAAAACGGGGTTTTTCGTCCCTCCCCGCTTGACCATCTGGATGATGCGGCCGGGATAGGCGCCGATGTAGGTCCGCCGGTGGCCCCGAATCTCGGCCTCGTCGCGGACGCCCCCCAACGAAAGCCGGACGAATTTGCGTCCCGTGGCTCGGGCGATGGACTTGGCCAGCGAACTCTTGCCCACGCCCGGGGGGCCGACCAGCCCGAGGATGACGCCCTTGGGGGTTTTGACCAGCTGGCGGATGGAGAGGAACTCGAGGATGCGCTCCTTGACCTTATCCAGACCGTAGTGGTCCTCGTTCAGGATCCGTTCGGCTTCCTTCAGATCGCGCTTCTCACGGGACTTCTTGACCCAGGGCAGGGCGATCAGCCAATCCAGATAGTTGCGGCAGACGGTGGCCTCGGCCGACATCGGCGGCATGCTCTCCAGCCGTTCGATCTCCTTCTTGGCCTTGTCTTCGGCGTCGGGCGGCATCTTGGCCGCGGCGACTTTCTTCCTCAGTTCCTCGATCTCCGAGGCCTGTTCGTCCTTCTTCTGGGCGGCCTGACCGCCCGGCGTGAACACGCCCGGACCGAAGGGCGCCTTGCGCTTGGCCCCGGCCGGAGATCGCCCGTCCTTGCGGACGCTGTTCTGCAGGCGGACGACCTCGGACTCGAGGAGAAAACTCAAGCGGCGCAGGCGCTCCAGGCTGTTGATCGTCTCCAGCAGGTTCTGCTTCTCGTCCAGGGGCAAGTAGAGATGGGAGGAGATGATGTCGGCGATGCGGTCCGGGGTATGGTCGCGCAGGGCCGGGATGATGGTCTGGAAATTGGTGTTCTGGCTGAGCTTGAGATACTCCTCGAACAGCAGCAGGACTTTCTTCAGCTCCTCGGGGCCCTCTTTGCCGGTGTCCTCGTAGACCCGGACGTCCTTGACCAGGACCTGATAGAACGGGACCGTGGCGGCGTATTCCAGGATCCGCACCCGGCGCTTGCCTTCGACGATGACGCGGACGTTTTTCTCGTCGACCGGGACCGTCCGGATGACCTTGGCCGTCACGCCCATAGAGTAGATGTCCTTGGGCTCGGGGTTGTCCAGGGTCGGATCCATCTGGGCGGCCAGGACGATCAGGCGGTCCGTTTCGGCCGATTTGTCCAGGGCCTGGATGGACGAGGCCCGTCCGATGATGAAAGGAACGAGCGTTGCCGGAAAGACGAGCAGGTCGCGCAGCGGGATGAGCGGCAGCGTCCTGAGGGTGTCGGGGGAATCTCCGTGGGGGTCCATGTCATTCTCCGACGGCGGGCTTGACGCGGTCGGCCGCCGCCCCGCCGTCCTCGACCATGTGTTTGGTGATTTTGATCCGGGCCGGTTTCCTCGAGGACGGCAGATCGAACATGAGATCGAGCATGAGATCCTCGATGATCGTCCGCAGCCCGCGCGCGCCGAGGCGGCGCTGGACGGACTTGCGGGCGATGGCCTGGAGGGCGTCGTCGCTGAATTCGAGCTCGACGCCTTCCATGGCGAAGAGCTTCTGGTACTGCTTGATGATGGCGTTCTTGGGCTGGGTCAGGACCGCCACCAGGGCCCCGATGTCCAGATCGCTGAAGGTGGCCACGACCGGGATGCGCCCGACGAGCTCGGGGATCAGGCCGTACTTGATGAGATCCTGGGGGATCAGTTCGTCGAGCAGGGCGGACGTGGCCTCCGCGGCGTTGAACTTGGTTTCGGCCTTGAATCCGACCAGGGAGCGGCCCAGCCGCTGGGCAATGATCCTATCAAGCCCGACGAAGGCGCCGCCGCAGATAAACAGGATATCAGTGGTGTCGACGGGGATGAATTCCTGATAAGGATGCTTGCGGCCGCCCTGGGGGGGGATGTTGGCCGCCGTGCCTTCGATGATCTTGAGCAGGGCCTGCTGAACGCCTTCGCCCGAGACATCCCTGGTGATGGAGGGGCTGTCGCTCTTGCGGCTGATCTTGTCGATCTCGTCGATATAGATGATGCCCTTCTGGGCCAGGGCGATGTTGCTTTTCGCCGCCTGATAGAGCTTGAGGATGACGTTCTCGACGTCCTCCCCCACGTAGCCCGCCTCGGTCAGGGTCGTGGCATCGGCGATGGCAAAGGGCACGGCCAGGATCTTGGCCAGGATCTGGGCCATCAGCGTCTTGCCCGTCCCCGTCGGGCCGATGAGCAGGATGTTGCTCTTGGCGATTTCCACGTCGGCGGCCGTGCCGCGCGGCAGGCTGATCCGTTTGTAATGGTTGTAGACGGCCACGGCGATCTTTTTCTTGGCCTTGTCCTGGCCGATGATGTATTCGTCCAAGGCGGTCTTGATCTGGAGGGGCGTGGGAAATTCGGCGGGCCCGGGGGCCGGCTCGGGTTCCTTGGTCTTGTCCGATTCCAGGATCGAATGGGCCACGTCGATGCAGCCGTCGCAGATGAAAATCCCGCCCGGTCCGGCAATGAGCTTCTTGGCCTGGGCCTGGTTGCGCCCGCAGAAACTGCATTTCAGCCCGCCGTCGGGTCGTTGTCTTCGGTTGTCGTCCATGGCCTTTCTGCTTTCGTCCGCCGCCGCTGGGCCGTCTCGCGTTCCCCCGCCCTACTTCTTGGCCGGAACCCGCGTCGTGTAGATCTGGTCGACGAGCCCGTAGTCCTTGGCCTGGACTGCGGTCATGATGAAATCGCGCTCGATGTCGGCCTGGATCTTCGTCTTCGGCTGCCGCGTATGCTTGACCAGGATGTGGTAGATCGTTTCCCTCAAGCGGAGGATCTCCTTGGCCTGGATGGCGATGTCGGAGGCCTGGCCCTGCGTCCCGCCGAACGGCTGGTGCAGCAAAACGCGAGCGTTGGGCAGGCTGATCCGCTTGCCCGGCGTCCCCGCCGCCAGCAGGACGGCGGCCATGCTGGCCGCCTGCCCCACGCAGATCGTGGCAATCTCATTGGTCACGTACTGCATCGTGTCGTAGATCGCCAAGCCCGCGGTGATGCTGCCCCCGGGAGAATGGATATAGAGCGAGATCTCCTTCTCGGGGTTCTCCGCTTCCAGAAACAGAAGCTGGGCGATGACCGCGTTGGCCAGGGTCTCGTCGATCTCCGACCCGATGAAGATGATGTTGTCGCGGAGCAGGCGCGAATAGATGTCGTAGGCGCGTTCCGAGCGTCCGTCCTGTTCGACGACGAAGGGGATGAATGTCATGGGGGGTCGATCAGGGATCGTTTACTCCATTATAGACTGTCCGACCACAAAGTCAATGGCCTTGCGCAGCAGGAGTGTGCTCTTGAGGCTTTCGCGGCGGCCTTCGGCGTTGAAGGAATCCATGAGCCGGGCGACCGGGAGGCCGTTGGATTTGGCCAAGCCCCGGATTTCCTCGTCGACCTCGTCCTCGGCGACGGCCAGGCGCTCCGTTTCGGCGATGCGGCGCAGAAGCAGGGTCCGTTTGAGATTGGAGGCGGCCTGCTCGCGCGCGCCCGCCCGGAGTTGCTCCACGACCTGCGGCGAGACGCCGTTGGGCGGGAGCTGCTCGGCCATCTTGCGCAGAAGGGAATCGGCCTCTTCGTCGATCACCGTGGGCGGCAGATCGATATCGGCCTGTCCGACGAGTTGGCGCATGACGTCCTCGGAAGTCTCGCGGCGCGCCGCCGATTCTCGGGCCTTGAGAAGCTCGCCGCGGATTTTCTCCCGCAGATCGGCCAGGCTGTCGTATTCGCCCAGGCTTTTGGCGAACTCATCGTTGAGCTCGGGCAGTTGCCGGGTTTTGATCGAGACGACCTTGAGGCGGTAGTCGATCTCTTTGCCGGCCAGGGCTTTATGGGGAGAATCGGCCGGATAGGCCTGGCGGAATTCCACGGACTCCCCCGCCTGGAGGCCGAGGACATGGTCGTTGACGGCCTTGTCGTTGCCCTCGTGGCCGGCCAGGAGGACCGTTTTTTCCGCCGGGCGCATACGCTTGGTCTTGAGATCTTTGCCTTGAAGCTCGATGACCACGTAATCGCCGGTCCCGACGGCCCGGCCTTCGACGGGCACGTATTCGGCCGCTTTCCCGCGCAGTTCCTCGATGGTTGTGTCCACGTCGGATTCGGCCACGACGGCCTGGCGCTTGACGGCCTTGATTTTTTTATAGGCGGGCAGGACGAATTCGGGCCAGATCTCGACGAGCGCCTTGAACTTGAGGGGCTGCCCGCAGTCGAAGGATAAATCCTCGATGATCGGGGCGCTGATCGGGTGGATGTGATGGGCGGCCAGGACCTCCTCCAGGACCTTGGGAACGAGGGTGTCGATGAGGGTGTGATGGATGTCGTGGTGGTAGACCTGCAGGACCATGTCCTGGGGCGCTTTGCCTGGGCGGAAGCCCTTGAGGCGGACCCGCTGGGCATATTGGGCCAGGATGGCGTCGTGTTCGCGGCCGGCTTCGTCCGCCCGCAGTTCGATCTCGATTTCCTTGCGGCTGGGACTGAGGTCTTTCACCGCGCTTTTCAGGCGTTCCATCGCTTCGGTCATGGAATCATCATCCTTTTTTCGCCGGGACCCCAGCCGGGGTTCTCGCGCCCGATGCCGCTCGGATCGGGAAGAGTGGTCAATGGGCAGAGCGGGAGTCGAACCCGCACTCCCTCTCAGGAACTAGGTCCTAAGCCTAGCGCGTCTGCCGTTCCGCCACCTGCCCATGCATATGAATCCGCCTATCACAACGGGAATCCATGGAGACGCGTTCGAAAGGAACAGGGGACTGGATGAATTTTATAGCACAGAGTCATCCCCCTGTCAATAAAAAAAGGGCCGAATCCCCGCCGGGGACCCGGCCCTTCGGCGAGCGCAGGAATCCGTCCGCTTACTTGATATAGCTGCGCAGCTTGGCCGCCAGATTGGCGTCGATCGTCTGCAGCTTCTTGGCCACTTCCAGGGCGCTGTATTTGTCTTTCAAATTGAGGTAGATGACGCCCAGATTGAACATGGCCGTGCCGTCTTCCGGCTTCAGGTCCGAGGCCTTCTTCATCGGATCGAGGGCCTTGACGAATTGCTTGACCTGCATGTAGCTCATGCCGATGTACATGTAGCCGTAAAAATGGTCCGGGACGATCTCGACGTTCTTCTGGAACGCCGCCGCCGCCTCGGGATAATTTTTCATCATGTAATAACAGTAGCCGATCTGGAACCAGGCAATATCATAGGTCGGCTTGACCCCCAGCGCTTTCCTGTAGTTGGAGATGGCTTCGTTGTACTTCTGCATCTTCTGGTACATGAACCCGAGGTTGTAGTGGGACTGCTCGTCATTGGGGTTGAGATCGACGACCTTTTGGGCCGCTTCGATGGCCTTGGCCACATTGTTGGCCTTGTCGTACATCGCCAGGATGCTCCGATAGTAGTTGATGGCGTCCTTGGGGCTCATTCCGGCCAATTTCAAATAGATCGCTTCAGCCTCGGAGAATTTCCCGCCGCGCTCGTAGGCTTGGGCCAGTTTGTAGGCGATCGACTGGTCCTGGGGCTGGGCCTTGAAGGCCTCGGCAAAGGCCGCGGCGGCCTGGTCGAACTGTCCGGCTTCAAACCGGCAGGTCCCCAGATGTTGGTAGGTCATCCAGGCGTTGGCCGGGTTGGTGGCCAGGTATTTCTCAAAGGCCTCGGCGGCTTTGACCCACTCCCGGGCGTCCTCGTAGGCGTTGCCCAGGAACATCTTGGCCTCGTTCTTGGACGGGTCGAGAGCCAGGGCTTTTTCCAGGTTTTGGGCGGCCTCCTGGGGTTTCTGCATGCGGACCTGGATGTCGCCCAGTCCCAAATAGGCGGCGGCGTTGTTGGGATCGAGCTCGATGACTTTTTTGAACGCGGTCATGGCGTTGGCGTAATCGCGCTGGCGGTTGTACACATCGGCCAACAGGACCCAGGCCTCCAGGTTGTTGGGCTGGATTTTGGTAACTTTTTCCAGGTTCCGCTGGGCATTGAGGGCCTCGTCCATCCATTTGTAGATGCGCCCGGCCAGCCAGGCTCCCTCGACCGTATTCATGTAATCTTCGGGGACCCAGGCTTTCCAGGCAGTCAATTTGCCGGCCTTGTTGAGCGCGGCCACCGCGGCGATGGGGACGACGAAACGAAGCCGCCGTTCGCCGATGACCATCATCCCGACGAGCTTGCCGTCCTCGGTCAGGACCGCGGCGCCGCTGAACGGATCGGGCACGGCCACGGACGACTCGGCGACCTTGATCCCGTTGCCCAGGTCGAGCAGGCTGCGCAGGGCGCCGCCGGAAACGATGATGTCGCCGGTTTCATTGGCGCCCAGGGCCAGGATCTTCTGCTCGGGGGTGAGCGGGACCGCGGAAGCGGGGACGAGCGGTTCGACCTTGCCGTCGATCTTGATCAGGGCCAGATCGAGGGCCTTGTCGACGGCGATCACGCCCAGGACGTCGACCTCCTTCTTTTTGTAATTGAAGCCGACGGCGCTGAGGCCCAAGCTGATCAAGTGATAGTTGACTGCGGCGATCCCCTTGGTCAGGACGACGGCCGAGCCCTTGGCGATCTCTTTCTTGTCCTTGTCGTAGACGACGATGTTCAGAACGCCGGGGCTGAATTGGGTCAGGGCCTTCTGCCCGGGGTCCTCCTGCGCCTGCCCGGCGTAGAGAAATGTTCCCGAAACAAGAACGGCCACGCAGAGAACGAACGCGGTGATGGATTTGTGCGCCATGATGCCTCCTCAGCGGCCGCGGAAAGCGGCCGCGGATTAAGGATCATTGTGGCATGACCCCTCGGATTCTGTCAATGGCGAATCGCGTTCGCCCCGGGGGCATCGAAGACCAAGGCGCCGGCGGGAGGCGAGGCGATCAACCTCTTCGAACGGCGCAGTTGACAAGACCGGTCCGCTTAGGTAGTTTTCAAGGACGATGCGCTCGACGAAATGGATGCTCGCCCCGGCCGTGCTTCTTCTGTTGGCCGCCGGCGAATTCGCCGTGATTCAAGGGCGCATCGGGATGCGCGATTTTAGGGTCAACCTGACCGCCGGAGACCGGATCCTTCATGGGGAGACGCCTTACCGCGCCTCGGACGAGCATTATCAATTCAAGTATTCCCCCTTTTGCGCCGTCCTCTATGCCCCGCTCGCCTACCTTCCGGAGACCGCGGCCAAGGCCGTCTGGTTCGGTCTCGTTTTCGCCGCCGTCGTTTTTATTCTTGCGGGGTCGGCCCGCTTGGCCGGGCATCCCTGCGGCGAGCGTCTTTGGCCCTGCCTGGCGCCCGGCCTCATCCTGGCCAAGTATCTCTTCCGCGAGCTCGAGCTGGGCCAGATCAATGCCGTCATGACCGCCCTCTTTCTGGGCACGGCCGGTCTTTTCGTCCCGGCCAAGGCCTCGTTGCGGGCCGGACGCCAGACCGCGGCAGGATGCCTGGGCGGGCTGGCCGCGGCCATGAAACCGTATGGACTGATTCTCCTCCCCTATCTGCTCATAAAAAAGAGGTGGACCGCGCTGGCCGCCGCGCTCGCTGTTCTGGCCGCCACCTACCTCGTTCCGGCGGCTTATTTCGGCTTCGCCGGCAACGCCGCCGTCCACCGCGAATGGATCGCCGCATTGTCCCGCTCGACTCCGCCGCTGCTGACGACGCAGGACAATATTTCGCTCTTGGGTTTCTTGAGCAAATGGCTGGGTCCGGCCGGGTTGGCGCTGCCCGCATTCGCTCTCCTGCTCGTCCTTCTGGGCGCGCTGACCGTCGCGTTCCTGGCCAAGGGCGTCCGCCGGGAACGGGCCGCGGTCCTCGATTTCGCCTGGCTCCTGCTCCTCATTCCCCTTGTCTCCCCCCTCGGCTGGGACTATACGTTCCTGTCCGCCGTTCCGGCCGTGGCCGTGATCGCCGCCCGCTGGCCGGATCTGCCCAGGTTCGGACGGCTGTTCCTAGGCGCCGATTTCGCCGTGATCGCCCTGTCCCTGTTCGATGTCCTGGGCCGCCGATTTTACGCATCTTTCATGGCTGCGTCCGTCTTGACCGTCTGTTTTTTCGGCCTGCTGCCGGCCTTGCTTTATCTGCGCTGGAAAAAAGAGATTGGATAAACCGGCCGGAGCCGTCCGCATGATTTCTCCACGGAGGACCATCCTGCAGCTGTACGCGGCGACTCTGGCGGGAGTAGGGCTGTGGCTGGGAGCCATCGTCGCCGCACCCTACCTCCGCAGCCGGGGAAGCGGGATCGCGCCTTTCCTCTACGCCTGCTTTTCCCCGATCTGCCACCAGCGTCCGGAGCGGAGCTTCTTCGCGTTCGGTTATCCGCTGGCCGTTTGCGCACGCTGTTCCGGGATTTATCTCGGGGCCCTGGTGGGGATTCTGGCCTATCCGTTCGTCCGTGGATTCGACGCTCTGCGCCTGCCGAAGGCCAGGACTCTGGCCGTCTTCTCGGCGCTTATCATCTGCGATACGGCCGCCAACGTCCTGGGGCTATGGAACACCGGCCCGCTCCTTCGCCTGGCCACCGGGCTGATCTGGGGATCGCTCCTGCCCTTCTATTTCATGACCGGCGTCGGGGAACTGCTGGCCTCGGCGAAAAGGAAATGAAGTCTCCCATCACCGTCGGCCTCGGTCCGCGGCCGGCGGTTCGGGGGACCGGGGAGCCCTCCCCCGTCCCTTCGGGAAACCTTGTGCCCGTTCCGGAAAATCACTAGAATGGGACATTGGAAGGAGATGCGAATGAACGGTCAAAAACCTTCGCTGATCACTCCGGCCTTGATCGGAGGGGCGATCGCCGGCGTCCTCTCCGGGCTCCCGGTTTTTCAGTGCCTCTGCTGCCTGTGGATCATCGGCGGCGCCGTTCTGGCCTCTTATCTCCTGGCCAAGGATTCGCCCGGACCGCTCACCGCGGGCGACGGCGCCCTGGTCGGCGCGTTCACCGGCGTCTTCGCCGCAGCGGCCTCGGCCCTCATCAGCATTCCCTTCACGCGCATCCAGCTCGCCTTCCTCAGAAAATTCTTTGAACGGTTCCAGGAATACATCCCGGCCGGCAGCCGTCCGGAAGGCTTCGACCGGCTTTTCAATATCGAGGTCCAAGGGTTCTCCCTGCCCGCGTTCTTGTTCCACCTGGTGATTCTTTCGCTCATTTTCGCCGTCCTGGGAGCGCTCGGCGGAGTCATCGGGATGAGTATCTTCGGCAAGAAAGCGCCGTCCGCGCCGCCGCCTCCGATCTCCCCACCGCCCCTTCCTCCCCAACCGGGAAGCCCTACATGAGACGTCGGAAGACCCAGGTTATCGTCAACCCCGAATCGGCCGAGGGCCTGACCCGCCGCCGCTGGACCTCTATCCGGGACGGCCTCCGCCATTTCATCTCCGATTTCCGCTATGAGTTCACGGAAAAGCCCCTCCACGCCATCGAGATCGCCCGCAGCTGCATCAAGGACGGGACCGAACTCATCATCGGCGTCGGAGGCGACGGCACGATGAACGAGATCGCCAACGGCTTCTACGACGGAGCGGCCCTGATCAATCCCGAGGCGACGCTGGGGATCGTTCCCTCGGGCACCGGATGCGACCTTATCCGCTCCCTCAGAATCCCCTCCCGCTTGGAGGGCGCCCTGCAGGTCATCACCGAGGGGCCGGCCCAGGCCATCGACGTCGGCCGGGTGGCCTTCCGCGCTCCGGACGGAGGGACCCTCGAGCGCTATTTCCTCAATGTCGCCGATTTCGGCGTCGGCGGCGAAGTCGTCCATAAAGTCAACAGCCGCCGGCTGGAGCGCAAGGCCTCCTCGTACGTACGGTGCCTGGTTTCGACGATGGTCCACTATAAAAACAAACGCGTCCGGATCCGGGTGGACGGCCGGGAACTGCCCCGCGGTGAGTACCTGATCGGCGCCGTGGCCAATGGACGCGTGTTCGGCAAAGGCATGAAGATCGCTCCCGACGCCCGGCTGGACGATGGACTGTTCGACGCCGTCCTGGTCAAAGGGATGAAGTTCATGGAGTTCTGCCGCCATGGCTGGCGGCTCTTGAACGGGACGCACGTCCGCTATAACAAGGTCGAAGTCGTGCGCGGGCGGCGCGTGGAAGCCGATCCCGAGGACGCCGAGCCCGTCCTTCTCGAGCTGGACGGCGAACAGCTGGGGACTCTCCCGGCCGTTTTTGAGATCGTTCCGCGCAGCCTTCCGGTGATCGGATATCTCTAGGGTCGGCGGGCCTTGGGCATGGCCAGGCGCGGATCGTTGGTCAGGATGGTCCGGCCGGAGGCGTCCACAAAAGAGAAAATACGCGTCTTTTTCCGGGCCAGGTCCCGGACGTAATCAGCCTGGACTCGATCAATGTAATCCCGGGTTTCGGCGTAGGGGGGCACGCCGTTGTATTTCGTTACCGCCGATTGGCCGGCGTTGTAGGCGGCCAGGATCAAATCCGTGCGACCGCCGTAGAGCGTCGTCAGGTCCTTCAGGTATTTGACGCCGCCTTCGATGTTGGACTCGGGTTCATAGGGGTCGGAGACGCCGTAGAACACGGCCGTGCCCGGCATCAGCTGCATCAAGCCCTGGGCGCCCGCCGTGGAGACAGCCCAACGATTGTAGCCCGATTCGTTGCGGATGACGGCGTGGATGAGGGCGGGATCGAGGCCGCTTTTCAGCGCCGCGGATCGGATGGCCGGATCATATTTCGCCTTGAGGAGGGAAACCAGCTCGCCCCGCGCGGACAGATGAAAAGCGCCCAGCAGAATAAACAGGGCGGCCGGAAGGAAAATCCGTCTTTTCATCCGTTCCATCATGATCCCCTTCGCCGTTTCCGTCAATCACCGCCCGGGGTGATTCCGGGGGCGAGGCCCGGCGGCCGGATCACGCGGCTCCGAGTATCCTCTCGACGGCGTTCAGGCCTTCGGCCAGGGCGCGATCAAGCTCTCCGGTCTTGGGACCGCCGGCCTGGGCGAAATCGGGCCGGCCGCCTCCCCCGCCGCCGATGAGGGGGGCGATCGCCTTGATGATCTCGGCCGCCGAAATCCGCCCGCTCAGGTCCTTGGTCACGCCGGCGATGAGAAAGGCCTTGTCGTCCTGGACCGCGCCCAGGATGACGACGCCTGACCCGATTTTCCGCTTCAAGTCGTCGGCCAGGCCGCGGGCCTCGCCGGGATTCAGCCCTTCGATCTTCTGGACGAGGACGGAAACGCCCCCGATCGTCCGGGCGGTCTCAGCCGGCTCCGCCGCGCTTTGGGTCAGCATTTTCTGGCGGAGACCGCGGATTTCGTGGTCCTTTTCCCTGGCTTGGTCGCGGAGTTTCTCGATCTGCAGGGTCACGTCCTTGCGCGGCACGTTCAAAAGCCTGGCCGCATCGGCCAGCAGGCGTTCACTCTGCTGGACATGATGGAGGGCTTCTTCGCCGGTCAGCGCTTCGATCCGGCGCAGGCCTGCCGCGACGCTTGTTTCGGAAACGATCTTGAACAAGCCGATTTCGCCGGTGAGGGGGGCATGGGCGCCGCCGCACAGCTCCTTGCTGAAATCGCCCACCGCGACGAGGCGGACCCGCTCGCCGTATTTTTCCTCGAAAATGGCCATGGCCCCCTCGCGCAGGCCCTCCTCCAGGCTCATCTCGCGGATCACGACGGGCGTATCGTCGCGGATACGCGCATTGACCAGGACTTCGACCCGGTCGATCTCCTCAGGCGACAAACCCTGGAAGTGCGCGAAATCGAAGCGCAGGCGGCTGGGCGAGACCAGTGATCCCGCCTGCTTTACGTGATCGCCCAGGACCTCACGCAGAGCGGCATGGAGGAGGTGGGTCGCGGTATGATTGTCCCGGACGGCCTTGCGCCGCTCGTGATCGATGACCGCCTCGACACCCTCCCCCACCCGCAGGGTTCCGGCTATGACCCGGACCTTGTGGGCCCGCAGGTCGGGCACGGGATAGAACGCATTTTCGACCACGGCCGAGAACCGGGCGTTTTTGAGGACCCCGGCGTCCCCGATTTGCCCGCCTGCCTCGGCATAAAACGGAGTCCGATCGAGGACCACCTCGCCCGCCTCGCCCTCCCCCAGCCTTTCCACGCGCGCACCGTCGCGGACAAGGGCCAGGACCTTGGCTTCGGCAACCGACTCCGTATCATATCCGGAGAAACGCGCTCCGGCGCCTTGCAGGTCTTCGTAAATCCGGCGTTCGTTCATTCGATCGTCACCCTTCCAGGATTGGCGCGCCCGGGTCTTCTGCTTCTCCAACTCGCCGGCGAAACCGGCTTCGTCAACCCCCATCCGTTCCTCCTGGGCCAGGTCCTGGGTCAGGTCAAGGGGGAACCCGTACGTATCGTAGAGCTTGAATGCCGCTTCGCCGGACAGGGATCCGCCGCCGTTGCGGCGGGCCTCGGCGGCGAACTGATGGAAGACGCGCAGGCCGGACGCCAGCGTCCGGGAAAAGCGATCCTCCTCGGCCCGGCAGATCTTGGCGATGAACGGCAACGCCGTCAGGAGCTCCGGATAAGCCGACTTCATCCCTTCCGCAACCGTGCCCATGAGCTTGTAGACGAAGGGCTCGTCCAAGCCCAGTCGGTTGCCGTGGCGGTAAGCCCGGCGGATGAGGCGGCGCAGCACATAGCCCCGCCCGTCGTTGGCCGGCATGATCCCGTCGCCGATCATGAACGCGGCGGCCCGGGCGTGGTCGGCAACGACCCGGACGGAAACATCGTCCGCGTCCCCGGCCGGATACTCGCACCCGGCCAGGCTCACGACCTCCCCGATCAGCGGGGCAAATAGATCGGTGTCCCAGTTGCTCGTCCGGCCCTGCAGGACCGCCGCCATCCGTTCCAGGCCCATGCCGGTGTCGATGGAGGGCTTGGGCAGAGGCGTCATCGCCCCGGAGGCGTCCCGCTCGAACTGCATGAACACCAGGTTCCAGAGTTCGATGAAGCGGTCGCTTCCCGATCCGATCAGCGCCCGCGGCTCGCCCGCCTCCAAGGCCGGGTTGAGGTCATAATGGAATTCCGAGCACGGCCCGCACGGGCCGGTGTCGCCCATGGCCCAGAAATTTTCCTTTTTGCCGAAGCGGAAAATCCGCCCGGCCGGGACGCCGATCTCCTTGTTCCAGAGATCGAAGGCCTCCTCATCCTCCTCGTAGACCGTGACGAAGAGCCGGGACCGGTCCAGCTTAAAGACCTCGGTCACGAGCTCCCAAGCGAAGGCCACGGCGGCCCGCTTGAAGTAATCGCCGAAGGAAAAATTGCCCAGCATCTCGAAGAACGTGTGGTGCTTGCTCGTCCGGCCGACCTGCTCCAGGTCGTTGTGCTTGCCGCTGACGCGCAGGCATTTCTGGACGGTCGCCGCCCGCGTGTAGCTCCGCGTCTCCCGGCCGAGAAAAACGGACTTGAACTGGTTCATGCCGGCATTGGTGAACAGCAGGGTCGGATCATCCTTGGGCAGGAGCGGGGAACTGGGGACGATCTTGTGGCCGCGCCGGGCGAAAAAATCGAGATACGTCTCGCGGATCTGTTGGGCATACATGGCAATCATTTCTTGGTGGGGCGTTCGGTCTTGATCCGGTCCATGCTCTTTTCCATTTCCTCCAGGGCCATGTCCTGGGACGACTGGACTCCCTCGACGCGGAGACGGAAGTTGTCCGGGCTGGTGGAATAGAGCAAGCCCTGCTCAAAGGAAATGTATTCCCGCTTGTACATTTGGAAAAGCGACTGGTCGAAGGTCTGCATGCCGTATTGGGAGACGCCGGCGGCGATGGCGTCGCGGATGAGGAACATCTTGCCCTCGTCCTGGATGCATTCCTGGATATAGGCGGTGGTCAACATGATTTCCACGGCGGGCACGCGTCCGACACCGTCCTTTCTCGGCAAGAGGCGCTGGGAGATGACCGCTTTGAGGATCGAGGCCAACTGGATCCGCACCTGGCGTTGTTGATGGGGCGCGAACACCGAAATGATCCGGTTGATCGTCTCCGGCGCGTCCATGGTGTGGAGCGTGCTCAGGACGAGGTGACCGGTCTCGGCCGCGAGAATGGCCGTTTCGATGGTCTCCAGGTCGCGCATCTCGCCGACTAGAATGATGTCCGGGTCCTCGCGGAGCGCGCCGCGCAGACCGCTGGCGAAGCTTTTCACGTCCCAGCCCACCTCGCGCTGGCAGATCACGCTTTTCTTGTCCCGGTGCAGATATTCGATGGGGTCCTCGATGGTGATGATATGGTCCCGCTGCGTCTTATTGATAAAATCGATCATCGAGGCCAGGGTCGTCGTTTTGCCGCTGCCGGTTGATCCGGTGACCAGGACGAGGCCCCGCTCCATGGCGGCAATCGTTTCCACGACGGCCGGCAGGAGCAGCTCTTTGAACCCTTTAGCTTCGAAGGGGATGATGCGCACGGCGATGGCCGTTGATCCGCGCTGGCGGAAAATGCTGCAGCGGAAACGCCCGAATTCGGGCATGCTGTAGGCCAGGTCGAGGTCGAAGTCGTCCTCCAGCCTTTTTTTCTGCGCTTCATTCAGGATCTGGAAGGCGAGATCCTCGGTGTCCTTGGACGTCAGGCGGGGCAGCTGGGTCAACGGAACGAGAACGCCATGGACGCGGAACTGGGGGTGGTTGCCCACCTTGACATGAACGTCCGAGGCGTCCATCCCGATAGCGATTTTGAGCAGATCGTCGATGTGCATGGAACGCGTCTCCCCTTTCAGGCCGTATGGACGTAGGTCAGCCACTGATCCGCGTCGGGCGTCCGGCCTTCGACGACGTCGAAAAAGGCCTCTTGGATCAATTTCGTCAGCGGTCCCCGCTTGCCGCTCCCGATCGAGATGCGGTCGACTGAGCGGACCGGAGTGATCTCCGCGGCCGAGCCGGTCATGAAGACCTCGTCGGCCACATAAAGCATTTCGCGCGGAATCGTGTCCTCCGCCACCGTCAGCCCCAACTTGCGGGCCAGGATCATGACGCAGTCTCGGGTGATGCCGGGCAGAACCGCCGACGACAACGGCGGCGTGATGAGCCGGCCGTCCAAGACGAGAAAGATGTTCTCGCCGCTGCCTTCGCTGACGTGTCCGCGCGTGTTCAGGGCGATGCCCTCGGCGTACCCCTCGAGCTTCGCCTCCATCTTGATCAACTGGGAATTCATGTAATTGGCCCCGGATTTGGCCAGGGCCGGGAAGGTGTTGGCGGCCATTCGCGTCCAGGTCGAGACTTTGACATCGACGCCGGCCTCCAGGGCCGCGTCGCCCAGGTACTGCCCCCATTCCCAGACCAGGATGGCGCAATCCACCGGATTGGGGAAAGGGTCCACGCCCAGCGTTCCATAGCCGCGATAAACGATGGGACGGACGTAGCAGGCTTCGAGCGCGTTGGCCCGGATGGTATCCAAGACGGCCCCGCTGAAATCCTCGCGACTAAAGGGGATTTCCATTCTGTAGATTTTGCAGGAATTGTAAAGTCGGCGGATGTGGGCGTCGAGCCGGAACACCGCCGTTCCGCGTGGATTCCGGTAGGCCCGGAAGCCCTCGAATATCGAGGACCCGTAATGGACGACGTGCGAAGCGATGGGGATTGTCGCCTCCATCCAGGGCACCAGGCGGCCGTTCATCCATACCATGGCGTCCGTCTTGAAAGGGCTCATGATGACTCCTTGCGTCGGGGTCTTTTATCTTAACCGGAGGGCGCTCCCGGAGTCAAACGGAGGAGCGCCGCCTGGCATGAATCCCGGGCTCAAATCATTCGGGAAAAAACACACGCGTTTTCCCCGGCGAGGGACGATAAGGAGTCGTCGGGTCCTGCCTGCTCCGGCGCCCCCCGATTGAACTCCCAGGCGTCCTATGTTATTAGATGGGGCGCCATGAACCCAGCGGACTCCATGATCGGCCGGATGCTTCAACATTACGCCGTCGAGGAATGGCTCGGCCAGGGGGGAATGGGTGTGGTCTACCGGGCCCGGGACACCAAACTCCAGCGGCCGGTGGCCTTGAAGCTCCTGCGGCCCGATCTCGTCGCCGATCCCGAGCGGCGAAACCGGTTCGTCCAGGAGGCCCGTTCGGCCGCTTCCCTGACCCACCCGGCCATCGCCCAAGTCTACGACATCGACGAGGCCGACGGCGACCTTTTCATCGCCATGGAATATATCGACGGCCGGACCGTCAGCCGGCTGATCGCCGACGGCGAACTGGACCTGCTGGGATCGATCGAAATCGCCCTGCAGATCGCCGAGGGCCTGGCCCGCGCCCATGCCGCCGGCCTGATCCATCGCGACATCAAATCGGACAACATCATGGTCACCCGGGACGGGCATGCCAAGCTCCTGGATTTCGGCCTGGCCAAGTTGTTCGAAGCCGGACCGGATACGGTCGGAGAGTCGGCGGCCGTCCCGGCGGGGTTGCCCATGACCCGGACCATGACTCAGACGATGGGCGGCCCGCTCGCCGCCACCCGGACCATGGGCGGGACGGTCCGGGGCACGATCAACTATATGAGTCCGGAGCAGGCCCGGGGCAAGCCCCTCAGCCCGGCCAGCGACGTGTTTTCGCTGGGCATCGTCCTTTACGAAATGGTCATCGGAGACCGGCCGTTCAAAGGCGAGACGCCCCTCGATACGATGCATTCCATCGCCTTCGAAGAGCCGAAGCCCGTGACGATCGTGCGGCGGAACATGCCGCTCCGGCTGCACCGCATCCTCACCCGCTGTCTGCGCAAGAGGCCGGAGGACCGCTACCCCGACGCCCAGGCCTTGGCGGCCGACCTCAAGCATTTGAAGCGCGACCTCGAATCCGGGACCCGCGATTCGCTCCCCCCGGTCGAACGTCTGCGGGGCTGGCTGGAAGGCCTCTTCAAGTCCTTCCCCTGGGGGCGCAACGGAGTCCTCATCCTGGCCTTAGCCGTCCTGGCCAGCGCGATCTTTATCGCGGCCAAGGTCCAATGGGGCAACCTCTTCAGCTTGGGCTTGATCGGCTTGTTGATTTATCGCTCGATCCGCAACAAACGGGCCCGGCGTCTCAAAGCCATCACCGCCAAGATGGCCAAGGACCCCTCCGTCCGCGCCGTCCTCATCCAGGGAGACCGCGTCACGATCATCGTGGACCGCGCGTCCGCCGGGACGAACATCCGGATCACCAGCCTCATCGACGATGTCAACAAACGTTTCTATTTCGGCACGCCGGTGACCGCCGACATCAAGGCCGATTTGAGCGAGACGGAATTCCAGACCGTCCTGAAGACTCCGGGAATCGTCTATGCCCGAGAGGATGCGGCCGCGGAAACACCCCGCCCCGCGCCGCGGTGACCCGGCCCGGACATCTTGTCATCCCCCTTCCCCTGGGGTAAGATACGCGACTCGCGCCGGAGAGCCGCCATGCCCAGTTTGATCCGCCAATTTCTTGGCCGCGAAGCCCACCCGGGCATTCAATTCGTGAAATACGCTTTGGCCGGGAGTTTCGCCACAATTGTGGACATGCTCGCCGTTTTCGTTCTGGCCTGGAAAGTCTTTCCCGCCCTCATGGCCGGGGAATTCCTCGTCCGCCTCTTCCACATCGATGTCGCGGCGATGGACGATTCGGCCCGGGCCCGTAATTATGTCCTGTGCAAGATCTTCGCCTTTTTCGTCTCGAACACGACGGCCTACCTGGTGGATCGCGTCTGGGTCTTCCATCCGGGCCGGCATTCGCGGAAACGCGAATTCGCCCTCTTCTTCATGGTCTCGTTCATCAGCCTGATCCTGGGAACGGCCTTGGCCTGGATCCTGATCCACCAGTTCGGACTGAGCACCGCCTCGGCCTATCTGGCCAACGCGGCGGCTTCGCTCTCTGTGAATTTCGCGGGCCGAAAATTTTTCGTCTTCCAGCGTTGAACCGGCCGGCCCTCCGTTCGGAATCGGCGCGCCGGAGCGCCGCGACCGAACAGGGCGGCCCGGCTGAAGACCACGCGCGGACGCCCTTGGAGAACCAGTCCCGCCTCTTCGGCCAGAGCGATCGTTTTGAGAAAATCCGCTTCCTTGACGTGCAGCTTCGGCTCGGCGGCCAAAAACGAAGCCTCCGGCTTGAGCGAGGCCGCGACCTCGGCCAGGAATTTCCCCCGCTCGCGGACTTCGTGGATCATCCAGAAAGCCAGCACGAAATCGGCCCGCTCGGTGATCCCAAGTCCGGTCTCGCCGGCGAGATGCAGGAAGATGCGGTCCTCGAGCCCCTTCCTCCGGGCCCGGGCCCGCACTTTGAGCAGGATGGACTCCAGGACGTCGACGGCGATGATCTTTCCCGCGGGGCCGACGAGGCGGGCCATGGCCAGAGAAAAGTAACCCCTTCCGCAGCCCAAATCGATAGCCGTGTCGCCGGGATGAAGAAGCCCGTCGAAGAGGACGTCGGGCTTGTGGATCAGCCGGCGCAGGGGGTTGTCGAAGGTGCAGTAAAGCCAAGACGGGCAGTGATGAGGATGACCGTCTTCGGCCGGTTTCAAGACGTTTCCCCGCAGTGGGGACAATGCCGCGAGCGGAACGGGAGAGGCCGCCGGCAGTTCCAGCACAGATCGCCGCCCGACCGATCGCGGGCCCGGATGCGCCCGAGGATGTCTTCGATCTCCGACTTGCGGTGCTTTTCGCCGCGAATGTCGGCTAGGGCCTTCAAGAGCTCCCCGGACCGTTGATAGCGGTCGTCGATCTTGACCGCCAGGCAGCGCATGATGATCTCGTCCAGCTCGCGGGGCACGCGCATGTTTTTGAGCCGCGGCGGCGTGATCTTTCCTTCCTGCGCCTTCTCCAGGATCTTGAATGGGTCGGGATCATAGATCGGGGGCCGGCCGATGACCATTTCGTAGAGAATGCACCCGATCGAATAGATATCGGCCGCATATCCGGCCTTGCCCTGGAATTGTTCGGGCGCCATATAAGGCGGCGAGCCGATCCGTGTCGTGGCATAGGGGACGTTCTGCAGCCAGGCCGACGTGCCGAAATCGGTGATCTTGACCTGGCCCTCCTCCGAAACCATGATATTGGAAGGCCGCAGATCGCGGTGGATGATCTTGTTCTTGTGGGCGTGATCGACGCCGGCGGCCACCTGGCGGACGTACTCGACGGCCAGGGCCACGTCAAGGACTTTTTCTTTCTGCAGGATCTTCTCCAGCGTCCGGCCCTTGACGTATTCCATGACGAAAAAAAAGACCTTGTCCACCTTTTCGGCGGCCAGAAGGCGGACGATATTGGGATGATCGAGGGCCGCCTGCAAGCGCGGTTCCTTGAGCAGCTTGTAGAGTTCCAAAGATTGCTTATGGGGCACTTTGAGGGCGACCTTGATGTCGAGCCAAACGTCCTTGGCCAGGAAGACGGAGCCGAATCCGCCGCTGCCGAGGGCGCGGATGATCTCGTATTTGCCGACTTTCTGGCCCTGCAGGAACACGGTCAAAATCCCCGCAGATGAATCACGACGGCCGCGGCGCTCACCGCCGCCGTCCCCGCCCGCAGAATCTGCGGGCCCAGGCTGGCGGCCTCGAATCCGGCGGCGGCGATGGCGTCCAGCTCCCGCTCCGACCAGCCGCCTTCGGGGCCGAGGAGCAGGACCCAGGAATCTTCCGCGCCTTCGGCCGGGGCCGACCGGCCCGCCAGGATGTCTTTCAGCGCCCGTCCGCCGTGCTCGCTGAGGACGATTTTGCATCCGGGAGGAGGGTCCTTAAGAACATCGGCCAACGCCCGGGGCGGGTCGATGGAGGGCATCCGGCCGCTCTTGCACTGCTCGACCGCCGCCCGGGCGATTTGACGCCAGCGCTCCGTTTTCTTGTCCTCGCGGTCGCCCAGCCTGACGACGGTGCGCTCGCTGGAGACGGGAACCACGGCCTGGACGCCCCACTCCGCGGCCTGTTCAACGACATCGTCCATGGCTTTGTTCTTGAGGACGGACTGGATGAGCGTCACGCGGAGCCTGACGTCCGCGGACCGCTCGCGCTCCAGGAGGCGGAGCTGCGTCGCGGACGCGGTGACGGCCTCGATCTCCGCACGGATGCGGGTTCCCTCCTCATCGAAGAGCCAGACGATATCGCCCGCCCGGACCCGCGCGGCGCGGAGATGATGGTGTTCGGCCCCGGTCAGCCTGGCGGTCGACCCTGCCGTCCGGGCGGAAGGGACGAAGAACAGGTTGGCGGTCAAAGGCCGTCCTAGCGCCGCGCCGGCTTGGACCGGCGGACGGCCTGGGAATCGAGGGTCTCCAGCCTTTCGCGGCGAAGCTCGGCCAGCTGTCGGAGTATGGCTTTCTGGTCCTTGGTCAGATCCTCCGGGGTGCGGACGAGGACCCGGACATAGAGATCCCCCGTTTTCCGGCTCTCCAGGTTGCGGATCCCGACGCCCTTGATCCGGAACACTTCGCCGGATTGGGTCCCGGCGGGGATCTTGAATTTCTCCACCCCCCCGGTCAAGAGCGGGATTTCTACGATCAGGCCGAGCGCCGCCTGGGTGAAGGAGAGCCCGATCTCGCAGGTCAGATGGTCATCCTCGCGCTCAAAAAAATCGTGCCGGCGGACGCGGATGACGACATAGAGATCGCCGCGGCCGGCCCCCCGCTCGCCCGCCTCGCCCTCGCCCGTCAGCCGGAGGCGCGAGCCCTCCGCGACTCCGGCGGGAACGCGGACGTGCAGGTTTTTTTTTTGTTTGGCCGTTCCCGAGCCGCGGCATTCAGCGCAGGGCTCGGTGATGATTTCGCCCGACCCACCGCAATTCGAACACGTCCGGGCGACGGTGAAGAACCCCTGCTGATGGCGGACCTGCCCGCGGCCGCCGCAGGACGGGCAAGCCCCCCGGCGGGCCCCGGCCTTCATCCCCGAGCCCGCACAGGCGGCGCAAGATTCGGCCCGGGTCAGGGCGATCTCCTTGTCCACGCCGGCCGCGGATTCCTCGAGCGTGACTTCGAGCTCGAGGGCCAGGTCGCGGCCGCGCGGGTTCTGGGCGCGGGCGCGGCGCGAGCCGCCGAAGAGGTCGCCGAACCCGAAATTGAATCCGAAAAAATTGCCCAGGATATCCTCGAAATCCTCGAAGACGGTCGAATTGAAGCCCTGGAAGCTCTCGCCGCGCAAGCCGCCGTGGCCGAATTGGTCGTACAGGGCCCGTTTTTGGGAATCGACCAGGACGCTGTAGGCCTCGGCTGCTTCCTTGAAGCGCTCCTCGGCGACCTGATCGCCCGGGTTGCGGTCGGGATGGTTCTTCAAGGCCGCTTGCCGGTAGGCTTTCTTGATTTCGTCGGACCCGGCGCCGCGCGAGACGCCGAGAATTTCATAGTAATCGCGTTTTTCCATTCTTCGAGCCTTTGGTCATCTTCCCCGCCTCGCGGGTCATGATCGCGTCCATCTGATCGGGGCTCAGCCCCGAGGACGGCTGGACGATCATCTTCTGTTCCCGCCCCGTGGCCACGTCCTTGGCCGAGACGCGGACCATGCCGCTGGCGTCGATCTCGAAGGTTACGTCGACTTGGGGCACGCCTGCCGGCGAGGGCGCCAGACCGACCAGGTCGAACATCCCCAGGGAGGTGTTCTCCGAGGCCTTGCGGCTCTCCCCCTGGAGGACGTGGATGCGGACGCGCCGTTGGTTGCCCTCGACTGTGGTGAAGGGCTTAGTTTTTCTCGTCGGGATCGTGGCGTTCTTGTCGATAATGCGTTCGCAGCCGTCCTGATCGGTTTCGATGCCCAGCGACATCGAGGTGACATCGAGGAGAAGGACGATGTCGTTCATATCCCCTTGGAGGATCCCCGACTGGATGGCGGCGCCGACGGCGACGCTCTCGTCGGGGTTGAGCTTCTCGTTGGGTTTCTTGCCGAAATATTCGCCCACTCGGCGGCGCAGCAGGGGCATCCGCGTCTGGCCCCCGACCAGGATGACGTCGTCGACGGACTGGGGCTTGAGATCGATATCGCCCAGGGCTTTCCGCATGAGCGGGAAAGCCTTCTCCACGAGGTCCCGGGTCAGTTCCTCCAGCAGGGGCCGGGTGAGCGTCTTGCGCAGGTGCCGCGGACTCGCCGGGCTGGAGGCGATGAAGGGCAGGTTGATCTCGCACTCGTGGGTAAAGGACAACTCCCGTTTGGCTTTCTCGGCCGCCTCCTTGATGCGCTGGAGGGCGTGCTTGTCCCCGGACAAGTCGTCCCGCGTCTCCCGGAAGTACTCCTGAAGGAGCCACTCGACGATGCGCTGGTCGAAGTCCTCACCGCCCAGATAGGAATCGCCGTAGGTCGAGAGGACATGGAAGACGCCGCCGCTGATTTCCAGGATGGTGATGTCGAAGGTCCCGCCGCCCATGTCGAAAACGGCCACCGTTCCGGACGCTTTCGTGTTCAAGCCATAGGCCAGGCTGGCCGCCGTCGGTTCGTTGATGACGCGCAGGACATCCAGGCCGGCGATGGTGGCCGCATCCTTGGTCGCCTGGCGCTGGTTGTCGTCGAAATTGGCCGGAACGGTGATGACGGCTTCCTTAATGTCCTCGCCGAAATGGGACGCGGCGCTCTTCCTCAAATACCCCAGAATCAGCGCGGAGACTTCCTGCGGCGTCACGAGCTGGGCCCCAATTTCGATCATAACGTCGCCGTTGGGCGCTTCGAGGAGGGTGTAGGGCAGGCGTTGCCGGGCCTCCTGGATTTCGGGCGAGCGGAATTTGCGGCCGATCAGCCGCTTGACGGAGGACAGAGTCTTGTCGGGATTGGTCACGGCCTGGCGGAGGGCCAGGTTGCCGATCAGGGTCTCTCCCGACGAGGTGAAACAAACCATGGACGGCGTCGTCGAAGCGCCTTCGAGATTGGGAATGACCTTGGGGACGTCCTCGACCAGCGCCGCGAGGCAGGAATACGTGGTGCCCAGGTCGATGCCGATGATGCGCCCCATATTAGTCCTTTTTCGGGAGCAAGACTTTGACCAACGCCGGCCGCAACAGCCGGTCGTATAGGAAATAGCCCCTCTGGAGCTCTTCGCCGACCTCGGCCTCGGTCAGGCCTTCTTTCTCTTCGGTCAGGAGGGCATGATGGACCGTCGGGTCGAATTTGCGGTCCGTCCGTTCAATGGGAGCTACGCCGCGCTTGCGCAGGAGGTCGGTGAACTGTTTGTGGATGAGCTCGATCCCCTCCTGCAAACCCTTGCCTTCGGGATCCTCGCCGGTCTTGTGGGCTCGTTCGAAATTGTCCAGCACGGCGAGGAGTTCCTTGAACAGCTCGGCCTGGGCGAACTGCAGGTACTCCGCCTTCTCCCGCTCCAGCCGCTTGCGGGTGTTCTCCATCTCGGCCGCCGCGCGCAGGAATTTGTCCTTCACCTCGGCGATCTCGCGGCGGAGATGCTCGATTTCGTGTTCGCGCCGCTCCAATTTTTCCTTGAACGTGCGGACCGGGTCGTGGTCATGCCGGCGGTGCTTGCGGTGGATCGGCTTGACTTTGCTCGTTTCCGCGGCTCGATCCGGAAGCTCCGCCGGGGGGAGTTCGGGCGCGGTTTCATCGGCGGCGGCTTGGGCAGGAGCCCGGCCCGCCGTCTCCCCGGGACCCGGCGGAGTCCCGTCCGGAGTGCCCGCCGAGGGTTCGGAGGAGGGTTTTTCGTCGGGGGTTTTCTCGTCGCGTTCGTCGCTCATGATGGTCTCGCCTTAAGAGGGATTCCGGCTGATGGTCCGGCTGAGTTTCTTGGCCACGTTGTCGACCAAGGGAATGATCTTTTTATACGGTATACGTTTCGGGCCGATGATGCCCAGGGAGCCGAGGACCTGCCGGTCGTCGCCATAATGGGACAGGATCAGGGCGCATTCCGAGATCTGCGGCAGGTGGGATTCCTCGCCGATCAGGACCTTGACCTTGTCCAGAGCGATGAAATCCGACAACAGCTTGGCCAGGTGGGCCTTTTCCTCGAAATTCCTGAAGAGCATCTTCAACGTGTCCGGCCCGGTCTCCTCGAATTTGTCGATGAGTTTCGAGGCGCCCTGGACGATCATCTGGTGTTCGTTCTCTTCCTGGACGATGGAGGCCTTGAGCAGGGCCATCAGCTTGGCGAAGGCCTGGTCGAACTGGGATTTGGTCACGGGCAGTTCGCGCATCAGGTAATCGCGGATGACGGCCAGGTTCTTGCCAGCGAAATTCTGGTTGATATACTGGGCGGCCCGGTCGAGTTCGATCTGGGCGAAATCCGACTCGGCGGCCACGATCTCGGTCAAGACCATGTTGAACGTCGTCACCAAGAGAAGCATGACCTTGGCCTCGGCGATCTTGATGAAGCGCAGATGACGGAAGTTGATGCGCGAGATCCGGGGGGACAGGACGAAGCCCAAGCTGTCCGAATGTTCGGCCAGCAGGTGCGAGGCCTCCTGCAGGAGGGCGTTGAGGTCGCCCTTCGGCGCGGCCAGGTTCTCCCCAAAGGAGCCGCCGAGGTCGACCGTCCGCGGATCTTCGGCCAGCAGGATGTTCACGTAATAGCGCAGGCCCCGGTCCGTGGGGACGCGCCCGGCCGAGGCATGGGGCTGAGCCAGGAAACCGAGTTCCTCCAGCTTGACCATGATGTTGCGGATCGTGGCCGGCGAATCATCCAGGACGTTTTTCTGGTGGATAAACCCGGAGCTTATCGGCTGCCCGTGCTTGAGGTAGTCCTCGACGATCGTCTGCAGGACGATGCGGTCCTTCTCGCGCAAGGCAGGATTTTTCATGGCCGTTCGTTGGCTATTATAACGCGGGTCGGGGAGAAGTCAACGAAACGCTCCGGAAGGGGGAACGGACGCGCTTCTCCCCCGCGGCTTAGAGGATCTTCAAACCGGCGTATCCGACGACCGCGTCCCGATCGCCGGTCCGATCGCCGGAGGTGGCGTACATCACCAGCTCGGCCCGCCTGGCGCCCAGCTCCTTGGCCGCAACCAGAACGGCCGTCGTCGGTTGGTAACCGCACATGGTGATGTCCTCGTCGCGGACGACCTCGAACAGGCCGCGGGGATCGAGATCGAGGATCTTTTGAATGGCCAGGAAATCCTTAAGCCGGGCCTCTTCCGCGCTGATGTAGTGGCTCATATCCGTGCTGGCCACGAGCAGGACGTTCCGGCCGGACCGGCGGACGGCCGCCGCCGCCGCTCGCCCGAGCTCGACGAGCTGTTCATAGCGGGCCAGATGGGAGACGGCCACCGGCACCAACGTCGGCGCTTCGATCTGGACGCGGATGAACGGGAGTTGGACCTCGAGCGAGTGTTCGTCCGCATGGGCGGCCGGGTCGATGCGGATGAGATCAGAGCCGGCCGCCAGCGCTTCGGCCAGTTCTTCATCCACCGAGACGTCGCCCAGCGGAGTTTCCCAGCGTCCCTCCTTCATGATGGCGAAGATCGAGCGGATCGGACGATGGCTGGGGGCCATGATGATGTAAGCGTCCGGAAGCTCGACCGCGGAGAAGACCGCCCCGGCCACGGCGCCCGAGTATTCATACCCGGCATGCGGGGAGACGACGGCAAGGGCGCGGTCCCTTTTCCGGCCGGGCAAGATCAGTCGGCCCAACCGCTCTTTTAACTCCTGAGGATCTCTCGGATAAAACGTTCCCGCCACCGCCGCTTTGCGGATCATGGGCGACCCCCTTTTTAAACTCGTCGACGTTCTTCGCGGAAGGCGATCCCGCGAGCCTGTAGTTCCTCCAGGATCGGATAATAAATCTCCGGAATGACCGGGACCAGGACGCCGCGCCCGCCGATTCGGCCTTCGAGGACGAGGCGGGCGCCGGCGGCCGCTGGCAGTCCCACCGTCCGGGCCATGGAGGAATCGCCGCCCGGGATCCCGTAATCGATGAGCGTGGAGGTGATCGTTTCCCTGCGGCCGTCTTCAAATTGGGCGTCGATGACATGTTGAAGTACGATCATGTCCCGCTCTCCCGGCGCGTACTGGAGCCTGGCGAGCATCAGGCGTTCCAAGACATCCAGGGGCGAACCCTGGTCGAGGCCAAGCGGTTCCCGGCCGAGCAGGCCAAGCCAGTCCAGGCGACCGAGGATGTCTCCCTGCGGCGCCAAGCCGAGGCGGGCGGCCAAGACCGCCCGGAAGTCATCCGCAGCGGCCGCGCCGGCCAGGGCCAGGGTCAGATCCAGGACGGTCCGCCCGGCCAGGTCCCGCTCCGCTTGATCGAGGTAGCCAAGCTCTCCGATCTTTTTCAGGGTGGGACACCAGCCGGGGTAGCGGAACGTGCCCCGGAACATGGTCTTCGTTTCGGGGATCCCGTAGAGGTCGATATAGGGCAGCGAATCGCGGTTGGGATAGCCCTCGAAGATTCCCAATCCCGGAACCGGCAGGAGCTCATAGTGGTCGAAGAGGTCCTCGGCCGCGATCCGGATCTCGCGCCCGTCCCGGAGATAACGGGCCGGATTCTTGCCCGCCAGGAGAACGCCGCGCGGACTCCAGGAGAATTTGTAGCCGAAGGGGTTGGTGTTGCTGTCGGGGGCCGGGAGCCCGCCGCAATACGATGTGAAACCGAGGACGCGGCCGCCGCCGCGATGGACACCGTCGATGAGGCGCATGGCCTCCATGTGGTCGATCCCGGGATCGAGGCCGACCTCGTTGAGGAGGATCACGCCGGCGGCCCGGGCTTCAGCATCCAGGCCCTTCATGGCCTCGCTGACGTAAGACGTCGTGACCATGGATTTGCCGTTGCGGATGCAGGCCCGGGCCACGGACGGATGGAAGACATACGGAACGAGGCTGATGACCGCGTCGGCGCCGGCGACTTCCGCGTTCAAGGCCCGCTCGTCCTTGAGATCGAGGCCGAAGGCGGAAGCGCGGGGATGACCGCCGGCCAGAGCGGCCGCTTTCTGCGGTTCGAGATCTCCGATCCGGACGCGGACGTCGGCTCGGTCGAGAAAATACCGGACCAACGGTCCGGCCACGAAACCGGAGCCGAGGACGAGAAGGGTTTTAATGGGAGGCCTCTTTGACGGAACCGTGATCGAGGAACTTCTGCAAATAGGCATAGTCGGGCGTCCATTGTCCGCGGTGCAGGATCATCGCCTTTTTGATGGGCGGGGGGAGTTCGAGCGTTTCGAAGGAGCCTTGAAAATCAGCCCGCGCCAGCGACGGCAGAAACGGCCTGAGGGCCTGGCTGAAAAAGACCGATGATTCCAGGGAAATCTCCGCCGGTAGATTGTCGACGGCCATCACGACCGGGCCGCGGCCTTGAAAACCGTCGCGGGCTTCATCCGCAGCCGGATCGTAGGTGAAAACAGGGTTGGACGAGTCGGTCGCCTTGACGGTGAATTCCACGCCGCCCTCGACGTCGCAGGAGATGTCTCCGATCACCCGCAGACGCGGGCGAGGGTCCGAGGCGTACAATTCCCTGATGAAGGCCTTGGTGACGAACCGCGGGTAGCGGGGCTCCCAATAGATGCCGTTGACCAGTACGGTCAGATGCGGCAGATAACTCTCCAGGAGGGGCTCGTATTCTTCCGGATGTTCGTAGTAATCCGCCAATTCGAACAACCGGCGCGGGCTCCGCGGCCGGACCATATGCTCTTCCCGGAAAACGACTTTGTAGACCCTGTGGGCCGAAAAATTCCGCTGTTTCAGGAACCCGGCGAATTGTTCCGCCGGGACGTCTTCGGTCGGCAGCAGGTCGTAGATTTCCTGGGCGCCCTGGGAGACGTGGCCGTAGCCGGCGAAGCCGCAGACGAACGGCACGAGCGGCCCGGGCAGACCGTCGGTCCGGATGACGTGGGCCACTTCGGCTATTTCCTCCTTGGCCTCCATCAGGCTGGTGTAATGATACATTTGAAGGAGCGGGGAAAAGGGGTTGGGCTGCGCTTCCGCGTCCAATTTCGCGCCCAACGCCCAAAGCGTGTCGACCATGCCGGCCTCCCCGGCCTGCTTGCCGAAAAAGACCAAGCGCCGGTTCAAGTCGTCGGTGATCTTCTCGTAATCGATCAGCGAGCATCCCCCTTCCATGAAACGCCGGAGCATGGGCATGTTGTGGGGCTGGCCCTTGATCGTATGGGAAAACAGCAGGTAGGCCTTGTCCCGCTCGATCAGGGACAGGGGGATCTCTTTGATGGCCAGGACGACGCCGCAGGAGGACAGGGACTCTTCGACCGGAATTCCTTCCAGGCGGTAGTCCTCGTCGCGAAAGATGCGGATCGGCGAGGATTGGACGACAAACGCCAGGCCCTGTTCGACGCGCAACTCGCGCAAATGGCTGGGGATCAGCGGGACGCGCCGCTCCCACCGGTTTTTATCCTCCCGGCGTATACCGATTAGATTGGGCATGGGAATGTGGTCCTTGAGAAAGACTGGGAATATCCGAGAAAAAATTATGGCACAAAAGGGCGGGCGGGGCAAGAGGGGCAGGGCTCAGGGAGTTTGGGGAAAACACTCGGATTTTCCCCTGCGCGGAAAATCCGCTCCGACGCTCCTCCTTCGCTCTTTTCGCCTTCGGCGAAAAACCGTGCCCGCTCAGTCGTCGCACGGGTTTTCCCCAAATTCCCCTTCGCCCTTATCAAACAAGTTCGGCGGGTCCTCCCGCTCCAACATTGCTCCCGCGCTCTTCCCGCCTTCGGCGGGAAACCATGCCCGCTTGGTCGTCGTACGGGTTTTCCCCCGCACACTCCTCGCCCCGGCGGAAAATTCAAAAGGAATGAGCTGGCCCCCTGCCGAGATCTCGGCTTGGCGAATGGCGAAAGCCGAATTATAATGAGCAATGATGTTTCGCTTTTACAATACGCTCAGCAACTCGATCGAGGACTTCGAACCGCTTGTCGCCGGGCGGGTCGGACTCTACACCTGCGGGCCGACGGTGTATGACGTCCCCCATATGGGGAATTATCGGGCTTACGTCTTCGAGGATCTGCTCAAGCGGTCGCTCCGGTTCGCCGGCTTCCGCGTCCTCCACGTCATGAACCTGACCGACGTGGACGACAAGACCATCCGCAACGCCGCGGCCCAGGGCTTGGGCCTCGACGCATACACCGCGCCGTTCATCCGGGAATTTTTCGGCGGGCTGAAAACGCTGCGGATCGATCCGGCCGATCATTATCCCCGGGCGACCGAGCACATTCCCGAGATGGTCAGCATCATCAAGACCCTGCTGGACAAGGGCTACGCCTATCCAAAGGACGGATCGATCTATTTCAACATCGCCAAATTTCCCGGCTACGGCAAACTGTCCAAGATACGGCGCGACGATCTGCAGACTACCGCCCGGATCGAAGCGCGCGTCGAAGCGGATGAGTATGAAAAGGAAAGCGCCCACGATTTCGCCCTCTGGAAGGCGCCCAAGCCCGGCGAGCCGTTCTGGGAGACGGAGATCGGCCCGGGCCGGCCCGGCTGGCACATCGAATGCTCGGCCATGAGCTCCAGGTATCTCGGCCCGACTTTCGACATCCACTGCGGCGGCGTCGACAACATCTTCCCCCATCACGAGAACGAGATCGCCCAGTCCGAAGCCGCGTTCGGCGCACCGTTCGTCCGCTATTGGCTGCATTGCCACCACCTCGTCGTCGACGGGGAAAAAATGGCTAAATCCAAGGGTAATGTCTACACGCTGAATGATCTCCTGGGACGGGGCATCGATCCTTCCGTACTCCGCTATTTCCTCCTGGCGACCCACTACCGCCGAGTCCTGAACTTCACTTTCGAGGCCCTCGAACAGAGCGCGGCCGGCCTGCAGCGCATCAAGGATTTCCTCTACGAGCTGGACAAACGATCGTTCCCCGAGGGACGCACGGACGAGGCGGAATCCCTCGCCGCCGAGGCCGGGAAAAAATTCCTGGACGGGCTGGCGGACGATCTCAACGTCTCCCTGGCCATGACCGCCGTATTCGATCTCATCCGCAAAGCCAACGTCCTCATCAAGGACGAAAAACTCCGGGCCGATGACGCAAAACGCCTCTTGTCCTTCGTCTATCAATTGGACGATGTGCTGGCCGTCCTGCCGCCGCGCCGCGAGGAATCCCTCGACGCCGCGATCCTGGCCAAGATCGACGAACGCGAACGCGCCCGGAAGGGACGTGATTTCCGCCGGGCGGATGAAATCCGCAGGGAGCTGCTGCAATCCGGCATCGTCCTGGAAGACACCAAGGACGGCGTGCGTTGGAAAAGCATCAAGACCGGCGGCTGAACCTGGGCCGGGGCGGCGAAGACGCCGCCGTCGAATATCTCGAACGGAATCGTTACCAAATCCTGGCCCGGGGATTCCGCTTGCGGCACGGCGAAATCGACATCGTCGCCCGAGACGGTGAAACGGTCGTTTTCATCGAGGTGAAGACCCGGACCGGCGCGGGCTACGGCCCGCCCGAGGAGGCGGTGACCGCGTCCAAGCAACGGCAAATCCGCAGGATCGCCGAGGGTTTTTTAGCTAAATTTCGGATCGGGCCGGACGTGCCCTGCCGCTTTGACGTCCTGTCCCTGCTCGTCGAAGGACGCCGCGCTCCCGAATTCCGCCACATCAGGGACGCTTTTTGAGCCGGCCGATCGGCCGGACGATCGAGGGATCGCGGCAATCGCGGAGAAGGGCCCCGACCGTTTTTCCGAGGAGGGGATGGACGAGGCGCGGAGCGATTTCGGCCAACGGTTCGAGGATGAAGCGCCGCTCGGCCAGCCGCGGATGAGGGACGACCAGATCGTCCGTACGCAGAAGGACGCCGGCCATGAGCAGGATATCGACGTCGATAGTCCGGGGGCCGTTGCGGGGCCCGGGCCGGCGCTTCCGGGCCCGTTCGATCGACTTGGCCAGGGTCAAGAGCTGCCGCGGCGAACAATCGGTTTCAGCTTCGATGACCTGGTTGTAAAACCAGCGCTGGGCGGCGTAGCCGACCGGCTCGGTCTCATAGAGGGATGATTTTTTGAGGATGCGGACGCCGCCCTTCTCGAGCGCCCGGCGGGCCGCTTCCAGATGCCGGGCCGGGTTTCCGATATTGCTTCCCAAACCGAGATAAACCCGCACTGCCGCTCCGCCTCAAGCGGCGAGCCGCCCGAACCGCTTAAAAACACGGAGAACGGCAAACGTCAGCCACAGGTGGTCGTCCCAGCCCGAATGGGGGGCGTTGGAGAGCCAGTACCCGTTCTCGTCCTGTTTCGCTTGGAGCCAGGCCAGGCCTTTCCCGATGGCCGGATCCGCGGATTGGAAGCCCGCCAGGACCAGAGAATCCAGGCAACTCAAGACATTGGTCGACCAGAAGGGATAACTGAGCTCCTGCCAATAGATCGCGGATTTCCGGTCGGCATAGACATCGTCCTTGAAGAAACGGCGCAGGACGAGCTCTCCCGCCTTGCGGCAATCGCGGCCGGCGCGGTGCGAGGGCGAAGCGGCCAGGGCCCGCAGGACCAGGCCGGTGATGTAATGCGAATAGGATTTCCTGGGATCGAGTTGAAAGGGCCGGTCCGGTCCTTGAACCGGCGTTTTAAACCGTTTTTCAACCGTCCGGCGGCTGATTGTACGGCAGGGGATGGCCCAGCCGCCGTCGTCCTGTCGATGGGCCAGGATCCAGCGAAAAGCTTTTTTCACCCGGGGATCATCGTCCAGCCCGAGTTGACAGAGGATTTCCAGGGTCAGAGCGTGGAAGCCGGGCGAGTACTCGTTCGAGGAGGTCGCCCGAAAATCGCCTTCCTTGGTTTGGACGCTGAAGAGAAACTCAACCGCGCGGCGGACCCTCTCCTCATCCAGCGCGCAACCGAAGTCTCGCAGCCGAAAGACGTTTTTGAGGGTTTCGGCCAGAAGAGCGGGCCGGTCCCCGGTCCGCAGACGTCCGATCCTGTCCTTGCTCCAGCTTCCGTCCTGTTTTTGGGTTTCGAGCAGGCGTTTTCGTCCGCTGAATTTGCCGAGGTTTCGTCCTTCGCGTTCTTCGGAAACGTCCAAGACGTCTTTCTTCAGCCAGTAGAGAACGGGGAGATCCCCCCGCGACAAAAGAAACTCGATCGCTTTCTCGGGATGGAACAAAGAGGCGGGCATGATACTTCTTATTATTCTACGCGTTACGGCATGCGCCGTCAATCGAAGCTTGACAATCGGCGCCGTCTCTTCAAAAATAGGGGCTTCCATTTCGATCGCCGAGCCGGAGGATTTCGATGTTCCAATCGAACGACGATAAAAAATACCTGAGCACGGATCTGATGAAGCAGGAATCGGTCAAACCCGGATTCCTGTCGCCCGACGTCGACCTGATCGGCTTCCGCGGCTTCAAGCGGACGTGGGAGACCTGCTGCATCCCCTCGGAGTGCGAACCGGGCATCCGCCCTCTCGAGCGGATGGAACTGCCGGCGTGTCCGCGCCGGGCGCCGGTCTGCTGAGGACGGGCAATGCCTTCGCCGAAGAAGCGCTGGAATTGGCGGCTCACCCTATCGCTCGCCCTGCTCGGCGGATCGGCCCTCGTCTATGCCATCCATTATCTCATCTTCCGGGACGTCCGCCACATCTTCATCTATCTCATCGGCGATATCGCCTTTCTCTTCATCACCATACTTTTCGCGACCGTGGTCTTCGAGAGCATCCTGGCCCGCCGGGAGAAGAAGGCCATGTTGAAAAAGATGAACATGGTCATCGGCGCTTTCTTCAGCGCCCTCGGCCGCAACCTCCTGGCCAAGTTCCCGCTCTTCGTCGACAACACGGCCGAGCTGGCCCCTCGATTGGCGTTCACCGTCCGCTGGGAGAAGGCCGACTTTCGCCTGGCCATGGAGACAGCTCGGACGTTCTCCTACCGCGTCCGAGTCACGCCGGAAGCTCTGCGCGACCTGCGGGCTTGTCTGCTGGACAACCGCTCTTTCCTGCTTGGTTTGCTGGAGAATCCCAACCTGCTCGAGCACGAGCGGTTCACCGATCTGCTCTGGGCCGTTTTCCACCTGGTCGAGGAGCTGGAGATGCGCCCGGACTCGCTGAAAGGCCTGCCCGACGCGGATTACACCCATCTGGCCGGGGACATCCAGCGGGCCTACTCGCAGATCGCCAGCGAATGGCTGGCTTACGCCCAACACCTCAAGGACAACTATCCCTTCCTCTTTTCCCTGGCCGTCCGCATCAATCCCTTTGCCGAATCGCCCTCACCCGTGATTCAAGGCTGAACCGGGCGCGGCGGTTCGAGCGGCAGACGCACCGTGAACGTGGTGCCGCGACCTTCGACACTGTTCAGCGTGATCGTCCCGCCGTGGAGCTGGACAATGTGCTTGACGATGGACAAGCCCAAGCCGGTCCCCCCCAGTTTGCGGGAACGGGACTTGTCCGCGACATAGAAGCGTTCGAAAATCCGGGAACGGTGCTCGGGGGGGATGCCCGGGCCGGTATCGGCGACCTCGATCACGAAGTCCGGGCCTTCGGCCTTCAGGGCGACCGTGACGCTCCCCTTTTCCGTATATTTGACGGCGTTGTCGACGAGGTTGAAAAGCAGGCGCTCGATCTGGTCTCCGTCGCCCAGGAGAGGCGGCAGGTTCGGAGCCGGCTCCAGGCGAAGGAGGAGATTCTTGGCCTTGGCCTTGGGCTCGAAGACGCGCAGGACCCCGGCGGTCAAGGCCTGTCCGTCGATGTCTTTGATTTCGAGTTTGAACGCCTTGTCCTCGAGCTCGCCCAGCTTGAGCAAATCCTCGACGATGCCCGTCAGGCGGTCGGCATGCCGCTTGAGAATGTCGACGGCGGCCGCCCGGGCCTTCTCGTCCGCCTCATCGGCCAGAATCTCCACGGCGCCGGTGATGGCCGAAATGGGCGTACGCAATTCGTGCGAGGCATTGATGACGAAATCCTTCTTGATGTCCTCCACCTTGCGGGATATGGTGAGGTCGTGCAGGATCAGGACGACCCCGTCCTGGGCGGGAAGATAGCTCAGATTGCAGAGAAACGGCCGCTCATCCAGCCGGCATTCCTGGCGCGCGCCTTCCTTGCCGGACCGGACTTGGGCGATCAGGTCGCGCAGCGCAGGCCGGCGCAGGACCTCCCAGAAGTAGCGACCTTCGACCGTTTTTTCGCCGACCAGGCGGAGGAAACTGACGTTGGCTAGGGTGATCTTGCCCTCCTTGTCCACGACGGCCAGCCCTTCTTCTATCGAGGCGATGGTATTGAGAAGATTTTCCCGCTGGGCGGTCACATCGGCGAAGAGCCGCTCGATCCTTTCAGTCATGAGATTGAATCCGTCGGCCAAGGCTTTGAGCTCGTCCCGGTTGCGGATGTGGACGCGGGCCCCGAAATTTCCGCCTTCGACCTGGCGGGCGGCGCCGGTGAGCTTGCGGATCGGTCCGCTCCAATGAAGCGAAAACAGCAAAGCGGCCAGGAGGGCCAGGACGGCGACGATCAGAACGGCCCGCCCGATGGCCGCCCGCAAATGCGAAACGAGGATGTCGATCGCGCTCATGAAATAGCTCAAGCGAAGCACCGCCCGCACCGTTCCGCCCTTCATGAGGGGAATCCCGATATACATCATCCGCGCCTCGACCGTATAGCTGAAGCGCAACGATTCGCCGACGCGGCCTTCCAGGGCGTCGGCCACTTCCGGCCGGTAGCGATGGTTTTCCATGCTCGCGGTGTCTTTTTCGGAATCGGCCAGAACGGCGCCCTGAGGATCGATGACCGTGATTCGGGCGCCGGCCCGCTTTTCCGTCTGTTTGACAAAGGCGTCGAGATCGGCCGTCCGGACGGCGTCGAGATAAGACTCGACGTCCGGCTGAATGGCCCGGCCGAGGGATTCCAGGTTGCGGGCCGAAGTGTCTTCGTAGCTCTTGCGGATGGAGGCCGAGGAGAGCAGAAAGATCAGGCCCGCGGCCAGAAGGACGATGACGGCGTAGCCCCCGAAGATCTTGAGGAAAATCGTGCGTTTCATTCTTCGACCTTGTATCCGACGCCGCGGATGTTTTTGATCAGGCGGGCCGCCGGCCCGAGCTTCTCGCGCAGGTTCTTGATGTGGACGTCGACGGTGCGGTCCAGGACGATCTTGTCGTTGCCCCACAGCTCGTCCAGGATCTGCTCCCGGGAGAAGACCCGGCCTTTCTTGGAGGCCAGGAGGCGCAGGATCTTGAACTCCGTGGACGTCAGATCGAGGGGGGTCCCGTCCCGCCGGACCTCGAATCGCTCCGCGTCCAGCACGAGTCCGGACCCGATCTCCAGGACCGACGGCAGCGGGGCCGGTTCGGCCCGCCGCAGGACAGCTTTGATCCGCGCGGCCAACTCCTTCAGCGAGAAGGGCTTGGTGACGTAATCATCCGCCCCGAGCTCGAGGCCCAGGATTTTATCCGTCTCCTCGGCCTTGGCCGTGACCATGATGACCGGGATGGCCCGCCATTCGTCGCTCCGCTTAAGGGCCTTGCAGACGTCCAGCCCGCTCATGTCGGGGAGCATGAGATCGAGGAGGACGAGATCCGGAATTTTTTTCGTCAGACTGCGGAAGAACCGCTCCGCGTCGCCGAACGTTTCCACGCGGAAGCCTTCCTTGCGGAGGTGGGCGGAGACCAGCGCGGCCAGGTCCGGCTCGTCTTCTATGACGGCGATGAGGTCGTTCATGGCGATATATTCTTCGTTCGCTTTTTTATATATCAACTTCTGTGTAAAGTAAACGAACGGGGGCCGGGACGCGCGGAGCCCGGATCGGACGCCGCCGGGCCCGCATCACCCGAAGCGTCCGGTGATGTAGTCCTCGGTCAATTTATTGGCCGGGGCGGTGAAAATCGAATTCGTTTCGCCGAATTCGATGACCTCGCCCATCATCAGGAAGGCTGTATAATCCGAAACGCGGGCGGCCTGCTGCATGTTATGGGTGACGATGACCACGGTATAGTCCTTCTTCATCCGCTGGATAAGGTCTTCAATCTTGGCCGTGGCGATGGGATCGATGGCCGAGCAGGGTTCGTCGAAGAGGACGACTTCCGGATTCACGGCCAGGGTCCGGGCGATGCACAGACGCTGCTGCTGCCCGCCGGATAAGGCGAAGGCATTCTCGCGAAGGCGGTCCCTGACCTCCTCCCAGAGAGCGGCTTCTTTCAGGCTTTTTTCGATGATCTCGTCCAGCCTGTCGCGGTCGCGCAGGCCATTGATGCGCAGGCCATAGGCGACGTTATCGTAAATCGATTTGGGGAACGGGTTGGGCCGCTGGAAAACCATGCCCACGCGCCGCCGCAGCTCGACGACGTCGACCTTTGGCGCGAGGATGGATTCCCCGTCCAGGAGGATTTGTCCCTCGACGCGCGTGCCGGCGACCACATCGTTCATCCGGTTGAGCGTCCGGATAAACGTCGATTTGCCGCAGCCCGAGGGGCCGATGAGCGCGGTGACTTTCTTCTCGTGACAAACGAGGCTGAGGTCCTTGACGGCCGGCTTAGCGCCGTAATAGAAATTCAGATTCCGGACTTCGATCTTGGGTCGGGAGGACATCTCAGAACTTCCTTTTCCGGCGCAGCCGCCAGCGCAGGACAACCGCCGTCATGTTCATCCCTAAAACGAAAACGATGAGGACAAGCGCCGTCCCATAAGCTAGCGGCCGGGCTTTGGCGAGATCGTGGTGCTGGGTGGCCATGATGTACAGATGGTACGGGAGAGCCATGAACTGGTCGGAGAGGGATTTCGGCAGGAACGGCAGGGCGAACGCGGCTCCGGTGAACATGATCGGGGCGGTCTCCCCCGCCGCCCGGGCCAGGCCGAGGACGGTCCCCGTCAACATGCCGGAGAGGGCGTAGGGGAGGACATTCGTCCGGATGGACTGCCATTTCGTCGCGCCCAAGGCCAAGGCGCCTTCCCGGTAGGAATTGGGAACGGTCTTGAGGGCTTCTTCGCTGGCCGTGATCGTCCAGGGCAAGGTCATCAGACCGAGGGTCAGGCCCGCCGACAGGATCGACGTCCCGAACTTGAAGATATTGACGAACAGGATGACCCCGAATAGACCATAAACAATGGAGGGGACACCCGAGAGATTACGGATGGAGAGACGGATGAGCCGGGTGATACGGGTTTGCTTCGCGTACTCGTTCAAATAGATGGCGGCGAACATGCCCATGGGAACGGCTAAAAGAGCCGTCACCATGGTCACCAGGAACGTCCCATAGATGGCCGGGAAGATCCCCCCTTCGGTCATTCCGCGCCGGGGCATTTTGGAGAGGAATTCCCAGCTGATCGCCCCTCCGCCTTTTTTGCCGATGTCGTAGAGGAAGACCATCAGGGCGGCCAGGACGAGATACAGGCAGACACGCAGCGCCATGAAGCCCAGAAACTGGATGACGCTTCTCCTTTTCACAACTCGCGCTCCTGGTATTTGCGCAGGACGATGTCGGCCACGAGATTGACCAGAAAAGTCATCAGGAAGAGGACGAGGCCGATGGCGAACAGGGCATAGTAGTGGGTCGTGTAATACGGGACTTCGCCCAACTCGATGGCGATATTCGAAGTCATCGTCCGGAGGCTCTGAAGGAGGCCGTGGGGGAAGGTCCGGGCGTTGCCCGTGGCCATCAGAACGGTCATCGTTTCCCCGATGGCCCGGCCCATGCCGAGCATGAAAGCGGCAATGATGCCGGACAGGGCGGCCGGGATCTTGACCCGGACGAGCGTCTGCCACCGTGAGGCGCCCATGGCCAGCGAGGCTTCGACATAGCCGTTGGGGACGGCGTTCAGTGAGTCCTCGGAGATGCTGATGATGGTCGGCAGGGCCATGACCGCCAGCAGGATGCTGCCGTTCAGGCCGTTCAGCCCGTTGGATTGCCCGGTCAGCTTGGCCAGGAATGGGCCGATCAGGACGATTCCCAGGAAGCCGACGACGACGGAGGGGATGCCGGCCAGGACTTCGACGACTGGTTTAACGATCTCCCGGACGCGTTCATGGGCCACATCCGACAGGTAGGCGGCCACGCCCAGCCCGACGGGTAGGGCAATGACCATGGCCGCGAGCGTGACATAGATGGTGCTGACGATCATGGACAGGATGCCGTAATGGGCCCCTGTCGGAGAGGTCGGGTCCCAGAGCTTTTGGCCGAGAAATTCCGTGATCTTGATCTCGCGAAAAGCGGGGATCGCGGAGGAGAGGAGAAGGGCGAAGATTCCGACGAGGACGAAGACGGCCAAAATGCCGTTGGTGAAGAAGAAGGCCTTGACGGCCGATTCCTTGAGGTTCCGCAGCGCTCGCTTGGTCATGGCTTTGATCCGATCCGCACCTCGGAGGAATATTCGCGCCCCGGGCGCGGCCCGTCGGCCGCTCCCGGAGGCGCAGGACGGGCTTTAGCCGCCCTTCTGAGGCTGCGGTCTTACTTGAGGTTCTTGTCGTTTTCGGCCTGGGACTTTCCCCCCACCGTGTAGAATCCCTCGCGCTCGACGATCTTCTGGCCTTCGTCGCTGAGGATCCACTTGATGAAGGCGGCGGCGGTACCTTTGGGCGCGCCGTTCGTGATCATGAGGAGAGGCCGGGCGATGGGATACGTCCCGGCATCGACGGCGGCCTTGTCCATGGGCGAGAAGGCCTGGTTCTTGTCCATTTTATTAATGTTCAGGACCTTGAGACCCTTCATCGCCTTGCCGGTCGTCTTGTCCACGACGTAGCCGACCCCGACGTAGCCGATGGCCGCTTCATCCGCCAGAACGCCTTCGATGATCTGGGCATTGCCGTTCATCTCCTTCATGTCCGTGGAGTAGGGCTTGTTGCCCAGGACATGTTCCTGAAGGAAGGAATAGGTGCCCGAATTGGACTGCCGGCCGTAGAGCGAAATCTTCATATCCGCGCCGCCGACGCCCTTCCAATTCTTGACCTCGCCCCGGTAGATGGCCCCGACCTGTGTCATGGTCAGCTTGGTCAAGGGGTTCTTCTCGTTGACGATGATGCTAAGCCCGTCCACGGCGACCGAGAATTTGCGGGGTTTGACGCCCTTTTCCCAGGCCTGGTTCATTTCCTTGGACTTGATATCGCGGGATGCATCGGCCAAGTCGCAGGTGCCGTTGATGATGGCCGTGATGCCCGTGCCCGAACCGCCGCCCAGGACGGCGATGGGCATCTTGGGATTCTTAGCCATGAACTCTTCGGCCAGGATCTGGACCATGTTGACCATGGTGTCCGAGCCCTTGACCTGGAGCATCTTGCCCTGGGCCAGGAGCAGGGAGGCGCCGAAGAGCATGAGCACGACTTCGGCGATGGCGATCAGTTTTTGTATTCTCATATCGATTCTCCTTATCTCTTGTCGATCTTCAGAAACTCAGGAAGAAGGTCAGGTTGGCGACGATGTCGCTTTTCTTGGCCGCGTCCTTGTAGTTGTAGAACCAGACGTTGGGCTGGATTTTCCAGCTTGTGTGGACCGGGGCCCAATCCAGCCCGACGATGGCCAGGCCCTGGTCCTTCAGGGACTGGGTCGAATCGGGGGCGTATGAGTCGTAGCGGGCGAAGGCGTTGAGCTTATCGACAATGATCTTATACGTCCCGAATACGGACCAGCCGCCGGTTTTATACTGGATCGTGCTGCCGGCCGCGTTTTTGTAGGTGAACGTGGTATTGTCGTATTTGAACCACTCGAAGGAGACGTTTAGGTTTTCGATCATGTCGAAGAAAACATCGGCTTTCGTCATCTTGGCCGTGCCGGCAGAATCATAGGACTTGGATCCTGCAGCGATCATGGCCGAGGTCGCCGGGCGGTCTTCGACTTCGTAATATCCAACGAGATTCAAACCGGCCACGGGGATGATTTGGACCTGGCCGCCGATCTTCCGGAACTTGCTGGAGGCTACGGCGCCGTAGCCGTCGCCGTTGACGATCATGGTCGCCAGGCGGATGTACTGGTTGACGGGGACCTGGAAATTGAGGCCGAGGTCGGCGCTCGAACAGCGGATGTTGACCCCGGTGATGTCTTTATAGATATCGGCCAGCGTCTTGGCCACGGAGCGATAGCCCCAGCGGTCTTCGGCCAGCTTGAACGGCAGGGTATCGACCATGCCGACCTTCAGGCTGGAATCGGACAGGAGCCCGGCCCAATCGAGATAAAGATGCTTGACGAAGGGGCGCATCTTATTGTCCTGGCTGACGGAGCTGCTCTTGAAGTTGACCGACGTCACGTTATTCTGGCTGTCGGCGTCGATGCGGAAGCGGAACTTCAGGAAGTCGTTGATCTTGTTCTCGTAGGTGAGGTAGGCCCGGCGGAAGGCGAACTTGTTGCTGAGCAGCTTGGCGGCGTCCGTGCCGGTCAGAAAGCCGTCGTTGGAGGCGTTATACGAGTAGTCAAAATAAATCGTAGTGCCGAACGTCTGAGAGGACGGGGTCGCCGTTTGGGCAAAGGCGGTAAGACCGGACATCAGGAGGATTCCGGCCGCCAGGGCCGTTCTTTTGCGTATGGTCATCGTCTGTTTCTCCTTGACCGACTTGTTTCTCCTCCGGGAGGGGTGGTCGACCTTGATTCCCCGCCGTCTAGAGGAAACCTACCTTTATTCAGTGGGAGCACAGGATAAGTCCGGCCCGTTAAGAAATGATGAAGGGCCGATGAAATTTCGGGGTATTTCCAAGCCCGCTTGGGATTCCGGAAAAAACGGAGAAACGGCGCGATTTATCAATTGATTCTAAAGGAGTTATGAATGTCGAGGCGACTGACAAATATATGAAAGAAAAACGTCCCTAATGCCGTCTAAAGTATGCGTGTAATAGGCAAATTCAAATTGGAGGTCGGAATGAAACGTCACGTTTGGATCGCGTTGCTCTTTTTTGCGCTGATCTTCTCCCTGCGGGCCCAAGCCCCGCAGCAGGCGCAAATGAAGCTGGAAGATGTCCAGAAGGCCCTTAACCTGGTGGACAAACCCCAGCCCGTTCCCGACAAGTACAAGGCCGGATTCGAGGCCATCACGGCGAAAGACTCGATCGCCATGTTGACCTTCATCGCCTCGGATCTCTTGGAAGGCCGTGAGACCGGCACCCGCGGCTATCAGCTCGGCACCGAATACGCGGCGTCGTTGATGAAGATGTGGGGCCTCAAGCCCGCCGGCGACATGCCCGCCTTCGGCGGCGGCCGGGGCGGCATGCGCGGCGGCGCCCAGCCGGCCACTCCCCCCCAGCGGACCTATTTCCAGGAATTCGGACTGAAATCGGTCTCCGATTCGCAGTCCCTGGTGACCATCGACATCTACAAAGCCGGGGCATTGAAGTCCCGCACTTTCCAGTCCGGCGTGGATTTCCAGGCCGGCTTCGGCGGAGCGGACGGGACGCTCAGCGCCCCCGTCGTCTTCGTCGGCTACGGCATCAGCGAGCCGTCCATCCAATGGGACGAACTCAAAGGCCTCAACCTCAAAGGCAAGATCGTCTTGATGTTGAGCGAGGCGCCCGGACGCGACGATCCCAAATCACCCTTCAACCTCAAGAAGGAACTTAAAGACAAATACTTCCCCTCCGGCCCCCAGGCCAACATAATGATGGGCCCGCGCGGCGGCGGCCCCGGCCTATTCAACAAGGCCACCGAAATCGCCAAGCTCGGCCCGGCGGCCATCATTCAGATCCAGAACAACGGCAAGGATTTTGACATTTTCAAGTCCCTCTCGACTCCGCGCCGGGTCAATGACGAGCGGCCGATCGTCAACAAGCCCCGCGCCCGGTTGTCCGTCGCCGGCGACACCCGAGCGACCATGGGCCAGGGCGACGCGCCGACCCTGAATTTCACCCGCGAGATGGCCAATTTCCTTCTCGATGGCACCGGCAAGTCGATCGACGATCTCAAAAAACAGATCGAAACGACCTATAAGCCCGCTTCGATGGACATCCCCGGAGCCAAGGTGACCGTGGTCTCCACATCCAAGACTTCGCTCGTCCGGGGCATCAACGTCCTGGGCATGATCGAAGGCTCGGACCCCAAGCTGAAGGACGAATATTTCGTCGTCGGAGCCCACTACGACCACCTAGGCAAGTGGGAAGACTACGTCTACAACGGCGCGGACGACAACGGTTCCGGTTCGGTCGGCGTCCTGAACATCGCCAAGGCCATCGCCGCGAACCCCGTCAAACCGAAACGGACGATCATCTTCGCCCTGTGGACCGGCGAGGAAGAGGGGCTTCTGGGCTCCCGGTACTATGTCGTGAACCCGATCTGGCCGATGGACAAGACCGTTGGGTACCTCAACTTCGACATGATCAGCCGGCCCTACGACGATACGACGATCGCCCGGGTCAAACAGCGCTACGGAGTCCCCGGCGCCGAAGACCTGGTCAAGAAGATCCGCAATCCCTGGTTCGTCACCCTGAGCTGGACCGAGGGCACGGACCTGGCCGAAATCTCCCGGGAGATGAACAAGTACGTCGGGCTCGATCTGGCCCTGCAGGGCAACGCCCTGGGCGCCGGCAGCGGCGGTTCCGACCACGCCTCGTTCGCCTCGGTCAAGAAGCCGTTCGTGTACTATATGGCGGCCATGACTACGGATTACCACCAGACCAGCGACAGCGTGGAGAGAGTCAGCGGGGAATTGATCGCCAAGATCAGCCAGCATGGCTATCTGACAATCTTCGCCTTCGCCGACAAATAGAAACGCGCTTTAGGGATTTCGATTTCGAGACGGCCCTCATACCGCCTTCAAAGGGGGCGGTATGAGGGTTTTTTTCGCCCGCGGATCAGGCCTCGGACTCCTCGGGCTTCCCGGCCCGGTCAAAGGCGGCCTTGACGGCGTCGAGATCGAGATGGAGGTCGTCGCGGACTTTGCGATACGCGGCGATCGTCCGGTCGATGTCCTCGTCCGTGTGGGAGGCCGTCGGTATCATGCGGAAGAGGACGATGTCCTTGGGCACGACCGGGTAGATGACCCCGGTGATGAAGATCTCCTGCTCGCGCATTTTCCGGATGATGGCCATGGCGATCTTCATGTCCTTGTAATGGATGAAGACCGGTGTCACCGGCGAGGGGACCTCGCCGACCATATAGCCGAGGGCCCGCAGGCCGTCCTTGAGCTTGCGGTTCACTTCCCACATCCGTTCGCGGCGCCAATGGTCCTGGGCGACGAAATCGAGGGCCCGGCTGAGAACCTCCACATAGATCATCGGCAGGCTCTTGGCGAAGACCTGGGTGCGGGCGTTGAAGCGGACCCACTCGATGACGTCCTTCGGCCCGCCGGCGACGCCGCCGATGGCGGCGAAAGCTTTGGCGAACGTGCCGAGGTAGACGTCGATCTTGTCGTGGCAGCTGTACAACTCGCCCGTCCCATGCCCCGTCGGGCCGACGACGCCGAACCCATGGGCGTCGTCGACGAATAGCCGGGCGCCGTACTTGTCCTTGAGGGCGCAGATCTCGGCCAGCGGCGCGACGTCGCCGGTCATGCCGAAGACTCCTTCGGTCACGACCAGGACTCCCCCGGAACGGTTCTTGTCGGCCCGCTTCAGGTGGAGTTCCAGGCTGTTCATGTCGTTGTGTTTCCAGACGCGGAATTTGGCCCGTGAGAGGAACATGGCATCGACCATCGAGGCATGGGCCAGCTTGTCGATCAGGATCGTATCCGCAGGTTCACAAAGGGCCTGGATCGTGCCCAGCACGCCCATATAGCCGTAATTGAAGAGGATGGCCGCTTCTTTCCCCAGATAGGAGGCGAATTTCTTTTCCAGGGCGATGTGTTTTTCCGTGTTGCCCGTCATCATTCGCGCGCCCATCGGCGCCCCCGGGCCGTAGGTCCGGGCCGCCTCCACGGCGATCGCCCGCAGCTCCTCGTTCTCGGCCAGGCCAAGGTAATTGTTGATCGACCATTGGACGACTTTCCGCCCCTGATAGATCATCTCCCGGCCCGGTTTGGGATCGAGGACGGGCCGGACGAAAAAGTAATCGTCCGCCGCGCGAAACATCCCGAAATATCCGCCGTCCGTCTTGCATTTGTCGAAAAGGTCCATGGTGCTCTTTTCCTGCTTCCGTCTCTTATATGCGCGCCCGCGGTGAATGTCAATCGCCGACGCGGAGCGCGATAGCGGATCCGGCCGGATGGAGACAAAGTTAGCCGCCGTGCGCGGGATTATGTCCCCCCTCCCAGCTGAAGGTGTTGACTATGTATCTGACCCGGCACGACACGGCCGCTCCATTCCGGAATCGGGCCAGAAGCCAAAGCCCTCTATGCCCTTCTTCATAAATATTATCCTCATAAAAACCTCCCCAATCACCCTGAGGTCACCGTTGCGAAAATTACATATCTACTAAGCTCCCAGGAAAAATAGGCGTATAACCTGTAATTCCCTAAAGGGGTTTATAAAAGAGGCCCAAATGATCCAACCGATCCAATCGTAATCTCAGCGAGAAAGGGGCGCGCCGCACCTATAAAGGCCCGATAATAGCCTGGTAGGCCCCCTATGTCCCGCCCCTTCCGTTGAGACCCATCTCTTCCCATAGGGCTGAGACGGTCCCGGCCGCAGCCTAAACGAACGACTACAATTGCTCGATGCCAGGTCCCGACCAGTGCCGGGGGATCCGGCAGTTCTCGATCTTCGACGGCTATATTGAGGGGGCTAGGCTGGCAGGATCTTAAACCGGCCAAGTGGGACGAGCAGCGGGCTTTAGGTGGAAAACTGGCCGATTAATTTTTCGGGGCTATTTCCCCTGTCGCAATTTTTCAGCGAAATATGCCGGCAATCCTTGTTCCACTATAGCCGCAGCGGCTTTTTCGATATCATAATCGATTCTTAGAAATTCCGACCTCGCCATTTCGGGAGTGAGTTCGAGCAGGGCTATGCAAGCCCTCGGATCCCCGTCCTTCGGCTTCCCGACGCTCCCGGCATTAATAAAAACTCTCTTTCCGAAGTCCTTTCGATACGGCTTATGCGTATGGCCATAAATGAGGATGTCGGCTTCGCTCTTCCCGGCCATTTCCATGAAAAACTTTTCCGGGCGGTCTTCAAACCAGTAGAGATTGTTCTTATGCGGTGCCGCATGAAATAGCGAGATCTTCTTGCCTTGAGCAATGAAATAGCGCTCTATCGGGAGACCCTTCAAGTACTCCTTGGTCTTCTGAGTCGTGTGTTTCTTCGTCCATTCAAATGATAGCGATGCCATCTGTTCTTGAACGGGATCTTCATATTTACAACCGCAATGTTCCCGATCGTTGGCCACAGCGTCATCATAGTTTCCCTGGACTCCGTCTATGCTATGCTCGATCAGAAAATCCGTCACTTCATTCACAAAAGGAGCATAACCCCCTAAGTCACCAAGATGAAATATCTTATCGACCTCGAATTCCACCGCTCTATATGCTGCTCGAAGGGCTTCGATGTTCCCGTGTATGTCGCCGAATATCGCCAGCTTCATCCGATCCTCCAATCTAAAATCTGGTTACTAACCTTATTCTATTGACGTATTCATTTCAGACAAGTAAAAGATAAGGTCAGGCTGCGGCATCAATGCTTTCTAAGAGTCCGTGAATCTGGTCCGCCAGATTTCGTTGGGATCGAAAATATAGAGAGCCGGGGATTCCCGTGCGGGACGCGGTTTCCAGAATTATTTCAAGGATCTTTTTTGCGATGCCAGGCTTATCGGGGCGCGCCTTTGCCAGCCTGGTGATTATTCCGTCCAGGATCGTGCTCCCGGTGTCAATAGCGAGCGAGTCTTTGGGGTAAATCCAGCCTTCTTTATTGAAAAGCTGTCGGATGCGGATCGTTGTTTCCCCTTTCAATCGAGAGAGAGTCAAGTCGGCCGGAACGATGAAGGATTGTCCTAGACGAATTTGATCGAAAAATTCCATGAAGGTGCTGCCCCGGGCAATGGAAAAGGCCCGGCCGATCTCGCCGATGTGGGTATCAGTCGTTGCCACAATGCTCCGCCCCCTCGCCTCGGCCAGCCTAAGCGCCTGTCTATTGATACGGGCGATCCGTCCCATGTTGTATTCAAGTACCGGGAATAGGTCGACAATATCGAGGATGGCTTGAAGATTGAGCGCCTCTCCCGGTTCATGCCAAAACGGATGATTGAATATGAAGGGGAGATGTTCATCCTTCAAATAGGTGACCAACTGCTCGATGTCCTTGGCAATCCGAGCGATCTTCAAGATTTCGAAAAATTGGCCGCGATTGAGAGCAAAAACATTGATATGTATGGTGTGCCCCACTTTTTTTGGGTCCAAGATCTTGATCTCAACGGCTGGGACGAGGCCTTCTCGAGTCCATCCGATTTGGTCATAAGCGTCCATAGAATCGTGATCGGTAAATGCAATATGGGTCATGCCGAGCTGTTTTGCTTTCCGGTAAAGAGTCAAAGGATCTACCTGCGGGGTCGGGATGACGTCGTAAGAATGAAGTGTGTGGACATGGAGGTCGGCCGCCTGCCACCCTTCGGACAGCAGGGTCTGAGCCTGATCAGGATCGAGGATCCCTGGCATTTTCTTATTGGTCGGTAGAACTTTACTCATTTGCTTCAGGCCCATTTTCCCCCAGCCAGGTTAAGGGGCGATGAAGGGATGGTTAATTTTCGATAAAAGCCGGTCTGAACCGAAATTTAACCGTATCTTTATCGGGAATTCATCGGCCTCCGCTATAAAGGAGATGATGAAAACGCTGATCCTTATCCTCCTGGCCTTGTCGGGCGCGGTTCTCTGCCTGTTCACAGCCTTCACGGTGGCCTTCCGCCGTGGTAGGAAGACGGCCGGGGCAGGAGCCCGCCAATACCCGTTCGTCAGCCTCCTCAAACCGGTCAAGAATATCGACGACGATATGGCTGCCAACTTGGAGTCGTTCTACCGTCTCGATTACCCTGCCTACGAGGTCCTCTTCGCCGTCGACGACTTCAAGGACCCATGTGTCGCCATCCTGAAGGACCTACAGGCCCGCCATCCCCATATCCCGACGAACATCGTGGCGACCGGCTATCCGTCCTTAGAGAACCCCAAGATCCACAAATTGGCCCGCCTGGAGTCTAAAAGCCGCGGCACGCTCCTCTGGGCGACGGACTCCAACGTCCGCGTCGCTCCCGACGCTCTCCTCCG